>Ga0187766_10000629_pt1 | contig 19886 bp, 18 predicted proteins | sample 0216_QUI02_MP05__4_FD_132971 | JGI IMG/M metagenome (GOLD analysis project Ga0187766, IMG submission 132971) | Tropical peat soil microbial communities from peatlands in Department of Meta, Colombia - 0216_QUI02_MP05_20_MG | ecosystem: Environmental > Terrestrial > Soil > Wetlands > Peat ... | reverse complement strand
TTGGCTGTGCATCACTGCATTGACTAAGTCGGCGACGTGTTGTTGACCAGCTTGTAGGCTTGCGTATCCGGGATGCTCATTCTCTTCCCCGATCGGCTTAACGAAGCTGACTGAGGGTAAATTATTGCTTTGAAGTGCTGCTAGGAAGTCTTGCTCGTCTTTCAGGTGAGTCCTGCCAGATGTTCCGACTGCGTAATTTGCGTAGTAGACGTAGGGTTGATGGTGATATTGGAATAGCTTATCTGGGTTACCGGAAGTCGCATTGTTCCACCCGCCAGCATACCACGCCCATGATACGTTTGCCTGTGTAAGTCGATCTCCGATTGTTGGGTTGGTCTGTAAGGGCAGTAGGTGCGTGGCGTTGATGCCGGTTGGGTGAGGTGTGTCTATAGAGTAGACTGTGTTCACAGCATATCCGTCGGGTGTAACTGCGCCATCTTTCAGTAGCGTGCCATTGGGGGCTAATTGCGCTACCATGCTTGTTGGTGCGTTCGGCCAAACTGGTGTGCATGCGCATATGAGCCATTGTGCGTTGAGGAAAGAACCGCCGTATGCTGCATGGAAAAAGTTATCATCCAACACGTACTGTTGAGCCAGTGTCCCTTCAGGGCCATTCGTAGCATCATAGTAACCCATCGTCAAACCGCCGTTATTGTTTTGACTCCAGGCTACGAACTTGTCCATTCGGCCGCCGTCAATCTGGTACTGTTCCTGATAGAATCCTACGCCTGGATCGCCGATCTTCTGATCTGCAGACGCGTATTGGCCTAGATCGAATGGTTGAACAGGTAGATCGTTCGGGAAGCGCTTGTCTGGTTGGGCGGGTTTGAGGTTTGTATTGAGAGCTTGCGGTAGTGTAGCGTATGGACGCCCTTGACGGTCTAATTGTATCACATTGTTCCCTGCGTTGGCTATGCCGTTCGCTCCAGGGAATTTACCGTACAGACTGTCGAAACTCCAGTTTTCCTGGTAGATTACGACTATGTGATTTATTTGACTCAACGGACTTGCCGTTGCGTATGCTGGCCCAACCATTGACATCATGATCAAGCCAACAAACAACACGCTCGCTGCTGAGACGCATTTCTTCTTTCGATTCAACATTTCGCATGAAGCTCCTTACCATATTTCGGTAATAGGCAATGTTACTACATATTGTCGTAATAACCATATCCCTTGTTACTACACATTGTCGTACCTGTGTAAAACTGCAAATTAGCGGCATAGTAAAATAGTGGTCCATCGTACTATTACTACTTGAAGTAGTAACAGATGAAGGGCACGCGCGGCATTCCTTCCGGCGAATTACAGACAGAGATTCTGCGGGTGCTCAATAGGCTCGGAAAGGCATCGGCTGGCGAAATTCTGATGGAGCTGGGAGACAGAGGGATAGCATATACGACTGTGAATACGGTTCTTGATAGACTGTTTCGGAGAGGTTTGGTAACGCGATCCAAGACGCCGGGTCGAGGTGGCGTGAAGTATGTTTACTCTCCAGCATCTAACGCATACTTACGAACCAACATAATTCCTGAAGCACTCAACGCTCTAGTACGCGCGTTTGGTCCGACGGTCGTCCCAGCAATTTATGAAGGCCTAGAAAATATCTCCACCGGAGAGACTGTTCGGACAGCGAAGACAGGAAGACCAAGAAAACGTAAAGGGTGAATGAAAAATTGTTCGGTGTCTATCTTTATTTCAGCTCCATTCCTATAATTTTCTCATTAATTCTCCCCATCTTAAGTATGGGAATTCTCTGTATATCGTTCAAACGAATCAGTAATATTCGAATACGCTGCTGGAGCCTAGGCCTGATCTTTGTTTCCTCCTTATTCCTTTGGTTGTTCATTGCTACGAGTCTGATTCTCTGCTATACGTTCATACGAACAAACCCTTCTGAGTTAGCGATTAGAGATGTATTCGGAAGCGCCATACTGATCGCGATGGCCGGAGCCGTTCCCCTTTCGCTGACCCTACGTGTAATGTCACCTAAAATCGTACTTGGAAGAGTGAGAGGCATTCATCCTGCAAATCGTAATCTTGAAAGAAACTTCGACACACTCGCGCGTTTGATGAAGGTAGCTACGCCCGAGTTACGAGTGTTCAGCAGCAATGTCCCAATTTCGTTCGCCGTCGAAACCAGTAAACCTACAGTCGTCATCTCTGAGCGTCTCATGTCACTTCTGACAAAGGATGAGATGAAAGCAGTTTTGGCACACGAGCTCGGCCACATCAAAAATTCTGATACGACATTGAAGTCAATGATAACCGCCTATCGAACCGCTTTGCCTTTCGATCCGATCATACGCATCGTCGAGGCAGCATTTCACAGAGAACGTGAAATTTTAGCCGACGAATCAGCTGCATTGGCGACACGGAAACCTCTTACACTTGCATCGGCGCTTTTGAAGATACATCAAGCATTTCCCAAGAACAGCCTTTCCTCACAAGGCGCTTTGTCAATTTTAGGAGTTGATTCCACTCTGACAAAGAGATACCCGTCAATCTCGGATAGGATCAATCACATGATATGGTTCGCACGAATGAAGCCGACGCATGCCTAATAGCCCGTGTGTCATTGTGCATCAGTGGCTCCAGTTCTGAGATTATTTGAATCTATTTTATTAATTGTCGACTTCACTATACGTCAACCATGAATTCTGAACGCTCAGTTGGCCGCGTATATCAGATCAACGTTAAACCTGAATCAGCAAGGGAACGCGGACTCCCAAAACATCCTGTCAACCGTGTTGCAGTGAAGAAGACCGGGTTGATCGGGGACTTCAACAGGTGGAGACATGAAGAGGCTCATGATGATCCGCGCTCGGCTGTGTTAATCATGCCTTTGGAGATGATTCAGGAGCTTAATCACGAGGGTTTGCGGATTCAACCTGGAGATATAGGTGAAAATTTTACGACGGTTGGAATACCTTACGATAGTTTCGCTCCGGGAAAACGTTACAGTATCGGTGGAGCAGTGATTAAGATTACAAAGCCTTGTGATCCCTGCAATAACCTGTACGTACTCCCGAATATTGGAAAGGGCAAGGATATTGTGAAGGCTATGTATCAGAGAAGGGGATGGTACGCTAGCGTGGAGCAAGAGGGCAATGTCCTCGAAGGGGACAACATAAAGGAATTACCTCAAGAATAGAAGCACAAGAAGTCATCGATTGATTTCCAGCGATTCCTTGCTCTTGCAAAGATTTATTATCGCTGATTCGAAGCTGAATCCTATGTCGACTTTACTCAGCGATCATCGACGTACGAACCTTTACGACGTCACAAAATCATTGGTTGCTACGGCTCTCGGTAAAGAGAAAGCTGATCTTGTAATCAAGAACGGCAATCTTGTTAACGTAAACTCTGGCGAACTTCTCGAAGGAATCGACGTCGCTGTGAAGAAGGACAGAGTGGCTTTTGTTGGAAAATCTGCGGATCATACTCTCGGGCCTCAAACGACTATTTTTGATGCGCATGGCAAGTATCTTGCGCCAGGATTCGTAGATGGCCACATCCATGTCGAGAGCAGCATGATCACCGTCACGCAGTTTGCGAACGCTGTCTTACCGTTCGGAACTACTACTTGCTTCATTGATCCGCACGAGATCGGCAACGTGCTGGGTCTGAAAGGCGTCAGACTAATGCTTGAAGAAGGCAGAGGGCTTCCGCTGAAAGTCTTCGTCTCAATGCCGTCTTGCATCCCCGCGGCTCACGGTTTCGAAAATGGAGGTGCAATATTTGGACCGGCTGAGGTTGAAGAAGCGATGCAATGGGACGGCGTTGCCGCTCTTGGGGAAGTTATGAATTATCCTGGCGTGATCGCTGGTGACGACAAGATGCACGGAGAAATCGCCGCGACCCTCAAGGCTAAGAAAGTTGTGGAAGGACATGATACAGGTTTACTCGGAACGGAGCTTACTGCCTACGCGGCGGCAGGCATTACGTCCTCTCATGAATCAACTCGAAAAATTGATGCCATAGAGAGAGTGCGCAATGGAATGTATGCAATGTTGCGCGAGGGTTCCGCGTGGCTTGACGTCCGAGACACAGTGCGAAGTATAACCGAAGCAGGAATTGATTCCAGACATGTCTGTGTGGTAACCGACGATAAGGAACCTGACTCGATCATTCGAAATGGTCACATGAATCATTCCATCAGAAGAGCAATACAGGAGGGTGTCGATCCAGTAACGGCCATCCAGATGGGTTCGTTAAATCCTGCTGAACACTTCGAAAAAGCCAGAGAGATCGGAAGTATTGCACCTTCAAGACTGGCAGATATCGTCGTGTTGGATAGTCTGACGCAAATGAAAGTTCACGCAGTCTTCGCTGATGGCATCATGGTAGCGAAAGAGGGGCGAATGACTGTGCAGTTTCCTCGACCCGATTATCCAGACTATGCCCGAAAATCAATTCATCTCAGTAGAATGATCGAACCTAAAGATCTCAAAATTAAAGCCCCTATCGATCAGGGAGAGATAGCGACGCGCGTAATTCAGGCAATCGAAGGAAGTGTACTCACGAAACACATAATCGAAAAACTACCTGTAAAACAAAGTGAGGTCTTGGCTGTCCCTGAACGAGCGGTGCTGAAGACGGCTGTAATTGAAAGGCATAAAGGCACAGGGAACATTGGGTTAGGATTCACGAAAGGTTTCGCGTTCAGAGAGGGCGCCGTAGCAACCACCGTCGCACACGACAGTCACAACATACTCGTGGTCGGAAGCGACGACCAAGACATGGCTCGTGCCATTCAAGAACTCGAGAAGGCAGGAGGCGGAATTGTCACCATAGTACGCGGCAACGTCACGTCAATTGTGAAACTCCCCATAGCCGGTCTCATGTCTGATCAACCAGTTCAGCAGGTTGCGAAGGAGGTTAGTACGATGTATGACGACTGGAAAACACTTGGATGCTCCTGGGTATCCCCATTCATGACGATGTCGCTGCTCGCTCTTTCGGTCCTACCTGAACTCCGCCTGACAGATCTCGGGCTATTGGATACAAACAATTTCAAATTCGTTGAGCTATTTCCAAAATAACCCAAAAAAGTGTACCCGAATTTCCGTCCGACACTCCGGTGTGCTTGAGAAGGCATAAATACAAATTATCGTAGCAGTACCTCGTTCTTCTTGTCAAATTCCAAAGCCCCGGTCTTCGTGCGTGAAGCTACCGGTCTAACGAAGAATGTCTCACTCTTCGACGCGGTTGCGCTGAATATCAGTGACATGTCAGCGGGAGCAGCCCTAGCCGTTGTCGGATTCACTATGGTCCTACTGCCATCCGTTTCTGGCGTAAACCTCGTTTACGGATCCATCATCGCTTTTCTGCTTTCCATTCCCCAAGTGATCGTCTATACGATGATGACGCAACGCATCCCAAGAACCGGCGGTGATTACATCTGGTTGTCTAGAACCTTCGGAGGTTTCTGGGGAAGTTCGCTATCGTTCATGGGTCCTGCCCTTGAAACCATGGCGTATTTGGCCTTGATCACTCTCTCAACGATCTTCGCAATTGGCTCCGTGGGTCTTTCTCTAGGATACGAGAATTGTGGAATTGCCACCTGCTTAGGCCTTGCTCTGCCAGGGAATATTCCAGGCGCGAATACAGTTTCACAATTTGTGCTTGGCGTCGTTATTTTTGCAGCGATCATTGGAATTAACATTTGGAGACCAAAGTATGGATTCAAACTTGTAGCTGTGCTCTCAATTATTGGAATTGCCAGCACGATTGTCGGAATTCTTACGCTTCTCTCTGCCGGCAGACAGGGCGTGATGAATTACATGGATTTCCTGAACAGCATCGGCTCGAATACTACCTATGCTCAGGTCGCTGGATCGTACACGGGATCGACGTTTGATTTCAACGCCACAATTATGATGCTCCCGTTCTTCGCAATCTTCGTATACCCTTGGGTTTTCGCCGGACCAGCCGTTGCGTCGGAGCTAAAGGGCGGGAATCGGACTGTAAAATGGAACGTCCCTATCGCCTCATTCATAGTCTTCCTTCTGGTCACAGGTTCATTCGCGACAATGTATTACGTCGGTGGCTTCGAATTCATCACCTCCGCCTTAACGAATCCAACTTTGGTGTTCAATTATTCGTTCAACTTTTGGACACTGGCGATGGGTGTCTCCAGTAATCTCGCGCTCTCATGGTTCATTGGGTTGGGATGGATTTGTTGGAATTTCGCTATCCTTGCTTATGGAATAATTCTAGTGTCTCGGTATCTGTTCGCGCAAGCATTCGACCGATTTCTGCCTTCTAAGATAGCGTACGTAACGCCAAACCTGGGTTCGCCGGTGGTCGCTCACTTGATCGATCTGATCGTCGTAGTCTTCCTGATTGGTGGCGCTTCCTTCCTCTACGGGACCTTAGTATCATTATACGGTAGCGTGATAGCATCAATGATTTACTTTGCAGCAATCGGTGCGTCGGGATTGGTTTACGGAGTTAGGAATGAGAAGGGACAATCTAAGTGGATTCTCGTCTTCTGCGGGGCGTTTACTGCAGTGGTTTTCCTATACCTGCTCTACCAGTTCCTTGCTTACCCAGCGGTTTGGGGTGGAAACCCCTTTGCTTATGGATATGTTGTCGTATCGTTTGCGGTCGGCGCTATCATATACGTAGCGTCGAAGCATTACAATAAGAAACGAGGAATCGATATTTCTTTGGCGTACAAGGAAATTCCACCAGAATAGACTTCGTCATTTGGATTCAGAGAATTTTAGTGAAGCGGAATTAAGGCAGTAGCGCAATCCAGTGGGCTTAGGTCCGTCGTCGAAAACGTGACCCAGATGGGCATCGCAGACGCTGCATAGAATTTCAGTACGTTTCATGAATAAGCTCCTATCTACTTGTGTCCTAATGTTCCGTTCAGCTATTGGAGCCCAGAAGCTCGGCCATCCCGTTCCAGATTCAAATTTTGTCTCTGAACTGAACAGGTCAGTGCCACAACAGACGCATTTGTAGATTCCATTCGCGTGATTATTCCAGTACGCTCCGGTGAATGGTCTTTCTGTTGCTTTCTTTCTAGCAACCTGGAATTGTTCGGGAGTGAGTAGTTGCTTCCATTCTTCTTCGGTCCTGTTCATTTGTTGTTCCGTCTCTAATACACCCAGATGAGCAAGAGGTGGTATTGTGGAATCAACGTTTCGGTGTCGAACGTATTGAATTGATACGAATCAGTAGTTTTCCTATCTGGGATAAATCTACTCAACAAATTGAACTCTTGAGATTTTCAAATATGATAAAGCAGCACCGGTCCTTAAGTGTTCGGTAATTCTGAGCAAGTGCACTTCGGGATAGAGTTTGACACGTCCACCATGGACAATGAGAACAAACTTTTCAGAAGCACCTATCTTTGTTTGTTGGGAAACGACCAAATCATGCCTGCTCGCGTGCAGACATTGCAGAGCTAGGGCGATTCGGAAACCATTACCGGGAGAATTTGATCACCAGCAAAGTCTCAGCTTGATCGATGAATTATTGAAATTTAATCAGCCGTACCCTGCGCTTTTGATGACCGGGGGTGATCCGCTCATGCGATCGGACTTCTTCGAATTAATCGAACATGCGAAGAGGATGGGGCTCTACGTGGCGGTAGCGGCAAGTGTAACCCCACTACTAAATGAAGATTCTATCAGAAGGATGCACCGGTTAGGAGTTGATGTTATTTCTGTAAGCGTTGACGGCGCAGGTGCCGATACACATGATAAGTTGCGTGGAGTTCTCGGTACGTTCCGGAAAACACTTGACGCGCTTCAACTTGCTCAAAAATTAGGATTAAAGGCACAAATCAACACGACCGTGATGAGAAGCAACATCGAAGAATTACCTAACATGTTCAACCTCGTCCGTAGAACTGGAGCAGTAGCTTGGGAAGTCTTCTTCCTGATTCGAACAGGTCGCGGTTCATCGCTGGAAAGCTTGGAATCTCACGAATGTGAAGACGTAATGCATTTTCTATTTGACGCGTCGCAATATGGAATCCCGGTACGAACCGCTGAAGGACCTCAATTCAGACGAGTCCGTATACAACGTCTAAACAGCGAGGCTCCGCCTAAGAGCTTGTTGTACAAACGACTTGGAACTAATTTGCGCAACACACAAGGTCCCCCGACTAGTTCGCCTGTCACAAAGTTGACACAAACAGGAGATGGTAAAGGAATTGTGTTCATAACACACGATGGTCAAGTATACCCAAGTGGTTTTCTTCCCATCAGTACCGGTAGACTAGCAGAGAACAGTTTGCCATCCATCTACAGATCAAATCCACTTTTTGTTTCATTAAGAGACCCATCAAACCTGAAAGGACGTTGCGGTAAATGCGAATATCGAACCATATGTGGCGGATCACGATCTCGAGCCTTCTCTGAATACGGAGACCCATTCCAAGAAGACCCTGCATGTCCCTACGTACCATAGAACAAAGACCATACTTACATCGACAGTCAAACCTTGAGTTTCAGTTCAAAACCATAATAGAAAATCATTAGGAAAGAATAAACCTCTACCGATCACCCCCAACAACTGATGAATACTTTGCCGACTGATGATCTGTCCTCTATCGCTGAGAAATATGCGACCGACTTCATCAAAGAACTTCAGTTAGACTCAAAAGTTGACGAAAAATGTGATTGGTGTTGTCTTCTATGGTCGAGAGATTACTGGGCTGAACGAGCACGAAAAGCGCAGGTAGACATCCAGCAAATGAAAGAACATGTAATTCACTCCTCGACAGAAATCAAGAACTTTGACGCGTTCTGTGCAAATTCGCAATTCCTGAACACAATAGCGCAAGTATATGCTAAACTATTCAGTCAAGACAAGAAATCATGCACAGTGAAGAGTTTCACCAATTGCCCTTACGTAGACAAACGGCAACACTTACTGCATAAAGGTTCTCTCGCGAGTGTCTTCATAACTATTTTACACAAAGCCGTTTCCTACACAATGCTCGAAAGTCACCCTCTGGATAACGGTCTCTTAGACGAAGAATACGAAAACGTATATGGAATTGATCTCACTAACTTCCAAGACCTTCAACAGTCCATGACCGACGGAAGATTCAGAACATTATTCGACGTGACCGTCAAACGCTCGCGAGAGCTCGCAGGACTACCATCACCTAACAGATAGTCGTTGGAAACTATTAGTCGCCGATTGCATCAATGTCTGAAACGGGAACGGAATGAAGAAACTGATCAACGATCCATTTATGGTTACTGTGGAGAGCATTCAAGGTTACGTAAAGGCATACCCCCATCTTCTGAAACAGATCAATCCTCACGTAGTTGCAAGAAGGAACGCTCCAATCAAAGATAAGGTGGGAATTGTTGTAGGAGGTGGGAGCGGACATGAACCGCTTTTTCTCGGGTGGGTCGGATATGGAATGGCCGATGCTGCCGTGCTAGGTGAAGTCTTCGCGGCTCCCGCCCCACCGCTAATCCTCGAGGCGACAAAAGTAGCGAACGGAGGACGCGGAGTGTTGTATGTTTACGGAAATTATGCAGGCGATAACCTGAATTTTGGAATAGCAGCAGAGCTGGCCGAAGCGGAGAATATTGAAACGGAATCACTCAAAGTATGGGATGACGTAGCTTCGGCACCACCGGAGCGGATAAAAGATCGACGTGGTCTCGCGGCCAACTTGTTTGTGATAAAAATCGCGGGCGCAAAAGCTGAGGTTGGGAGTTCCCTTGCAGAGGTTATAAGAACAGCCGAAAGAGCAAGAGATAATTGCAGAACCTACGCGGTCGGTTTGTCTCCTGCGACGGTTCCAACAAGCGGAAAACCAACCTTCACACTCGGCGAGAATGAGATCTACTTCGGGATCGGAGCTCACGGAGAGATGGGAGTTAGAAAGACCGAACTGCTCTCTGCTGATGAGACAACTAAGTTGCTTGTTGAAACTGTCGTGAGTGACCTACCCTTCAAAAGAGGCGATGAGGTCAATCTAATTGTGAACGGTTATGGTTCAACGACACTGATGGAATTATTCATTGTAAACCGTAAAACCCATGATATGCTGAGTAATCTGGGAATCACTATTCACCGCACCGAAGTGGGAAACTTTCTTACAACTCAAGAGATGGCAGGTTGCTCAATAACATTGATGCGGTTAGATAATGAACTTAAGGAATGTTATGATGCTCCCGCATTTACGCCAACTTTCGTTAAGTGTGAGAAATTTTCCAGCTGACGAAGGAAAAATATTTGGGAGATAAACTGACTTACGCGCAAATCTTGACTTTTATTTCAAACGTATCAGACCGTCTGATTCAAGCAAAAGATCAATTGAATCGCATGGACGCAGAGTGTGGGGACGGCGATTTCGGAACAAGCATGTATGTGGCCTTCGACAACGTTAGAAAAGCTATGGAAAAGCAGCAGAAGCAGGGTGACGTCGGAACACTCCTAGTTTTGGCAGGAAACTCCATCCTGTCATCAACCGGCGGAGCATCAGGAGCCTTGTTTGGAACGTTCTTTATCGAAGCTGGAAAATATGCAAAAGGTAAGACTGAAGCCAATCTTACAGACTTAGCAACGATGTTTGATTTATCCCTGGCAAGGATTCAAACCCGAGGAGGAGCGAAGGTTGGCGATAAGACTCTTGTCGATTCTTTAGAACCTGCAGTTAGAGCGCTTCAAGAAGCAGCTGCCACAGGAACCGATCTCAATATTGCCCTAGAAAGATCGGCTACAGCCGCGGAAAATGGGTCTCAATCCACGAAGAGTATGGTTGCGAAACAGGGCAAATCTAGATACCTTGGAGAACAAACTCTCGGATATGTTGACCCCGGAGCATTCGTCATTGCACTTGTTTTTCGAATCCTGGCAACTTCCACCACGACATATGGCTCAACATCATGACAGGAGTTCAATGCTATGCGTGCATCAATCTGACTGCATCCGTAACATCTCATATCTCATTGCTGGGTGTTACGAGTAAATTTGTTTCCGCACTTGCTGCAGAACAATTGTCCCTGTTGCATAGGTGATCCGCAAGTGCTGCAGTAGCCTGCCGCGGGGAATTGAGGTATTTGGTTTGGTCGAGGCTGTTGTTGAATTTGTTTTTGCTGCTGCAGATCATCGTATGCCCGTCTCACACCTATGAGTGAGGCTACCACAAAGATGAGAATTACGGCTAATGCGAGAGCGGAGATGCCTGCGATGGTGGCAGTGGTTTCATCCATAACAGTGGTGGTGCTTGTGAGTATTGTTGTGGTGGTTAATGCTGGTAGGGTTACATAGGATGTAACGTAAGACGTAGCGGTTGAGTATACAGTTTGCGTTACAGTCGTTGCTGTTTGAGTTGTCTGGTAGCCGTTATAGCCGGACCCACAGTAGGAATTGTACGAGCCATACCCGTACCCGTAGTAGCAACCATTACCGTAACCGCATGAATAGTAATAACAGCGACCATATCCTCCACCGCAGTACCCATAACCGTAGCACTGATTCGGACTAAAACTGTTCGTGCTATTGCCATACGACGAACTGGGTTGAGAATTGTCATTACCATACAAACTAGGCTGAGAAGGATATGCTGCTACGTTGGGTGACATGCTTACCGCCACAACTATGGAAATGACGAGAACTGAGGTCACCACTAGAACAAACTTACGACTTACTTTAGATGAATGCAGAGAGGAACATTTTTTCATCTAGAAATAATCCGTCCGTCTAAGTTCCTCAATTGCGTTTTGGGAAGATCATCTTGAGAGCCGCGACGGTAGCCACTACGTCTGATAGCATCAAAATTGCGTCGTTTGCATGATCAACTTTTTGCGTATTCTTTAAAGTTCGAAACGTCAACGTTTTGCTCACTTTGATGCAATGCCTCATTCCGCAGTTATGCCGCTATTGCCACTATGTGATGAAAGGAAGGGACAGAACGAGGTTCTATTTTCTCAAACACGTGTCGCTCGCGTCGCTTGCTTGAGGGGGAAGATTTTGGGTAAGATAAGACTTTGAATAGATACTTTCTTTACCCCTGACTTTCACTCGCTTCCAAGTAAAAGAACGGGGTGGGAGCCCGCTTAATTGCCGAAGGAAAGACAGCGCGAACCGATAGAGATCAGAATGGACATGAGCGAGTTCCTATTCAATTATGGGCCACAAAAAGTTACTAAGATCGAACGTGCCTGCAACCTTCGAGATGATCTCTGCAAGCAGTACCTAGCCGAATTGGTTGCCCACCAGTTCATCAGAAAGAATGAGAACGACGAATACGAGATAATGGAAAAGGGGATCAATTTCCTCAAAAAGGCAATCGAATTGTATATTACACTTTTCCCTGAACGTCGAAAAGTTATCGAAAATGAACGTTTTTGGACTCCTACTCGCCGAGTAACTGGAACCACGAAGCAAGAGTGATACTATGTGATAGAACTTAGTTACATAAGCCGTTTTAATCTAGCATTTGGAGAGCGAAACCATGGGTGAAGAAGGTTTGATCTCTGTGGCAAGGGAGCTGATTGCAGGAGTAGATCGAGAGAAGAGGTGGATTATGACCATCGGCCTGATGGGGATCATATTCTCGATCATATTTGCGGCTACGATGTTTGCCTTCGACGTGCTACGCCCAGCTGGACTTTTGGAAAGAGGCGCGATGCGATCAATCTGGGAGATCTCCTCATTGCTATTTGGAATCTGCTCCGTAATCTCTACAGTCGCAGGAATCAAGGTTCTTTATTTTCTAAGATCATGGCAGGAGCGGTACCTGCATCTTAAGGGCGCAGAAAAAGAGCTTGAGAAGAAATACTTCATCGCTGAAAGCCAATAGAACGTAAGAGCCGATACACCTCAACAGCGATCATGGTACTGGTCGTTGTTGTTAATTCGTGGTTATCCGCGACCAAGATACAATTGGGTTGCAGGCAATACGATTGCTTCTAACATGTTCACGTCGGGTGGCAGAGTTGCCATAACCAAAACGGCTCTGACTAATTCATTTGTTTCCATCATAGGTTCATTAGGAGTCTCAGTCATCAGTTCGGTATTTGTGTTTCCTGGGTGTATACAGCCAGCTACGATTCCAAAATTTCTACCCATCAATGCGGTGGTCCGAGTTAGCGACACTAGACCCGCCTTGGAGCAACTGTAAGCAACACCATTAGGTCGCGGCATTTGAGCGCTGATACTTCCAATGTTAATGATTCGCCCTCCTCCTCGAAGTTTCATGATTTTCACCGCCTCCCTAGTGCATAGAAATGGACCAGTAAGGTTCGTGTCCATGGTCGCCTGCCATGCCTCAAGCGTTGTCTCGTCAAGCGGAGCAGGTCGAAAGATGCCGGCGTTGTTGACTAGAATATCTAATCGCTCAAATTCACGCATCGTCTTTTCGAAAAGCGAGACAACTTCGGACTCATGTCTGACATCGGTTGGAACAACTAACACAGTACCATCTGGTCGCAGTTGATCGGCAACCGCTTTCAATCCTTGCTCGTTCCGAGAAGCCAGAACTACTTTCGCTCCTTCCCTAACGAAGGTTTGCGCAATTCCTTTTCCGATTCCAGTACTTGCACCCGTAACGACTGCAACTTTGCCTTCAAGCTGCTTCAATTAATCTCCCTCGCGCCCATTCTCAATCAGTAGCCTTCTGATATTTCATCTGCCAGTTGAATACTTATGATCTTATTTCGCTAACGCGTTAATTCTGTTATGCCACTCTCGCAGTAAGGTGAATTGTGTGGGGATGTTGTTTCCTGAAACTTTCAGTGGATGAAGAGCGCCGTAGAGGGCGAAGTCGGCGAGGCTTGGATTAGGTCCAACTAGGTAACTTTGCGTATTGAGAAGGTCTTGGGCGAGGTCACAGATTTCTTCTACGTTGGCGAGAAGTTCGTTTCTCCGAAGGTTGAATAATTCGATGGGCCCACGTTTGGCTTCTTGAAGCTCAATGAAGATCCAACGTTCTTCTGGATCCTGAAATGTTTTCGGCAAGTCTGGTAGGACATAATTCCAAACTCTATCTTCTACTATGTTATGTGCCCAGTGTTCGACAATTCTACACTTAGCTCGGGTCTCTTTCGGATTCTCTCCAGGATAAATGGTCGGCTCATGTTTCGTGTTTTCAGCCCAGTCTGCTATGTAGGGCCAAGTGACGCCTTCTCCTTGAGGAAGTTCTAGGTACGGAACGTAGTCTTGTCCACTCGCTTCGATTACTTCATGATGATCGCCTTCAGGAACGTTGATCAACTCAAAGGGGATCTGTTTATACCGTAATATTGCTCGAGCCTTCTCACAGTAGTGACTAGGTTTCTGATAGTAGAGTTTGATCGCTTTCATGGGAATCTGATTCGAATGCCTATCAAAAAAACCGATCGGCTAAATCAGAATATTAGTTTAGTCTAGAATTCGGCGGCACGAAGTTACCGTTTTATCGTCGTGACCAACTCGTCGATCCGTTTCAGTCCAGCGGTGAGATAATCTGCTGGTTGACCATAACCTATGCGTATGTATCGGTCCATCCGGAAGTGCGCGCCGGGCACTATAAGCGTCTTTTTTTCTCGTAAGAGTCGATTAGCAAACTGTTTCGATTTAATGTGGAAATTGTATTTGATGTAGCTTATGGCGCCTGCTTTTGGTTGGATAAAATGGAAGTGATCATTGTTTCGATTTACCCATTCTTTGATGACGGGTAGATTTTGTGTGAGGATGGATCTAGTTCTGGTCAGGATTTTTGTTCGAGTATCTGGTTCCATTACTTTTTTGGCTATATAGTCGCTAAGTACATTTGGTGCTATTGACGTGTAATCGTGGTTTGCCCATAGTTTTGTCGCCATTTGTTTCTTGGTGACTATCCATCCGATTCTGAGGCCGGGGAGTCCGTAGGCTTTTGATAAGCCGCTTATCGCCAGAACGTTATCGTAATGGTTCCAGATTGATGGCGTAACTTCTCCATCGACTTCTGATCCCTGATAGACTTCGTCTGAAAGGATCCATGCGTTAACTCTTCTAGCGATTCGACAGATTTCGTCCAAATCGTCGTCGTTCAACGTTGCTCCGGTTGGGTTGTTCGGATTACAGATTGCGATCACTTTCGTCTTTTTACTAACCACGTGGCTTAAGGTCGAGATATCAGGGGTCCATTCATTCCTTGATTCTAAGAGTCTGAATGTTTTCACTTTTGCTCCAAGATTCTTAGCAAGTCCCCAAATCTGCATGTAGTTCGGAACCATGAAAACAACTTCACCTCTGTCTCTGATAAGTCGCCATAAGGCGATAAAATTCGCTTCCGAGCTACCATTTGTAACGATGACATTGTTATCGTTCGCGTCTTCGTACGTTGCGGCGATTCTCTTCCTCAGTTCTATCGTTCCGTTAGTTTGTCCGTATCCCAAAGGTATGTCGAAGACATTGGACTCTTCGTCTCGAAGCACGCCCTTTAGCGTTAAAGGATGTACTCCACTTTCGGATAGATTGAATTCTACTTTGTTTTCCCATGTCGACTGCCATCGTTCCATTTCGAATTCGTGGAAGTTCATCAAACGGAATCGGTATGAAGAAACGTTTGCTGATAGAAAACTTTCTGTAAAAGGATGAATTGACAGACTCAACTGTTGTGATATCTCTGTATATGAAATTCTAATTCCGTCTCAGCGCGCCGCCTATGAGCCCCCCGATAAGGCAAATTATGGCATTTCCAAGAGCGAGCAAAGTAATCATTCCCCCAACGGATCCCCCTAGAAGCATACCCAACCCTGCCTGTCCAAGTAAGCTACCGATCGTACTTCCGGCGACTAACAGCAAAACTGACAGGATCACTGCGCCTCCAATACCAGCCACGAATCCTGCAGCGGCACCGCGACGTGCTCCTCGTGCGATCAGACCAGCGACAAAACCAGCGATCAGAGCACCGAAGATTGGCACGTAACCAACCAAAATCACTAGCAAGAATCCGGCCAATACGCCCAGACCGATGCTACCTTTCGGTTTCGACGGCTGTGGTAGCGGTTGCGAAACCTTTTGAGTTAATGGAGAAGTTTGCAAGGGTTGTGGGTCGACTGTTAGACGCGTCCCACAGTCCGGACAAAACTTAGTTTCCGAGAGCTTCCCGCACTTGGGGCAGAACGGCAATTAACGCTCACGATAGTCTCTCGGTTCGGGTGGAGATAATTCTTTCTACAGAAATTGTCATGATCTACTCATCGCCCGGTGTCGCGAGAGTGGGGCTTTCGGCGCGTTCGTTTTGAACAGGAACTCATGCCGCTGTCTCTTTGCGTCTCCGGGATGTGATCGTACCAGTTTCGAGATTGCTACTCCGGCTGACTTCACAATGGACGACTACAATTAGGGCATCTAAGCCAAACAGTGTGGATTGGTAAATTGCGGCTAGAGTGCTACTGAAGCGAGGATTCGTTTGAGTTTGGAGCCAACACCGCGCGATTTGTGGAAGCGGCCACGACTGAGTAGTTCGTCCAATCCATCAAAATCCGGCATGTGCAAACCTCACAAGTAGAATATCAACAGCGGTATATCAATGTATTGTAAATAGTACATCCATGTTCCTCAGTCGATACGTCTCGAATATGCGATAACCAAACTTCTAATGGCTCAGTCCAAGATGCGCAAATGAGAAAAATTAGATGCCAATTTTGACATCGATGTTTGTAAATCGCAGAATACCTCGGTTGCGACAATGTGATTAGGCCAGCTGAACGTTGGACGTCAGAGAGCTCTTCAGATTCAGAAAGAGAGTTCCAGTCCTCATTATCGAACGCATTCAGGATGGACGACGATTTTACTTCTTCAAGAAATATACGCACAAGCCGTTATTCCTAGGAAAACTACCTGTGCTTAGCATTCTAATGGTTGGTCTTTGGAGTTACATGTTCTATTTCGGTGGGCTTCACTACTCACTAGTGCAAAACGAACTCATCAATCTGGTCTCACATGCCAAAATCGATGATATGCCGTTTCAAGTCGTCGACTTCGTCCAAAGGAAAGGGCAACTCGTGATCTACGTAATTACTAAGAAGTTGAACTAGATGTGGAAAGATTAACCTGATTGCATATTCTGTTTAGTTTGATCCCTCAAATTCTTCTGACCAAATAATTCTTCGCATAACTTATCGGCATCATCTCTTGTGTTGACCCCCAGGATCTTTCGAAAACGCTCTTTTGTTCGACCTATGACCCACGAACCCTTTTCGTTGCCATATTGAAGATAGAAGCCCGTGTTAGGATTCCATCTAGGCGATATGTGGTGTTTTCTCATGTGCGCGATCAACTCCTCTCTCGTAGGATCACGATCAAGTGGCAGTTCCAAATATTTTAGAAATGAATTGCCCACGCGAATCACTCTGCTATCTGACGGAAGTGTTCACAGGTTTCCACTCTGTCAAGAGCTTTTGATAAACTCTTCATGTAGATCTCCTCACGAAACTTCCGTATAAATTGGTGGCAGAAAATTTAAAACCGGAGATGAAGAAAATACGAGAGGGCTTCGTGAGCAAAGAAATTGAAAGCAGCGAAGAACTGGACGACGAGTATCTTCCAGCTTGCTGCCGAATAGGAAAAACGCAAGTCATCCTATCTGAGATGTCGAATTTATCTTGAACTTCCGGAGACTTCTCACCTAGCGTATTTTTATGTAATTATAATTAGCCGACCTCGTAAAGGTCTGGTCGCCGGTCATTTAGGACTTTCATTTTAGAACGAATCTGGTCGACTTTGTCGATTTCAATGCTTGCGGTGAGTAGAGATTCCTCTTTCTCTCCGCCCTCAATCACAGTCTCGCCCCATGGGTCGATAATGGAGGAATCGCCGAAATACGTCACGACTCCGTCGAATCCGAAGTCTTCAGTTCCAACCTGGTTTGTTCCAATCATATACATTTGATTCTCGATGGCTCGAGCGCGAACCAGAACTTTCCAGTGTTGCAGCCGAGGATAGGGAAATGCCATCGGCGAAAGCTGTATCTTAACACCCTTCAACGCGTACGTGCGGAACAGCTCAGGGAAACGGATGTCATAGCATACAGAAAGCCCTACCATCCCCCACGGGGTCTGGACTGTGCATAGAGAATTTCCCGGGGCCATGTGTTCATCTTCGTGGAACATTGTAAAGAGATGCGCCTTGCGGTAGATGCCTGCTCTCTTACCGGTCGCGTCGAAGAGAATAGAGGTATTGGAGACTTTGCCTTCATCATTCAAGGCGAGCATGGATCCGTTTATCCAGATATGATATTGTCTTGCCATGTTGGCTACGCGATCTATGACTTTCTCTTGGTCGGTTGCGATGCGATTATTCGTAGCCCAGTCGAATCCTGTAGTCCACATCTCTGGAAAACATATCATGTTGCTTCCTCGTCGACTCGCTTCAGAGACCAAAGTTTCTGCTTTGTTGAGATTTGCTTCAGGATTTCCGCGCGCCACAATCATTTGCGCAAGCGTTACGTTGAGCTTAGTCATCGTCAACCCTCTTACAATGAGATACTGAAAATTAAGGATGTTAGGATCGATAACTTTACGTGAACTCACGCTAAACGCTGCTCCAATAAGGAGCCTATGGATATGAGGGGCGCTCTGGCCGTATGGGAACGAGACGCCCGAAAATTCGCTAGGCAACCAATTTTGATGTCGTCTGCAATAATTGGGCCATTCCTGTACTTACTTCTCCTTGGGTACGCGTTCGGTGGAGCAATTACTTATGCTCCAGTCGCGATCGTGCGCGAAAGCTACGGCAAATTTTCTTCCGACTTAATCGACATTCTTCGAGTTCAGTTAAACTGTGAGTATGGTGGCGTTAATTGTAAGAATTCGTTTCGATTAATCAATGCCCCTGATCTGGATTCAGGCCGGACCATGCTCCGCGAAGGTTTGGTTAAAGCGATAGTTTACGTTCCTCTAGGTTTTGACCGAGCCTTGTCGATGTCCAACGGTACTAAGCCAACGATCACTGTTTACCTGGATAACACCGATCCGGTGAGCGCATCTACGATTTCAGCTGAGCTGACACAGGCGAGTCAACAGTTGTCTTCACAAGAACTGATCGTACAGTCGAATGGTCCGATTCTTAGCGTGGTACCGTCTGACTACTATCGAAACGTTTTCTATATTGAATTCATGGCCCCGGGGTCGCTCGTTCAATGCATTATGTTCGCTTCAATCATAGGAGGCGGGGTTGCGCTTCTTGAGGACAAAGAGCGCGGAATCATCGAAGGTTACCTTGTAAGCCCTTTGAAACAATACGAGATAATTGTAGGTGTGCTTTTTGCAGGAGTGACAAAGGCGATGTTCTCAACGGGGATCTTATTCATTCTGGCTGTACTAGTGGGGGCCTTTCGTCCTGACGCGGGCGTCTTTGGATATGTGCTAATGTTCGTTACGTTATTTCTCACTTCCTTGGGTTTGATTTCATTGATGACGGCGTACGCGATGAGGGCTACGTCGACCAATGGTTACAGATTCACATCTTTCCCCATCAACCTAATTCTATACTTCACTAGCGGCGCGGTTTACCCGATCAACGGATTCCCAACATGGATGCGCGACATTGCGGTGTTCAATCCGGAAGCTTACTCCGTCCATGCGCTTCGTCTTTTAATGTACAAAGGAGCAGAGTTATCAGCGGTTCTTGGAGACTTTACCTTCTTAGCAGTCTTCACAGGAGTTATGGTCACAATTGCCACAATTACTTTCAAACGTGCCTTATAATCAACACGAAAGATAGTTCACGGGCGTTGGATGTTCGAATGAACTCATTGAGTACAAATTTCCTGAGGTCTATGAAGAATTTGGGTTCCAATGTTAGGGTTTCAGCGCCTGAGCTTTTCCCATAACACGCATCTTCTTGGAGTTTAGATCCAATAGTAGAAACGTATCGTCAACCATGTACGTGATTGGCTTCTCAGACTCGATAACGAGCGAAGTGTC
>Ga0187766_10000628_pt1 | contig 19890 bp, 17 predicted proteins | sample 0216_QUI02_MP05__4_FD_132971 | JGI IMG/M metagenome (GOLD analysis project Ga0187766, IMG submission 132971) | Tropical peat soil microbial communities from peatlands in Department of Meta, Colombia - 0216_QUI02_MP05_20_MG | ecosystem: Environmental > Terrestrial > Soil > Wetlands > Peat ... | reverse complement strand
GCTGCGCGAGGAGATGCGTGCGGCGGTCTACCGGCACCTCGATGGTTGTGCGGCGGACGCGACGGGATGCTACCTGAGCGGCGGGACCGACAGCAGTTCCGTCGTCGCGTTCGTAAGCGAAAAGTTCCGCCCGGCAAGAACGTTTTCCATCGCCTTCGATGAATCGGCGTTCAGCGAAATCGGATTCGCGCGGACGACAGCCGCAACGTTCGGCACGGACCATCACGAGCGGTTCTTGACGCCACAGGACGCCACGAGTGCGCTGGAGAAGATTATCGAGTACTTCGACGAGCCGTTTGCGAACTCCTCTGCGATCGGATCGTATTACTGCGCGCTCCTGGCGCGGGAAAACGGAGTCGGCACGCTTCTGGCGGGGGACGGCGGCGATGAGCTCTTTGCCGGCAACGAGCGCTACGCGACGGACAAGCGCTTCGCGCTTTACCACGCGTTGCCGGGCTGGCTGCGGCGCGGCGCGATTGAGCCGCTTGTTGGCCTGCTGCCGGCGAATGACGGCGCGCTGAGCCTGCCCAGGCGTTACATTCGCCGCGCCAACATCCGCAATCCCCGGCGGATTCTCTCCTATGGATTGTTCTTGAGCGAGCCGCCGGAGGAGGTGTTCGCACCGGGCTTTCTCGAGCAGGCGGGCGCGGGCGACTGGCTGTCGATAGCGGAAGGCCACTTTGCCCGCGCCAAGGCAACACACGAACTGAACCGCATTCTGTACCTCGATGTGAAGATGACGCTGGCGGACAACGACCTGCGCAAAGTGTCGGGGACGGCCGAACTCGCGGGCGTGAACGTGCGCTATCCGCTGCTGGACGAGCGGCTGGCAGAGTTTTCGGGCTGCATACCCGCGTCGCTGAAGCTCAAGGGTTTTCGCAAGCGCTACATCTTCAAGGAAGCGATGAAGGGAATTCTGCCCGAGACGGTGCTGCACAAGAAAAAGCACGGGTTCGGAGTGCCGCTGGCGCAATGGATGCTGCGCGACGCCCGCATGAGGGAGCTGACGCAGGACGTGCTGCGCGATTCCCGCACCAGGCAACGCGGCTATTTTCGCGCGGAGTTCATAGACCGGCTGATGGAATTGCACGCCGTGGAGCCCAATTTCTACGGGGAGATCGTGTGGTATCTCCTCGCGCTGGAGCTCTGGCACCGCCAGCACTTCGAGCGGAGTTACGACGCGACTTATGCGACCTAGCGCGAATGCAACTTCCCCGGCGGAGCGCCGCGACGCGCGCAGGGGCCCTGCGCAGCCGGGCGGCACGCGGGTTACGCGGCGAAGGATCGCGGCGGGCGCCTTGTACCATGCCGGCTTGCTCGGCGTCGCCGACCGGCTGGCCGCGGCGTATGACCTGAAGCGCCGGCATGACTCGTCCTTTCCGCGCCTGCAGCGGACCGCAGGCTCGAAGTTCGCGATTCTCTGTTATCACCGCGTGGGGACGGAAGGGGTGCCGTTGTTTTCGCGTCTTGCCCCGAAAATGTTCGAAGCGCAGATGCGCCACGTGCGCAGGCACTACCGCGTCGTTTCTCTGAGCCAGATGAGGCGGGAGATCCAAGAGGGCACGCCGGTCGGGCCGACCGTGACTGTCACCTTCGACGATGGTTATCGAGATCTCTACAAACATGCCTTCCCGGTGCTGCGGAGATACGAGATTCCTGCGACGATTTATCTGATTGGTCGGTGCATGGAAACGGGCGAAGCTCCCTGGTACGACCGGATCTTTGTGGCCCTCGCAGCGTGCTCGCGGGCAGTCCTGGAGGTGGAGCTGGACTCGCCGCGCCGATTCCTGCTGGCTTCGCCGGAGCAGCGCGCCGCAGCCGCCTGGGAAATCGTGACCTATCTCCGGGAGGTGCCCAATCGGCAGCGGCTGGCTTGGTGCGCGGCGTTCGACCGCGATGTCCAGGTGCCGCAAGAAGAGCTGGAAGGGCGCATGCTCGACTGGCAGCAGGTTCGGGCGATGGCCCGCGGCGGCGTTTTTTTCGGCGCGCATACCATGACCCATCCCGTACTGAGCCGCCTGGAGGCGTCGTCGCTGGACGCGGAGCTTTCCGCATCGAAACAGTTGCTTGAATCGGGCCTCGATGCTTCCGTCGAGGATTTTGCTTATCCCTTCGGGAAACCGGAGGACTGCAGCCGCGAGGCCGAAGAGGCGATCCGGCGCTGCGGCTACAAATCGGCGGTTAACACCAGCCCCGGGCTGAATACCGGAGGCTCGAATCCGCACGCTCTATACCGCTATCAAATCGACGAGGAAGATTCGCTGGCCTGCTTCGCGTTTGATTTGAGCCGCCTGTTTCTGGAGGGACCGGCGCCCGCGCCATCCGCAGGACAGCGATCCGCAAGCGAGGCACACGCGGTTGGAGCGGGTGCCCGCGCGGAAAGGATTGGTTCCTAGGGAAAGCTATGCGCGACGTCCTTGTCTTCGCGATTATCGTGGGCGCGATGCCGGTCTGTCTGGTCAGTCCGTACTTTGGCGTTCTGATGTGGTACTGGATTACCTACTTCAACCCGCACCGCTTTACCTGGGGATTTGCCTACAAGCTGCCGGTGGCGCTGATGATTGCGGTCCCGACGCTCATCGGCACGCTTTTCACTCGCAAGACCATGCGCGCGCTGCTGACCGCCGAGATCTTGCTGCTGGTTTCCCTCTGGGGGTGGTTCGCCATCACCTACGTTCACGCCCAGGATATCCCGCTGTTCGCTGGAAACATGCCGGATGCCGCCTACGAGATGAGTCACATCAGCAAGATCATTCTCATGACTCTGGTGATGGTCCTCGTCATCAACTCCAAGGAGCGGTTCCGCAACGTCCTGCTCGTGACCGCGGGCAGCTTGGGGCTGCTGGCGCTCAAGAGCAGCATATTCGGATTTCGCACCTCGGGTGAGTCCCGGGTGCTCGGTCCGCCGGACTCCTTTCTGCGGGAGAACAATGCCTACGGTCTGGCGCTCAACATGGCTTTACCGCTGCTGTTCTTTCTGGTGCGTGATGAACCCCGGAAATGGCTGCGCATTCTCATGCGCGTGTTTTTCGCGGCGTGCGTCATTTCAATCCTCCTGACCTACTCGAGAGGCGGACTGACGGGCCTGGCCGTCGTGATTGCGGTGGTCACTTTACGCAGCCGGCACAAAGCAGTGGGAGCGTTTCTCCTTGCGGTGACCGTCTTGCTGGTCGTTTCGTTCGCTCCACCCGCGTGGATGAACCGCATGGGAGACTTCGTCACAGGCAACCTGGACACGTCAGCGGACATGCGGCTGACCTCGTGGACTGTCGCCTGGAGGCTTGTGCAGGATTACCCCATGGGCGGGTCCTTTGACGCGGTTCCGAACGTGGACGTATACAAGCGCTACCAGCCCCGCCCGCTGCCCAACGACGCTCTCTCCTCGGGGCCTCACAGCATTTACTTTCAATTGCTCGGGGATCATGGTTTTGTCGGTCTCGCGCTGTTCTTGGCCCTGATAGCGTCTTGCTTCTGGACGCTTTTCCGCGTTCGCCGCTTGGTGCGCAACCTTCCCTCGGCAGGATGGCTGACCAACTACACCTGGATGGTGGAGGTATCGATTCTGGCATTCATGGTCAGCGGGGCTTTTCTGGGTGTCGTTTACCTGGACATGATTTACGAAATGATTGGCCTGGTCGTGATCCTCAAGATGCTGTGCCGCGCGGAGCTCCGGGCGGCGGCTCTCAGCGAGGTTCGTCAGGAGAGCGAAGCGCCCGGGCATGTGCTGGAGGAGATTCCCGCCGTTTGATGAGCGACCTCTGGTATCGCCCGGCTGACAAGGAGAAGCGAACGTGTTCGGTTTGATTCGGAGATCGCGAGCCAAACGCCTGACGGCGCACCTGCCGGCGTTGCTGATTGCGCTGGTGTGTTGCGGTCAGGTCAAGGCCCAGACCTGGCGCTGGACGTTTGAGAACGTCGACGCGCGCGTGGAATCGTCGTCCATTGCTGTCGACAAAGAAGGGAACCTGCATCTGTCCTATTACACGCCGGACGAATACGGCTCGCTTCACTACGCGTTTCGCTCCGCAGCCGAGGGTCGCTGGTACAAGGACACGGTTGACAGCAAACTTGGGGCGTTCACTGCGCGGATCGCTTTGGACCAGAACGACAATCCTGCGATTTGCTATACGCCCCGCAAGATGATGTACATCCACTGGCTCGGGCACAAATGGTCTGCCCCCCAGGAAGTCGATCCGGGTTCCGGTCTGATCGGTTACCAATGCTCGCTGCGGTATTCTTCGGCGAATCAACCCAGGATGTCGTGGTACCTGGAGTCCGTCTTCAACCTGCGATTCGCCGCGCTCGAGGACGGCGCGTGGCAGGCCCGCTCGATTGAGGTAGGCACCCAGTCGGGCAAATGGAATTCTCTTGTCCTCGATCAGCAAGGGTTCCCTCACCTGGCGTACAGCTCTTTCAAGGGCGGCGAACTGCATTACGCCTTTTTCGACGGAAAGGACTGGGTGCGCCGTGTCCTGGACTCCAGCCCGAACGACGGGCCGCGCGGCATGGGCGCTTCCATGGTTCTCGATGCCCGCGGGAACCCCATGATCAGCTACCACGACCTGCATTCGCTGAAGTTCGTGCATTTCGACGGCTCCAAGTGGATCAAGGAGACGATTGAAGAACTGCCGCCTTACACGGATTGGAGCTGGAAGAACTTCTGCACCACGATTCTTCTGGATCACGACGGAAATCCTCACATCAGCTTTGAAAGCGCCATGCTCGGCTTGCGGCACGCGTGGTGGGACGGCAAGCGCTGGCACACCCAGTTGATCCGGGCCGCGCTGGGATTCTCCATTTACGAGAGTTCCATGACCATGGACAAGGACGACAACCTGTACATTTCTTTTCGCGATCCCGCCGACGGCGCGCTGAAGGTCGCGATTGGCAAGCGAGTGGCTACGGCGGAACCGGCGTCAGCGCTCAAGAAGGAAGGACCGGGCAACTGACCCCGAACGCCCGGTGTATTGGCGGCGCAGCACCGGTGCAGCGGCGGGAAGATTGAGCCGAATGTGATGGTAACCGCTCTCAAGGCGCTTTTCTGGGTTTCTGCCGGGCTGACCGTCTACGTGTATGCGGGCTACCCCCTTCTCTTGTCCTTGCTTTCCAGACGGAAGAAGGGCGTTTCCGCCGCTGTCCCGCGCGATCTTCCTTCCGTGACACTGCTCATCTCCGCATACAACGAGAAGGCTGTCATCACCGAGAAACTCCGCAACGCATGCGCGCTCGATTACCCGCGAGACCGTTTGCAAATCATCGTTGTTTCCGACGGGTCCGACGACGGCACGGACGAAATTGTCGGCGGGTTCTCGGGCGAGGGCGTCCGCCTGGTCCGCCAGGAAGCGCGTTTGGGGAAGAGCGCCGGCCTGAATCTTGGAGCGCAACACGCTTCGGGTGACATTCTGGTTTTCTCCGATGCCAACTCGATGTACCGCTCCGACGCCGTCAGGAATCTCGTGCGCCACTTTGCGGATTCCCGGGTCGGGTACGTGGTCGGCAACTGCGCTTACCGGAAAGCCGCCGGCCAAGCCGCTTCGGCGGATTCCGAAGGGCTCTACTGGAAGCTGGAGACATGGCTCAAGGAGCGGGAGTCGGATTTTGGTTCCGTCGTCGGCGGCGACGGGGCAATCTACGCCATTCGACGCGAGCTTTTCACTCCTTTGCGGCCGACGGATATCAACGATCTTCTTCATCCCCTCCAGATCATCGTTCGGGGCTATCGCGGTGTTTATGACCGCGCGGCGGTTTGCTTCGAAGAGGCCGGCGACAGCTTCCGGAAAGAGTTCCGCCGCAAAGTCCGGATTGTCAGCCGCAGCCTGCACGCCGTTCTCAGCACACCCGCGGTCCTGCTTCCCTGGACACAGCCGCGGCACTGGCTGGCCCTCGTTTCCCACAAGCTATTGCGGTGGTTCGTGCCTTTCTACCTTCTGGCGGCTCTCGTCGCGAGCTTGTCCCTGTGGCCAATCCCGCTGTACCGCTTCCTGGGTCTGCTGCAGGTGGCGTTCTATCTTCTGGCGGGAATCGGCTGGGCCGTCGAGACGCGCCGCGCTGCGCCCAGGGTCGTTTACCTGCCGTACTATTTTGCCCTCGTGAATCTGGCCTCGCTGCTGGGCATCGTGCGCGCTTGGAGCGGGTCGCTTTCGCCCACCTGGCAGACCATTCGGGAAGACGTTCCGCAGGAACCGGGCCCGGCGACCGGCCTGGCCCGCAGCAAGGGGAACTGAGCCGTGGCCATCCGCGTCCTTCACGTTCTCGATCACTCCTGGCCCGTGCTCGACGGCTATAGCCAGCGCAGCCGTTCCATCCTCGCGGCGCAGAAAGCGCTTGGGTTGCAACCCGCGGTGCTGACCAGCCCGCTGCACAATCTCGACGACCCCGGAGCCGCGGAAGCGGCGCTCGATGGCATCCAGCACTACCGCGTGCCAAACGGCTCGGGTCTGCTGTGGAGCGCGATTCGCCGCCGCAGGCCGCTGCTGCGGGAAGCCGCGGTTGTGCGTTTTCTCGAAAAGCGCATCGTCTCGCTTCTCTCCACCGGCGCGTTTGACCTTGTTCACGCGCATTCCCCTGCCCTGTGTGGCCTGGCGGCGTTACGCGCAGCGCGGCGGCGGCGAGTACCCTTCGTTTACGAGATCCGGGCGTTTTGGGAAGACGGTGGGGCGCACAGTTCCGGATCGTGGCGCTATCGCCTGGCGCGCGGGCTTGAAACCTACGTCGCGCGGCGGGCCGGCGCCACCGTGGCCATCTCCGCGCCAATGCTGCGGGATCTTGCTTCGCGCGGCGTTCCCGAAGCCCGCCTGTTCTGCGTGCCCAACGGCGTGGACGCGAAGAAGTTCACGCCCCGGCCGCGCGACGCCGCCTTGTCCGCGAGCCTCGGCCTCAACGGCACGCCCACTCTCGGTTTTCTCGGCACGCTGTTTCCGTGGGAAGGCGTGCCCTGGCTCGTGCACGCGGCCGCGGCTCTGCATTCGCGCGGCCTGCGGTTCAAATTGCTGATCGTCGGAGACGGGGCCGAATCGGGAGGGATTCGCGCGGCGATCGAGAACGAGCGCGCCGGCGATTACGTCTCATATCTCGGGCGCGTGCCATTTGAAGACGTTCAGCGCTACTATTCCACGATGGATGTACTCGTCTATCCGCGGCCAAGCCTGCGTCTCACGGAGTTTGTCACGCCGCTTAAGCCGCTGGAAGCCATGGCGCTCGCCAAGCCCGTCCTGGGCAGCGCCGTCGGCGGGATTCGCGAGTTGCTGGAACCCGGCGTGACCGGCGAGCTCTTTGAGCCGGGCAATACCGAAGATTTCTGCCGGCAGGCTGCCCGCCTGTTGCAGGATGCAGTCTTGCGTTCGGCTCTTGGAGAGCGCGCCCGGGAGAGCGCCGTCCGGGAGCGCGATTGGAGCCGAATTGTCATGCGCTACCAGGCTGCTTACCAGTCCGCGGTGGAACATGCTGCGGCGTAAAACGGATTGGGACCTGATCTTTGTTCTCGCCGGCGGCGAGGAACGCAAAGTCCTCGGCCTGGAGCTTTTTCGCGACGGGCAAGCCCCGCGGATGATCCTGAGCACCAGCCGCTTTGAGATTCGCAAGTTTGTTGATCTGCCTCTGCCGCTCTGCGTTGATCTTGGTCGTACGGCGTTCGCCCTGCCGCCCCGGCTGCGCTACTTCTTCGTTGCGTTCGAAGAGGACAGCGCCTCCATCGAGCGGATTCCCCACGGTCGCTTCGGTACCTGGTCGGAGATTGTGGCTCTGGCTGTGTGGCTGCGCGCGCGCCCGCAGGTTCGTTCGCTGCTGTTCGTCAGCAGCCAGCTGCACCTTCGGCGCGTGGCTGCTTGCAGCCGCGCTCTGCTCCCCGCGGATTTGCGCGTCGAATTCCTCCCCGCCTCCGAGAACGCGCCTGGGGCCGCAACTCGGCTGCGGGAAAAGCTCAAGACCGCTCTGTACCGCATCCTGGCCTGGTTTCCCGGCTTGAACACTCCGTCGGGGGCGAAATCCGCCGGCTTGCGGCGGTCCGCAAGAAGTGCTTCGTCTCACGGGCGTCCCGCGGCGGCCAATCGCGCATGATGCCCAAACGAGTCCTGCTCACCGGCGGCGCCGGTTTCATCGGTTCGCACCTCGCGGAAGCTCTGATCCGCCGGAGCGTCGAGCTCACCATCGTGGATAATCTCGACCAGTTCTACAATCCCGCCTGGAAAAAAGCTAACCTCGACGAAATCTCCCGAGTCGGCGCGTATCAGTTTTGCGAGGCGGACATCTGCGACAAGGATGCCTTGCGCGCGGTCGTCGCCGGAGCCAGGCCTGAAGCGATCGTCCATCTGGCCGCGCGCGCGGGCGTGCGCCCGTCCATCGAGCAACCGCTTCTCTACGATCGCGTCAATGTCGGCGGAACGCTGAATCTGCTGGAACTCGCCAGGGAATTTGGCGTCGCAAGCTTCGTCTTCGGCTCCTCGAGTTCCGTCTATGGCGCGACGAGCAAGGTTCCGTTTTCTGAAGATCAGGTCGAGTGCCGCCCTATCTCTCCCTACGCCGCCTCGAAACTGGCCGGCGAACTCTATGCCTACACCTACGCCCATCTTTTTGGCATTCCCGTGGTGTGCCTGCGATTCTTCACGGTGTATGGTCCGCGGCAGCGGCCCGACTTGGCCATTCACAAATTCACGGCGCTGATTGAAGGAGGCAAGCCTCTGCCCGTATTCGGCGACGGCTCCACGGGCCGCGATTACACTCACGTCGACGACATCATTTCCGGAGTCTTGGCTGCCCTTGCCTTCAAGCACCCTTCCGATGCGGCGGTGCGTTTCGAAATCTTCAACCTGGGCAATTCCCATCCGGTCAAGCTGTCGGAACTCTTGCAGCTCTTGGAAAAAGCGAGCGGGCGCAAGATTCGACCCGAGCCCCAGCCTAATCAGCCCGGCGATGTCCCCCTCACTTGGGCGAACATCTCCAAGGCCCAGCGCCTGCTCGGGTACCGGCCGGCGATACCGCTCGAGCGGGGACTCGCGGAGTTCGTCGCCTGGTATCGCGCCGCCGGAGCGAGGCGGGAGAAGGTTGCGCGCTGAAAGACCCTTCGTGAGCACGCCATGTTTCTGTGAGCGTTTTTCGGGAGCGGGAAGTTGCGCGTCCTGACCCTCAGCAGCCTTTTTCCCAACCGCGTGCAGCCTGTGCACGGCATCTTCGTGTATCAACGCGTGGCCCAACTGGCGCGCCGTCCAGGGAACGAAGTCCACGTGATTGCGCCGGCGCCCTATTTTCCACGCTGGCTCCCGACCCGGCGCTGGAAGGCCGAGGCGCAGATGCCCCTCGAGGAGCGCATCGGCGGCTTGAACGTCTATCATCCGCGCTACCCGCTTCTGCCCAGGATCTCCATGCCGCTGCACGGCCTCCTGCTCTTTCTCGGAATTCGCCGCCTGGCCAAACGCCTCCACAAGCAAGTGCGCTTCGACTGCATTGACGCCCACTTTGTCTATCCAGATGGGTTCGCCGCTGTCCTTCTGGGGAAAATGCTCCGCTTGCCCGTGGTGGTGTCGGCGCGCGGCACGGACATCAACCTCTATCCGTCGTTCCGGCTGATCCGTCCGATGATTCGCTGGACGCTCCGCCGGGCGAGCGGCGCGGTGGCCGTGTCCGCCTCTCTCTTGAACGTGATGCTGGGCCTGGGTCTTGAAGCGAAGAAGGGGTGTGTCATCGGAAACGGCATAGACCCGCAGCGTTTCCATCCCGTCGATCCTCTCGAAGCTCGAGCCCACCTCGGTCTTCCCGAACGGGCCAAGATTATTGTGAGCGTCGGCGCCCTGATTCCCCGCAAGGGCTTCCATTTCCTCATTCCCTCCGTTGCGGAAATCGCTCCGCGCTTTCCCGGCCTGCGTCTTTACATCCTCGGCGAAGGAGAGTTTCGCGCCCCGCTGGAGAAACTGCTCGCCGATTACAAACTGCAGGGCAGCGTCTTTCTGCCGGGAAGCAAGCCAAACGAGGATCTCCGCGATTGGTTTTCGGCCGCCGACCTGAGTTGCCTTGTCAGTTCCCGCGAAGGCTGGCCAAACGTCATCCAGGAATCGCTGGCTTGCGGGACGCCCGTGCTGGCCACGCGCCTGTGGGGTGCGCCGGAGATCATCGTCTCGGACGAACTCGGGTTGTTGGTGGCTCAGGGAAAGGACGCCATCTCCGCCGGGCTCGAGGCGGCCCTGACGAAGAATTGGGATCGCAAGTTCATCGCCGCGCACGCCGGCAAGCGCACCTGGGAAACCGTCGCCCGGGAGGTCGAGGAGTTTCTCGTCTCACGCATCTCCGATTTTTCGTCTGTATTGCCGGGGCAGAAGTAACATGACGAGTGGCATGAAGAACGCTCTTACCATCGACCTCGAGGACTACTACCACGTCAGCGCTTTCCGCGACGTTATGCCCGCGGGGCAATGGGGTTCTCAGGACAGCCGCATCGAGCGCAACACCGGTTTGCTTCTCGACTTGCTGGATGAAGCCGGCTGGAAAGCGACCTTCTTCATTCTGGGCTGGGTTGCCGAGCAACGCCCTCACGTCGTGAAGCAGGTTGCGGACCGGGGGCATGAAATCGCTTGCCACAGCCTCCGCCATCGCATCGTCTATGAAATGACCCGCGAGGAATTCCGCGAGGATACGCGCCAGGCCAAGCAACTGCTTGAGGATTGCAGCGGAGCGCCGGTCGTCGGCTACCGCGCTCCGAGCTTTTCGATCCGGCAGGACTCGTTCTGGGCTTTGGAAGTTCTCGCTGAGCTCGGCTTCGTGTTTGATTCCAGCGTTTTCCCGGTCCTGCACCCCAACTATGGCGTTCCGGAAGCTTCGCGCGGTCCGTGGCGTGTGGCCACGGCCAGCGGCCCGATTGTGGAGTTTCCCATGACCACGCTCGAGTTTGCGGGTCTCCGCTCTCCGTTCGGCGGCGGGGCTTACTTCCGGCTTTTGCCTTACTGGTACACCCGGTGGGGCATTCGCTTTCTAAACGAACGGGAGCAGCGCTCGGTTTGCGTCTATCTCCACCCCTGGGAGCTCGACCCCGAGCAGCCTCGCATGTCCGGCCGGGCAACGTCTCGCATGCGCCACTATCTGGGCCTTCGCGGAACGCTTTCCAAGTTCCGCCGTTTGATTCGCGATTTCGAGTTCTGCCCGCTCAGGGCTTTGGTGGACCAGGTCTAGACGTCGGCCGCGGCGGTGACGTCTGCGTGTCTAGCTGCGGGCGAATACCCGCGTGAGAGACTGCGAAAACCCGCGCACATAGTCTTCCCGTTGCGTCTTGCTCAGGCACAAGACCCAGTAACCTGCGGCAGCCAGCGGCAGCACGGCTGCGATCTCCAGAAAGAACACCATCATGCGCGTCGCAGGGAAGTAGCGCTCCATCGCGTAGGTGGCGAGCGCAAAGGGAAGGACGGCGAGCACCGGGCGTACCCACACGGACATAGCATAGGTCAGCGGACGGATTCCCAAGGTCTGGCGGACATACCACGGCCAGAACAGAAATGACGAGCACAGGCTGGGAATGACGGTTCCCCAGGCCACGCCGTAGATGCCCATGCGCTTCACGAGGAAGATACTCAGTGCGAGGTTAAGTACTCCCTCGGCCATCAGCGCGGGAACCAGCGGCCGGTGTTTGCTCATGCCCAGCAGGCTTCCTGCCGTGACTGAGTTCGCCGCCCAGAACAGCAACGTCCATGAAAGGATCCAAAGCACCTTTCCCGACTGTTCCACGTACTCTGGCCCCATCCACAATCCGATGAAGCTGGCCCCCCGCAGCATGAAGGTTACGGCGATGGGCAAGACCGCCATCGAACCAATGCGTCCTCCAAACAGCACGATTTTTTGCACTTGTTCCTGGCTGCTGGTTGCCTCCGTCGAGCTCGCAAGGGGCGTCATCGTCTGCGAAATTCCGCCAACAATTGCGCGCGTGTAGTCGGCTAGGTTCCCGGCGATGGAGAAAAACGTGACCGCTGCGACGCCCAGATACGCTCCAATCACCACGTTGTCCGTGGCGTAGATCAAACTCCCGCTAAGCTGCAACAGAAAGGAGAACACGCTGAACGAGAAGATCAGCTTCAGGCCCGGGCGATCCGCGAGCGAAACGCGGATTCGCAGTTCTGGATAGAGACGCCTTACGAGCGCCGCGCTGGCCGTCCACCGCGCCAGGGTGAATCCCAGTTGCAGGCAAGCCAGGGTGATAATCCCGAATCCCTCATGCAGCACATAGACGGTCGCTCCGGCACGCACGAGGTTGAGAGCTACATCGATGCTGTTTGTCAGGTCGAAACGTTGCAACCCTACAAGAATTCCGCCATAGACACCGTTGATCAGTGACGCGGCAATGTTCAGTCCGATAAGGATGAGGACCAGCCGCGCCGCTCCTTGGTATTGCACGGGTATCCGGAGGTGGCCAACCACGAAGCCTGCCAGGATCGCCGATGCCAGCACGGCCACCATTCCAGCCGTCGCGAAAATCACCATGGCCGAGGAGGCCACATGACTGGATCGCTCGTGCTTCGCCTGCGCATAGAACTTGGCCACGTAGCGCGTTACTGCGCCGCGTACACCCAAGTCCAGCAAGCCCAGGTAGCCTGTGAGGGAGAGGATCAGGGTCCATACGCCGTACCCCGTGACGCCAAGCTTGCGGACGATGTAGGGAGAGATGAAGAAACTGACGAGAGTTGCGAGAGCGTAGCTTCCCCAATTCGAGAAGATGTTCCGAAGGACGCTTGGGGTCCCGAGGCGCATTCTCTTTGGACTGGCCACAGCAGGGGACTGCGCTGACATGGTTCTCCGTCGTTACTTCCTATTTGCGCCCGCACGTTGAGCGCCAACCAAAGGAACATTAACGAAATGAAAATAAGGAACTTAGCGCCCTTCGGAGGGCATACCTTCGGTCAAAAAGCCCCCAACAGCGCTGGACTGTGCAAATCACTGCCATAATTGGGAAAACCTCCGAACGCAAGCCCCAAATGCCCCTATGTGAAGCCCGAACTCAGTGGCAACAAGTCTATATTTTACATCGACTTACACAACACCGACCTGGCTGGTTTTTGGCGATTCCCTTGCTCGCACAAGGCTGAATTCTGAGTCCGGCCTCCCGGGGTCATGCCTGACCAGTGTCTCGGCCAGAGCCCGATATGCCGGGGTGAGTCCGCGAGACTTGGCTCACTCTCCCGGAGAAGTCGTCTAGCGAGCAGGCAACCGGCGAGCGACGAGGGTAGCAAGGGAGCCGAGCCGGTGTTCAGTTCGAGGAGCAGGCGAAAAAGAATGGCGTCTATGCCCCCCCTTCCGTCACTTGATGACCAGCGGCAGTTCTGGGACTGGCATTGGAACAATTGGAAGGAGCGCCGGGTCCTGAATGACTGGACGGAGCGGCGCGCCGAGGAGATTCTCGGGCTCATCCGCGGACTTGGCCTCCGGCAGCCGCGTCTGCTGGATCTGGGCTGCGGTCGCGGCTGGTTCACCGAGCGCCTTGCGGAATTTGGCGAGACGCACGGCATCGATCTGTCACCGGAGGGAATTGCTGCCGCGCGGGAGCGTCGGCCGGACATCAAGTACATCGCAGGCAACGTCTATGACCGGCTTCTGCCCGAGGGTTACTTCGACGTAGTGGTCTCCCAGGAAGTGATTGCCCACGTCGAGGATCAGGAGAAGTACCTTGATTGCGCCGCGGATGTCCTCAAGCCGGGCGGCCACCTGATCATCACGACGGGAAACAAGTACGTCATTGACCGTCTGGGCGACGTCGGCTGGGTCAAGCAGCCGCCACAGCACATTCGTTTCGAGTTGGGCCTGGGTGAACTCAAAAGGATGCTGTCAGAACGCTTTCACGTCGTGAGGGCCTTTACGATTATTCCCCAGGGGAAGCGCGGCATCCTGCGCTTCGTCAATTCCTACAAGCTCAATTCCATGCTTCGGCTGGTCACCACCCAGGAAAAAATCGACGCTTTGAAAGAAAAAGCCGGCTTTGGATGGCAGATGATCCTCCTTGCCAGGAAGAAAGCCTGAACGCTCTGCTTTCCACGCCGGAGAAAGTTTGAAATGTCCTCCTCGCAGCCCGTGAGAAAAATCGGCGTCATCGGTCACGGCGGTACGCAGAACCTGGGCGACGAAGCGCTTTTTGCTACGGTCGTCCAGAACGTCCGCCGGCGCATTCCCGATGCCGAAATCATCGGCTTCACCATCAATCCCCAGGACACCGCGCAGCGCAACGGCATCCCTTGTTTTCCGATTCGCCGCGGAGAGAAGTTGTCCGCGTCGCCCGCCGGGTTGCAGGAAGCCGCTTCCGGGGAGGGAGAAAACACCGCGGCGGGGCCCTCGGCGCCGCGAGCCTTCCGAAGCGCACTCAAGGCTATTCCCGGCATGAGAGCCGCGGTGTCCGGGCTGCGCCGTTTTTTCCAGGCGGCGGTCAGCGTTGTCGCCGAGCCGAAGTTCCTCTTGGATTCCTATCGCAGGCTGCGCGGAGTGGACCTCCTGCTGGCGGCCGGCGGTCAGCAGTTGAACGACGGTTACGGCGGCCCCTGGGGCTATCCTTTTACGCTTTACAAGTGGACCTTGCTGGCAAAGTGCACCGGCACCAAGGTCGCGCTGCTGAGCGTCGGAGCCGGTCCGATTGATCGCCCTCTGAGCCGGTTTTTCTTTCGCCGCGTTCTGAACCGCGTGAACTATCGCTCCTACCGCGACGCCATTTCCGCCCGGTTGATGCAGAGTTTCGGCATCAAGGGCAGCCACCCCGTCCTTCCGGACCTGGTCTACAGCCTTCGTTTGCCGGCTCCCAAGCCTGCGCCGTCGGGCTCGCAGCGCGTTGTCGTGGGAGCCAATCCAGTTCCGTTTTTCGATGGACGTTACTGGCCCACGCCGGATCCCGCGCGTTATCAGGAATATTGCGGCAAGCTGGCCCGCTTCGCGGAGTGGCTCGACCGCAGCGGGCATTCTGTGCTCTTTTTCCCCACGCAAACGCGCGCCGATGTACTGACCATCGGCGATATTTGCCGCGCCATGAACGGTCACAGCCGGTCGCCCAACATGCTCGCCGGCCGGCCCATTCAGTCGCTCGAAGACCTCGTCTCGGAGATCTCTCGCGCGGACTTCATCGTCGCCAATCGCTATCACGGAATTCTTATTTCCGTGATGATGAACAAGCCGGTTCTCGGCATCGCCTACCACGAGAAAAGCCGGGCGCTGCTCGAGCAGGCCGGCCTCGGTGATTACGTGCTCAACATCGCCGATTTCAAGGTCGACGATTTGATCGAACGGTTTTCCGCCATGGAAGGGGACGCCCCGGCGATCAAGCAAAGGATGGAGGAGCGCATGGCTCCTCTGCGCCGGGCCCTCGAGGAACAGTACGACAAGGTGTTTGGGCTCATCGGTGTAAAGCCTCTGTCGTCGGCGGAAGGAAACTGACCGGCTTGCGATGCGATTCACGGAGACGAAGATCAAGGGCGTTTGGATCATCGATATTCAGCCGCACGAAGACCATCGCGGCTTTTTCTCCCGCATCTGGTGCCAGAACGAGTTCAAGGAACACGGTTTGAACACGGACTTGAAGCAAATGAACGCCGGGTTCTCCAAGACGAAGGCCGGCATCCGCGGCATGCATTTTCAGATTGCGCCGCACGCGGAGGCCAAGACCGTCCGTTGCACCATGGGCGCGCTCTATGACGTTGCCGCGGATATCCGCCCCGGCTCGCCGACTTACAAGCAATGGGTCGGCGTCGAGCTCACCGCGGACAACCACAGGACTTTCTACCTGCCCGAGGGCTGCGCGCATGGCTACCAGACTCTCGCGGACAACACCGAGATTCTCTACCTGACCACGGCCTCTCATGCGCCCGCGTTTGCCCGCGGCTACCGCTTTGACGATCCGGCCTTCGGCATTCACTGGCCGCTGCCGCTGGGAACGATTTCGGAAAGCGACATGAAGTGGCCTAAGTTTGAGGGTTGACGAGGAAGCGGCGCGGATTTCGGAGATTACATGGTCATCGTGGACACAGCGCTCGAGAAACGCGAGAAGGAAGGCAAACCCATCCGCATCGGCATCATCGGTGCCGGTTACATGGGCCGGGCCGTGGCGATGCAGCTTCTGAAACCGCCCGTGGGCATGCGGCTTGCCGCTATCTCGAACCGCACGCTTTCCAGGGCCGAAAAGGCCCTGCGCGACGGCGGCCTCACGCGCTTTCATGCGGTTGACTCCGTCGCGCGCCTTGACCAGGAGATCGCGCGTGGCGAAGTCTGCATCACCTCGAACCCGCTTCTCATCTGCGACGCGCAGAACATCGATTTGGTCATCGACGCCACGAGCGACATGGAGCTCGGCGCGCGCGTCGTGCTCCGCGCCATCGAGCGCCGCAAGCACGTCGTGCTGTTCAATGCGTGCCTAGACGCCACCGTCGGCCCGATTCTCAAGACCTACGCTGACCGCAACAACGTCGTCATCACCTACACCGACGGCGACGAGCCCGGTGTCGCTGTCACCCTCTTCCGCTTCGTCAAGTCCATCGGCTTCAAGCCCGTGGCCGCCGGCAATCTCAAGGGCCTGCTCGATCCCTACCGCACGCCCGAAACCCAGAAGGCCTTCGCCGAGCGCGTCGGCCAGTCCGCGCCCATGATCACCTCCTTCGCCGACGGCACCAAGCTTTCCATGGAGTGCACCATCCTCGCCAACTCCACGGGTCTCGGCGTCGGCAAGCGCGGCATGTACGGCCCCAAGGTCGCGCACGTCAAGGATTGCGCCCCGCTCTTCCCGCCGGAACAGATGCTCAACGGCGGCATCGTGGATTTCCTGCTTGGCGCCGACCCCCACACGGGGGCCTTCGTCATCGGCTACAGCGACAGACCCTGCGACAAGGAGTACATGAACTTCTTCAAGATGGGCGACGGCCCGTTCTACGTTTTCTACACGCCCTATCACCTGCCGCAGGTGCAGGTGCTTATGACCATCGCCCGCGCCGCACTTTTCCACGACCCCACGACCTCGCCCATCGGCAAGCCCGTCTGCGACGTTCTCACCATGGCCAAGCGCGACCTCAAAGCCGGCGAGATGCTCGACGGCATCGGCGGCTTCACCTGCTACGGCGTAATCGAAAACGCCGACGTGGCCGTGAGGGACGACCTCCTGCCCATGGGCCTTTCCGAAGGCTGCCGCCTCAAACGCGACGTCGCCAAAGATCAGGCCATCACCTATGCCGACGTGGAGATTCCTGCAGGCCGGCTGTGCGACAGCCTCCGAGCCGAGCAGACGCAGCATTTCTACGGACTGGTGCACGCCTAAGGAGCGCTGAGAACGATGTCTTTCTGGCTCGATCGCCCCGTCCTGGTCACCGGCGCCACGGGTTTGCTTGGACCCTGGCTCGTCAAGCGCCTCACCGACGCCGGCGCGGACGTGGTCTGCCTGGTGCGCGACTGGGTGCCGGACTGCGAACTGGTGCGCGCCAATATGCTCGAAAAGGTGAAGGTCGTCCGCGGCGACCTGCGCGACCAGGCGCTGCTCGAGCGCGCCCTTGGCGAGTACGAGATCGACACCGTGTTTCACCTCGCCGCGCAGACCATCGTCGGCATCGCCAACAACAATCCCATTTCCACCTTCGAGACCAACATCGGCGGAACCTGGGCCCTGCTCGAAGCCTGCCGCCGCTCCCCGGGCGTCCGCCGCATCCTCCTCGCTTCCTCCGACAAAGCCTACGGCGACCAGGAGCACCTGCCCTACAACGAAAGCACTCCCCTCGAAGGCCGGCATCCCTACGACGTCAGCAAGTCCTGCGCGGACTTGATTGCCAAGTCTTACGCAGAGACTTTCCGCCTGCCGGTCGTGGTCACTCGCTGCGGCAACTTCTATGGAGGTGGCGACCTCAACTGGAACCGCATCGTTCCCGGCACCATTCGCTCCATCCTGCGCAATGAGCGGCCCATCATCCGCTCCGACGGCAGCTTCCTGCGCGACTATGTCTATGTGGAGGACGGCGCCGCGGCCTATATCCTCTCCGCCGAGAAAATGGCTCAGAAGCCCGAACTCAGCGGCGAGGCTTTCAACTTCTCCAACGAAAGCCCGGTTTCCGTGCTCAAGCTCGTCGAGCGCATTAAGCTGTTGATGGGTTCGTCGCTCGAGCCGGTCATCCAGGACCGCGCCAAGAACGAGATTCGCCACCAGTACCTCAGCGCCGCCAAGGCGCGCGAAGCCCTTGGGTGGAAACCCCTTTTCAGTCTCGAAGAAGGCCTGCGCAGAACGATCGACTGGTACAAGGCCTTTTTCGGAGCGGCGCAATGAACACGTTTCCGGCTGGCCCGCTCAATTTCTTTTCAGGGTTCCGTGAGTTTGCCGGCCCCGCCAGAATGGAGAGGCGCGATGCGGCAGCCGGATCGCCGCCGATTCGGGGGCATGAGGTGTCTAACCCATGAAAGTCGTGCTTTTCTGCGGCGGACTCGGTCTTCGTTTGCGGGATTACGCCGAAAACATCCCCAAGCCCCTGGCCACCATCGGCTACCGCCCGATTCTCTGGCATGTGATGAAGTATTACGCGCACTACGGCCACAAGGACTTCATTCTTTGTCTCGGGCACCGCGGCGACGCCATCAAGAACTATTTCGTCCACTATGACGAGTACGTCTCCAACGACTTCACGCTGACCGGGGACGGGAAAAACCTCAACCTCATCAACCGCGACATCCATGACTGGAAAATTACCTTTGCCGACACCGGCCTTAGTTCGAACATCGGCCAGCGTCTTCGCGCCGTCGAAAAGTACTTGGAAGGCGAGGAGATGTTCATGGCCAACTACACCGACGGACTGACCGACCTGCCTCTGCAGGAGCATATCGAGCATTTCCAGCGGCACGGGAAGACGGCCAGTTTTCTTTGCATCCGGCCCAACCTCAGCTACCACATGGTTACGCTGAACGGCGGCGACCTGGTCACCGGAATTGAAGACATCACCCGCAGCAACATCCGCATCAACGGCGGATACTTCATCTTTCGCAAGAACATCTTCAAGTACATGCGCGAGGGAGAAGAACTCGTCCAGGAACCCTTCCGCCGGCTCGTTGCCGAGCAACAACTCCTTGCGTACCGCTACGATGGGTTCTGGGCCTGCATGGACACGTTTAAGGACAAGCAGCAACTGGATGACCTCTACGCCAAGGGAAATGCTCCGTGGGAAGTGTGGAAGGCTTCCGGGGGCTTCTGAGTGCGTCGGATGCTTGCCTTAGAGCTTATTCCGCAGGGCCACGCGAGGTTCAAAATCCTGTGCCTTGGCGCGCACTCCGACGACATCGAAATCGGATGCGGAGGAACGATTCTCGAGCTCTTGCGGTGTCGTCGGAACATCGAGTTTCACTGGGTGGTCTTCAGCTCCGGAGAGGGGCGCGAACGGGAAGCCCGGCGCAGCGCCGGCCGGTTTCTCAAGGGCGCGGCCAGGCACGAGGTTGTCGTTCACGATTTCCGCAACGGCTATTTCCCGTCGCTCATCGCGGAGATAAAAGACGCTTTCGAAGAGCTTAAGCAAAAGACTTCCCCGGACCTGATTCTCACTCACACGCGGCACGACCTGCATCAAGATCACCGGGTCCTGAACGAACTCACTTGGAATACCTGGCGCGATCAGGCCATACTCGAATACGAGATCCCCAAATACGACGGTGATCTCCGGACACCCAATGTTTACGTTCCTTTCACCCGGGCGGTCGGCGCCCGCAAGATCAGGTATTTAATGGAGTGTTTTCGCACTCAGCGCGACAAGCACTGGTTCACTCCCGATACCTTTCAGGGGTTGATGAGGATTCGCGGCCTTGAGGCCCACTCGCCGGGTGGGCTGGCCGAGGGTTTTTACGCTCGCAAGCTCGCGGTGCGTGCGTAGCAGAGTTTCCACATCGAGTGGAGGGTCCGAATGCCAGAAGTGAGTTCCAAACCGCGCGTCAGCATCG
>Ga0187766_10000627_pt1 | contig 19940 bp, 19 predicted proteins | sample 0216_QUI02_MP05__4_FD_132971 | JGI IMG/M metagenome (GOLD analysis project Ga0187766, IMG submission 132971) | Tropical peat soil microbial communities from peatlands in Department of Meta, Colombia - 0216_QUI02_MP05_20_MG | ecosystem: Environmental > Terrestrial > Soil > Wetlands > Peat ... | reverse complement strand
GCCCGCATCGTCGCCGGGCTACGGCGCGATCCCCCGCAGGTAGGCGGCCTGGCCGAGGTGCTGGGCGCAGTCGTCGATGATGCTGACCAGCCGCACACTGGCGGTCACCGGCGGATCCCAGCGCCGGTCGACGATGCGGGACAACTCCTCGCCGGTCACGCTGGCGATGTACTCCAGTGTCAGCTTGTGTACGGCGTGGTAATAGCCGGACAGCAGGTCGGCCGGTGCGTGCACCTTCGCCACATCTTCCGCACTGTGCCCGTAGCCGGTGTCGTCCCGCGGCAGGTCCAGCCCGAACCGGTCCACCCAGCCGTCGCGGGTCCACACCTGCTCGACACCGGCGATGTCGGCGACCTGCGCGTCCTGCCCTCGGGCGCTGTGCCAGATCAGCCACGCGACGCTGTTGGCGTCCGGCGTCGGCCGGTAGCTGGACAGCTCGTCGGTCAGTCCGTCGGTGAGCTCATCGACGTGCTCGATCAACCGGGTGAACGCGTCCCGGAGCAACTCCTGGGCGGCGGTAACGTCGGTGCTGGTCATGCCGGCGACATTACGGGCCGTTTGGCGGTCGGTGAAAGACCGCTTCGACATTGATGCCGAAGTGGTCGAATTATTGATCCTGGCATAGGCCACCGACCCAGTCGTAGATTATTTAGATGACCTACGACCTGGTGATCCGCAATGGCGGCATTGTCGACGGGTTGGGAGGTGAGCCGTACGTCGGCGACGTCGCGGTCCGCGATGGCGTCATCGCCGCCGTGGGTTCGGTCGACGGCGACGCGGCCCGGGAGATCGACGCGACCGGGCTGCTGGTCACGCCGGGCTTCATCGACTTACACACCCACTACGACGGTCAGTCCATCTGGTCCGATCGCCTGAACCCGTCGTCGGCGCATGGGGTGACGACCGCGGTGATGGGCAACTGCGGGGTCGGTTTCGCGCCCTGCCGCAAAGAGGACCACGACGTGCTGGTCGACGTGATGGCCGGTGTCGAAGACATTCCCGGCGTGGTGATGACCGACGGCCTGCCGTGGACCTGGGAGACCTTCCCCGAATATATGGATGCGCTGGACGCAGGCAAACGCGACATCGACGTGGCCGCCTACCTGCCGCACTCGCCGCTGCGGGTCTACGTGATGGGTCAGCGCGGCGCCGACCGCGAGCCGGCCACCGCCGACGACCTCGCCAAGATGCGGGCACTGGCCACGGAGGCCATGGAGACCGGGGCGCTGGGTTTCGCGTCGTCGCGGCTGATGATCCACAAGACCCAAAGCGGTTTGCCAATCCCCAGTTACGACGCCGCGCGGGAGGAGATCCTAGAGATCGCCAAGGGCGTCGTCGACGGCGGCGGCGGGCTGATCCAGTTCGTGCCCGACGTTCCCGCCGGCGGCTACCAGCCGGTGCTGCAGCAGGTGTTCGACGTCGCTGAGGACGTCGGCCTGCCGGTCACCTTCACCCTGGCGATCGGCAACGCCGGTGACCCGATGTGGCCGGACGCCATCACCATGATCGAGAAGGCCAACGCCGCGGGCGGCGACATCACCGCGCAGTTGTTGCCGCGTCCGATCGGGCTGGTGATCGGGCTGGAGCTCAGCGCCAACCCGTTCGTGCTCTACCCCAGCTACCGCGAGATCGCGCAGCTGCCGCTGGCCGAGCGCGTCTCGAAAATGCGACAGCCCCGGGTGCGCGCCCGCATCCTCGCCGACAAGCCGGGCCAAGGCCATCCGCTGCTGTATCTGGCGCAGGCCTGGGACTGGATCTTCCCGCTGGGCGACCAGCCCAACTACGAGCCCGACCGCTCCACCAGCATCGCGGCCCGTGCCCGCGCTCGCGGGGTGCGACCCATCGAGGAGGCCTATGACCGGTTGCTCGACGATGACGGGCACGCCATGTTGCTGGTCACCACGAGCAATTTCGAGAACTACTCGCTGGACACCATCGGCGAGTTGCTTCACCGCGACGACGTCGTGCTCGGTCTCGGCGACGGCGGCGCGCACTACGGGATGATCTGCGACGCCAGCTTCCCGACCTACCTGCTCGCGCATTGGGCGCGTGATCGGGCGTCGGGGCGGTTTTCGGTGCCGGAAGCCGTCCGCGAGCTCACCTCGGTGCCGGCCCGGGTGGCGGGCCTGAGCGATCGCGGCCGCATCGCGGTTGGCTACAAGGCCGACCTCAACGTCATCGACCACGCTGGGCTGCGGCTGCACAAGCCGGTGATCGCCTACGACCTGCCCGCCGGCGGGCGTCGGCTTGACCAGACCGCCGACGGATATGTGGCGACCATCGTCTCCGGCCAGGTCATCGCCGAGAACGGCGTGCCCACCGACGCCCGTCCCGGCAAGCTGGTCCGCGGCCGCCAGCCGGTGCCGACTGTGTAGGTAATAGTCGACAAATCGCCGGCGAAATCGCGTAAATAACCTGCACACTCGGCGACTGAGATCGAGCAGCCAGCCGCTCGGAGCGTACGGCGGACTCGCTCGACAATCACATAGGACCGGGACAGCAGCTCGGCGCTGACCCGGACGACGACCCAGCCGATGGCTTCGAGCATCGCGATGCGGTCTGGGGATCGCAAGTCTCGGTCAATTAGGGCGGCGTTCCGCGAGATCGACACCTTCGATGTCGAGTTGCAGCAATTGCTCTGTGCGCGCGCAGGTTTCGTCCGTCAAGCAGCCTATCTCACACGCGATATGCGACACGAGCGGATATTCGAGGGTGAATAGTGGGTGACCGGGGCGGCTGTGGGCATGAGTGCTCCGTGCGGGAACGCGAGCGCCGAATGTAGCGCTGCGGAGGCCGGGCCGATCTAGCCTTGTGGTGCGGTGGCTACACCACGGCAAAAATTCGGGCTGTTCGTTCCAGCCCCCTTAGGAGGGCAATGACAGCCTGCTCGAAGAGTTCATCGTCAGATTCACGTGTCAGTGAAGATGCTGCGGTGAAGGCGTATGTCTACACCTATCCGCTGGTTTCGGTGGAGGTCACACGCCGGCAGTCGACGAACCTGCCGCGCCCGGACGGACGCGGGGCCGCGCCGATGAACCTGTTCGCCAACCTGGCCTTCGTTCCCGACGCGGCTTTTACCGGCGTGTGCGGCCGAACGTCGACACCTTGTACTCGTCGATGTTCTACGACGTGTCCAGGGAACCGCTGATCATCAGCGTGCCCGACATGGGCGACCGCTACCACCTGTTCCCGATCTTGGACATGTGGACCAACGTGCAGGCGTCGCCGGGCACCCGCACTCTCGGTGTGCTACCTGGTTACCAATTCGCTATCGCGGGGCCGAACTGGCAGGGCACGCTGGCGGCCGGTGTGCGCGAGTACAAGATGCCGACCGACGGTGGCTGGATCATCGGTCGCATCCAGCTCAACGGCCCCGATGATCTGCCAGCTGTGGCCGCGATCCAGCAGCAACTGACGGCCACGCCGCTCAGCGCGTACGGCAGCGCCTATACGCCACCGGAAAACACCGACCTGCATCCGGACTGGCCCCAGGGCCAGGAAGTCGCCACCTACATCCACAACCTCCCCCCGCAGCGGTACTGGGATCTGTACCACTCGAGCCTGTCGCACAACCAGCCGCGTCCCGAGGACAAAGAGCTGCTCGCCGAGCTGGCCGAGGCCGGGTGGGCTCCCGACAAGAAACTCGATCTCGCCCACCTGGCGGACTCCGACCGGAAAATCTGGGAGACTGCCTGGCCCAAGGCGTTGTCGACAATTGAGGTCGACCTCGGCGGCAAGCCGGTCAACGGCTGGGACATTGCCCGCACCGGAATGGGAAGTTACGGCACCGGCTACGACCGCCGCGCCCTGGTTGCCCACGGCGGCCTGGGTGCAAACCTGCCCGAGGACGCGATCTACCCGAACACCCGAGTCGACGACAACGGCGCGATGTTGAAATCCGACCGAAACTATGCGCTGCACTTCGGCGCTGACGAGCTGCCGCCCGTACATGCGTTCTGGTCGCTGACCATGTACAACGACAAGGGCTTCTTCATCGCCAACCCGCTCAACCGCTACGCGGTACGCGGGGAGACCTTGCATAAGAACGCCGACGGCTCTGTCGACGTCTACATCCAACGCCAAAACCCCGGGCCGGAAAAAGAATCCAACTGGCTGCCCGCACCCGATACGGGCGAATTAAACCTGATGCTGCGCCTGTACTGGCCCGACACCAAGATCCTCGACGGGAACTGGAACCCGCCAGGCGTCAAGATTGCTACCTGACCACCGGCCGCACGGCATTAAAGACGAGATAACGCAACATCCGAACTTCGCGTTAACACCCGCTCCAAGGAAGCGGCGGCAGCCGATTGCACGTGGTTGTTCGTCAGTTACGGGTCAGAACTCGAGGCCCGATTTGGTGCGCGAGTTCGAGGGCGAGCTCGACCGCTAGTCGACGCTCGCCGGGGCGGTAACCGAGCAGTTCGGTTGCGCGAGTGACTCGTTGCAGGATGGTGTTGCGATGGGTGTGCAGGCGGCCGGCGGCGCGAGGTGCGTTTTCCGCTTCCTCAAGGAACACCCGCAGCGTCTCGCGAAGACGAGCTGCGCTGGGTGTGTCCGCGGCGAGCGGGCCCAGTGTGACGGCGACGAATTCGGCTGCCCGGTCTGGGTTTTGAGCGGCCAACGTGGTGACTTCGAGCTCGCGGTACAGCGCGACGCGGTCGCCGCCGCATTGCCCGCTGAGTAGGCGCTGAATGGCCAGCGCGGCGTCGTGTGATCGGCGGAAGCCGACGATGCCCGCTCGGGTGGGGCCGACGGCGACCCGAATGTTGGATTGGGTGTTGGCGATTGCGCCGCGCAGCGCGTCGAGCGCGGGTTCGGCGTCGGTGCCAAACCATGCCCACAGCGTCGACGTGCCCGCGGGAAGCGTGAGCGGCGTGCGCGCGCCGGCGGCCCGGGCCAAGATAGTCGCGGCGGATTCCAGCGCGCCCTGCACCCCGCCCGCGGGTTCGGCCCACAGCACCAATGCGGTCTGGCGCCGGGCCAGTTGGTATCCGAGGCGTTCGCTGGCCCGGCGATGGTCGATTGGGGCCCCGTCGAGGATCAGGTGCACAATCTCGGTGCGCCGGGCCAGCGCGCCGCCAAGCACCTCCTCGCGTTCACGCTGGGCGTCGGCAATGACGCGGCCGACCACATGGTCGACGTAGTCGAACATCAGCTGCGAGGTGACCTCCAACAACTGCACGAGCTGGGGGCCCGGCGGGACGGTCCGACCCACGTGTGCCAAAAAGCGCTGCCACGCGACGTTTTGGCCCCTGCGGTAGGCCTGGTAGATCACTTCGAGGTCGATGCCGCGCCGCACAATCGTCCGCACGATGTCGAGCGCCTCGGGCGGCACGTCGATCCGCGCCGCCGCCCTGCCGTCACGCCGAGCCAGCGTGGTGAGCAGGCGCGCGGCGTTGGCGCGGTTGCTCGCCGACATCTCCGCGGTGATCGCCGCGTCGGCCCCCATGGCCGGGGCCACCGCCAGCACGGCGGCGTCCATCTCGGCGACCAGCTGATCGAGCTCGCGCAGCATCAGTTCGGCGACATCGCCGATGAGGTCGACGAGGTCGGGTGACGCCGGTTCACCGGTCATTGATGCGAGTGTGCCATCGCACATGTTCTGGTGCAAATGATGTGCTATTAGACATGTCGTCGAGTGGCGTGGCGGTCCTACCGTGAACCCCAACACAGCCTCCGCAACGCCGCTTAAGGAGAACGACATGACCACCACGACGAGCATCACGACTGATGGCCAGACGGCGACCGTGCACTTCGACGTGCTGATCGTGGGCGCCGGCATTTCCGGTATCGGCGCTGCCTATCACCTCAAGACCTACCGACCCGGCACCACGTTCGCGGTCCTGGAGGGCCGGGACTCAATCGGCGGCACGTGGAGCCTGTTTCAGTACCCGGGCATCCGCTCGGACTCAGATATGCCGAGCTTCGGCTACGGATTCAAGCCGTGGACGCACCGCAAGTCGATCGCCGATGGGCACATCATCATGGACTACCTGCAGCAGGCCGTCACCGAGAACCATCTCGACGAGCACATCCGTTTCGGGTACCGGGTGCTGGGCGCGCAGTTCTCCTCCTCGGACGGACGCTGGACCGTCACCGCGCAACATGCCCGCAGCGACGAGAGCGTGCAGTTCACCGCGCGGTTTTTGTTCCTGGGCACCGGGTACTACGACTACGAGGCGGGCTTCACCCCGGAATTCGAGGGCGTGGGCGACTTCGCGGGCCAGATAATCCACCCGCAGCACTGGCCGGAGGACCTCGACTACACGGGCAAGCGCGTAGTCGTCATCGGCAGCGGCGCAACCGCCGTCACGCTGATCCCCTCGATGGCCGGCAAAGCAGCCCACGTCGCGATGCTGCAGCGCTCGCCGAGCTATGTTTTCTCGATCCCGGCCGAGGATGCGATCGCCAACACCCTGAACAAAGTGATCGGCCCCACCCGCGCCCATCGGATCACCCGACGCAAGAACATCATGCTCAACCGCGGGATCTATAAGGCCTGCAAGCGCGCCCCGAAGCTCATGCGCAAGCTGTTGATCGCCAATGTGCGCCGGCAGCTGCCCAAGAACTTCGACGTCGACACCCACTTCACCCCGCGTTACAACCCGTGGGACCAACGGCTGTGCATGGTTCCCAATGGGGACTTGTTCAAGTCGATCTCGGCCGGGCAGGCCTCGGTGGTCACCGACCGGATCAAGCGGTTCGCGAATAATGGGATCCTGCTGGAATCGGGTCAAGAGCTGGCTGCCGACATCATCGTCACCGCAACCGGACTCAACATGTCGCCATTCGGCAAGATCGCGCTCAGCGTGGACGGGCAGCACGTGAACCTGCCCGACACGACGGTCTATAAGGCGATGATGCTTTCCGGCGTGCCCAACCTCGCGTTCGCGCTTGGCTACACCAACATCTCCTGGACGCTCAAAGTGGACCTGGTCTGCGAGTACTTCTGCCACCTGCTCGACTACATGGACACCCACGGCTACGGCACGGTCGAACCGGTTCTCGACGATCCGCACATGGACCGGGTCCCGGTGATCGACATGAGCTCGGGGTACGTCCAGCGGGCGATTGCGAAGTTCCCACGAGCCGGCACCAGCGGGCCGTGGACGGTCCAGATGGCCTACGAGAAGGACGTCGAGCGGCTACGTCGCGGGCCGGTCGAGGATTCGGCGCTGAAGTTCACGTCCAGCCGGCTGGCCGCCGTCGCCGCGTAAGACAGGGGAAACCGAGATGAAGAAAGACCTCACCTTCCCGAGCCATGGTGTCGCCTGCGCCGCCTGGCACCTGTCGGCGAGCACCGACGTGCTCGCCGGCGCGGGCGGCCGGCCGTGCGTGGTCATGGCGCACGGCTTCGGCGGCACCCGAGACACCGGCCTCCTGCCCTACGCCGAGGCGTTCGCCGACGCCGGAATCGACGCGTTGGTGTTCGACTACCGCGGCTTCGGCGACTCGGAAGGCACGCCACGCCAAGATGTGTCGTTTAAGCGTCAGCGCCAGGACTACCACGCGGCGATCGCCGCCGCCCGTCATTTGCCCGGTGTGGATCCTGATCGGATCGTGTTGTGGGGGACGTCGTATTCCGGCGGTCACGTCATCGCGGTCGCCGCACAGGACCGGCGGGTCACGGCGGTCGTGTCTATGACGCCGGCGACAGACGGGCTGGCCGCCGCGATGCAAATCGCCCGCTACGCCGGACCCGGCCAGCTGGTGCGCACCGCCGGACACGGGTTGCGCGACTTCGCTCGTGGGATCGCCAAACGCGAACCGCACCACATACCTGTGGTCGCGCAGCCGGGGACGGTCGCGATCATCAGCACCTCCGGCGCCGAGGAAGCTTACACCTCGATAGCGGGCCCGACGTGGCGCAACGAAGTCTGCGCGCGCACGGCGCTGGAGGTCGGCTTGAACCGGGCCACTGCATTCGCGCGGCGTCTGCGGTGTCCGGCCCTGGTGCAGGTCGGCACAAACGACCGGGTCGCGCCGCCCGCGGCGGCGCGCCAGACCGCCAAGGAGATCGGAGCTCTGGCACAGCTACGCGAATACCCCGTCGACCACTTCGACGTCTACGACGGCCCCTGCCAACAACGGATGCTCCGCGACCAGCTCAGCTTCCTGTCACGCACTCTCGATCCGGCGCGCCCCACAGCCTTGATTGCTACATGATGCTCGCCTGGATCGGACGCGGGAGGGAGCTTGCAGCCATGACGGGGTCCACGCGGTCTCACAGAATGCTGGCCAGCAGCAGGAGAGCCGCGGACGTGGCCAGTAGCACGGGGCAGACCTTGAACCACACGATCGGGGTGCGAGCCCCTGTGAGCGCGGTGAGCACCGCAAGCGCTACCAGCAACCCGGCAACCGACCTGTAGACAACAGGGGTGACCGGCGCATCAGCCGCAGTGGCGGTGACCGCCACCACCAGGGTCGCCATGCCCCACATGGTGAACGATTCGGCCAGCCACTCCTGGGTGAGCACACGGCGGTTATCCACCGTGATCGGCGCAAACCCAGCCACAAGCCGTTTGGTTGGTGCGGCGTGGGCGATTCCCCACGCGCCAATGAGCGCCGCCGCGATGTAAGCCAGCACCTGCATGAATATCACCTGCGAGATAAAGGTGCCGCCGTCAGCAGCAGGACGCGGTCATCGCGGCCTTGTCGGGCACTGCCTCGCCAGCGCTGTCGTCGGCTGCGCAAGAGCACCCGCCTGTCGGGTCGGCGACGAGCAGGTCGGGGCTGTTGCCGAAGGTTTCCGAGTCGGCCAGGACCGTATAGATTTCCCACCTCTCATCAGCGGGGCCGGTGACCCACACCTTGTCCTGGGTAGCGAAACAGCATGTGGTGCCGATCTGCTCCTCGGTGAACAGACCCTGGCTGGTCAGTCGGGCGATCTCGGAGTGCACCGCATCGCTGGATTCGACCTCCACGCCGAGGTGGTCGATCGTGCCGCCCTTGCCGGGGTTTTCCAGCAGCACCAGCTTCAACGGGGGCTGCGCGATCGCGAAGTTAGCGTAGCCCTCTTTCAGCTTGGCTGGCTCCGCGCCAAAGAGCTTGGAGTAGAACGCGACCGCCTCGGCGAGGTCGTCGACATTGAGGGCAACTTGCACCCGAGACATGATGCTGACCTCCATACCCATGCAACATATATCGAAGTCCCGGTGACCGCGATCATGCCACTTCTTTGATATATGTCAACATCCTATGGCAGGATGGTTGGTATGCCGAAGGCGCATCCGCTCGTCGACATCACCGCCCCGGTATGTTGCACACCGATCGTCGCTGGGCCACTCGACGATGCGTCGGCGTTGGAAATCGCGTTGCGACTCAAGGCATTAGCTGACCCGGTACGGGTGCAGCTTGTGTCCCTGCTGTTCAGTTCCACCGCCGGCGAAGAATGCAGCCGCGATCTCGCCAACACCGTGGGGGTGACCGAATCAACCGTGAGCCATCACCTGACCCAGCTGCGACGTGCCGGAATCATCGAATCGGAACGGCGCGGTATGAACGTCTACCACCGACCACAACGCGACGCCCTATTCGCCCTGTGCTCCGTGCTCGACCCCAACTGCTGCACCTGATCACCCGCACTACTATAAGACTCCATGCCGACTCGGACGGCACCCGGCGTATCTTCGAGACCGTCGCCGAAATCCGAGGCGGCATCGACAGATTTGATGTCGCCGTCATGGCCCGGCGCACGAACTCGACACATTCCAGGCTGCTCAAGCCACATGGGCAATGCATGCCTTCTGGCCCGGCCACCGTCCCGACCAAGTACTTCGGATCATCGAAGGCCGCCCGCCCAACCGGACGCCCAAAACCTTAGGGACAAGATTTGATCAGCCCCAAATCTCTAATCCGAGACATCCCAGCAGCCTTAGCTGGTGACTTCAGTCAGCTTTCGCAGGCCAAGCGATCAAGGTGGGCGAGCAATGCCTGGCTATCTTCATGTACGGCAACCACCCACAGATTTGTCTCGGCCCGCCAGTCATTAAGTTTCCGCTCGTCGGCGGTCGAAAAGGCGGTCGCCGCAGCGTCGATCCGGCGTCGATCGTCGTTGCGGTGATCCTGGCTGATCCGCCAGCCGATCAAACCTGCAGACCGCTCATGCTGGCGATCACCTGGACGGTGATCGCCAGAATCACCATACCGAACAGATACGACACCAACGCTTGCTGCAACGCCGTGACCCGAATCGGGCGACTCTGCAAAGCAGTGTCAGTCACCCCATAGGTCACGCCGATTGTGAACGCCAGGTAGGCGAAGTCGGCAAAGGTGGGCTTGTCGTCTTGATTGAAGTCGATCCCACCCACAGGTTCGGTGTAGTAGTGCACTGCATAGCGCAGGGTGTAGACAGTGTGCACCACCAACCAGGAGGCGATCACGCTCAAAACCCCAACGACGGCGGCAATAGTGGTGTCAGGCCCTTTGACATTGCCAGCCATGAGCAGGTAGGCGACGCCGCCGAGGCTTGCGATGCTGGCCAGCACCACGATCGTATCGGCCGGCCCCCGCGTCGGATGCCTCTGCTGCACAAGGAGTTCGATCGCAGCGGCGCTCATTGTGGCCATACTCGCCCAGGCCCAGATCAGATAGACAGCTACGGTCGCGATCCATCCTGCTGCCGGGGCATACTGCCATCCCGCTGTGGTTCCGACCACGGCGGCGGCGACTACGCCGGCCGTCACGGCAATTCCGAAGCGCACCGCTGTCGGACGATCACGCCGCAGGACGGTGGGAATACGCATGGCGCCAGCTAAGCACGCCAAGCCGGTGATCCCGGCGTCAGCATAACTAACCAGGGTTAACCAGGGTTTAGCCCTCCCACGCGACAGGATTCGAGGTTTCGTTTCTCTAGTATTCGAGACGGGGAAACCAAATCCAGCGCGATATCTGCCTGACTGCTGCGCGACTGTTCGCGCATTGCCACGTACCTACTCGGCTTCGCCGCTGACTCCCTCATTGGTATGGAGTTGGATACGGACCAGGTTCGGGCCGGTAACAGTCACCGCCCAGCCCAGATGCGCCGGGTGCACAGCGCTGTGTTCGACATCGAACGCTCTGAAGTGTTCAACCCAGCGCAGCAGCTCGTCGTGGGTCGCGACAGTCAGGCCGAACAACGGGTATCCGCGCAATGCAACGGCGGACGCGTCGTCGCGCCGCAACAGCAGCCGGGTACCGCACTGATGTTGCAGCAGCACGCTCACCACCTCGCTTTCCTCCTCTTCGATCAACACGACGACAAAACCGAACACCCGTACATACCAGTCGCTGCTGGCCAGCGGATCGCTGGCCGGCACACTCACATGGTGTATGCCAGTCAATAGGGGCATTGGCTTATTCTTGCCCGCCCGCCACGGCGACAACTCATCGACCCGCGCGGCGGGCTGGTTGAAACGGTGGAAACATGTGTAGCCCGCGGCATAACAACGGCCAGTCAATGGCCAACATCCTCGCCGCGGACCCCCAGAGTCATATGCAGTTATCCACAGCCCCGCGGCGAATAGGATAGCAACATGGGCGCCAAGAAAGTCGATCTCAAACGCCTGGCCGCTGCCCTGTGCGATTACGCGTTTGCCTACCTCATCACCGTCGACGACGACTCCCGCGTGCATACGGTGACGGTCGAGCCGGTGCTGCGCGACAGCGTGATGGACGTCGGGCTGATCGGAGGGCGCACCCGCGAGAACCTCGCTAACCGTAGCGACGTCACACTGCTCTGGCCGCCGCGCGACCCGGGCGGCTACTCGCTGATCGTCGACGGCCGAGCCGAGCTGAGGGACTCCGATGACGAGACCGTTCGGCTGGCGATCGTGCCGACCCGTGCACTGCTGCACCGCAACGCCGACCCGGACTCCCCGGCGGCTGCGAAAGGCTGCCTGCACGACTGCGTGGTGTTCGCTGAGGCATAGCCCTGCCCACGCCGACTCACACGGAAAGCCCGGCCCCACAGAGGGACCGGGCTTTTCCGCAGGCGGACTTTAGTCGATTGTCCAGCTCCTCCTCGGGCCGCTGCACGGCCCGCATCGTCGCCGGACTTTAGTCGATTGTCCAGCTCCTCCTCGGGCCGCTGCACGGCCCGCATCGTCGCCGGACTTAGAAGTCCATGCCGCCCATGTCGCCGCCGCCTGGGACGGCAGCCTTCTCCTTCTCCGGCTTGTCGGCGACGACCGCCTCGGTCGTCAGGAACAGGCCGGCGATGGACGCCGCGTTCTGCAGCGCCGAACGGGTGACCTTGACCGGGTCGGCAACACCGGCCTTCAGCAGGTCCTCGTACACCCCTGTCTGCGCGTTCAGGCCGTGACCCGGAGGCAGGTTGCGCACCTTCTCGGCGACCACGCCCGGCTCCAGCCCGGAGTTGAACGCGATCTGCTTCAGCGGAGCCTCCAGCGCCACCTTGACGATGTTGGCACCGGTGGCCTCGTCGCCGTCGAGCTTCAGCTCGTCCAGCGTTGGGGCCGCTTGCAGCAGCGTGACGCCACCGCCGGCGACAATGCCCTCCTCGACGGCGGCCTTGGCGTTGCGGACCGCGTCCTCGATCCGGTGCTTGCGCTCCTTGAGCTCCACCTCGGTGGCGGCACCGGCCTTGATCACCGCAACACCGCCGGCCAGCTTGGCCAGCCGCTCCTGCAGCTTCTCGCGGTCGTAGTCGGAGTCGCTGTTCTCGATCTCCTGGCGGATCTGGGCTACCCGCCCGGCGATGGCGTCGGTGTCACCGGCGCCCTCGACGATGGTGGTCTCGTCCTTGGTGACGACGACCTTGCGGGCCTTACCCAGCAGGCTCAGGTCGGCGTTCTCCAGCGTCAGCCCGACCTCCTCGCTGATCACCTGACCGCCGGTGAGGATCGCCATGTCCTGCAGCATCGCCTTGCGGCGGTCGCCGAAGCCAGGTGCCTTGACCGCCACCGACTTGAAGGTGCCGCGGATCTTGTTGACGACCAGGGTGGACAGCGCCTCGCCCTCGACGTCCTCGGCGATGATCAGCAGTGGCTTGCCGGCCTGGATGACCTTCTCCAGCAGCGGCAGCAGATCCTTGATGGCCGACACCTTGGAGCTGACCAGCAGGATGTAGGGCTCCTCGAGGACCGCTTCCTGGCGCTCGGGGTCGGTGACGAAGTAGCCCGAGATGTAGCCCTTGTCGAACCGCATACCCTCGGTGAGCTCGAGCTGCAGGCCGAAGGTATTCGACTCCTCGACGGTGATGACGCCCTCGTTGCCGACCTTGTCCATCGCCTCGGCGATCAGGTCGCCGATGGACTGGTCACCCGCCGAGATGGCCGCGGTCGCAGCGATCTGCTCCTTGGTCTCGACCTCTTTGGCCGTCTTGAGCAGCGTCTCGGTGACCTTCTCGACGGCCTTCTCGATGCCGCGCTTCAGACCCAGCGGGTTGGCGCCGGCGGCGACGTTGCGCAGGCCCTCTTTGACCAGCGCCTGGGCCAGCACCGTGGCCGTCGTGGTGCCGTCTCCGGCGACGTCGTCGGTCTTCTTGGCGACTTCCTTGACCAGCTCAGCGCCGATCTTCTCGTAAGGGTCCTCCAGCTCGATCTCCTTGGCGATGGACACGCCATCGTTGGTGATCGTGGGGGCGCCCCACTTCTTTTCCAGGACGACGTTGCGGCCCTTGGGACCCAACGTCACCCGTACCACGTCGGCGAGGCTGTTCAAGCCCCGCTCGAGGCCGCGACGGGCCTCTTCGTCGTACGCAATTATCTTGGCCATTGCGAAGTGATTCCTCCGGATTGCGGATGACAGGGGGTGACCACTTGCGGGTCATCCCAATTACTTACGCTGGCCGGGTGCAGTGCCCGCGACGGACGACCGCAACTCAGCTGGGCCTCACCGTCCCGACCTAGCACTCACCGGTCGCGAGTGCCAAGGTCATTCTTAGCACTCGCCTATGCCGAGTGCAAGAATGCCCGGCGACGATGCGCGCCGCGCAGCGGCGGGAGGAGGAGCCGGGCATCAGGCCCAGCCCAGCGCCGATGCCAGAACACACTACGGCGCCGCGCGCAAACCATCGACGACGACGTCGGTCACCCGCTCGGCCAACTCGCCGTTATAGGTTTGCATCGCCAGGCATCCCACCAGCAAAGCCTTGACTTCCGGCACGCCTACATCCGGCCGCGCGGTGCCCCTCTTCTGCGCGGCGGCCAGCAGCTCATCCAGGATGTCCAGAAAGGCCTCCTCGGCATCTGCGAACTCGATGCCGCTCCCCGCGAGGGCCTCTACGAGGCCGCGGTCGGTTGCGCCCCACTCCAACACCATCGACCGCAGAAACGTGAACAGCGCCTCGCCCGGCTCACCCAACTGCAGCAGCGCGTGTCCCTTGTCGACGACGCGCCGCAGTCGGTCGATCATCACCGCACGGAACAGATCTTCTTTAGCCGGGAAGTGCCGGTAGACAGTGCCTGCGCCGACTCCGGCCCGCCGGGCGATCTCGTCGATCGGCACCGACAACCCTTCTGCGGCGAAGGTTTGGTAGGCGACTTCCAGCACGCGGGCACGGTTTCGCGCCGCGTCGGCCCGTAGCGGCCGGGCGGGTTGCGCCATGTCGCACCACCTGACGGTTGACAAACCGGGACGTACGTTCCGTATAGTTCGACCACCAACCGGAGCGCTCGCCCCGCTTACTTTATTCTAGTGAGGAGCTTCCCATGGCCAAGTGGACCGCCGCGGGCATTTCCGACCAGACGGGCCGTGTCGCCGTCATCACCGGAGCCAACACAGGCCTCGGCTACGAGACCGCTATGGCGCTCGCCGCGCACGGCGCCCGCGTCGTTCTCGCGGTGCGCAATCTGGACAAGGGCAAGGATGCCGCCGCGCGGATCACCGCCAAGAGTCCACACGCCGATGTCGCGCTGCAAGAGCTCGACCTGACGTCACTGGACTCCGTCCGCGCAGCCGCGGAGCAGCTGCGCTCGGATCACGACCGCATCGACCTGCTGATCAACAACGCCGGCGTGATGATGACTCCGAAGTCCACCACTAAGGACGGCTTCGAGCTGCAGTTCGGTACCAACCACCTCGGCCACTTCGCGCTCACGGGCCTGCTACTGGATCGGTTGCTGCCCGTCGCCGGCTCCCGGGTGGTGACGGTCACCAGCATGGGCCATCGGATAGGTCGAATCCGCTTCGACGACTTGCAGTGGGAACACCGCTACAGCCGGATGGGGGCGTACGGACAATCCAAGCTCGCCAACCTGCTGTTCACCTACGAACTGCAGCGTCGGTTGACAGGCACCAATATCATCGCCGCGGCGGCGCATCCCGGAGCATCGAGAACCGAGTTGGCCCGCAACACTCCTCCGTGGATCCGCGTGGTCACCGGACCTTTCGAGCTGACCTCCCAGAGTGTGGCCATGGGGGCGCTGCCGACGCTGCGTGCGGCAACCGATCCCGGCGTGCTCGGCGGCCAGTACTTCGGCCCGGGCGGCTTCGCCGAACTGCGTGGCTATCCGAAGGTTGTGGCGTCCAACGCCCGGTCCCACGACGTCGACATGCAGCGCCGGTTGTGGGCCGTCTCCGAGGAGCTGACCGGGGTGGTATACCCCGTCGGCTGACCGGCAGACTGGGGCGATGTCCCTTGTCGTGCCGCCCTATCCGAAGCCCCGCTACACCAAGGACGAACCGGAGGTCAGCGCCTGGCTGAAGCGCGCCGATGAACCGCCGGACTATGAATCGTTTGGGGTGAAATACCACTATCTGGCCAATCAGCAGGCCACCGACGGCGACTATGGCCTGTACCGTGTCGACCTTCCGCCGGCGGCCGGGGGCCCCGGTCCGCATTTCCACAAGGCAATATCCGAGGCGTTCTTTGTGCTATCCGGGACGATGAAGCTCTACGACGGCAGGGAATGGATCAACGGGCACCAAGGCGACTTTCTCTACGTCCCGCCCGGCGGGGTTCACGGCTTCCGCAACGGGGCTGACGAACCCGCGTCGATCTTGATGCTGTTCGCTCCAGGTGCCCCTCGCGAGGCCTACTTCGAGGGTTTCGGCACCCTGCCCGATATGACCGACGACGAACGCCGGGAGTGGTTCATCCGCCACGACAACTTCTGGGTTCAGTAGCTAGCCGCTTTAACGACGCAGGTCGTAGTCCCCAGGGACCAACGTGCGGGTGCGTTCGAAGAATGTCTTGCCGCTGTAGGGCAGCTGGGTGACGACCTTTCCGTTGGGATGACGGAAGTAGTTGGTGCAGTTGGCAAGCCAGACCTTGCCGGCGATGGCGGCCTGGATCTCGGCGTTGTAGCGCCGCTGCGCCACACGCTTCACCTGGATTGTGCGCGCCCGGCCCGACCGCATCTCGTCGAGGATGTGGCGGATGAAGGTCGTCTGCGCCTCGTGGATGAACAGTATTGAGTTGACCCCGTTCGTGTTGGGGCCGTAGAGGATGAAGAAGTTCGGATACCCGGCCACCAGGGTGCCGAGGTAAGCCTCCGCGCCGTCGCTCCATTCGTCGTGAAGGCGGCGCCCGCCGGTCCCGTACACGTCGATGCTGGCAAGGTAATCGGCGGCCTTGAACCCGGTTCCATAAATCACGGTGTCGACTTGGTGTTCGACGCCGTCGGTGGTGCGCAACCCGTGCTCGGTGAACTCGGGCGATAGGGGTTGTTTCCAGTCGTACGTGCGGACTCGGCATCGGCGACCTTGCGGATGAGATAGCTGCGGGCGAGTTCCGTCGCTTCATGTGTCTGCGCCGCGTCGACGTCGAAGCTGGATGACTCGTAGGCATCGAAGGCCTCGTCGCGCAGTTTTTGTGCCGCTCTCGGATCCCGTTCGAACAGTTCCTGCTGCTCCGGAGTGAACGGAAAGTCGAATCGGGGCGAAATCCAGATCGGGGTCCGCTGAAACACGGTGAGATGCGCTGTCTGACCGGCGATCGCGGGGACATATTGAATCGCGCTGGCGCCGGTGCCGATGGACGCCACTCGCTCTCCGCCCGTCGACTTGCTGTGGTCCCAGCGCGACGAATGGAATCGTCGCCCACGAAATCTCTCCGCACCGGGTATGTCCGAAATATTGGGCACGTCGAGCATCCCGACGGCACTCACCACAACGTCGAAGTCGTACTCGTCGCCGCGGTCGCTGGTTAGCGTCCAGCGCTGCTGCTCGTCTAACCACCGGAGTGTGGTAATTCGGGTATTGGGCACCAGGTGGGCCTCATGCCCGTGGTCCGCCGCGACCTTCTCCAGGTAGGCGAGGATCTCGGGCTGATTGGCATACGTCTTGCTCCACCGCGGGGTAGGCGCGAAGGAATACGAGTACAGATGTGACGGGACATCGCACGCTGCACCCGGAAATGTGTTGTGCCGCCACGTCCCGCCGAAGCCGTCGGCGCGGTCGAAAATCGTGAAGTCGTATCCGCCGTCGGCCAACTGGATAGCCATCGCGATGCCCCCGGCGCCCGCGCCGATGATCCCGACCTTCGGCTTCAGCTCCATTGCGAAAAGTAGGGGCGCTCGGGTCTGCTCTTCTCGATGAGAATGAACACCCACTCCCCAGGGATCGACGAACCAGGTCGTGCGGAGCCGCGCCACGTCCGCGATTCCGTCAACGAGAAAACGCACTCCTTTGGCCTCAAGTTCAGCCCGGGTGGCTGCCAGATCCTCACAGATCAGCCCGACGTGCGATAACCCGTGGTCGGTGAGAGCCGCAGCGGTTCGCTGGTCGCTGCCGTCGACACCGAGGTACTCGATCACCTCGAGGACACGATCGCCGTCGTCGCCGAATCCGACGATGGCCGCTTTCATGGTGGGATCGGACACCAACTGGCCCATGTCGTCGCGAATCGCGGCACCGGCCATCACATAGGGCGGCGATAACACCCGTCAGGCCCAACAAATCGCGGTAGAACGCCACCGCAGCTTCACAATCGGGAACGCAAACCCCGGTGTGAGCCAAACCGGTAATCACGTTCTCAACGATGTCAAAACTTGGATCGGGATGCCGCTGATATCAATTAATCATCGCTGACAGGGCGAGAATGGCCGCTACTCCAGCGCCCATCTGCTGTCGGCCACCCATGACGATGCCTGCGCCGCCACCGCCCACGCCTGTTTTTCCGGCACGTCGATCAGACGGTAGCGCTTGGTCCCGGCGGCGGTGGCCGCCACCAGCGTGGCGACCCCGGCGCGGCGCTGCAGCAGCGTCTGGCGCACGGTCCAGCCGATGATGCCCGCAGCGGCGATGCAGTCACGGCGCCGCTCCAGGCTGCCGCTGCGTGCCACCAGCCAGCGCCGGTCGACCCGATGCCCGAGCGCGCGCACCCGGTCGGCGGCCAGCAGCGCGCAGCACGCCGTGAGACCGGCCCACACCAGCCATGCCCCGGCCGGCACGCCGACCGTCGTCGCCAACCCGACCAGCGCGACACCCAACGCCGCCGGCAGCGCCAACGCGCGCGTCCACCGCCGTCGGGCCGCCATCGGGCCGTGACCGCGTAGCGGCCCCGAGACCGCTTCAACGTCGCCGATTAGCCCGGCGAGCACCGACTCGGCGGTGCTTAGAGGGCACGGTGGCAGCAGCACCGACGACTCCCCGGCGCCGTGGATCCCGGTCATCACCGCGTCGAGCCGGGCACCGCCGAGCGCCCGCACCAGCAGCGGTTGCCGCAGTGTCCCGCCGCGCAGCCGCCGCATGTCATAGGTGTGCTCGCGGACCCGAAGCAGGCCGTGCCGCAGGTGCAGCGTGTCCGCGTCGGTCCGGCGCACCAACACCAGGTTGCCGTAGGTAACCAGCGACCGCAGCACCGCCAACACCACCGATGCGACCAAGACCACCGTCGCAATCACGACGATGCTGGCCGCCACACCGGCCCGCTCGGCGGCATCCACCCCGGACTGACCCACGCCGGAACGCCGCAGTGCCGCAGTAACTCCGGTCTGATAGACGGCGCCGACCGCGGCGGCGATCATCACCAGGCCGGACATGCTCAGCGGGGCATACCGCAACCAGGACGGCTGCCAGCGCGCCAGCAGCGCGCCGGGAGCAGGCGCGTGTGCAGCTTCCTGGGTCGGGTGCAGCGACTCGGCCAGCAGGATCGCGCGTAGCCGGGGCACCTGCTCGGCCTGCACGGCGTCCAGCTCGAACACGCTGTCGCCCCTGGCTTCCCGACCGGTGCTCACCCGCAGCACGGTCAGCCCCAGCAACCGGTGCAGCAGCCGGGAATCGGTCTGCACGGACCGGATCCGGTTGCGCGGCACCGCCAACGCCTTGCGTCGCAGCACACCGGTACGCAGTTGCACTTCGTCCGGCTCGATGCGATAGCTGGTGGTGAACCAGCGCGCCACCCCGAGCACGGCGGTCACCGCCAACGCCGCCAACGTCCACAGCGGGTTGCCGGTGGTCGAACCGAGCACGACCCCACCGACCAGCAGCGGCAGCTGCCGCAGCAGCTCATGCACCGGATGCACCAGCAGCATCCGGGGACTCAGCCGCTGCCAAGCGCGTTCCGGCGGCACCGTCACGTGGCATCCTCGGCGCCGATCGCGGCGATATCGGTCAACTGCCCGACGACATGGTCGGCGACGTGCACGTCGAGCGCGGCGATATGCACCGCTCCCGCCGACGACGCGGTGGTGACGGTGACATTGGCCAGCCCGAACAACCGGTCCAGCGGGCCGCGGTAGGTGTCGACGGTCTGCACCCGCGAGATCGGCGCGATACGCCGCTCCTGCACCAGCCAACCCGTCCGGGTGTACACGGCCTGCGGGCTGATCTCCCAGCGGTGCACGTGGTACCGCCACAGCGGCACCACGACGACGGAGATCGCCGCGCCGACCACGGTGACGGCGGCCAGCAGCGCGTGTAGCCAGAGCACGCGCCGATCCAACGCGATCCACAGCAGCTGACCGGCGGCCAGCATCAGCCACGGAATCGCCCCGCCCACCGCCCACATCAGCGGCGCTCTACGGCTGGGTGGATTGGCGGGATCGGCCATG
>Ga0187766_10000625_pt1 | contig 19957 bp, 19 predicted proteins | sample 0216_QUI02_MP05__4_FD_132971 | JGI IMG/M metagenome (GOLD analysis project Ga0187766, IMG submission 132971) | Tropical peat soil microbial communities from peatlands in Department of Meta, Colombia - 0216_QUI02_MP05_20_MG | ecosystem: Environmental > Terrestrial > Soil > Wetlands > Peat ... | reverse complement strand
TGCCCGCGGCCGCGCTGGCCGAGAAGGTCAACGGGCTCCTGGGCGGCGACAACCACGTCTACTTCGTCAGCTCGGGCTCGGAGGCGAACGAGGCCGCGTTCAAGTTCGCGCGGCAGTGGGCCCGGCACGAGTACCCGCGGGAGAACCGCTACAAGGCGATCACCCGATACTACGCCTACCACGGCACCACCCTCGCCACGCTCGCGGCCGGAGGCATGGGCGACCGCAAGATGAAGTTCGAGCCGCTCTCCGGCAACGATTTCGTCCACGTGGCCCCGCCGTACTGTTACCGCTGCCCGTTCGGTCTCGAGCCGACGAGCTGCGAGCTGGCCTGCGTGAAGAACATGGAGACGACGATCCAGGGCGAGGGGCCCGAGACGGTGGCCGAGGTGATCATCGAGCCGGTCATGAGCGCGGTCGGCGTCGCGGTCCCGCCGCCCGGCTACCTGCCCGCGGTGGCCGACCTCTGCAAGAGCTACGGCGTGCTGCTGCACGTCGACGAGGTGATCAACGGCTTCGGGCGCACCGGACGGCTCTTCGCCCACGAGCACGCCGGCATCAAGCCCGACATCGTCACGGTGGCCAAGGGCATCTCGAGCGCCTACCTGCCGATGGCCGCGGCGGTCGTGCGCAACCGGGTGTTCGAGTCCTTCGTGGGAGATCCGGCCGAGAACCGGCAGGTCATGCAGGTCAACACCTACGGGGGCCATCCCGCCGCGGCCGCGGTGGCCAGCCGCAACATCGAGATCATGCTCCAGGAGAAGCTGGCCGAGCGCTCGGCCGAGAACGGGGCCTATCTCCTCGACGGCCTCCGGACCCTGACGCGTCATCCGTGGGTCGGCGACGTGCGGGGGCTGGGGCTCTATGCGGGCGTGGAACTGGTGACCGACCGGAAGACCAAGGCGGTGATGCCGCAGGCCCAGATCAAACGGATCGTCGAGCGGTGCCAGGAGCGCGGCGTCATCATCGGACGCTCGGGCGGCGGCCGGCACCTCGGCAACACGCTGGTGCTCGCCCCGCCGCTCGTCCTGACCCGCGCCGAGATCGACCGCATCGTCGCCGTGCTCGACCGGACCATCCCGGAGATCTGCCCGGAGGCCGCGGCGTGACCGCGGTCTTCCCGCACCACGTGCCGCGCGGCAGCCACCGCGAGGTGGGCCGCCCGCACGGGGAGGTCCTCCGGCCGCGCTAGTAGACGATCACGCTGCGCTTGACCTCACCCTGCAGCATGAGATCGAAGCCCTCGTTCAGCTCGGAGAGCGGCAGCCGCCGGCTGATCAGCTCGTCCAGCTTGTACTGACCGGACATGTAGAGGTCGATCAGCATCGGCACGTCGGTGCGCTGGTGTCCGCCGCCGAAGGAGCTGCCGGTGAGGATCCGCTGCTGCAGGAAGAGCGACGGGTCGAGCGATACGCGTGTCCCCGCGGGGGACACGCCCACGACGACGCACGTGCCGCCACGGTGGGTGGCGAGCACGGCCTGCTCGATGGTCCTCTGCGTGCCGACCACCTCGAAGGTGAAGTCGGCTCCGCCGGTGCCGGTGATGCGCTGCACCGCCGCGACCGGGTCCTCGCGGCTGGCGTCCACGGTGTGCGTCGCTCCGAACTCCTCGGCCCACGCGAGCTTCTGCCGCATCACGTCGACCGCGACGATCTTGCCCGCGCCCACCATGCGCGCGGCCTGGATCGTGTTGAGCCCCACGCCGCCGGTGCCCCACACCGCCACGCTCGCCCCCGGCGGCACCTTGGCCCGGTTGAACACGGGACCGGCGCCGGCCAGCACCCCGCAGCTCACCAGGCACACGACGTCGAGCGGCGCGTCGGCCCGGATCGGGATCACGCTCAGCTCGGGCAGCACCGCGTGCGTCGCGTAGCCGGCGACCTGCAGGAAGTGGTGCAGCGGCTGCCCGTTCCGGCGGAAGCGCGTGGTGCCGTCGTGCATGAACCAGCGCGGCTTGTCGCGCAGCGCGCACATCGTGGGCTGGCCGCCGATGCAGTAGGAGCAGCGCCCGCAGGATGGGATGTAGCTCGAGCACACGTGGTCGCCCGGCTTCACGGTCTCGACGTCGGGGCCGATCCTCTCCACCACGCCCGCCGCCTCGTGGCCCAGCACCACCGGCAGCGGATGCGGGTAGTCGCCGGTGACCACGTGCAGGTCGCTGTGGCAGACGCCATTGGCGACCCACCGCACGAACACTTCGTGCGGCCCCGGCTCGAGCACCTCCACGTCCTCGACCACCACCGGCTTCTTCACCTCGTAGAGCACCGCCGCCGTCGCGCGCATCGCCGCCTCCTGGCTCGTGTCCGGGCTCTCAGGCCGTGCGCCGGCCGACGAGATACCGCACCCCGTCGGGCCCCACCGCCTCGGTGTGCGCGCATCCGGCCTCCATCGTGAACACCTCGCCGGCCGTGAACGACCGCCAGGCCCCGTTCCAGGCGAGCGTGATCTCGCCGTCCAGCACCAGGGCGCGGACGCTGTAGTCGTGGGCGTGGCTATCGGCCCGGTGGCCCCGCGGCAGCTCCTTGGTCTCGATACGCTGGTACCCGTCCCTGGTCAGCGAGGCCTCGAACGCCTTGGTATCCATGGTCCCCTCCTTGGCCAGTAGTCTCTCGGAGCACCGGGGGAGGCGCAAGCCCAAAGGGGGGTAGGGCCGCTGGCGCCGCTCCCGACGATGCCGTATGATCCCCCCGCCATGAACTTCGACTTCTCGGCCGACCAGAAATCGCTCCGGGAGCAGGCGCGGAAGTTCCTCGGCGAGCACGCCTCCTCCACCCGGGTGCGCCGGATCCTCGACGGCGCCGCGCCCTACGACGCCCTACTCTGGCGCGGGATGGGCGAGATGGGCTGGCTGGGCACCGCGATCCCCGAGCCCTTCGGCGGCGCGGGCTTCGGCTACCTCGAGCTGTGCGTCCTCGCCGAGGAGCTGGGACGGAGCCTCGCGCCCACCCCGTTCGCCTCCACGATCTACCTGGCCGCCGAGGCGCTGATGCTGGCCGGCAGCGACGCGCAGAAGAAGCGCTGGCTGCCGCGCATCGCGCAGGCCGAGGCCATCGGCTGCCTCGCGCTCGCGGAGGGTCCGCACGTGGCGACGCCGGCCAACCTGACCACGCGCGCCGAGGGCGGGCGGCTCCACGGCACCAAGGTGCCGGTGCAGGACGGCGACGTCGCCGACTTCGCGGTGGTGCTGGCCGGCGAGGGCGGGGGGCGCGCCGGCCTCTTCCTGGTCGACCTGTCGGGCGCGGGCGTGACTCGGACCGCGGTCGCGACCGTCGATCCCACGCGCTCGCACGGGCGCATCGTCTTCGACCGCGCGGCCGCCGAGCCGCTCGGCGCGCCCGGCCAGGGCTGGCCGCTCGTGGAGCGGCTGCTCGACCGCGCCGCGGTGCTGGTCGCCTTCGAGCAGATCGGCGGCGCCCAGGCCGCGCTCGAGATGGCGCGCGAGTACGCGCTCGGCCGCTTCGCGTTCGGGCGGCAGATCGCCTCGTTCCAGGCCGTCAAGCACAAGCTGGCCGACATGTACGTGGGCGTGGAGCTGGCGCGGTCCAACACCTACTACGGTGCGTGGACGCTCAACACCGACGCCCCCGAGCTGCCGGTGGCCGCCGCCGCGGCGCGGGTGGCCGCCACCGAGGCCTACTATCAGGCGGCCAAGGAGAACATCCAGGTGCACGGCGGCATGGGCTTCACCTGGGAGTTCGACTGTCACCTTCACTACCGGCGCGCCAAGCTCACCGGCCTCATGCTGGGCAGCGCGCGGCGCTGGAAGGATCTGCTGGTGTCCCGCCTCGAGGCGGGCGCCGCGTAGGACGGTCTCCATGGATTTCGACGACACGCGAGAGGAAGCGTCGTTCCGGGCCGAGGCCCGCGGCTGGCTCACCGCGCAGGCCGAGCCCAAGCGCGGCGCCTTCGAGACCTGGCAGAGCCGTTACGCGGGCCGCGAGGGCTTCGAGGGCCTGGAGAAGGCCAAGACCTTCCAGGCGAAGAAGGCGGAGGCCGGGTTCGCCGCGCTCCACTGGCCGTCGGAGTGGGGCGGCCGCGCGCTGCCCCCGATCTACCAGGTCATCTACGCCCAGGAGGAGACCAAGTTCCTGGTGCCCCGCGGCTACTTCGAGATCGGCCTCGGCATGTGCATGCCCACGCTCTTCGCCTACGGCACCGAGGAGCAGAAGCGCCGCTACGCTCCGGCCGCGCTGCGCGGCGACGAGGTGTGGTGCCAGCTCTTCTCCGAGCCCGGTGCCGGCTCCGATCTCGCGGGCCTGCGCACGCGCGCCGAGCGCCGCGGCGACGAGTGGGTGATCAACGGGCAGAAGATCTGGACCTCCGGCGCGCACTGGGCGGACTGGGCCATCCTCGTCGCCCGCAGCGATCCGAAGGCCCCGAAGCACAAGGGCCTCACGTTCTTCTTCCTGTCGATGAAGTCGCCGGGCATCGAGACGCGGCGGATCAAGCAGATCTCCGGCGCCTCGCACTTCAACGAGGTCTACTTCACCGACGTGCGCATCCCGGACCGCCAGCGGCTGGGCCAGGTGGGCGGTGGCTGGGGCGTGGCCATCACCACGCTGATGAACGAGCGGCTGACCTCGGGCGACCTCCGGGGCCCCGACTTCGAGGAGATCTTCGGCCTCGCCCGCTCGATCTCGCTCGAGGACGGGCCGGCCATCGCCAACGCCGCGGTGCGCGAGCGCCTCGCCGATCTCTACGTGAAGACCCAGGGCGTGCGCCTCACCCGCTTTCGCACGATGACCGCGCTCTCGCGCGGCGAGACGCCGGGGCCCGAGAACTCCATCGGCAAGCTGGTGAACGCGCCCAAGGCCCAGGAGATCGCCTCGTTCGCGATGGACCTGCTCGACATGGGCGGCGTGATGATGGACAAGGACCTGGCGCCGCTGCGCGCCGCCTTCCAGGAGTCGCTGCTCAACTCCCCCGGCGGCCGCATCGCGGCCGGCACGGACGAGATCCTGCGCAACATCATCGCGGAGCGCGTGCTCGGCCTGCCCCAGGACGTGCGCGTGGACCGCGAGCTGCCCTTCGAGCAGCTGCCCACCGGCACGCGCTGACGCGCCGGCCCCTGCGCACCACGCGGGCCCCGCGTCAGGCCGGAGGCGCCGCGACCACGTCCTCGTAGCGGTGGCGCTTGGTGATGAGCCCGGCGTGCTGGAACACGTCGAGCGCCACCTCGAACGCCGGCCGCGTGATCTCCACGTGCGGCGTCCAGCACCCGAGCTTCTGGTAGGTCCCGATCGTCGCGGTGAGCACCGCGCGGTCGATCTCGGGGAAGAACGGCGCTTCCGCCTCCGCGACCCGGGCCGCCGGCGTCGCGAGCAGCCACGCGCGCGCCCTGCGGTAGGCCCGCATGAACCGCCTCGCCATGTCGGTCTGCAGCCACGCGGCCGTCGCGGCCAGGCTCGAGAACGCGACGGGCCCGATGGCCTGGCCGACGCTCGCCACCACGTGGCCCACCCGGTCGTGCTCGAGCTGCTGCGGCGCGGGGCCCTGCTGGTGGATGTACTCGCCCTCGCCCTTGCGGAAGGCCTGGTCCATCTGCGCGCTCGGCACGTCGACCGCGACGATCGCCTGGTAGTCGAGGCCGCGCCGGTCGCACGCGTACTTGAACATGGCCAGCGGCTGGCCGCCGTGATCGACGAGCACCCGCTTGCCGCGGAGCTTGTCCCAGGAGAACGCGGGATCGGCCGCGCGCCCGGTCAGGAAGAAGCCGTCCATCTCGTTGATCTGGGCGAAATGGAGAGCGGGCGGCCGCTGGCCCTTCTCGAGCGGTCCGAAGCCCTGAGACGGTGCCGATTGGCAGACGTGGACGATGCCGGCCACGACTCCCTCGATGGCCGAGCGACCGGCCGGGGCGATCGAGTGCCGGGGCGTCAGCCCTTCCTCCCGGAGGAATCCGCCCGCGATCGTGGCGATCAGCGGCGAGTAGAAGGCAGAGAAGCGGGTGAACTGGATGTGGATCTCGTCGCTCATGGGCTTCCTCGCTCGGGTATACTCTCAGATGTCATGGCTACCAAGCGCGAGACCGAGGCCGAGCTTCAGCGCCGACTGACCCCGGAACAGTACAACGTCACGCAGTGCAGCGCCACCGAGCCCCCCTTCCGCAACGAGTTCTGGGATCACCACGAGCCCGGGATCTACGTGGACGTGGTCTCGGGCGAGCCGCTGTTCTCGTCGACCGACAAGTTCGACTCGGGCACCGGGTGGCCGAGCTTCGTGCGGCCGATCGAGAAGGCGAACGTCACCGAGCACACCGACACCTCCCACGGCATGCGCCGCGTCGAGGTGCGGTCGGCCGATGGTGACTCGCACCTGGGGCATCTCTTCCCGGACGGTCCCGCCCCGACCGGCCTGCGCTACTGCATCAACTCGGCATCGCTCCGCTTCGTCCCGGCGTCCAGGCTCGAGGAGGAAGGCTACGGCCAGTACCGCGTCCTCTTCGAGAAGGTGAAGCCCCGGCCGTAGGCTCCATCGCGATGGCGATTCGTCGTCTCGCCGCCGCACCGCGCATGACCCTGCTCGCGGCGCTCCCGCTCGCGGTCGCCGTCTTCATCGGGCTGCTCGCCGGCCCCGCCAACGCCGCTGCACCCCGGGTCTCCGTCTCCCTCATCAGCGAGACCGCCTCGATCGAGCCCGGCGCGTCCCTCTGGGTCGGCCTGCGCCAGCGCATCGAGCCGGGCTGGCACACCTACTGGCTCAATCCCGGCGACTCGGGTGAATCGCCGACCATCGACTGGAAGCTGCCGCCCGGCTGGCAGGCCGGTCCCATCGTGTGGCCCCTACCCGAGCGGCTGCCGGTCGGCCCGGTGATGAGCTACGGCTACACCGGCGAGGTGGTGCTGCTCACGCAGCTGACCGCGCCCGCCTCGCAGCCGGTCGGCGCCCCGGTCACGCTGCGCGGGCACGCCTCCTGGCTCGTCTGCGAGAAGACGTGCATCCCGGAAGAGGCCGACGTCGCGCTCACGCTGCCCGCGATCGCCGCGAAGCCCGCCGACGGCCCGGGCGCCGCCGCGATCGAGCGGGCTCGCCGGACGGTCCCCTCGCCGAGCCCATGGCCGGCCTCGTTCGAGGCGACGCCCGAGACGGTGACCCTGCGGGTCGCCGCGCCGGGTCTCCGTGCAGATCGCATCGCGGAGGTGTGGTTCCTGCCGCTCCGCTGGGGCCTGATCGACCACGCCGCGCCGCAGGAGGCCACGATCGGCGAGCGTGGGATCACGGTACGCGTGGCACGTGGCCTGCTGCCCGAGGCCGCCGGCGCCCCGGCGGACGGCGTGCTGGTGCTCCGCGAGCGCCTCGACCAGGGCCCGGTGAGCCAGGCCTTCGCGATCCGCGCGATCCCGTCCGGCGTCCGCGTGGCCGGCCCCGGCCTCTCGCTGCTCGCCGCGCTCGGCCTGGCCCTGGCCGGCGGCCTCATCCTCAACCTCATGCCCTGCGTGCTACCCGTGCTCTCCGTCAAGGTTCTGGCCTTGGTGGGCCACGCGTCGGATGCCCGCTTGGTCATGCCGCGCCACGGCCTCGCGTATACCGCCGGGGTGCTGGTCTCATTCGCGGTGCTCGCCTCGGCGCTGATCGGCCTCCGGGCCGGCGGCGCCCAGATCGGCTGGGGCTTTCAGCTGCAGTCCCCGACGGTGGTCACCCTGCTGGCCTACGTGCTGTTCGCGCTCGCGCTGAGCCTCTCCGGTCTGCTGGTGATCGGCGCGGCTCTGGCCGGCCTGGGCCACGACCTGGCGAGCCGACCCGGCTATACCGGCTCGTTCTTCACGGGCGCGCTGGCCACCGTGGCGGCCACGCCGTGCACGGCCCCGTTCATGGGCGTGGCCACGGGCTACGCCCTCACCCAGCCACCACTCACGGGGCTGCTCGTCTTCGAGGCCGTCGGGCTGGGCCTGGCATTGCCCTACCTGTTGCTGAGCCTCATGCCCGCGTGGCGAAGGCTGCTGCCCCGCCCGGGCCCGTGGATGGTGCGCCTCAGCCAGGTGCTCGCCTTCCCGCTCTACGCGTCGGTGGCGTGGCTGGTGTGGGTGGTGAGTCGCCAGGCCGGCCCGGACGGCGTGGCCTTCGTGCTGGCGGGCCTGCTGCTGATCGCCTTCGCGGCCTGGCTCCATCACGGCGCGCGCGCCGCGGCCCCCGGCCGGCGGCGCCTCGCCTCCGGCGTGGCTCTCGCGAGCGTCGCCGCGGCCATCGCGCTCGGGCCGCTCGTCGCCTCCGGTCCGTGGGCGGCTCCCTCCAGACCGGAACCCGGAGCGACCGGGACGCGCTCGGAGCCGTGGAGCCCCCGGCGCGTCGCCGAGCTGCAGGCGCAGGGCAAGCCAGTGTTCGTGAACTTCACCGCCGCATGGTGCATCACGTGCCTGGTCAACGAGCGCGTGGCCCTCCGCTCGCCGGCCGTGGCGGAGGCCTTCGCCCGCAAGGGCGTGGTCTACCTCAAGGCCGACTGGACCACCCAGAGCCCGGAGATCGCCGCGGCGCTCGGCTCGTTCGGGCGCAGCGGTGTCCCGCTCTACGTCGTGTATCCCCCGCGCGGAGGCCCCGCCGTCGCGGTCGAGCCGCGCGTGCTCCCCCAGATCCTGAGCGAGAGCATCCTGATCGAGGCCGTCGACAAGAGCTGAGCCGAATGGCCACGGCCATATGGCTCGAGAAGGAGAGCGTTCCATGCAAGAGCCCCTGAGCCGCCGTCGCTTCGTCAACCTCACCGGGGGATCCGTCCTCGTGGCCGCCGCCGCGACCGTCCTGGCGCGGCCCCGGTCCTCGCTGGCCGCGGCCGCGAAGGTCGGCGAGCCCGCGCCCGACTTCACCGCCCCCGCCACGAGCGGCACGCCGGTGAGCCTCGGCTCCTACAAGGGCAAGGTCGTGGTGCTCGAGTGGACCAACCACCAGTGCCCGTACGTGCGGAAGCACTACGAGAGCGGCAACATGCAGGCGCTCCAGCGCGAGGCCACCTCACAGGGCGTGGTCTGGCTCACGCTGATCTCCTCGGCCAAGGGCGAGCAGGGCTACGTCACCGCGGCGCAGGCCGACGAGCTGACCCGCTCGCGCAACGCGGCGCCCACCGTGGTGCTGCTCGACGAGCCCGGCACCGTGGGCCACATGTACGGGGCCACCAACACGCCGCACATGTACGTCGTCGACCGCACCGGCGTGCTCGTCTACGCGGGGGCCATCGACGATCGCCCGACGACCCGCCGGGCGGACGTCGAGGGTGCGAACAACTACGTGCGCGCCGCGCTCGCCGCGGTGGCCGCGAACCAGCCGGTCAAGACGCCGATCACCCGCGCGTACGGCTGCACGGTCAAGTACTCCTAGCCGCATGCCTCCGCTCACGCGGCGCCGCCTCCTCCACGGAGTGGCGGCGAGCGCGCTCGTCTCGGCGTGGCCGCGCGAGGCCGGAGCGCAGGCACCCGCGGCGCCGGCTCCCGCGCCGGGCTCTCCCACGAGCGGCGCGCAGGTCGACGCGGGCGAGGCGCCCCGCGCGGCCATGACCGGGGCCGCGCTCGCCCTGCTGGGGGCGCTGCCCGGAGAGGCGCAGCGGCGCGCCGTCTTCTCGGTCGGCGACCCGCAGCGCCTCGACTGGCACTACGTGCCGCGCCGGCGCGAGGGCGTGGCCTTCAAGGAGATGCCGCCCGGCGCGCGCGCCGCGGCGCACGAGCTGATGCAGGCCAGCCTGAGCGCGGTGGGCTACGCCAAGGCGACCGGCGTCATGGCGCTCGAGAGCGAGCTGCGCCGCCTCGAGACCTTCGGCGGCCTCCTGCGCGATCCGGACAACTACGCCTTCACGGTCTTCGGCACGCCGGGCCCCGATCGGCCCTGGGGCTGGCGCGTCGAAGGCCATCACCTCTCGCTGAACTTCACCCTGGTGCCGGGCCGGCCGCTCTCGGTGACGCCGGCCTTCCTGGGTGCCAATCCGGCCGAGGTCCCGTCGGGGCCCCGGAAGGGTCACCGCTCGCTGGCCGCCGAGCAGGATCTTGGCCGCGCGCTGATCCGGAGCCTGGGCGACGCGCAGCGGGCGCGCGCGGTCATCGCGGCCCGCTCGCTCGGCGACATTGTCACCGGGCCCGGCCGCGAGGGCAGCCTCGCGACGCCGGCGGGACTCGCCCTGGCCGACATGACCGGCGACCAGCGCGCGCTCGCGATGCGGCTCGTCGAGGAGTACGCGCGGAACATGCGAGCCGAGCTGGCGGAGCAGGAGCTGCGGCGCGCCGGCGAGGCCGGGCTCGGCCAGATCTGCTTCGCCTGGGCCGGCCCGCTCGAGCCGGGCCGCGCGCACTACTACCGGCTGCACGGGTCCACGCTCCTGATCGAATACGACAACACCCAGAACGACGCCAACCACATCCACTCGGTCTGGCACGATCCGCGCCGCGACTTCGGGCTCGACTCGCTCCGGGCCCACTACGAGCGCGGGCACCACCACCGGCCCGCCTGATCGACCGGCGGTGTATGATACCGGCCGACGACGACCCACTGAGGAGGCCACCATGAGCCACGGGACTTCGGGACACGAGATCGACGTTCGAGACGTGGAGTATCTCCGGCACGGGGACAAGCCTTTGCTGGCGCGGCTGTTCGCGCCGCGCGGCGACGGGCCGTTCCCGATGGTCGTGGACCTGCACGGCGGGGCGTGGTGCCGCGGCGATCGCACGAACGACACGATCATGATCGAGCCGCTGGCCCGGAGCGGTGTCGTGGTGGCCTCGCTCGACTTCCGGATGCCGCCCGACGCCTCGTATCCCGGCTCGCTCGTCGACATCAGCTACGGTATCCGCTGGCTCAAGAGCCGCGCTGCCGAGCTGCACGGCCGGGCCGATCGGGTCGGCCTGATGGGCGCCTCGAGCGGCGCGCACCAGGCGATACTGCTGGCCATGAAGCCGCGCGATCCGAAGTACGCGGCCCTGCCCTCTCCCGCCGGCGCCACCGCCCTGGACGGCGCGGTGCGCTGCGCGGTGCTGTGCTGGCCGGTGATCGATCCTCTCGGCCGCTATCACTACGCCAAGAAGTTGAAGGCGGCTGGCCCGCCCTACCCCGAGGTCGTCGATCGTGTCCTGCCCGGCCACGACCAGTACTGGGTCACCGAGGCCGCGATGGCCGAGGGCAGCCCCACGCTCGCACTGGAGCGCGGCGACGCGGTGGAAACTCCACCCGTGCTCTACATCCAGGGCACGCGCGACATGGCGCACCCGCGCCCCGATCTCGACCGCTTCGTGGCCGCCTATCGCAAGGCGGGGGCCCAGCTCGACCTGGAGCTGCTCGAGGGCGAGGCGGAAGGCTACATCAACCGGAAGCCGGCGTCACCGGCGGTCGGCCGCACGATCGAGCGGATCATCGAGTTCGTCCACAAGCAGCTCGGCTAGGCGGGACCGAGCGCCTGGCGGACGCGCGGCAGCACCTCGCGGGCCACCCGCGCGGTGTAGCCGCGCTCGGGGTCGTCCGGCCACCGGGGATCCGGGATCGGGTGGAGCACCACGTGCTCGAACGGCGCGCCCGCGCCGCGAAGGGCGGCCACCAGCTGGGTCGCCACCTCCGCCGGCCCCCCGCGCAGGCTGAACGCGTCGGCCGCGGCCTCGGGCAGGAAGTCCACCGCTCGCCCGCTCGCCTCGAGATCGGGCGCGTGGTGGAAATCGGGCCACACGCCGCGGCTGGCCTTGAGCGCTTCCGGAGCCGGCCCCGTCCACGCGAGCCCCGGCGGGCCGAAGAGCGCCGGCGAGTACTCGTAGTAGCCGGCCGCCATCGATCGCGCCATCGTGAGCGCGCGCACCGGGTCGTCGACCAGCACGGTGTGGAACACCGCGCCGAGCCGCACCGACGCGGGGTCGCGGCCGGCCTCCGCCGCGCCGGCGCGGATGGCCTGCACCGCCGTGGCGATGTTGGCCGGATGCGTGCCCACGCGCATGAACACGCCGTCCGCGACGGCGCCCGCCATGCGGAGCGTCCGCGGACCGCCCGCCGCGATCCAGATCGGCACCGGACGGTGGTGCGGCAGCCGGGCCGGGCGGACCGCGCCAACCTCCACCGCCTGGCCGTCGAGCAGCGCGCGCATCAGGCGCGTGCTCTCCTCCAGCTCCTTCACGCGCGCGGGCCTGAGCCCGGCCAGCCGCACCGCGGTGTCGCCGACGCCCCACCCGAGCAGCACGCGCCCGGGCGCCAGCTCGTCGATCGTCGCGATCGACCCCGCGGTCACGGTGGGATGGCGGTTGACCGGGTTGGCGAGCAGCGGGCCGAGCACGATCCGCTCGGTGACCCGCGCGGCCGCCGCGAGGAGCACGTACGTGTCGCGACGGCGGAGCTGCGAGTCCGGCTGGAGCGCAGCGTCCCAGCCGAGCTGCTCGGCCCGTCGCACGTCGGCCGCGAAGGCATCGACCGAGCGCGAGTCGAAGCGGTTCAGGCCGAAGCGCGGGATCGCCATCGCGGCGGCTACGGCATCCCCTCCATGTCGACGGGCGCGTAGTACCGCTTCGCCCCGAGGCCGTCGACCCGCTCCCAGAAGTCGGGTTGCGCCGCGAAGCCCATCTCGTTGACGCCCGCGCCCTGGCGCCAGATGCACCACGAGTCGGGATGGAGCCGGCTCGCCTCCTTCATGAAGCGCTGGCTCTCCGCGGCCTGGCCGTGCCGGGTCAGGAACTGGCCGAGCCGGAAGCAGGCCTGCGCCTGCGCGATGTCCTCGGTGAGGGGCGGCACGTGCGCGCGAGCCTGCCCCGGCCCGAAGGCGTGTCGGCTCCGCGCGCCATTCCGGGCCCAGTCGCGGATCGCGTCGAGATAGGTCGTGCGCGCCTGCGCGGTGGTGCGCGCCACGTCCTCCGGCATCTCGCGAGTGGCGCGGTTCATCTTGCGGAAGCCCTCGTAGGCCCCGGCGGCCTCCGCGGGTCGCACGATCCGGCCCGCCTCGTCGATCCACACCGCCTGCGGCACGTTCACGATGCCGTACAGCTCGGCCAGCCGGTGGTCGCGATCGATCAGGGTCGGATAGGTCGGCCGGGCCGCGTCGATCCACGGCTGTGCGTCGCCCTCACGGCTGTCCATGGCCACCGCGAGCACGACGAAGTCGTGCTCGGCCAGCTCCTCGTAGAGCGCCTGCCACACGGGCAGGTCGCGACGGCACCCTCACCACGAAGCCCAGGTGACCAGCAGCACCTTCTTGCCGCGGTAGTCGGACAGGCGGTGGACGCGACCGGCGGGATCGGGCAGCGCGAAGTCCGGAGCCTCGAGCGAGGCCAGCGCCGCCGCGCGGTCCTGCCCGCTCTCGCCGAGCACCCAGACGTCGCCCCGCTCGCTGTGCGCCACGGCCCGGCCGAGCCTCCGCCAGAGCGCGGCGAGGTTCACGCGTCCGTCGGCGACCAGCTCGCGCTCGCGGCCGGCCGGCAGCGGCACGCAGATCTCGTCCTTGCAGAGGCCCTGGGGCTTCACCACGAAGCCCGTGGCCGTCTCCGCGTCGCGCAGCGGGCACCAGAGCGCGTCGCCTCCACCCTGGGCCGCCGGCACCGCGTGCTCTCCCGATTCGGTCAGCAGCGTCACCATGTCCGGGCGCCTCCTCGTTGGTCCCTCTCGCGCGCCCGGATCTTACCATCGCGTCGCCGCGCCGGCTGCGGCTTGACGCGGCCCGCAGGTCGCGTCAGTATCGCGCGCGTGCGCCCCGTCCACCCGCCGTCCCGCGCCTGATCGTCTCCGGTGACCGCCCCCGCGCGCCGCCAGGGCCTCCTGGCGCTGATGACCGTCGTCCTGACCTGGGGGCTGACCTGGCCGGTCAACAAGGTCGTGCTGCTGACCCTGCCGCCGATCTGGGCCGTGTCGCTGCGCTCGGCCATCGCCACCGTCGCGCTCTTCGCCCTGCAGGCCGCGAGCGGCCGGCTCGCCCTGCCGCCGCGCGCCGACCTGCCGGTGCTGCTCAGCATCACGGTGCTGCACATGGTCGGGTTCAACCTCCTGGCGAGCTGGGGCCTGGGCCTCGTGCCGACCGGCCGCACCGTCGTGCTCGCCTACACCACGCCGCTCTGGGTCGCCCCGGGGGCCGCGCTCTTCCTCGGCGAGCGCCTGACCGCGCGGCGGGCGGCCGGGGTGCTGGTCGGCCTCGCGGGGCTCGTCGTCCTCTTCAACCCGCTCACCTTCGACTGGCGCGACCACCGCGTCGCTCTCGGCAACCTCGCCGTCCTGCTCGCGGCGCTGCTCTGGGCCGCGAGCATCCTCCACATCCGCGCCCACCGCTGGGTCTCGAGCCCGTACGCCCTGATCCCGTGGGAGACCTTGCTCGCGACGGTGCTCCTGACCCCGATCGCGCTCGGCGCCGCGCCTCTCGCGATCGCCGAGTGGAGCGAGTCGTTCGTCCTCCTCCTGCTCTACCTGGGCATCGCGGGCACCGCGCTCGCCTACTGGGCGGTCGCGACCGCGAGCCGTCTCCTCCCCGCGGCGACGACCTCCGTCGGCCTGCTCGCGACCCCGGTGGTCAGCGTGATCGTCGCCACCCTCTGGCTCGGCGAGCCCGTCACGCTGACGCTCGTGGCGGCGATCGCGCTGGTCCTGGGCGGCGTGGCGATCGGCACGTGGGAGCGCGCCGGGCCCGAGCGTGCGGCGGCTCCCCGGGCGACTTGACAGCCCTCTCGCCCGGCCGCAATCTCTCCCCCGATGCCCGACTACCACGCGGTGACCGACGAACGGCCGCCGTCCAAGACCGAGCTGCTCTCCGCGCTCGTGGCGAGCCGCGACGAGGTGCTGCACCTGGTACGCGCGCTCCGTCCCGAGCAGCTCGAGGAGGGCCGCTACGAGAACGGCTGGAACGGGCGCCAGATCCTGGCCCACATCGCGGCGATCGAGTGGAGCTATCCGCGGCTGATCGACATCGCCCGCACGCCCCCCGCGCCGACCGACGAGAGCGCGCCGCCCACCCGCGACATGAAGGGCGGCAACGACGCCTACAACGACCGCCAGGTGGCCAAGCGCGCGCACCTCGGCGTCCCCGAGCTGCTCGCCGAGTTCGAGACCAACCGCGCCGCCACCATCCGGGCGGTCGAGGCCGCCGACCCCGATCTCTTCGCGCGCCGGATCCGCTCCGCGGGCGGCGTGGTCGGGCCGCTCGCCACCGTCTTCCACCAGGTCGCGGTGGTCCACGTGCTGGGCCACGCGCGTGACATCGCCGGAGGCTCGTGACACCATGGCCGACCCGAACGCGCGAGGCCCGCTCAGCGACGTGCGCGTGCTCGACATGACCGAGCACATGGCGGGCCCGTACTGCACGATGATCCTCGCCGACATGGGCGCCGAGGTGATCAAGCTCGAGCGCCCCGGCGCCGGCGACTCCTCGCGGGGCATGGGCGACGGCTCCGAGCGCAACCCGTACTTCCGCTACATCAACCGCAACAAGAAGAGCTTGACGCTCGACTACAAGCAGCCGCGGGGACGCGAGCTCTTCCTCGAGCTGATTCCGTCGGTCGACGTCCTGGTCGAGAACTATCGCGCGACGGTGATGGACCGCGCCGGGCTCGGCTGGGAGACGCTGAGCCGGCTCCACTCGCGGCTCATCTACGCGCAGCTCTCCGGCTTCGGCTCCGACGGCCCGTACCGCGAGAAGGGCGGGTTCGACCTGATCGCCCAGGGCATGGGCGGGATCATGCACGTCACCGGCGAGCCCGACGGGCCGCCCACCTCGGTGGGCCTGCCGATCTGCGATCTGGGCACCGGGATGTGGGGCGCGCAGGGTGTGCTGGCCGCACTCTACGAGCGGCAGCGCACCGGACAAGGGCAGAAGATCGAGTGCTCGCTGCTCGAGACCGCGGTCGCCTTCTCCTCGTGGACCAGCGCGGGCTGGCTGGCCGATCGCGTGGAGCCGGTACGCATGGGCTCGCGGCACCGGCAGAACGCGCCCTACCAGCGCTTCGAGACCAAGGACGGCTACATGATGATCGGCGCGTCCAACCAGTCGATGTGGGAGCGCTGCGCTCGCGCGCTCGGTCGCCCGGAGTGGCTGGCCGACCCGCGCTTCGCTCGCGGCCCGGAGCGGAGGAAGCATCGCTTCGAGCTCGAGAAGGAGATCACCTCCGTCCTGACCACCGCGTCCACCGCGCGCTGGATCGAGGTGCTCGACGACGCGGGCGTGCCGTGCGGGCCCGTCTACAACTATCAGCAACTGTTTGCCGATCCCCAGGTGGTCCACCGCGAGATGGTCGTCCACGCCGACGACGCGGAGCTGGGGCGGGTGCCGCACATCCGCACGCCGATCCGCATGTCGACCGCCTCGGTGGCGGTGCGCCGGACCGCGCCGCGGCTCGGCGAGCAGACCGACGAGATCCTCTCCGGGCTCGGGCTGACGCGAGACGAGATCGCGGGCCTCCGCCGCGACCGCGTGATCTGAGGGGCGAAGCGACGCCGACGGATGGCGATCTTCCTGATCCGTCACGGCGAGACGCTGGGCAACGCCTCGCGCACCGTCCAGCACTCCGACAATCCGCTCTCGCCGCGCGGGGTGGCGCAGGCCGAGCGGCTGGCCAGGCGCCTCGAGGGAGCCGGCCTCACCGCGATCCTGTCGAGCGACCTCGCGCGCGCCGCCCAGACCGCCGAGCGGCTCGGCCGGGTGACCGGGCTCCCGGTCCGGCACGACCCGCTCCTCGAGGAGCGCAACTTCGGCGACATCCGCGGCACGCCCTACGCCGACCTCGGCTTCGACATGTTCGCGCCCGACTACGCGCCGCCGAACGGCGAGACGTGGGAGACGTTCCACGCCCGCGTGGACCGCGCGTGGGCGCTCGTGCGCGAGCGGGCCACCGCGACCGACGGCCACCTCGCGGTGGTGACCCACGGGCTCGTCTGCCGCTCGCTGGCCTCGCGGCACCTCGCGCTGCCGGAGGGCGCGACGGTCCCCGAGCGCTGGGAGAACACCTCGGTCACCATCATCGAGCCCCCGGCGCCGCCGTGGCGCGTGCGGCTCCTCAACTGCATCGCCCATCTCGACGACCTGGTCGCCCGGCCCCTCGCCGATTCCGGAGTGGCGTGATCCGGCCGCCGGTCGCCGTGACGCCCTCGCCACGGTCCCCTCTCGACGGAGGACGCCCATGATCCGCCTCGCCCGCGCCGTCGTGCTCCTCGCCGCCGTCTTCCTGGCCGTCGCGCTCCTGCTTCCGATCGGCGGCCTTGCCCAGCAGAAGCCGCTGCGGCCCTACACCCTCATCCTCGACTTCGTCCCGACCGGCGAGTACGTGCCGCACTACACCGCGCTCGAGAAGGGCTTCTACCGGGACGAAGGGCTTGACGTGAAGATCCTCCGCGGCCAGGGCTCCGGCGACACCGTCAAGCGCATCGCGGCCGGCCAGGGCGAGGTGGGCATCGCCGACATCTCGGCGCTGATCGCGGCCCGGGCCAACACCGACGTCCGGGTCAAGGCCATCGCGCTCTGGTACCGCCGGCCGCCCCACGGGGTCTTCGTCCGCGCGGACTCGCCGATCAAGTCCCCCCGGGAGCTCGAGGGCAAGAAGCTCGCGATCTCCCCGGGCAACAGCCACCAGATCCTCTGGCCGGTCTTCGAGAAGCTCTCCGGCCTCAAGCCGAGCTCGGTGACGTGGGTGACGATGGACGCCGCCTCGATGCCCCCCGCGCTCATCCGCGGCGCGGTCGACGCGGTGCCGTTCTTCGTGGTGCACGAGGCGCGGATCCGGAAGGTGGCCCAGCAGCAGAACATGGACATCCGCGTGCTCTCCGCGTGGGCCGATCTGGGCTTCGACGTCTGCTCCACCAGCCTGGTCGCCCGCGAGGAGTCGATCGCCAAGGACGGGGACGGCCTCCGGGCCTTCCTGCGCGCCACGCTCAAGGGAGCCGACTACGCCTTCCGCGCCCGGCACTTCGCGGAGGGTGTCGGCTACGTGGTCAAGAACCATCCCGAGGTCGATCCCGACGGCGCCATGGGCGCGGCCCAGGTGGGCGCGCGCTTCGTCTACGCCGAGGAGGTCACCTCCGGCAAGGTCGCGGTGGGCCAGTTCGAGCCCGCGCGCGTGGAGAAGACCCGCGATCTCTACACGCAATATCTCGAGCTCAAGCGAAAAGTCGCGCTGGAGGAGATCTACACCAACGACCTGCTGCCCGAGCGGAAGTAGGGCGCGACGGAGGCTCCCATGGCCCTGCTGATACGGGGAGGCCACGTGCTGGCCGGGACGCCCGCGACGCTGACGCGCGCCGACGTGCTGGTGGAGGACGATCGCATCACGGCGGTGGGGCCCGCCCTCGGCGCGCCCGCCGGCGCGAGGGAGATCGACGCGACCGGTCGCCTCGTGCTGCCCGGGATGGGCAACGCGCACACCCACGCGGCGAGCCATCTGGCCCGCGGTCGGGCCGGCAACTGGACGCTCGAGGATCTGCTTACCCACGCCCCGGCCAACTACGGCTTCCGTACCCCGGAGGACGAGTACCTCTCGGCCGCGATCGGCGCGATCGAGATGCTCCGCACCGGCTGCACCTCGGCCTACGACCTCTACATGGCGGTGCCCGCGATCACCGACGAGGCCTTCGACGCGGTCGTGCGCGCCTACCAGGACGTGGGGCTCCGGGTGGTGCTGGCGCCTGCGGTGGCCGACGTCGTCTTCTTCCACACCGTGCCGGGGCTCACGGATCTCCTGCCCCCCGACCTGCGCGCGACGGTGGAGGCCATGCAGCCGGCGCCCACCAAGGGGCTCCTCGCCCTCACCGAGCGCGCGATCCGACGCTGGCACGGCGGCCCGGACGGACGGGTGCGCATCGCGGTGGCCCCGACCATCCCCAATCAAGCCAGCGACGAGTTCCTCGACGGCTGCGTGGCGCTGGCCCGCGAGCACGGCGTGGGCATCCACACTCACCTCGCCGAGTCCAAGGTGCAGGACATCGAGAGCCGGCGGCGCTTCGGCGCCTCGATCGTCGGGCGGCTTCGCAAGCACGGGGTGCTGGGGCCCGGGTTCGTGGGCGCGCACTCCATCTGGGTCGACGGCGACGACATCGCGATGCTCGCCGACGCGGGCGCCGCGGTGGCCCACAACCCGGGCAGCAACCTGCGGCTCGGGTGCGGGATCGCCCCGGTGCGCGAGATGCTCGACCGGGGCCTGCCAGTAGGGCTCGGCACCGACGGCTCGGTCTGCGCCGACAACCAGAACCTCTTCGAGGCCCTCCGCATCGCCTCGGTGGTCAGCACGATCCGCTTCCCTCACCGCACCGAGCGCTGGCTCGACGCCGACACCGTCTGGGGGCTCGCGACCACGGGCACGGCGCGCGTGCTCGGCCAGGCCGGAGACCTCGGCGCCATCGCGCCACGGCGCAAGGCCGACCTCGTTCTGCTGCGCGGCGACTCGATCTTCCTGCGTCCGCTCGCCGATCCGGTGAAGGGACTCGTGTACGCGGAGACCGGCGCCGCGGTCGAGACCGTGATCGTGGACGGGCGCGTGCTGCTCGACCGGGGCCGGGTGACCACGGTGGACGAAGCGCGCCTCTACGCGCGGGCCCAGGAGGCGGCGGACCGCCAGCGGGCCCAGAGCGCGTCCGCGTGGGCGCTGGCCCAGCGCCTGGCCCCCTACGTGGCCCGCGCCTGCCGGGCCGCGGTGGACACCGTGCTCCCGATCAACCGCTTCGCGGCGACGGTGCCCCCGCCGGCGTGATCCGCCTCGACGCGGTCGCCAAGACCTACCGCACGCGGCGGGGCGATCTCGTCGAGGCCCTGGCCGAGACCACGCTGGCGGTCGGGGAGAACGAGTTCGTCACGCTCGTAGGCCCGAGCGGCTGCGGCAAGAGCACGCTGCTGAAGCTGGTCGCGGGCCTCGTGGCGCCCACGCACGGGAGCGTCCGGGTCCGCGAGCAAGTGGTGCGCGAGCCGTTCCCCGACGTGGGCTTCGTCTTCCAGCAGCCGGTCCTGCTGCCCTGGCGCAGCGTGCTCGACAACGTCCTCTTCTCGGTGGAGATGCTCGGGCTCGATCCCCGCCAGCACCGGAAGCCGGCCACCGATCTCCTCGAGCTCACCGGGCTC
>Ga0187766_10000621_pt1 | contig 20013 bp, 12 predicted proteins | sample 0216_QUI02_MP05__4_FD_132971 | JGI IMG/M metagenome (GOLD analysis project Ga0187766, IMG submission 132971) | Tropical peat soil microbial communities from peatlands in Department of Meta, Colombia - 0216_QUI02_MP05_20_MG | ecosystem: Environmental > Terrestrial > Soil > Wetlands > Peat ... | reverse complement strand
CGTCAGGGCCGCTGCCAGACACGCCGCCGCAGTACTCCAGGGCCGCCAGCCTCTAGGACCCTGGCTGCAATACAATCTGTTGCTCATCACCGGTCCTTACAATCTCAAAATAGTTTCGCAGCGCCGAGTAGTTTTTCACGTCCACCAGCATCAACCCCAGGCGCACCGTCCTCGTTAAATGCAGGACTCCGTCTTTTTCCTCCACCTTGTTCGAATAACCGATGTATCTCTGGTTTTGATCCTGGGACGGCGGAAGGCTGCTCGTTTTCCATCCGGGAGGCAGCTCGATCGAAATATCGTCGGTTTTCTCGAATGGAAACTGAAAATAGATCAGGTGGACACGGTCCGCGTGTTCGAAAACGTGTTTTTCCGTATTGCTGAAGAGTCCCACGGGAATAAGAGCGCGCCGGCCCGCGCCCGCGACCCAACCGGGCACCTTCAAATCGTATTCGGCCACCAGGGTGGGCGCGGAACTTGTCCAGTCCGGCTTGTTCGTGAGTTCAACCTCGATTCCCGCAGGTACGTATTCGCGGATCTGATCCTCGAGGTACTTCCTCCGGTGGGGGTCGTCTTCGTTGCGCTCCTCAAGCCTCTTCACCAGCGCTTCCATTCCCGTGTAGGTCACAGTCAGCTTTCCCTCGAGCCCTCCCGTATCCGGTTTGACCTTCAAGACCGCGTTGCGGAGAATTCGCGCTTCCGAACTCTCCGGGGTCGGAGTCTGAATCCAACTTCCTCCATCCTTGTCCACTCGCAGGCCGGTCACGGCAGTTTCCGGCCACGGCAAGAGCCCATAGGGAGCAAAAGGAGTGCCCGGATCCAGGTAAAGATCCCTTCCGTTCAGCTTGACGAGAACGACGTTGTCGTTCAGTTGATGGGGATTCATGGCGGCGGGCTTGAAAAAATAGGAGTTTCTGTCGGAAACCAACAGCGGATAGGCCTCGAATCCTGCCGCGCGCACCATGGCCAGAAACAGCCACGTTATGCTGGCTCCGTCGGCGTGACCGCTTTTCCAGACCTCCTCGACGTTGGCGGCCTTCTTGAGCTTCTGTCTCTTCATTTCCTCTTCTGACTTGGCCGTTTCGGCGCTGAGATTGCGCAGTTGCTGGACGCGGGCGTAAATCTTCTGAAGCTTGACCTCCGGGGAGTCGCCGGGCGAAACCGTTTGGGCAACAGCTTCCTCCATGGCTTTGCGCTTGTTTACGAAGTCGCTTACCCGGTCGAAGCGAGCCTGTCCTTCTCGTTTCCAGAACTTGTTCTGTTCCTTTTCTTCGTTGCCATCGGTCAAGTAGATGAAGTTGATCGGGAATCTCACCTCGTTTTCCGGCGGCATGAAATCCTCGATGCGATAGGCAGGAATGTTCTCGGCTTCCAGGCGGATTGCACCGTGGTCCTGTTTCGGAGGAGACACGCCCGGCGGCAGACCACCCGGCCAAACGGTTCGCATGGCGAATTGCTGCAGCGGCTTCAGAGAAAACTTCGCGCGCTTCGTGAATATCTCCTCGCTGAGGATCCACTCTGAGTACGGGAAGTAATACCCTTCCCACGAGTAGGTGTAGCGCACCTCGATAATGCTGCCGACCTGGACGTTGGGAAGCGAGAAGGTCTTGGCGAGGAACTTCAGCCCCTTGGCTTTTCGCACCGTCTGCTCGTAGATCTTGCCGTCGAAATTCTCTATCGTGCCGTCCGGATGGATGGTCCTCGCTTTTATGTCACGAATACTTTCGGAGTTCTTGTCAAAACGAAGCTCGACGTTGGCGTACGCCCGCCCCTCCTCCGTCAGGATCTTCAGCCGCTTGTAATTGATTTCGCGGTAGTTCTCGTCGTCGCGATCAACTTGCCGGTAAAGACATACCGCCATCGCCCCGGGGGCATTGGGCTCGCTGGTCATCTTCAGTTCTTCCTGCGACACGGGCAGCCAGTCGTCGCCGATGCCGGCCTGCGGGGCTGCCAGGACCCATAAACCGGCGACAAGTACAACGCAGATGCGAAATGAAGGACCGGGCTTCATGTCGTGTCTCCCGTAAGTTTCTCGTCCGATTTTTCCAGGCACCTGCTCGAACAACGGTCAGCTTCAGAGGTGTGGGGACAACCACTCATGCAAGTTCCCCACCTGTCAGCTGAAACTTAGCCTTTCTTACCTTTCTTGTCAATTATCGGAGCGACAGCCCGAGTCGTGGCAGGTTGTGCTTTCCCCGATGGCGTGTCTGCGGCATAATCCCGGCGCGACGGAGGCGGCGCGGCGCATGCGCCGGCTTCAGTCTTGCTTTGCGCGAGGAGGATTCCTTGAGCAGCAAACCCTGGAGTTCGACCGCCCCTCCTGGAGAATTTCGCACCTACGTTTCCCCCGAAGAACGGCAAGCGGAATTCACGTTACGTGCGGTGATTCTCGGCGCGCTGTTCGGGTTGCTGTTTGGCGCGGTGACCGTTTATGTGGGCCTGCGCGCCGGCCTCACCGTTTCCGCTTCGATTCCCATCGCGGTGCTCTCCATCAGCATCCTGCGCGCTTTCGGGCGCTCCACGATCCTCGAAAACAATATCGTTCAGACCACCGGCTCGGCGGGCGAATCGCTCGCCGCGGGAGTCATGTTCACGATTCCGGCGCTCATCTTCCTTGGCTTCGGAACGGAGTTCAATTTCTGGCGCATCTTCCCGCTGGCACTGCTTGGCGGGTGGCTGGGCGTCCTCTTCATGATTCCGCTGCGGCGCCAGTTGATCGTGAAGGAGCACGGCAATCTGACCTTCCCCGAGGGGACTGCCTGCGCGGATGTGCTGGTGGCGGGGGAGCGTGGCGGCTCGTTCGCAGGGCGCGTCTTTTGGGGCCTGGGGCTCGGGGGCGCATATACGTTCTTGATGAACACGGTCCAGGCCTGGACCGGTCAGCCCGAGGCGCGCCCGAAGTGGTTTCCCGGCGCGTCTTTCCGGGCCACGATTACGTCGGAGTATCTCGGAGTCGGCTACATCATCGGCCCCAAGGTTTCCGGAATCCTTTTCGCCGGCGGCGTAATTTCTTGGCTGCTGATCATGCCGGCCATTCAGTTCTTCGGACAGCTTGCCGGCAACACCCCCATCTATCCCTCCACAATTCCGATTCCTCAAATGACGCCGGACGACATGTGGCGAAGCTACATTCGTCCCATGGGGGCCGGAGCGGTCGCTGCCGCCGGACTGATCACGCTGTTCCGCACGCTGCCGACCATCGTCGGGGCGCTGCGTGCCGGGCTGAAGGACGTCCGCGCAGAAAGCCGCGGCCAGGTGAGTTCCACCAGCCGGATTGATCGCGACATGCCGACCCGGACGGTCGTGCTGGGCTCTGTGGTCATCATCGCCCTCATGTGGGCTTTGCTGACGTTTCATCCCATTCGAGACGCCCGCACGGCGTGGTATCAGAACCTGCTCGCGGCCGTGCTGGTGGTCTTTTTCGGATTCCTGTTCGTTACGGTCGCTTCACGAATCAGTGGCCTGCTGGGCAACTCGGCCAATCCGGTCAGCGGCATGAGCATCGGAACGCTGATGGCCACGTGCGCGATCTTTCTCGCGGCTGGCTGGACGGCTCCGAATTACGCGGTGCTGGCACTTACGATTGGCGGTGTCGTGTGCATTGCCGCAGCCATCGCGGGGGCGACATCCCAAGACCTGAAAACCGGCTACCTCGTGGGTGCAACGCCGGTGCAGCAGCAATGGGGCCTGCTTGTCGGCGTCACCGTCTCGACCATCGCCATCGGGATCACCCTGAACCTGATGAACGCCGGGCTGCAGAAGTTTATCGTCTTGCCCAAACCCATCGCCATAGATCTCGCCACCCTGCCGAGCGGCGGCGTGAAAGTGGAGCAAGCGAGTTTCGAGCATGACGGCAAAATCTATACGCTGATCAACGCTCTCGGCTCCAGGACGATTCCCGACGGGGAGTACATCTTCAATCCCGCGACGCGGAGCATTGAAATCCAGTATGCGCCGGGCATCGGCAGCGACAAAGCGCCCGCGCCGCAGGCCCGTCTGATGGCCACCGTCATCAACGGCATTCTGAATCAACGCCTTCCCTGGCGCCTCGTGCTGATGGGAGTCGCCATCGTTCTCGCCGTCGAAATCCTCGGCATCCGCTCCCTTGCCTTCGCGGTGGGCTCGTACCTTTCCATTGGCACCACGGCGGCAATGTTTGCGGGAGGGCTCGTCCGCTGGCTGGTCGAAGCGACCTCCAAGGAAAAGAAAGACGAGGGCGAAGCCAGCCCCGGAGCGCTTTACTCGAGCGGCCTGATTGCCGCCGGAGGCATCTTCGGGTTGCTGGGCATCGTGATCAACCTGCTCCAGGATTCCGAAATCGCCAACCATAGCCCGGGTTGGCTCGTCTCGATCCTCCACCTGCCCTGGCGCGGGGATCTCTTCGCCTTTGGACCCAAGATCCTCCCCTCGCTCTCTCAGAGCGACGTGTTCGGAATCGTGATGTTCGCCCTGCTCGCTGCGTCGCTCTTTTACTTTGCGCGCAAGAAGCTCAACTAGTCCATAGGCAGGGCTTTGACGCCGCCACCGCGCCGCCGTAGACTCAAAGGGTCATGGCTTCCGGGGTCCGCAACTACCGGGTCAGCTTCAATTTCTTCATCACTGCGGGTGTTCGCGCGCTGCTTATCGCCAATTTTGCGGTCTTCATCTTGGAGCTGGTCCTAAAGAGCTATTGGGGTCCCGCGGCTTACACACGGTTCCTCCTTTGGTTCGGCCTTGTGCCCTCAGGCGTGGTTCCGGGCCTGCGCGTCTGGCAGCCTTTCACCTACCTCTTTCTGCACGACGCCGGCTATGTCCTGCACATCGTCTTCAACATGCTCTTCCTTTGGATGTTCGGGAAAGAGCTTGAACTCGTTTGGGGCCGCAACCGTTTCCTTCAATACTATTTTCTGACCGGGATCGGGGCGGGCCTGATCAACGTAATCGTCAAAACCGTCCCCATGGCTTTCGGCCGCTCCGCCTCGGACGTTCCCACGATTGGAGCGTCCGGCGCCATCTTCGGCATCCTCATCGCCAACGCTATTCTCTTCCCGGACCGCCAGGTCATCTTCTTCCCGATCCCTGTCCGCGTCCGCATGCGCACGGCAGTGATGGTCATGGCCGCCATTGAGTTCTTTGGAACGCTCGGCTCCGGCGGCGACAACGTTAGTCACATCTGCCATCTCGGAGGAATGTTGGTCGGTTGGGTCTACCTGCGTCGCGGCTCTTTTCTCTATAGCCTGCGCAACGGCATCTCCGATTGGAAGTACAAACGCAATCGCAGGAAATTCGAGGTCTTTATGAAGGGCCACCGGAACGATCCGCCGTCCCGGCCGGACCACTGGGTCAACTAGCGGTCTTCGCTCCCGCCCGGCAAGCCCAGGGCCCGCTTCAGCAGGTCTTCCGAGAGGTTCGCTCCGGTAACCAGCAATACGGCGGTCCCGCCGCCGGCGCAGCCGCGCTTCAGAAACGCCGCCGTCGTCGCTGCGCCCGCCGGCTCGGCCACCACGTGTTCCTCCAGCAGCAGCCGCCGCACGGCGGCGAGCATCTCCTCCTCGCTGACCAGTACAAACTCATCCACGAGCCCCTTCATTTCCCGCACGTTTTCCTCAGACGCCTCGCGCACGGCCAACCCGTCGGCAATCGTGTCGCTCGTCTCCGTCGCCACCGCGCGCCCCTTTTCGAACGCCAGCGCATAGGCCGGCGCGCGTTCTGCCTGCACGCCCACAACTCGAATCTCCGGCTGCAACTGTTTGGCCGCATACGCCACGCCGCGGATCAGCGTGCTGTCGCCGACCGGCACAAACAACGCGCGCGCGTCCGGCGCTTGCTCCAGAATCTCGCAGGCAATCGCGGCCGCCCCGGGCAGCATTTCCGGCTCGACGCCGTCTACCAGGTCGTACCAGCCCGATTCCCGCGCGAACCGCGCCGCGTGCTTGCGGGATTCCTCCAGCATCGCTCCGGCCTCGATGATCTCCGCCCCGAGCGCCGCGATTCGCGCCCGCTTCGCCGGGTTGGGATTCCTCGGAAGGTACACGCGCGCCGGCAATCGCAGGCTCCGCGCCGCGAACGCCGTAGCCGCTCCGTGGTTTCCCGTGCTCGCCGTGACCACGCCCCGTACCGTGCCGCGCTTGAAGCGCCGTTCCAGGGCGTGATAGGCGCCGCGTACCTTGAACGAACCCGTCGGCCCTTCGCACTCGAGCTTCAGCAGGATTTGCGCGCCCTGTGGCGGGGTCAGCGAATCCGCGCGAACCATCCGGCTCACCGGCACGATGCCGTGCAATACCCGCCGTGCAGCCTGCACGCGCTCCATCGTCAGCGGCATTTCCATCCGCGGCGAGGTGCTCATACGCGGTCGCCAATCACGTGAAACTTCATGAAGTTCGTTGTGCCGCGAATCCCCATCGGCGTTCCCGCGAGTATGCAAATCACATCGCCGCGCCGCACCAGGCGCTCCTCGAGCAGCCGTTTTTCCGCGATGGCCGCCAGCCCGTCAATTTTCCTTACGTTCACGATGGTCCGCGGCAGCACCCCCCAGACGAGCGCCAGCCTCCGCCGCGTTTCCGTCTCCGGCGAAAACGCTACGATCGGCGTCTGGGGTCGGTAGCGCGACACCAAGCCCGCCGTGAATCCGCTGTGCGTGAACACCGCGATCGCCCTCATGTGCAGCTCGCGCGAAGCGTGGCAGGCCAGCTCCGCCACCGTCTCGGACACCACCAGCCGTTCATTCGGGGCCGGCTCCGGAAACTGCGCAACGCTCCCCTCCGCCTCGTCGATGATGCGCGCCATCATTGCCACCGACTCGACCGGGTATTTCCCCACCGCGGTTTCCGCCGACAGCATCACCGCGTCCGATCCGTCCAGAATCGCGTTGGCCACGTCACTGGCTTCGGCGCGCGTCGGCCGCGGATTCTCCGTCATGGACTCCAGCATCTGTGTCGCCGTGATCACCGGCCGCCGGAACTGCCGCGCCTTGGCGATGATTTCCTTCTGCACCACCGGCACGCGCTCCAGGCTCATCTCCACGCCGAGATCGCCGCGCGCTACCATCACCCCGCCGCTGACGCGCAGGATTGCTTCCAGGTTTTCGATCGCTTCCGGCTTCTCGAGCTTGGCGATGACCGGTGTGTCTTTGCCGGCCCGCCGGATGGCCGCCTTTGCCAGCAGCACGTCCTCCGGGCGCCGGACAAAGCTCACCGCGATGTAATTCGCCCCGTGCGCCAGGGCGAAGGTGAGGTCCGCGCGGTCCTTGGGCGTCACCGCCGGCGCGCGCAAGTTCACCCCCGGCAGGTTAATGCCTTTGTGCTCTCCCAGTTCGCCGCCGTTCTCCACCCGGCAGCGCACTTCGCGGCCGCGCACCTGCTCCACGCGCAGCGCAATCAACCCGTCCGCCAGCAGGATCCGGTCGCCGCGCTTCACCTCTCGCGGCAATGCCTTGAACGTCGTGTTGACCCGCGTTGCATCGCCCAGGATGCGCGCAGTCGTAATCGCGAACCGCTGGCCGTCGCGCAGCGTCACCGGCCGGCCGCCGGCAAGTTCCCCCGTGCGGATTTTCGGCCCTGCCAGGTCCGCGAGAATCGCGATGGGTTTTTTCACCCGCGAGGAAATCTCCCGCAGGTGGGCAATCGTCCGCGCATGCTCCGCATGGGTCCCGTGCGAAAAGTTGAGCCGCGCCACATCCATCCCGGCGCGCATCATTTTTTCCAGCGTGCGCGGGTCCCGGCTGGCCGGGCCGATGGTGCAGACGATTTTGCTTCGGCGGAATTTCATACTGCTTTGCACGCTTTGAAACGGTACTTGATTCTACGGATCGCGCCCGCTACCGGCCGACCGCAAACTCCGAAACGATGCGGTAGAGAAACTGCACTCCCTGCGCGAAGGCCGCCAGCGGCAGCCGCTCGTCGTCGCCGTGGGATGTCCCCGTCTCCGCTTCCGTCAGCGGAAACGGCCTCAGCCCGTAAGCCTGCACCTTGTGCAGCCGCAGCTGCGCCGAATCGGTCGCCCCCGCGCCCTGCAACGGCAGCACCGCGGCTCCGGGGAATTGCTCCTGCGCGGCCTTTTCGATGGTCTGGTAAAGCTCGCTGTCCAGCGCCGACGGCGGCGCCGGAATGTTCGAGTTGGGTATCGCCTCGATTTTCACGCTCGGATCGTTGACCAGCTTCGTCAAGTCCAGGATTAATCCGTCCACGGAATCTCCGGGGACCAGCCGCACGTTCAGCACCGCGCGCGCCTCGGAAGGGATCGCGCTCGGCAGAATCCCCGCCGAGATCATCGTCGGTGTCACCGTGTCGCGCAGCATCGCGTTCCAGGCGGGACTGGCCTCCGACAGCACGCGCACCGCGTGTTCTCCGCGGTCGGCCGTGTCGAGCGCCCTCATCCACTTCCCGATTTCGTCGTCTTCGATCTTGGCCAGCCCTTCGAAGTAGCGGCGCACCACGGTCGTGAGCCGGGTCGGCGCCGTGTAGCCGCCGATCCTCGCAATGGCCGCCGCCAGGTGCACGAGCGCGTTGTCCTTTCCCGGTTGAGAAGCTTGCCCGGAGCGTCCTCGCGCTACCACGCCCACGTTGACTTCGACCTTTTCAATCACCTGCACGGCGGCGTACTGCGCCTTGCCGTTCTTGACGACCACGTCGCCGCCCTCGTTCAAGGCATACCCCGCGGCAAACCTGTCCCAGTATTTCGCGACAAGCGTCTTGATGCCCGCATCCGGAGCGTCGCCCTCGCGCTCCGCATCGCAAGTTGCGAGAAAAATCAAGTCGCGGGTCAGCCGCGCGTTGGCGCGTTTCAGCGCCACGAATACGGCCAGGTTCGCCGCCACCATGGACTTGCCGTCCACGGCTCCCCGTCCGTAGAGAAACCCGTTCTTTTCCGTCGCCGCGAACGGGTCTACCGTCCATTTCGCGCGGTCCACACCGACGACGTCGAGGTGGCCAACCAACAGCAGCGCACGGGACGGGTCAGCCATTGCCGAACTGCGGAGGCGCGCCACCACGGCGCTGCGCCCCGGGGCGACTTCCAGCAGTTCGGCGCTCACGCCTTCTTTTTGCAGAACGCCCGCCACGTATTTCGCCGCGGCCAGTTCGTTTCCCGGCGGGTTGGTCGTGTTGATGCGGATCAGGTCCGCGAGCCAGCCGGCCGCCTCCTTGGCGACGGCGCTGGTGTCGGCGACGGCTGCTGCGGCCGGGGGAGCACCTTGCGGACTCCAAGCCCTTTCGGCGTTTCCGGCAAGCGCAACGACGCACGGCAGCAGAAACAGCCCTCCCACCGCGAATGCCCGCCGCCACGCCATCACTTGCCCCCGCCCAAGCTTCCGCCATCAACCGGAAAACGTTTTCTGATCGAAACGCTTCATACTAACATGTGCATCGAGGGGCGAGCCGCCGCAGCGCGACTCCGTGGCTTAACTCTCAAGTCCGCGAAGCGCTGCGCTTCGTCAAGCGGTTGGCATTTCTCTCGCGCGTGTGTCAGCATGAAATCGGTGAGGTGAGGTACCACGTGCCATGAAATCTCTCGCCTGGGGCATTCTTCTGGGAGTTCTTCTCGCCGGGCTCGTACTCCCGCTGGGCGACGCGCGCATGACCGCTGCAGCCAGGCAGCCTCAGCAGCCGCAACAACAAAAACCTCCTGCCCAGCAGCAGCCGCAGGGCGACGTCGCGATTTCCGTTGAAGTCCCCGTCGTTACCGTAGAGGTCCTGGCCACCACCCAGCACGGCGACGTGATCGGCGGCCTTCGCAAGGAGAACTTCCGCATTCTTGAGGACGGCGTGCCCCAGACCATCACCACCTTCGCCCCCAGCGATTCACCCATCACCATCGTCATGCTCATGGAATTCAGCAAGGTTTATTCCGGCATCTTTGCGTACACCGCGAAGTATTGGGCGGACGCCTTCTTCCGCAATCTGAACCAGAAGGATTGGGTGGCCCTGGTCACCTTCGACATCAAGCCCCGGCTCGAGGTGGATTTCACGCAAAACAAGGAGGAGGTCCGCGCAGCCGTCTTCCGGCTCTATTTCCCCGGGTTCTCCGAGTCCAACGTCTACGATGCCCTGCTTGACACCCTGGACAAGCTCAAGGACGTCCCCGGAAAGAAATCCATCCTGCTGCTGGCTTCCGGCATCGATACCTTTTCCAAGCACACCCTCGATCAGACGCTGAAGCAGGTCAAGCAGACCGATGTCACCATCTTCGCCGTCGGCGTCGGCCAGCAGCTCCTTGAGTACCTGGAATCCCACCAGGCCATCGGGGGCGTCAACCGCCTGACGTTCTACCAGGCTCAGAATTCGCTCAAGACCTTCGCGCAGCTCACCGGCGGCTACTCCTGGTTTCCGCAGTTCGACGGCGAAATTCCCGCGATCTACCGGGACGTCGTGGCCTACCTGCGCAACCAGTACAGCCTGGCGTACACGCCGACCAACCGCGCCCGCGACGGCAAGTTTCGCAAGATCAAGATCGAACTCGTTGCGGCGGACGGCAGCCCGTTACAGGTCAAGGATCAAAAGGGCAAGCTGCAAAAGCTGGTCGTTTACGCGCGTCAAGGCTACGTCGCCACGGAAGAAAAGCAGGGCGACTGAGCGGCTCTGGCCGCGACTCCTAGCGCGGCCGCTGGCCCAGGTTCCCCGGGTCCAGCTTCTGGTATCCGGGAGGCACCTCGAAGACGGATGAGTCCGGCCTTCCTTCCTTCACGTTCCTGAGCTCCCAGGTTTCGCCCCCGGGGTTTTGCGATTTGACGGGGAAATGAAGCTTCTGGTCGATCCAGAGCGTGGTCGTTCCATCCCCGTCCTTGGAGACCCACTTGTCGCATACCCGGCCGTTGACCGTTTCCGTTCCCTGCTTGCCGCACGTGGCCCCCGTTGGGCAGGGATGGTTTGCATCGAGCGCCATGGGAGGCCTCGGCACTTGGCCCGCCATAGGATTGGTCTGATCCGCATGGAACTCCATGTACATCCGCTGCTGCGGCATGAGCATTAGAGTCGTGCGCGTGCTCTGGTCGAAAATGATGGCCATTTCGCGGCCCCCGCGGTTCATTTCGATGCGCATCTTCGGTGCCGAAAAGAAGATCTTCCCGGCAATCATGTCTTTCTGCGGCGTCGTGTGTGTGTAGTCCGCCGAGAAAGGCTCCGGCATCTGGGCCAGGATGCCCGGGGCCGCGAGAATCACCGCTACGAAGAACAGCAGCGCGACGCACGAACTCCGCTTCATGAATCCCCCTATTATGGAACTTCGTCGAATCGTCTTATACCACCTGGACCAAGCCTGTGCTTGTGGAGCGGTCTCCCGCGTCTCCTAAAAGCAACCTCGCTCAATAGCCCCGCTGGAAATCGACCCGGTTGAACATCTCTTGCCCCGTGAACCAGCGGTCCAGCAGCTCGACGAGTACGGCCGTCTGCCGGCTCCACAACCGGTCGCTCATCGCGCTCGTGTGCGGCGTGAGAATCAGGTTCGGCGCATGCCACAGCGGGGAATCTGCGGGCAGAGGCTCGATCGAGGCCACATCCAGCGCGGCGCCCGCCAGCGCGCCGGTTTCGAGCGCCCGGACCAGCGCCCTTTCGTCCAGCAGCGAACCTCGCGCCACGTTGATGAGCCGTGCTCCGCCCTTCATCCGCGCCATCTGCTCTCCGCCGACGAGATGCCGTGTCTCCGCCGTCTCCGGAGCCGCGATGACAACGTAATCCGCCTCTGGCAGCGCCGCGTCCAGTTGCGCCGCCGGGAAAATGCGGTCGGCGAGCGCAGCATCGCCTTTCCCCGACCGCGTCACGCCCCACACGCGCATTTCCAGCGCCTTCGCCCGCCGTGCCAGCTCTCGCCCGATCGATCCCATCCCGACAATCAGCAGCAATTGCCCGTTCAGTTCGCTCAAGTGCTGGGGCTTGTCCCACAACTCCTGCTGCGCCCACTGCCCGGCGTCCTGGTGGCGCACCGCGTCGGGGAGATTGCGCGCCATCGCCAGCATCAGTCCGATTGTGTGTTCCGCCATCGGCACGGAGAAAATCCCGCTGGGGTTCGTCACCAGGATTCCCGACTCGCGCAACTCCGGGTACATGAGCTGCGCCACGCCCGCGGCCGTGGAGTGAATCCATTTGAGCTTGCGAGCATCCTGGAGCTGCTGCGGCCGCAGCGAGTAACCCACGAAGACGTCCGTGTCGGGCAGTTCCTCCGGCAGCCGGTCGTAGTTCGGCAGGTGCACCACGCGCATTTCCGGCCAGCGGCGCCGCAATGTTTCCGGCATCACCGGCTTGGGGCGCCATTCTGAAAACGGATGCCACACGCAAATCACAAGCTTCGTTTCTGCGGGAGTCGTCCGCTCTGTTTTCGCGCCCATGTTCGTGGAAGAGGCGTGCCTGCTAGTCATTCCTCAGGCTGTGCCCGGTCATCTCGGCGGGCTGTCGTTCGCTAACAACCGCCAGCAACGTCGGGGCGATGTCCCGCAGGGATCCGTTCGCCTTCAGCCTTCCGCCGCCGTCGTCGCTCACCAGAATGAACGGTACGGGATTCGTCGTGTGGTAGGTGTGCGGGCCGCCCGTCACCGGGTCGATCATCGTCTCCGCGTTGCCGTGGTCCGCCGTGATAATCCAGGCGCCCCCGCGCGGCTTCAGCGCCTTGAAAATTTCCCCGAGGCCCGCGTCCACGGCTTCAACGGCCTTGATTGCAGCTTCCAGCTTGCCGGAGTGCCCCACCATGTCCGCGTTCGCGTAGTTCATGATAATGGCGTCGAACGATCCTCCTTCGATTGCCTTCACCACCGCTTCCGTAATCCCCGCTGCCGACATTTCTGGCTTCAGGTCATACGTCGCCACTTTCGGCGAAGGCACCAGCACGCGCTCCTCGCCGGGGAAGGGTTTTTCCACGCCTCCGTTGAAGAAATACGTCACGTGCGCGTACTTCTCGGTCTCCGCGCATCGCAGGTTCCGGTAGTTCAGCTCCGCGAATACCTGCGCCAGGATGTGCTCCAGCTTTTCCGGCGCGATGATGTACTGCAGCCACGGCCAAGTCTTTTCGTATTGCGTCATGGCCACGAAGAACACATTCTTAGGCCGCCTCGGGTCCGTAAAGCCGGAGAAGCCCGGCTCCATGAGCGCACGCGTCAACTGCCGCGCGCGGTCCGCCCGGAAGTTGAAGAAGACGACCGCGTCGTCGTCGCGGATCGTCGCCACGGGCGCAGCCGAGCCTTCCGGGCCCCGCGTTATCACCACCGGCTTCACGAACTCGTCCGTCACACCCTGCTCGTAGCTTCGTTCGATCGCCGCAATGGGGTCGCCGGAGCGCGTCTCGGCCTCGCCGTGCACCACCGCGCGGTAAGCCTGCTCGATGCGTTCCCACCGGTTGTCGCGGTCCATCGCGTAGTATCGCCCCACGATGGTTGCAATCGCGCCGCACCCCAGTTCGCGCATCTTCTGCTGCAGTTGCCGCAGGTAGTTCTGCCCGCTGTGCGGCGGCGTGTCCCGCCCATCCATGAAGCAATGCACGTAGACTTCCCCCGCCTTTTCCCGCTTGGCCATTTCCAGCAGCGCAAACAGGTGGTTGATGTGCGAGTGCACTCCGCCATCGCTCACCAGACCCATCAGGTGCAGCCGTCGGCTCCGCGCCTGCTTCATGGCTTCCAGGAACAGAGCGTTCCGGAAAAACTCGCCGCTCGAAATCAGCAGGTCGATCCGCGTGATGTCCATGTGCACGATGCGACCCGCGCCGATGTTCAGGTGACCCACTTCGCTGTTTCCCATCTGCCCCTCGGGCAGCCCGACGTAGGGTCCCGATGTATGAATGAGCGTGTTGGGAAACTTCCTCAGAAGCGCGTCGTAAGTCGGCTTCCGCGCCAACGCAATGGCGTTCCCCTTTGTCTCCGCCCGGTAGCCCCACCCGTCCAGCACCGTCAGCACGATCGGTTTCGGTCTCTTCGCCATCTTCTTGCCGTAACCTCAGGGGCCTTTTGGGCCCTAGCGCGCCGCCAATTCTTGCAGCGCCCCCAGCACCCGCTCCACTTCCTCCGCCGTGTTGTAATGAACCACTCCGACCCGCAGCAGCCCGCCGCTTTTCTGCACTCCCAGCCGCTCCGCCAGATTCAGTGCGTAGTAATTCCCGTCCCAGGTAAAAATCCCGCGCTCACCCAGAAATGTCGCGGTCTCCAACGGCGTGTGCCCCGCCAGCCGCACCGCCACCGTCGAACATCTTTCTCCAAACCGCCTGGCATCGGATATCCCGTAGAACGTCAGCCCGCGAATCGCCAGCAATCCTTCGATGAGCCGCGCCACGAGAGTGGTCTCATGTTCTCGCGTTGCCTGGTACGCTGCCTTCAACGCCTTGCGCCGTCCCGTCGCGCCCGGCTCGCATCGCCGACCCAGCTCCGCGAGGTAGTCCACCGCCGCGGTAACGCCCGCCAGTCCTTCCTGCACCTGCGTCCCCGTTTCCCACCGGTCCGGAAGCGCATCCGGCGCGGGCCTTACCTTGTACGGCCGCAGGCGCAGCAGGTGCTCTTTCTTTCCGTAGAGCACGCCCATGTGCGGCCCAAAAAACTTGTACGGGGAGCACGCCAGAAAATCGCAATCGAGGGCGCGCACGTCAATCAATCCGTGCGGCGCGTAGTGAACCGCGTCAACAAATGCCAGGGCCCCCTCCGCGTGCGCCATCCGCACGATCTCCGCCACCGGGTTGATGGTCCCCACCGCGTTCGACGCGTATCCCACCGCCACCAGCTTCGTGCGCGCGCCGATCTTCCTCCGCAAGTCCTCCATGTCCAGCGTGCAGTCTTCCACGCGGATATCCGCCTGCCTCACCATCACGCCGCGCTCTTCGAGCGCCCGCCACGGCGCCACGTTTGCGTCGTGGTCCAGCGTCGTCACCACAATCTCGTCGCCCGGCTGCAGCTCGCGCCCAAACGCCCGCGCCAGCGCGAACGTAATCGTTGTCATGTTCGGTCCGAAGCTGATCTCCTCCTCCGTGCAATTCAGAAAATCGGCGATCGCCGCGCGCGCTCCGGCGATGACCGCGTCGTTGCGCCGGCTCGTCGCAAACGCGCCGCAAGTGTTCGCATTCGCCCGCAGGAAGTAGTCCTGCACGGCGTCCATAACCCTCCGCGGCACCTGCGTGCCCGCTGGCCCGTCAAGAAATGCCGCCGGCTGCCCGTTCACCTCGAGCTGTAAGGAAGGGAACTGCTCGCGCACCCACGCAAGGTCGAACTGCGCGCGTTGCGCCTGCGCTTCAATTCCGCGTCTCGCCGGTGTGCCCATCATCGCTCCGAAGCCGCCGTAGTTTCTCACACTCGACCATTCTCCGGAACTCGGTCTAAGTGCTTCTTCCTACTGATTCTTTGTCTGGAAAACTGTTCGCCCTTGGGATTTCTCCGAAACTTCATATTTCTTCGCCGCCGGAATCCATAAACTAAAATTTTGGCGAATCCACCTGCCATCTAACTGCATGATTCCATTAGCCGCTCTTTCTGGTCCGCCAATTGCAACCTATTCCAAACGGTGGTTTAGGCATCGGGGTGTTCGATTTCTCCCCAGGTGGTCTGCCTCAGATAGTCGGAACCCGTATCAACCCCGGGGCTCGTGGCTGAGTCGCCCTCTCGGTCTCGCGCTCTAACAAAAAACTCTAAATCGTGAGTAATGCCTTGGAGGAAATCCGAATGGGTATACGTGTGAAGCTGCGTCTCGTCGCAGCTCTCGTCGCGATGAGTCTCTCGCTACTGGGCGGTGCAGCCTCTTGGGGGCAGGTCCTCAAGGGTTCCATCTCCGGAACGGTTCTCGACCCGCAGAACGCCGCCGTTGTGGGCGCGCAGGTCAAGGCCACGCAGAAGGAAACCGGATCGGTCTTCAACACCACGACCGATGGTTCCGGCAGTTTTCGTCTCAACCTGATTCCCGCGGGCGAATACAAAGTTGAAGTTTCCGCGCAAGGTTTCAAGACCGCGGTGGTGAACAATCTGGCTGTTGCGGCCGGCGCGGACACTTCCACTGGAACTTTGAAGCTCGAGCTCGGACCTTCGAGCACCATCATGGAAGTCACTGCGGAAACTCCCCTGATCGAAACCACGCAGGCGCAGGTCACCAACACCTTCTCCGGAACCACGCTGCAGACCTTCGCCGGAATTCAGGAAAACGAAGGCCTCGACAATCTCGCCTTGTTCGTCCCTGGCGTCACCTCCAGCCGCGACAACAATTTTGCCAACACCAACGGCGGCCTGGGCTTCCAGGTCAACGGGCTCCGCGGGCGAAGCAACGACCAGGAGGTCGACGGCCAGAATAACAACGACAACAGCGTCACCGGTCCGTCCCTGTTTGTCAGCGACACCGAGTTCGTTCAGCAGTACGTCATCATCACCAACCAGTTCGGCCCCGAATACGGCCGCAACTCGGGTTCCGTCGTCAACATCATCACCAAGTCCGGCGGCAACAACTGGCATGGCAGCATCTACGGTGTGGAGAACAACTCCTACCTGAACGCCATGAACAACCAGGAAAAGCAATTCCTGGTGGACGCCAATGGGAACAACCTGACCGGGCCGCAGAAGCTCAATGATGAATTCGGCGGCTTTACCATCGGCGGCCCCATCATCAAGAACAAGGCGTTTTTCTTCGCCGGTTTTAACGAGCAGATCATCAACTTCCTGGCGGACTTTCACTCCGACTTTCTGACGCCCACGCCCGCCGGCATCGCCACCCTGAACGCCTGCTTCCCCGGCAGCACCGGTCTGCAGGCCCTCAACAAGATCGGGCCTTTCTCCGTTTCGGGCGGCAATCCGGTCCCCGTGCCGGTTCCCTTGGACCCCAACAATCCCAATGGCGCCAGGGCCTTCCTCCCGCTCGCCATCTTTAACGATGCCGGCGCGCTTTGCGACAACGTGCAATTCGGCGGCGTTTCGCGTTTCATGAATGCCCCGGCGCACAACTTCAATTGGATCCTCAGAAACGACTGGCAGTTCGGCGGCAACACTCTTACCGCCAGATACATCTTCAGCCGCGTCAACAACTTCGACATCGACTTCGGCAACGCTGCCGCCGGCTTCCCGGTTAACGTCAACGCGCTCAGCCAGGCGATCCTCGTGAGCTGGACGCGCAACCTCACCTCGCGCATGGTCAATGAGGCTCGCGTCGGCTTCAACCGTCTCAACGTCGACTTTGGCGGCAATACCATTGGCTCGGTCCCGGTGGGCTCCAATCTGAACCAGGCGCTGGCCAGCGTGAACTTCCTCTTTCCGTCGGGCTTTGTCTGCAACGGCAGCGCCTTTGGCTCGGCCGGCGTTTGCGGTACCGCCCTTCCCAATTTCCCCTTCCTGCCCATGGGCATGACCAACGGTTTCCCGCAATTCCGCTTTGTCAATACCTGGCAGGCTCAGGACAACTGGACCTACGTCGTTGGCAAACACACTCTGAAGGCCGGTGTGAACTGGACTTACCAGCGCTCGCCCAACGCCTTCCTGCCCTCCGTCAACGGTGTGTTCCAGTTCGACGGCTGGGGCGATACCGCGGGTTGCGGCACGAATGGATGCCCGGGTGGCCAGCCCGGAGCCTCGCTCGTAGACAATCTCCCCAACCGCGTTCAAGTCGCATCCGGACCCACGAACCTCGACTTCCGGGAGTACGACACCTTCGTTTATTTCGGAGACGACTGGAAAGTCCGCCAGAATCTGACCTTGAACCTGGGCTTGACCTGGACCTACTACGGCCAGCCTGCCAATCTCTTCAACACACTGACGACGGCCCAGCAGAACAGCAGCACGCCGTTCTGGAATCCCGCGCTGCCGCTGTCCGTTACCACGTTCCCGACGTTCCCCGCGCCTTCGCATAACTTCGGCCCGAGCGCCGGATTCGCTTATTCTCCGAACTGGGGAGGTTTCCTGACAGGCCACGGCAAGACCACGTTCCGCGGCGGTTTCCGCTTCCTCTACGATCCGCCGTTCTACAACATCTACCTGAACATGGCCACGGCCGCGCCCGAGGTCTTCCTCCAGACTTTCACCGGAGGCTTCCGTGGTCCGACCTCTCCGGCGGCCACCACGTTCCCGTTGCCGGTGATTCCCACCGGACCCAACGTCCGCGCCGAACTCGCTCCGGCTTTGCAGAATGGGGTTTTTGACCCAAGGTCTTTCGCTGAGACAACCATGTCGCCCAATTTCGGCCCTGACAAGGTCGAAGTCTGGAGCCTCGGCTTCGAGCGCGAGGTCTCCAAGAATTCGGCATTCGAAGTCCGCTATGTCGGCGACCACGCGTATGACCTCTTCCAGTCCATCAACGGGAATCCATCCATTAGTTCGCTTTCCGCGCACTTCCCGAACCTCGTGCCCGCGGGTCTCACCCCGTGTCCGCTCGGCCAGGTCGTTCCCGGCCCGGGCCAGTCTGACGCCTCCAGCGCCCTTGGCGCGGGCCGCGTCAACTGCGCGCAGGGAGTGCTGCGAGAACGCACCAACGGCGGCTACTCCTTCTACAACGGCTTGCAAATGGAGTTTCGTTCTACGAATCTCTTCAACCAGCTGACCTTGCGGGCCGCTTATACCTTCAGCAAGACCCTCGACAACGTCAGTGAAATCTTCAGCAGCTTCGGCGGCGGGAACACCATCGCCTTCGCTCAGAACCCGTTGAACACGACCACGGCGGAATACGGCCTGTCCGGCCTCAACATCCCCCATCAGGTCAGCCTGTTGTTCAACGAGAACCTGCCCTTCTTCAAGCAGCAGCATGGCCTTCTCGGTCATCTGCTCGGGGGTTGGTCGCTCTCCGCGAACTACATCTGGGCGTCCGGTCAGCCCTATACTCCGTCGCAGATCGAAATTGCGGAGTTTAGCGCGCCGAACTTCTTTGATTCGTCTTTTTACAACGCCTTCAACGGTGGGGCCGAAACGGCTCGCCCCTTCCTGGGCAATCCTTCGGCGCCTGCGACTTCCGTCGGCATCTACGCCGGTGATGCCTGCGCCGTTTTCGGTGCGGCGTCTGCCTGCGCCTTGGCCGGGAACACTCTCATCAGCCTCAATTCCCTGAACGCGAACGGCTCGGCTGTCACCGTCACGAACAATCAGGTGCGGTACATCGCCAACGGCGGTGTCGCGGAGTCCGTTTTCGGCACGCCGTTTGGCAACGTCGGGCGCAACACGGCCACCGACGCCGTAACCAACACCGCGAACTTCACCATCGCCAAGCGGCTCAAGCTGAATGAAAGGGCCAGCTTCGAGTTGCACATGACCCTTGTCAACGCGTTCAACCACTTCAACTTCACCAGCGTTGATCCGTTCCTCGACGACGCCGGGCTGCATACTTCGTTCACCGGCTTCGGCGATCCCACGACAACCCAGGGCTTCGGCCGCACCATCTTCGTGGGAGGCAAGTTCACGTTCTAGCTGGCATCCTGCTGGAGCGCCGCTTGCGGGCGCTCAATGCATGATCGTAGGCCCGCCTCGATACACCGAGACGGGCCTATTATTTTGTGTCATCTGCTTTGATTGTTCGATAATGGGATTCCTCCCGATTGTGGTATCCCCTCAGTTACGAATCCAGAAAACAAGAGGCAAATAGCCAGCGAATTCCTTGTAACTGATTGATTTAACGGCAGGATGCTTTGTGGAATTGAGATTGCTACCAACTGCCGCAAGTTCCTGTGGTAGGGCTGTGGTGGTGTCTTAAGAAATTCGACTTTGGGTTTATTTGGCTTTGGCTTCCCGGCCTTGTCATACGGGGGGAGCTTGGGCCGGGTTGGGCAGTATCTAGAGCTTTTTCGTCAGGTCAGGAGGAAATCCAAAAATGAGGAATAGCATGAGACTGAGGGGCATCGCGATATTTGCCGCGGTTGCCCTGATGTTGATGTTTTGCACTGCGTCTTGGGGACAGGTCCTGAAGGGCTCCATCTCGGGAACCGTCCTTGACCCCCAGGGTGCGGCGGTTGCCAATGCGCAGATCAAGGCGACGGAGAAGGCAACCAGTACTGTGACGACGACCACTTCGGACGGCTCCGGTAACTTCCGCCTCAACTTGCTTCCGGTTGGATTCTACAGGCTGGATGTGAGCGCGAGCGGTTTCAAGACCACGGTGATCAACGACGTGCAGGTCACGGCGGGCG
>Ga0187766_10000620_pt1 | contig 20062 bp, 21 predicted proteins | sample 0216_QUI02_MP05__4_FD_132971 | JGI IMG/M metagenome (GOLD analysis project Ga0187766, IMG submission 132971) | Tropical peat soil microbial communities from peatlands in Department of Meta, Colombia - 0216_QUI02_MP05_20_MG | ecosystem: Environmental > Terrestrial > Soil > Wetlands > Peat ... | reverse complement strand
TTCACTCGCGGGTGATCAGTAGAGTTTACCTCATCGATTCATTTTGCTCACGCGGTCGATGATCGCTTTAGGAACTTGTAGTTTGGCTAGTGTATGTTCCGCAAATCTGATAGGCGCTATTTAGAGCGATGGATAGTTGGTCTGCCGTATTTATCCAGAGTTTTAAGTCAGCATCGAACGCGCCTTGATTGTATCCGATGAGTTTGGTTGCGGTAGCCTTGAAGGTTACGATTGAACTTTGGGCTGCGATCAATTGATCGTATTGGCCTTTCTGAGCAGCGTTAAGATCCGTGGCTATGCTTAGTAACGGGCTGAGGAGCGCATCTTGTTGTGCATCTGGCAAACCCCATTGTACAGTAGATTCGAGGCTCTGGACTTGGGAAATCAGCGTGGAAATGTCGGTTTCGCATGATGGCGTGTTCGCGGCTGTAGTTCTAAGGGAAAAGACTGCAATTGCAAGGGTTAGAAAGATAAGGAATGCGCTCCTGATTTTATTCGAGGACAATTGTGAGATCAAAACGAACTGGAGCCATATATGAATTCGATGATGTGCCTTCCACCTATGGTGCTCTGATTCGTGGAGTATCCTATGGATTTATTGGGTAATCGTGCTTGACGTAAAGATCCGTTATTGTCGCACTTTTCTATGGCGAATTCAAGACGCTGCGGTACGTTCAATTATTGCGCATCGTGGCTGAACGCTGCGGGAGTCTATTTGGCTAGGCCAAGACAGCGTCCGCGCAAGGATGCGGATAAGAAAATGAAGCGAACCATCGCGCTCGCTTCACTGGTTACACTTTCAACAGCAGCGATAATCTCCTTACTGTTCCTTCGTGGAGGACCAGTTATGCCGGTTTCGAGCTCTAGTCACCCTATTAGCATCGTGCATGTGACGATCGACGCAGGATCAGGTAGCAATCCCAACCTACCGGGGTATTCGCCCGTGAATATTACAATCGCACTAGGGGAAAATAACACTGTTACGTGGGTTAATGAAGATACGATGCCGCACACTGTCACAGCGTTTGACGGAAGTTTTGATTCAGGAAATCTCGACCAGGGTCAATCGTTTACATACACGTTTGGGAAGCCTGGAACGTATCCGTATACGTGTGTCTATCATCATTGGATGCATGGTCAGGTTACCGTTCTTCCCGAAGGTGTATGGGGAGCAGCCTCTACCATTTCGGGTTACAGTTTTGCAATTTACGCGTTTCAGGTCACAATGGGAAGAGACGCGGGGTGTTCTTCCATTCGTTTTTCGTTTCTCAGATCGAAGAATGATATGCATTGCTTTTCAGTTTGGGTTGAATAAGTGGAGCGTTTGCAGTGAAACACAATCTGCTTCTATGCGGATATTCTGTAGCTGACGGATTTATCCGTCATTTCAATTACCGGTGAGATCCCTATCTGTTCGAGCATAGCGGTCAAATAGTGTACCAGGAAGATGGACCAATTTAGACCATATCGATGGATCAACGTGATCACGCGGCCGTTATTGTCGAGTGTTTCGCTGAATTCGAAAAGATTCGCGTATCTTCCTAGGGTTTGAATAAAATCGATCAGTGATTGGACTTCAACTTTTCCAAATTTGGTTAATGCGAAAGCCTGCGGGATACTGCTCCCCGCGCTTTTGGCGGTCTCGATGATCTTGTCTTTTTCAAGTGAGGAAATTATTGCGTGAAAAGTGGAGCTGCTTAACGTGACAGAATTGAGTTTATGGGCGATTCTGTCGAACTCAGAATATTGCTTGAGTATCTGGTTAACGAGCGTGTTGGGACTTACATTCTGTGAGCTTGCTTCAGCCTCAACCGCCTCTAATGCTGGCTCATCTATTCTAAAGGATTTGGGGACAGTCTTAGATTTCTTAGGCACGCGCGGTGTCGGCATTTCAGGGCACTCTAATTCTATTGAAGCTAATGTTGATGACAATTAAAAGACGCGTTTTTCACCCAAGCTTCTTGGTTGATGGAGAAGCAATTCTTAGATAATCCCGTCGTGTTTTCTAATCCGGAGAGAGAGGTTTGGCTACTGACCCAATTTGCAAGATGAGTGTGTCCGAAAACCAAGCAAAATATGCGAGTGTTTGGAGTGATAAGAAATATTATTTCTGTTCCGCTGCCTGCAAGCATGAATTCGACAACAATCCAGCGAAGTATGTCTGAGTGGTTGAAGGATAGTTGCAACGCATTGTGTTTCTGTGTGCACAATCTGCTTAAGTAGGCTATTCAGCTTCCCGGGCTAATTGTGGTTTGAGAAACGACAGAGAAAAAACCGACTGCCGCGTTCGTAGTGTCTCTTCTCGCTGGCATTTTCATCCTTCTTGGCGGAGGGATGAGGTACATGATGGATTCATTGATCGGGTCATATGGAGGTTACGGAGGAATGATGGGCGGATATGGAGGATACGGGGGGTTCGGGGGCATGATGAATGGTTACAATAGTTTCGGTTATGGAATGATGAGGGGGCTCGGTTTTGGGTTCGGCCTTATGGGGGTTCTGGGTTTGGTTTTCGGAGTAATTGTGATCGTCAGTGCTTTGATGTTGAATGGTCGTCCGCATGAACACGCGACTTGGGGTGTATTGATTCTAGTGTTTTCAGTGTTAAGCGTCATCGGCAGCATGATGGGTGGTTTCGGGATCGGAGTTTTGCTTGGTATCGTCGGCGGCATTCTAGCAATAATCTGGAAGCCCTAGGCTTCTGTTTGCCGAGCAACCTTGGGCCTGTAAATTTTGAGGACGAGTAGTCATACATTTTCACGGATCCCATGCAAGTCAAATTTGCTTGGTACCAGCTTTGATAGTCAGTGTTTTTGTTTAAATTAAGTCGGAGGGAGCGAGAGATTAGGCGAAAATCATGGTCGCTAAGGATTCATTCTGGGTCTCGCCGCTGGTTTGGATGTTCGTCGGGCTTCTGATCGGGACTTCGTTAGGTTACACTTTCTTCCAAACCGACATCGCGCCAACGTTATTCTCCGCTCAAAGTCCTAACCAACTGGTTGCATCCTACACTCCCGTCACACGGCACTACAGTCTTGTGATCGAAGGGGCGAATATTCCGGAAGGCCCTAACGCTACGTGGCACGCGTGGACTTTCAACGGGACGGTTCCGGGACCGACACTTTACGCAACTGCTGGCGACACGCTGATTGTGTCCGTTCACAATGAACTCAACCTAACTCATAGCTTCCACACCCACCTTTTCAACTACGATTTCAAGTATGACGGAAGTCAAGCGAATGTGATTACGGGGATTGGTGCGGGATCTATGATTCCGCCCGGGGGAAGCTACACTTACGTTCTTAACACATCTATTCCAGGGATTTACTTCTACCATTGCCATTCCTCAGATCATCACATGATTACCTACCATATGCATCAGGGCCTGTATGGTGCGATTATAGTTGATTCTGTTAACAAACCGCATATCGACAAGGACTTTGTGGTCTTCATGGGTGAAATGGGGCCTGAAGTAACGGGTGCTGGTGCACCCCCCTACATAATGAATGGGATGGGAATTCCGGGCGGAGAAGGCACGCTGGAGAAGATTGCTGAAGCGGGCGGCGTACCTGGCGTGCTTAAGGAGGCTAACTTAACATATCCGGCGTTTTCTGCAAAAGTCGGGCAAACCGCGCGATTCAACGTGATCAACATCGGTGATCAGGTGCATACCTTCCACATGCACGATCAGAGTCTCATTTCCGAGTGGGTTACTCCTGGTCAGGAAGTGCCTGGGAATACGATCCCTCTCGATCCGGGTACTGCAGATTCGGTGCTCGTGAACTTCACGCAACCAGGCGTATTCCTCTTCCATTGCCATGTCGTATTCCATGCTGACGCCGGCATGATAGGCTTAATGATCGTGAGTCCAGCAGACGCCACTCCGTTCAGCCAACCCAGACCTATGTTCCCAACATTTACAGCATCCAACATGACTATGGGCACAATGCCAACTACGACAGCCGTGGGTGCGAATGAAGTTCAAGTGAGTATTCTCACAAACGCAGGTATCGATACCACTTCAACCGGATTCTCACCAGACCACATGGTGGTTGTGATAGGAATCAACAACACTGTAATTTGGACTAATGATGACAGCATGCCCCATACGGTTACATCCACAAGCGGAGCATTCGATTCTGGAAATATGGCTCCAGGCCAGACATTCTCGTACACGTTTACATCACCTGGAACCTACAACTATTTCTGCACGTACCATTCCTGGATGAAGGGCTCGGTAACGGTTCTCGGCTCTACTTAGACGAAGGAGACTTATTCGTTTGGTCAGATTAAATATTCAGGTCAACGATTATCTGATCCGCGAGTAGGCTGTTCTGGTGCGTTCTGAGTAGTAAATTCATAAATAGAGTAAGGTTGCGTCATGCGTCATATGCCGAACCGCGTGTTGTTGAAACCTGTAATTCAGGGGTTTCTTCTCGCATTTCTGGTCTATGCGACAATCTTCAGTGCGGTCTGCTTGGTCTTCCCGAACGCGCACGCGCAGCAGTCTGGACTCTTCTCAGTGACCATAATCGCCCCAACTGGTGGGAATACTGTGCGACGCGAATATGCGAGTATAATTTCAAGCAATATGATTGCTCTCGGAATTAACGCGAAACTTTTCTATGTCAATTTTGATCAGTTGGCCAATCGAGAATTTTTTCTAAGCGCTCCTCAGGGTGCGACGTTTGATCAGGGCGGATATGATATTGCTTTTTCGGGCTGGGGATATGTGGCTCCAGTGCCTGACTTCAGAGGTAATTTTGATGGTAGACCGGCATATCTTTCGCCGGTAGGACAGAACTATGCACTCTACAACAATTCGGCGTTGAACTCTCTTCTTGACACGCTTTACAGCACAACGAATGTCACAACGCAAATCAGTCTAACTCATAGATTCCAACAAATTGTCTTCCATGACGCCCCATACAACTACATCTACGAAGGAGTAAACGTGGTTCCGCGCGACCGGAAATGGTCGGCGTGGGGTAGCAGTGATATCTACAATGCCGTAACGTTCCCAGACGTGCAACATTGGTCTGGCGGACCGCAGCTAACGCTTGCAGAGGCTGGAAATATTTTCCCCGGGAATACGTTGGATCCAGGAGGAACATCAAGCTCAAACAGTTTCTACGTGGCGTACATTAATGGAGCAATTCTAGGCGGGTCTTTACAGGAAGTTGATGGCCGAAATCTAAATTACATTCCCGGTACGGCGGAGAACATAACCGCAAGCTCAGACCAACTTACGTGGACCATCACAATCCGTCCTGGTGTGCTCTTCCAAGATGGGGTAGAGATGACTGCGGATGATTTCGTCTATACCCAGTACGCATTAACGAATGCGCAGTTGGCTTCTGTGGGTTTGGGTGGTAACGTGCAATATCTCGGCAGCAGAGTTTCATTTACGTTCCTCAATGGAACGACAAGAGTTGACGACAACACGGGTCCAGGTGTACCCCTTACTACGGGTTGGTGGAAGTCGCTAAGCAGATACAGTTTCCAATTCCATCTTCCATCCGTTTACGCATTCACCAATGAATCATACGCATCCTCGGCGCCTCTGCCGATGCATATTATGGAAAAGTTCCCGTTTTCATCGTGGGATAGTGCGCCATTCAGCACCGCAAACGGTCCATATACGTATACTTGGGATTCGAACCGGTATGGTGGAAGCGGTACTTACACTGCTGTTGGGCCTGTTGGTGCTGGGCCGTACATACTTCAGAACTACGATTTTACAAATAACATAGCTACGTTAGTGAAATTCCCACAATATTGGAACGCCTCTGGGCTTGAAGCCTTGGGACAATTTACAGTCACGACCTATAGAGTTGCTTGGATCAGCAGTAAGGATTCAGCATTAGCCGCCTTGAAGAACGGAGAAGTCAACCTACTTGACTTCAACTACCAGCTTTCCTCAGACCGCGCAACGTTGAATCAGATGGGTGTCAATGTCATCTCATCACCGGAATTGGGTTGGCAGGAGATGGGTTTCAACATGCGGCATCCTGTATTCGGAACAGGGATTGGAACGCCGGTCGGCCAGGTCGATCCGTCGCAGGCTGCAGAAGCGGCTCGAGATATCAGGAAAGCCATAAGTCATCTCATTCCTCGCGATCAGATCGTAGGCCAGCTTCTAGGAGGCGCAGGATACCCGTTAGCGAGTTTTCTTGGGCCTGGGTGGGGGAAATGGTATGATTCGACCCTTCAACCCGACAATTATGACGTGAACGAAGCCGCGAATCTACTGCGTCAAGCAGGATACACCGTGAACGTGGGGCAACCGCCACCTCAGATAATCATTGGTGGGAGTGCTGTGCTAGGAGTCGGACTACTAAGTGTGAAGGGTACCGCGCCCGTTGCGCACATGATGATAATTCTACAACAGAGCCAGGATGGTCTAACCTGGAAGGACTTTGCTGGAGCTGTCTCAGCGAACGATAGCAACTATAATCTTCCGATTCCTACACCGCCTCCGTTTGGCACCGTCTGGTACCGAGCCAACTTCACGGGATACGTCCTTAACGACACCGTGGCCATGAAGGCTTTGAGTAGCGGAATAACTCCAAATCAAATCTACACGTACATTCGAACACGTTCCGGGGTACTCGATAGGAGGCAGCTGCTTCCAGAATCGGTAACAATTCCGGTAGCTGTCTCCTCCATGGTCATTGATACATTCGTGTTGGCGGTCCTAATCATGATCATCATCGGATTTGTCTTCTCGCTACTTATACGTCGAAAGAGAGGCTTACAGCATGAGGAGACTTTCCTCAGCTAACGCACCTAGTGGAATGTTAGGTCATAGATTACTAGAGAAATTGTGCCCGCTAGCAATAGGAGACCTGCTATCATGAATACGATTGCCGCCTCACGCGAATTAGCCGTATGCGACTTAGCCGTATGCGACTTAGTCTCGGCAAATTTACCTGCTCTAAACATCGCTCTTCTGATAGCTATGGCACCGGCGGATTTCACGAAGTCCAGTAAGCCACCGACGATGAAGCATACTGCCGCCTCAGAAATCATAAGATCACCGAACGTACTTCGTGCCGAAAAACCTGAAAAACTGCCGACCATGGCTAAGGCGATATTAACCGCGCTCAAAACAAGAACTATTTTGAGAGAGATCGACAAGGCTCGAAATTTGAGCATGCTGCTTCGCTCCTAGGTTGGCTGATTAATATGAGTAAGAGGCTGTCTATGAAGAAATACAAAAGCCGTCGTGATCACAATCATTCACGTGCGCGTTCCTTTGCGTTCATCGTTGCACTCATATTGATCGGTTTGGTCTCAGTAGCGCTGTACACAAGCTCTCAACCGACCACGAGTCACCTTCCCGCAACTCTCGAATTCAACCCGCAACCCTGGATGATCTTCGTGCCCAGACAGGTGGAGTACGTGGGGTACATTAATTATCATGAGGCCTTCGGGGTATCTGGGAACTCATCACTCTTCGGGTCAAAGGTCCTACTGCAACTTCCACAGGTGAACTTTACAATTTATCCGCAGAACGTTGTATATGAGCTCGACATTGAGTTGGTGCCTCCACAGTTCAATGGCACCGTCTCCGTGATCAGTCTGACCCAACAGCAATCTCAATCACTCTCAGGTGACTTGATGAACGTGAACGTCACGCGAGTGCATACTCCAATTGAATATGATGGGTATCCGATTTATGCTCTGCTGATGCATAAGTTCGGATTGGATAAATTGGAATTGGCGTACTTGACTGTAATTAACGGGAATATTGTTTTGAGTTACGATCAGGCGACGGGATTAAAGAATGTTGAAGTCATTCTTGATCAGGTGAGTTCGAATTCATCCAGCCTATTTGACGATGTGAATGTGAGAGATGCATTTTTCCTAACCGGTTCTTCGCAGAATACGATAGGTTTCTTTGTAGGATTATTTCCCACTCAATTTGCGGGAAGCAGTCTGATTGCCAAATCAGTTGTTTATGATGGATCAGCATTATTGGTTATCCGAGCGCTGTTGTTTCCCAGTTCCGAAGTAGCGATGAATAATCTTAGTGAGGCGGAGCAAGTTTACAGTGGCGCGTCATGCAAGACAGTGGATTCTTGGTTGTCAATTACCAATTCATATTCGATAAGTCGGTTGCCTACGGAACTTTCGGGCATATGATTCAGATCTCATTCGGTTTCAAGCTTTTTTTCCAGAGTCTTTAGCTGAGATATTATTGCGGTGGGATCGGGGATGACGCTGATTTTTGAGTCGTTGCCAAGCGCACGTTGGGCTGAGAGCAGCGCGGCGTTGACAGTCTTGGCCGGTTTTAACCCAAACGCGCTCTCAACATGATGGTCTGGAATCGTTGAAATAAGATATACTCGATGATTCTGGACCGCTCTTGCTAAACAAGCCGCTTTCCAGCCGTTTAGATTGAACGCATGCCTTAATCTTGCATCCAAATGTCTGGCCTCCTTCTTCTCCGATGACCAAGCATGGAACTCGGTGTTTCCATGTCCAGCTGAACATTCGGCCGCAACGATTATTGCGCCATTTCGTTTTAGAATTGAGAGCGCGCTCGGAAGGTATTCCACGGCGCGAAGTAATGTTTCATCAGTTGGCTTTCCACCTGCGCTTATTATTACTATGTCAGCCAATTTCTCAACCGTTCGCGTGCAATATTCACGTAGCAATTCCTCAAGATTCTTGACGCAAATTTGGAACGATTCAAAAGCCATCCACGCAAGAGAACGATCTTCATTCAACACGAAACCTAACGCGTAAAGATGCGGTAGTTTGTAGGCTATGTCCAGTCGTTCTTTGTGAAGGTCGGCTGGGATCATGGGTTTTCTGCCTGAAATTTCCTGTTGAATCGACGCTTCCGATCCTAATTCGGGAAAAATTATGTCCGACAATCCTGAGAATCCAAGTGCCGAGTTTGGATGAAGTTCTCCAACTATTATGCGGGTAGGCGCGTCCATCAGAATGGAGTTAATCGCTGGAACGAAGTCGCTTTGAATTCTTGAGACTTGGGTTGTTGGTGATGTTTTCATGGAGTGACGAATCACGTTGATTTCTGTTCCAAGCTCAGTTTCTGAAAGTGGCGAGTCTGGTGTGAGGAGAAGCCTGATTTTATCTGATGAAACCCCTGACGCGTTCAGTTCCTGCACTAGCGAAAGTGTCAGTTGTTCTAACAGTTTCTTGTTTCGGGATCTGCCAACAGCAACGCATACTGTTTCCCCACGATTTATGATCGCATGAAAATCAGTATTCGAACCTATGAGCCGCTTCAGGTCAGCTACGGGATCGGTGTTATATGAGATAGTTTGTGGCCTTAGGATGTCGATAAGGGTCTCCTCTGGCACGCGAACTGCAACTTCAGACGTTCCGTATGGAAGCCAGACCTCGACCATTTAATCACCCGTATTTGCGAGTGCGGTTGATGAAATAAACCAAGTAATAGATCGACCGGTAAATGATCGTATGAAAGGCTAAACTGTAACTTCTGATACTACTTGCGATATGGCCAACCATGGGATAGACAAATTCTGTGAAGTCTTGTTGCGGACTGGTTGCATTAAGTTCGGGACATTCCAACTTTCAAGTGGCGCATTGAGTCCGTACTATGTGGACCTGCGTTTGATTCCGGGTGATTCGGAGGCATTCAAACGTGCGATCGGGTTCTATTCAGAAGTCCTGGAGAGCGTGATCAAACGCTCTAATCGCCTGGCGGGGATACCTACCGCCGGCGTCCCATACGCGTCGGTATTGGCCTTTAGTTTCGCTAAGCCACTCATCTATCTCCGTAAAGAAGCCAAGAATCACGGACGACGCAGACGGATTGAGGGGATAATCTTTCCAGGTGATAGAGTCCTTCTAGTCGACGATGTTGTGACGACCGGTGCGAATATCGTCGAAGCCGTGGAGACGATTCGGTCTGAAGGGGGCGTCGTGAAGGACGCTGTTGTCTTACTGGATAGGCAACAGGGGGGAAAGGCGCAGTTGAAGAAAATTGATGTGCGGTTGCTTTCCTATGCTACGATTACCCGAGTGGCTCAGGTGTTGGTGAAACGGGGGACGATTGACGATGTCCAGCATAAGGAAATCTTGGGGCAGGTCACTGATTAATTCGAACGACAAGTCGCGAAATTGGACAATACGTTGATAATCAGCTGAATACATCGGTCGGAGCACTCGAAGGGTAGCGTTTGACGCGAAAACCGATCGCCAGCATCGTCTCTGCAGGGATTTCGAAGTTCGGTGCCCGTGAAGGGTTGTATTGCAGAGAATTATTCGCTGAGGCAGCGAAGGAGGCGTTCGATGGCTGTCCCAACCTCGACCCACGACGTGATATTCAGGCACTCTTCGTCGGTATGATGAGCGAAGCGTATGAACACCAAGCGCACGTTGCACCGCTCTTTCTAGACTGGATCGGTCTTTTACCGATACCCGCGTTCCGAACCGAAGGTGCTTGCGCGTCGTCGAGCGTAGCTTTGAGGACAGCCATCTTCTCAATAGCGTCAGGAGCATTCGACGTCGTCCTTGTGGGTGGAGCCGAGAAGATGACTCACCTGAGTACCACCGGTGTTACTGAAATTTTAGGAATGGCCTCGGACTTCGCCTTCGAACAGTGGCATGGAATCTCTTTTCCAGGGATCTTCGGAATGATCGCTGTCGATCACATCCACAAATACGGCACGACAGAGGAACAGTTGGCAAAGGTTGCTGTGAAAAATCATGAGCATGGCGCACTCAACCCTAAGGCTCACTTCCAGAAGCGAATATCGATCGATGACGTATTATCCTCAAGGCCAGTAGCCTGGCCTCTCAAACTTTACGATTGTTGCCCTCGTAGCGATGGTGCTAGTTGCTTGATCCTCACATCTCCAAGTATCGCTAAGAAGTTCACTGACACACCAGTAAACATTATCGGGACAGGGCAGGCTCAGGATACGTTGGGATTGTTTGAACGGGACGACTTCAGCAGCATGAAAGTAACAAAATTGGCTGCGGAACAAGCCTACAAAATGGCCGCAATCGAACCTGACGACATCCATGTCGCAGAACTTCATGACTGCTTCACGATCGCGGAACTCATCGCTTATGAAGATCTCGGTTTCTGTAAGCCTGGCCAAGGAGGACGCCTAATCGATGAAGGCGCAACCTACCTCGGGGGAAAGATTCCAGTAAATACGAGTGGTGGGCTGAAAGCTAAAGGACATCCAGTTGGCGCGACAGGGACGGCGCAAGCATATGAGATGTACATGCAACTAACGAATCAGGCTGGGAAACGCCAGGTGGCCGGCGCGGAGATCGGCCTAACCGAGAATCTTGGCGGATCAGCTTCGACCGGAGTTGTCCATGTTTATCAGCGAGGAGATTAAGGGAATGAAAACTGCCATCTCGACAATAGCCTCTAATGATCACAACGGCTTCATTCTTGACGACGAAGGGAGAATCGTTCCGACCATTGAGAATTTCTACAAATACTGCGCAGGCCACAAATTAATGGGTACTAAATGTGTGAAATGTCATACCCTTACTTGTCCACCTCGAGGGATTTGCCATAAATGCTTAGGTACGGAGTATGAATGGGTTGAACTGGCGGGACGAGGTGTTCTATTGACGTACACTGTGATTCATTTTCCGCCAACACAATTTCAAGCCCTAGCCCCGTACGCTGTGGGAATCGTTAGACTCGACGAGGGACCTAACCTACCTGGAATGATAAGAGAGATCAATCTGGCGGATCTGAAGATTGGTATTTCGTTGGAGATCGATTTTGAGTCGACCATTCCTGAAGAATGGCCCAAATGGCCACGATACTTCTTCAAGCCACGAATATGACTCAGTCCTTCGCACGCCAGAGATACAAGGACGCAATTGAACAGTAAGGATGCCAATTCTTCGCGATCTTTCTTATCTTCTCAGAGTCGGGATCCTTACGTAAAGCGTACAGCCTACGAACAGACATCTGAATGCCTAGATCCCCTACCGGAAGAACGTCCGTACGGCCTAACGTAAAGAGGAGGAACATGTGAGCTGTCCAGGGCCCTATCCCCTTTACTTCATCGAGTATATTGACGACCTCCTCATCAGGTTTGTTCTTGAGCTCGTCAAGATGCAATTGATTCTCTGCGACGCGCATGCTCAAATCTTTGAGATACCTTATCTTCTGAGGAGAGACGCCGATCCGCCTCAACTTCGCGGTTGGCACTTTGCGAAGCGCCCCTGCAGAGATCGGTTTCGATCCGACCGTTGTTTTCAGTTTCTGAAAGATTGATTTTGCTACGGCACCGTTGAGTTGTTGTGAGAGTATCGCCTCAACCAATGATTCGAACGGATCTCCGCCAACTTCGAATTCTATCGTTCCATGCTTCTCAATTAATCGACGAATCTTAGGGTCCTCACGAGAAAGGTGGTTGGTGCCAGCTCGAAACGTTCCGGGTTCAGCGATGCAGGGAAACATAATAAATTGCCCGCGAATGCCGAAGTGACGTAAAAGCGATTCTCATGCACCCTTGCGAGTCGGATCCTTCTCCAACTATTCCGATCGGAATATGCGGCGAATCAAATTTAATAGCATAGGAATAGTGTTGTTCGCCATCCGGAGGATCGGTTTGATACTCGCGCACCTAACAGGGATCTACCCTAGGTCTGAGCGCCTCGTTGAGGTTACGAGAGCCTTTGATCGTGGCCGGGCATCAAAGGCTGATGTAAAGAAGGCTACGGAGACTGATCTATCCAACCTAATCGGCATTCAGAAGACTGCTGGCCTGGACATGATTGTTGACGGCCAGCTTGATTGGCAAGACATCTTTCGACCCTTCTCTGAAATATTTACTGGGATCGAGCCGGGAAGCCTCACTAGATGGTTCGACAACAACACCTTCTACCGGAAACCTGTCGTGAAAGACAAGGTACGACTTGGAAATCGAACAACGATTGAACAATATTTTCGAAGCGATGTACTTCCAACCAAGCAGAAGAAAGCAATCCTACCGGGACCGTTCACGCTCGCCGCCGTGTCACAGAATGACGCGTACTCAAACTTACCTGATCTATTAGACGATTTGGCACACGCGATACGTGAAATCGTCGTAGAATTGAGAAGGCTTGGTTACGACTACGTGCAATTCAGCGAACCATCCCTGCGCGGGACAATAAGTAAAGCCGATCTCAACTTAGCGAAAAACGCCTACGATACAATCAATGGCGGCAGTGCGGGGCAAAAAAGCATTATACACACATACTTCAGTGACGTCGACAAAATTATCGTCGATCTGCTCAATTTCAACGTCGATTGCATAGGGCTGGATCTTTATGCGACACCGATCGAGCCCGTCTTGCAGTATAGTTTTACGAAAGAATTGAACTGCGGTTGCGTTGACGGTCGGAACTCCTTGATCGAATCAGCGCAGGATCTGGGAATATTAATCAACAGAATTCGAAACGTTCTCAACCCGAAAGCAATCTATGTGAGTCCAAACTGTGATCTCGAATTTCTCCCGTACCCTGTAGCTGAAAAGAAAGTCAAACTCTTGACGGAGCTGAAAAGGAGGGTAGCGTGATTGGGAAAGCTATTTCCGACTCAAGAGATCGGCAGCTTGCCCAAAGCTCCCTGGCAACTCGCATTTCTCCGAGGGAAGAAGATCGAAGACAATGAAATTGCTCATCTCAAGAAATGGTCACAGACTATCGGCTTCGAGCGCGAAGAAGAAGTACGAGAACTACTGAAAAGTTCGAAGACCCCCGAGAGCGAGAAGAGGATCAGAGAAGCCGGATCGCTATTCGGGATCCGATTCCTCGAGGCAACTGGACTTGACTACATATACGATGGTGAAGCCAATCGTATTGAAATGTATGAACACGCGATCAGGAATTCGCTGGGTTTCCAATTCTACGGTCACGTACGAGCATTCGACAATAAATACTATCGCAAGGCAGCTTGCGTCAGCAAAGTTGGATTCGGAAAACCGTACCATCTCGACGAATATCGATATGTCGCATCTCATGCGAAGCGAAAAGTGAAAGTTCCAGTAACTGGGCCCTACACGCTCGCCGAATGGTCCTTCAACGAATTTTACCAACGACAGCTTTCAGGCAAGTACTCTGACCTTGGCAATCTCAAATTGGAAGCGAAACGCGAATTCGTCCGCGACGTCGGAAGGGAACTCCTTCGCCCGAACCTTAAGGCGCTCGTGGATGCTGGTGCAGAATGGATTCAAATCGACGAACCAGCACTCTCAACAAGGCCAGAGGAGGTGCCTTTCTTCGTTGAGGCTTTCAACGAAAGCACAGCTGGACTAGGTTGCAAGCTGAGCGTTCACATTTGCTACAGTGAATACCTCCAACTATACCCGTCAATTTTGGACTTAAAGGATTGCAGTCAGCTCGCTCTCGAGTTCGCCAATCGTGACGATGAAAAGAGAAACGGATACAAATTGCTTCAGCAGATGAAGGAGTTCGGAGAAATGAGAGAGATCGGGTTGGGCGTCTCTGACGTGCATGTGAATTCCATAGAAACACCTCAACTAATCAGCGATCGAATCATTTATGCTGCGAAGATACTTGGGCCTGAAAAGATTTACGTCAATCCAGACTGCGGCCTCAGAACTCGTTCATGGGATGTTGTGTACGAGAAACTAAGCAATATCAACAAAGGCGCAGACATAGCGAGAGAGAAAATTAAAAATTCGTAACAATTTCGCATCCCTTTTCGATGATTGGTCGAGAGTGCTCGTCGACAACAGATTAGACTATTTCAATTAATATCGAATCCTTCCGTACAGTGGCACCGTCAATTACGCGAATGGATTTGACTCTGCCTGATTTAGGCGAGACGATTTCGTTCTGCATTTTCATTGACTCCAATATCAGCAGAGGAGTACCCGCATCAACCTGCTCATGCAACTTGACGAGCACGCTCGTGATTCGACCAGGCATCGCAGCACGAATTTCTCCGCTTGAGGCGCGCTGTCTCGTGCCTTCACTCAGACGGAAATGGCCAGATGTAGAACTGTGAACGAATGCTTGGAATGGAGTTCCCGCGAGCCAAACGTCGACACGATCGAAATGAAGCGATCTGGCTCTTGCATGCAATGTCTTTTCATTTCGGTGCAGGCTCCACGAAATTATTTCGTCGGAGCGGAATGAGTGACATTCGAATATTTCGTTGTTGATAGAGACCTTGAATTTTCTCTTTCCCGTTTGCTCCACTCTGGCTTCGTAGGTTTTGCCGTTCACTTGGACCCTATAATTGCCCACTTACATGCTCCTCCTCTGTGTGGTGGCTCGCGCTGATGCTTTCCAATATGATCGCTGGAATCTCTGTTGCAGGCGGTTTCTGAAAGGAAGGTTGGTCGCGCGCATCGCCGCAGCGATGGCGGCGGCACATAATTCTAATTCGAGTAGTTCGGTGTTCATGTCCTTTACGAAAGTGTTCAGGTAAGTTGTATCGAACTGTCCGTTGATGAAGGCTTGGTCTCGGAGCAGTGCGCGGTAAAGTGGGATTGTGGTTGGGACTCCTATGATCTCTACTTCCTCCAAGGCGTTCTGCAATCGACGAATAGCTTCGGTCCTGTCACGTCCCCAAGCCGATAATTTTGCTATGAGCGAGTCATAATATTCCGGGATGATGTAACCTGAGTATAGCGCTGAGTCGACGCGTATACCGGGGCCACTCGGAGCGTGAAAATGTATGACTGTGCCAGGAGAAGGGGAGAAGTCTTTTCGTGGGTCTTCAGCGTTTATTCGCCCGTTGATCGCCCACCCAGTAACGTGGACCTCATTTTGCGATAAGTTGAGTTCTGATTCGAAGGCGATCCGTAATTGCTCTTCAACAATATCTATTCCCGTTGTAAGTTCTGTGACGACATGTTCTACTTGAAGACGCTTATTCACTTCTAAGAAGTAGAATTTGTTTTCCTGATCGATCAGAAACTCAACGGTGCCTGCGTTTGTGTATTCGGCTGCTCCGAGTCCGTTCTTCGTTGCATCGTTCAGGCGTCCTCGTAACTCGTCGTTCACAGCCACTGAGGGTGCTTCTTCTACAAGTTTCTGGTATCGTCGTTGTATGCTGCATTCACGTTCGCCCAGGCTTATCACGTTGCCCGAGTTAGCCAGCGCTTGGATTTCTACGTGTCTGGGATTTGTGAGTCGCTTTTCCATGTATATGAGGTCCCTTCCGAAGGACGAGGCTGCTTCTAGTTTTGTAACACGATAGAATCTGCGCACTTCATCATCTGACTTGGCTATGCGCATTCCTCGACCTCCACCACCATATACCGCTTTGAGGATGACCGGGTATCCGACGGACTTCGCGATCTCTAATGCTTCATATTCGTTCTTGAGTGGTTCGTCGGTGCCAGGGATGAGTGGTACCCCAGCTTCGTGCATGGTCTTGCGTGCGGCAAGTTTGTTTCCTATCTTTGTGATTGCTTTCGGGTTCGGGCCTACGAAGACGAGGTTCTTTTCCCGGCACGCTTCTACGAAATCCGAATCTTCTGATAAGAATCCGTAACCGGGATGAACTCCGTCGCAGCCAGTATCGAGCGCTGCTTGAACTATTTTCGGAATGCTCAGGTAAGTTTCGCTTGGGGTGATGCCGTGAAGTGGATACCTTTGGTCGGCGTAAGCTACGGGAAGCGACTCTTGATCAACGTCGGAGTAGACGGCGACTGTTCGGATTCCAAGCTTGCGGCATGTCCTGATGATTCTGAGTGCGATTTCACCTCTATTTGCGATTAGCAATTTGACTTTCAAGTTTGAAGCACCTCGATTGGTGCCAGCTTCTTTCAGATGCCGTTAAGCTACAGTTGGATGTTCCCGTGTTTTTTAGGGGGTGTGAATTCACGTTTTTCAAGTGTTGCTTCTAGTGCCCGAATGAGCTTGGGTCGAGTTTCCTGTGGTTCGATGACGTCATCGATGTATCCGCGGCTTGCGGCAACATAGGGGTTGGCGAATTTTTCTCGATATTCTTCTAGGAATTTTCGGGCTGTAGCTTCGTCGTTTGTTTGGGCTAACTCCTTTCTATAAATGATTTTTATCGCTCCCTCAGGTCCCATGACGGCGATTTCTGCTGTCGGCCACGCGAGGTTGTAGTCGGCTCGAATGTGTTTGCTTCCGAGAACGTCGTAAGCTCCTCCGTACGCCTTTCTAATTATCACGGTTAGTTTTGGGACTGTCGCCTCGCAGTAGGAATATAGAAGTTTGGCTCCATTCCTGATAATTCCGGAATGTTCCTGATCCTTTCCTGGAAGAAAACCAGGGACATCTACGAATGTCACGATTGGAATGTTGAACGCATCACAGAATCTTATGAACCGAGCAGCTTTCATTGATGAGTTGTTGTCGAGCGTTCCCGCGTAAACTTTGGGTTGGTTAGCAATTATTCCGACGCTATGGCCATCAAGGCGTCCAAATCCAATGATGATGTTGGGCGCCCATTCCGATTGTACTTCTAGGAAGCTTCCACGGTCGAGAACTCGGGTGAGTATTTCCTTCATGTCGTACGGTTTGTCAGGATCAGGTGGAACTAGCGAGGCAAGTTCGTAATCCTTTCGATGTGGGTCATCTCCGGTTCTAATTAGTGGTGGGTCCTCAAGATTGTTTTGTGGTAGATATGAGAGTAGGCCTCTGATTAGTTGGATCGCCGTCTGTTCATTCGGTGCAAAAAAGTGTGATGCACCTGATTTCTGATTGTGTACAGCCGCTCCGCCTAGATCTTCAAACGTTACGTCTTCGTTCAGTGCTGATTTCACTACGTCAGGACCGGTTACGAACATATAACTGGTTTTGTCGACCATGATCACGAAGTCGGTTAGGGCCGGGGAGTAGACGGCTCCTCCTGCACAAGGCCCTAAGATGGCTGAGATTTGTGGGATCATACCGCTCGCCAAGACGTTTCTATAGAACACTTCAGCGTATCCTCCCAGACTAACCACACCTTCTTGTATTCGTGCTCCTCCGGAATCGTTTAGGCCGATTATTGGTGCTCCGGCCTTCATTGCGCTGTCCATTATTTTGCAGACCTTTCTAGCAAATGCTTCGCCTAGGGATCCTCCGAATACTGTGAAGTCATGAGCGAAGACGTAGACAGGGCGACCATCGATTGTACCGTGTCCTGTCACGACTCCGTCGCCAAGTACCCCTGAATTTTCCAATTGCGAGGTTACGAAGCGGTCTGTTTCGTTGAAACTGTCATCATCAAGTAGTAGTTCGAGTCTCTCTCGTGCTGTAAGTTTCCCCTTAGCATGTTGCTCCTCAATCTTGGCTTGCCCTCCACCGAGAAGAGACTTGTCAGTTAGCTCTCGCAGGTGCTCAATCTTCTTTGTGAATGCTGGATCGGGTGCCTCCAAGACTTTCAACTGCGATGTAAGTGATTGTTCGTACGTTCAGATTTCATTCCTTTTAGTTGTTTTGGCACAGCCGTCATCATACGTTACGGACTTCGCCGTGCCTGTTTCGACGATTACATATTCACCATACGTGTCGATTACTACCTCCGCCAATGAATGATAGTCATGAAAGATACCTTCGGTAATCCTTGTTTGAGTCTTAATCTTCACGTCTTTTCCTCGTGAATAATCGATTGCTCGCAAAAGCTCCAATATGGCGCTTATTTCTTTTTGAACCCCAAGATCCAATATTTGTTCGGTCTCATTTAGTATCTTTGAAGCCATCAGGCTGATGTCTGTTGGTCTATTTAGTTCGCTTAGGATGGTGGTAGCGTTTTGGTTGACATGCTGCAGAAGAGAAGATTGGAAGTTTACGTTAACACCGATTCCTAGCAGCGTGAATGCGTAAGTATTCCCTTCAAATCGGCTCTCCGCGAGAACTCCTGAGACCTTATCGGACCTGATTACCACGTCGTTCGGCCATCTGACGCGGCTGTTGATAGTGAACATTGAATTGATTGTCCGAGCTACGGCTAGTGCGCCGAGAAGGGGGATTCCGTTAGCGATCGCAAAGAGTTCCGGTGAGCGGAGAAGGATCGTCAGCCAGAGTCCACCTAGTGGTGAGAGCCAACTCCTACCGGAACGGCCGTGACCTTCAGTCTGTTGCTTGGCAACTATCGTTAGACCATGAGATGCTCCGCTTAAAGCGAATTCTTCAGCAATGTCAAGAGTTGACGTACAGTTCTCCATGAGGACCAACTCTTTGCCAAGCGTCTGAGTCGCTAACCCTTTTTGGATTCTTTCCGTTGATAGTTCAGAAATGGCAGAACACCTAGCCTGGTTCAATCTTGATATATCTTAAGATCTTAATCCTTGAGATTGCTCAAAACAAGTATCCCCAAATCATTTATTTCACCACATCTCTCCGTTTAACTAGAATCAGTTTGAACAACCCAAGAACTGCAACCGGAGTGCCTGGACTGGATGAAATAATTGGTGGCGGTTTTCCTCGCGGACGCGTCGTGCTCGTGCTAGGCGAACCAGGTGCCGGTAAGACTATATTGTGTTCACAGTTTCTCCTCAACGGGTACTCGAAGTATAGTGAAAACGGTATCTTCGTCAGTATGGAGGAGGGTAAAGCCCACTTCATGCGAGAGATGAAGACGTTCGGATGGGACTTCCAGTCTGCAGAAAAGGATGGACAATTTTCATTCGTGGATGCATCTCCGATCCGCTCCATCCCAGGAGAGGTAAAAGTTGGGAACCTGACGATTGGAAAACAAGACTTTTCGTTGATAAGCTTACTCGAAGTAGTAAGAAGTACTGTGAAGAAGACGCGTGCTACTCGAATCGTTGTAGACCCAATCTCACTGTTGTTGGCACAATACTCGGACGACAGTCAACGGCGAAAAGCGTTACTTGACCTCGTTGAAGCTCTGTCTGAAACAGGTGCCACGTGCATTATCTCTTCAGAACTTCGCCGCATTGGCATCAGAGGCCGAACTTTGCAACTGGAGGAATTTCTCGTGCACGGCGTCATAATAATGCAAACGATTGCCGCTGGTAGAACAATGGAACGCACTATTCAAGTAGAGAAGATGCGAGAAACGCAGATTGATCGACAGCCTCGACCTTACAGGATTACAGATAAAGGCATAGAGGTCTACCCGAAAGAGAGTGTAATCTAGACAGGC
>Ga0187766_10000619_pt1 | contig 20064 bp, 18 predicted proteins | sample 0216_QUI02_MP05__4_FD_132971 | JGI IMG/M metagenome (GOLD analysis project Ga0187766, IMG submission 132971) | Tropical peat soil microbial communities from peatlands in Department of Meta, Colombia - 0216_QUI02_MP05_20_MG | ecosystem: Environmental > Terrestrial > Soil > Wetlands > Peat ... | reverse complement strand
TCCGCACGATGCCGAGGTGCGCGGCATCGCCGATGGCGATTGGGTCGGGCTCACCAGCCGCGCTGGCGAGACGGTGCTGCGCGCGAAGGTCACCGACAAGATCGCCCCCGGAGTGGTGTACACGACGTTCCACTTCCCCGAGACCAATGCGAACGTGGTTACCACCGAGAACTCGGACTGGGCGACCAATTGCCCCGAGTACAAGGTCACCGCGGTCGAGGTGGTGCAGGTCAAGCAGCGCGACGCCTGGCAGAAACGCACCGAGGCCGAGCGCGCCCTGCCGCACCCGGAAGGCAAGCGCAAGCGGGATCGGGCGCCCGCCTGAGCCGTGGCGGCGCGCAAGCCTGAGCAGCCGAGCGCGGCGAGCACAACGACGCGCTCGCCGCCCCCCGCCCCCGCAGTCGGCGTCACGGTGGAGGTCGAGCGCTGGTCGCGTGGGGTCAGCGCGCACACGACGGATCTGGTCGCCGAAGAAGTCCCGGTCGCGCTCGTCTATCACGATGTGCCCCACGTGGTGATGCTCGCAACGCCCGCGGACCTTGAGGACTATGCGGTCGGCTTCACACTGAGCGAGGGACTCGTGGCGCGGCGCGAGGAGATCCGCGCCGTCGAGGTGGTTCCGGGCGCGCAAAGTGTCGACGTGAAAATCAGCGTCGCCTGGGAGCGCTTCGCCGAACTCCTCAAACGCCGCCGTAACCTCACGGGCCGTACCGGTTGCGGTCTTTGCGGTGCGGAGAGCGCGGCCGATGCGATCCGCGAGTGCCCGGCCGTTCCCGAGGGCGTCACGGTGAGCGCCGCCGAACTGCACGCGGCCATCGATGCGCTCGGTGCGCGTCAGCCACTCAACACCCGCACCGGGAGCGTGCATGCGGCGGCCTGGGTGGTACCGGGGCAGGGGATCCAACTCGTGCGCGAAGATGTCGGCCGGCACAACGCGCTCGACAAGGCCATCGGGGCGCTGGTGCGCGCGCAGTCGGACTTAAGCCGGGGCTTCATGCTGATCACGAGCCGCGCGAGCTACGAGATGGTGCAGAAATGCGCAACCGTCGGCGTGAGTCTCCTCGTGGCGCTCTCGGCGCCGACCGCCTTCGCGGTGCGCCTCGCCGAGCGCTCGGGGCTCACGCTGGTCGCCTTCGCGCGCCGCGACCAGCACGTCATCTACGCGCACCCGCAGCGCATCCGCTGAGCACGCATGAATATCGACCTCCTCATCAAAATGGCGAACGAGATCGGCGCCTTCTTTGCCGGTACCGACGATACCGAGCAGGCGGCACGCGCCGTCGCGACGCACCTCAAGCGCTTCTGGGAACCGCGCATGCGCGCGCAGATACTCGCCTACTACGCGCAGCGTAAGGGGGCGGGACTGAGTGATGTCGCCTTGCGCGCAGTCGCGCTGCTGGGCGCCGAGGCACAGCCGCCTCCGGCCGCCGCACCGCCGGCGAAGGGCGCCAAAGGATGAGTGCGGCGCGCGGCGGGGTGTTGATCTGCGGGTCGCTCGCCTTCGACACCCTCATGGTGTTCGCCGACCGTTTTGCGAACCACATTCTCCCCGACAAGATCCATATGCTGAACGTCTCGTTCCTCGTGCCCGAGATGCGTCGGGAGTTCGGCGGCTGTGCCGGCAACATCGCCTACAACCTGGGGCTCCTCGGCGATGTCGGCTACCCCATGGCAACCGTGGGCGTCGACTTCGCTCCGTATCGGGAGTGGCTGGCGCAGAACGGCGTCGCCGACCGGCACGTGCGCGTGATCGAGGGCGAGCTTACCGCGCAGGCCTTCATCACCAACGACCTCGACAACAATCAGATCACGGCGTTTCACCCCGGAGCGATGCGTCACGCGCACGTGAACCACGTGAGCGCCGCGCGCGATATCGCCATCGGCGTCGTGGCGCCCGATGCGCGCGAGGCCATGATGCAGCACGCCGCCGAGTTTGCCGCCGCGGGGATTCCCTACCTGTTCGATCCGGGACAGCAACTGCCGATGTTCTCCGGGGATGAGCTCAAGCGCTTTATCTCAAAGGCGCGTTGGGTGACGGTGAACGACTACGAATGGCAGCTCGTGAGGGAGCGGACGGGCTTTGAGGTCGAGGAGCTCACCGCGCAGGTGGCGGCGCTCATCGTCACCCGTGGCGCTGCCGGCTCGACGATCTACACCGCCGAGCGCGAGTTCCCGATCCCCGCTGTCCGCGCCCAGCGGCTCGTCGAGCCGACCGGCTGCGGGGATGCCTACCGCGCCGGGATCCTGCATGGACTCCTCCACGGCCTCGACTGGCCGACGGCCGGGCGGATCGCCTCCCTCATGGGTGCGATCAAGATCGAGGCGCGCGGCACCCAGAATCATCGCTTTACGCGCGAGGAATTCGCCGCGCGACTCGCGAGCGCCTTCAACAACTGAGCGGCATCTAGACATATCGCAAGCGCAGAGCGGGAACGCCCGCTCCTGAGTTAAACTATTTGTTTCACCTTTGTATCGGCGGCGGAACAGCACCAATGGCGAATGACTATCTCTTTACCTCGGAGTCGGTGTCCGAGGGACATCCGGACAAGGTGGCGGATCAGATCTCGGATGTCGTGCTCGATGCCATCCTGCGTGAGGATGCGCGCGGACGGGTTGCCTGCGAGACGCTCGTCAAGACCGGCGTCGTCATCGTCGCGGGCGAGGTGACCACGAGTGCCTGGGTGGACGTCGAATCGCTGGTACGCAAGACCGTGCTCGAGATCGGCTACAACTCCTCCGAGATGGGCTTCGATGGCGCGAGCTGCGGCGTACTCAACATCATCGGCAAGCAGTCCGCCGACATCGCCCAAGGGGTCGATCGCAAGGACGAGCGCAAGCAGGGCGCGGGCGATCAGGGCATGATGTTTGGTTACGCCACCGATGAGACCGATGTGCTCATGCCCGCACCCATCACGCTCGCGCATCGCCTGGTGAAGCGTCAGGCGCAGGTGCGCAAGTCCGGCAAGCTCCCCTGGCTCAGGCCCGATGCCAAAAGTCAGGTGACGCTGCGCTACGAAGACAGCAAGCCCGTCGGCGTCGAGGCGGTCGTGCTCTCGACGCAGCACAGCCCGGAGGTCTCCACGCGCGCGCTGCGCGAGGCGGTGATGGAGGAAATCCTAAAACCGGTGCTGCCCACCAAATGGATCGACAAGCGCACCCGCTACCACATCAACCCCACCGGCCGCTTCGTGATCGGCGGGCCCGTCGGTGATTGCGGCCTCACCGGGCGTAAGATCATCGTTGACACCTACGGCGGTTATGCGCGCCACGGTGGCGGCGCGTTCTCCGGCAAGGACCCTTCCAAAGTGGATCGCTCGGCCGCGTACGCGGCACGCTACGTCGCCAAGAACATCGTCGCCGCCGGGCTCGCCTCGCGCTGCGAGGTGCAGGTTTCATACGCCATCGGCGTCGCCGAGCCGACCTCCATCATGGTGGAGGCCTTCGGCACGAGCCGCCTCTCGCGCGAACGCCTGACGCAGATCGTGCGCAAGCACTTCGATCTGACCCCCTACGGGCTGCGCGAGATGCTCGATCTGCTGCGGCCGATCTACCAGAAGACCGCTACCTACGGGCACTTCGGCCGCACCGAGCCCGAGTTCACCTGGGAGCGCACCGATCTTGCCGATACACTGGCCGATGAGGCCAAGGGGATGCGCGCGGCCTAAGGGACAACAGATATTTGCAGCCGCATTCGCGGCCGCCACGCGTGCTGAGGAGCGTTGCGACGGGTGCGCAGGGATATCCCACTGCGGTGCCTGCCAGGCTCAGTTACCTCCGTGTCATCCATACGGCGCTCACTCTGTCGGAGTATCTGAGTATGAACGCCACGCTTAAACCTGCCGCCAAACATACCGACTACCGGGTCGCCGACCTCGGTCTGGCGGATTTCGGACGCAAGGAGATCGCGATCGCCGAAACCGAGATGCCCGGTCTCATGGCGATTCGCGAGGAATACGCGCGCACGCAGCCGCTGCGTGGTGCGCGCGTTGCGGGCTCGTTGCACATGACGGTGCAGACCGCGGTGCTTATCGAGACGCTGCAGGCGCTCGGCGCGCAAGTGCGCTGGGCATCCTGCAACATCTTCTCCACCCAGGATCACGCCGCCGCCGCGATCGCCGCGCGCGGCACCGCGGTGTTTGCCTGGAAGGGCGAGTCGCTCGATGAGTATTGGGAGTACACGCACCGGATCTTCGAATGGCCCGATGGCGGGCACTCCAACATGATTCTCGATGATGGCGGCGATGCGACGTTGCTCCTGCACCTCGGCACGCGCGCCGAGGGTGATCTGTCTTTGATCGCGAAGGCCACCTCGGACGAGGAGACCGCACTCTTTGGCGCCATCCGTGCGCGCCTGAAGAGCGATGCGCACTGGTACTCGAGCCGCATCCGCCACATCAAAGGCGTCACCGAGGAGACCACCACGGGAGTCAAGCGGCTCTATCGCATGGCACGCGAGGGAACGCTCGCCTTCCCGGGAATCAACGTCAACGACTCGGTCACGAAGAGCAAGTTCGACAACCTCTACGGCTGCCGCGAATCGCTCGTCGATGCCATCAAGCGGGCCACCGACGTCATGATCGCGGGCAAGATCGCCGTGGTGTGCGGCTATGGGGACGTCGGCAAGGGCTCGGCGCAGGCGTTGCGGGCGCTCTCCGCGCAGGTCTGGGTCACGGAGGTGGACCCGATCTGTGCATTGCAGGCTTCCATGGAGGGCTACCGGGTCGTGACCATGGACTTTGCCGCGGACAAGGCCGACATCTTCGTGACCGCGACGGGTAACTTCCAGGTGATCACGCACGAGCACATGGTGCGGATGAAGCACAATGCGATCGTTTGCAACATCGGTCATTTCGACAACGAGATCGACGTCGCGAGCCTCAGGCAATACCCCTGGGAGAACATCAAGCCCCAGGTGGATCACGTGATTCTCCCCGATGGACGACGGCTGATCCTGCTCGCCGAGGGCAGGCTCGTGAACCTCGGCTGCGGCACCGGGCACCCGAGCTACGTGATGAGTTCGAGCTTCGCGAATCAGGTCATTGCCCAGGTCGAGCTTTTCACCAACACGGCGAAGTACCCTCTCGGCGTCTACGTGTTGCCGAAGCAACTCGATGAGAAGGTCGCGCGGCTGCAGCTGAAAAAGCTCAACGTGCAGCTGACACAGCTCACCGACGCGCAGGCGCGCTACATCGGCGTCGACCCCGCCGGGCCCTACAAGCCCGACAGTTACCGCTACTAGGGGAGAGGCGATGAACGCTCCTTCGAGGAACGCCGGGGCTGCCCCGGCACAAAGAGGCGCGGTGCTGCTCGATGGCAAGGCGGTGGCGGCCAAGGTGCGCGCGAGCGTCGCCGAGCGCGCCACGGCCTTTGCGGAGCGTTACGGGCGCCCGCCCGGGCTTGCGGTGGTGCAGGTGGGCGAGGATGCGGCCTCGAGCGTCTACGTACGTAATAAGCGCAAGTCCTGTCAGGATTGCGGCATCGCCTCCTTCGCACACGATCTGCCCGCCAACGCCCAAGAGGTGCAGATCCTCACGCTCGTCGAGGCGCTCAACCACGACGGGCAGGTCGATGGCATTCTCGTGCAGCTGCCGCTGCCGAAGGGGGTGGATGCCAACCGCGTCATGGACGCCGTCGATCCCGCCAAGGACGTTGACGGCTTTCATCCGCTCAACACGGGGTTGCTCGCGCAAAAACGGCCGCGCTTGCGGCCGTGCACGCCCTACGGTGTCATCCGGCTCGCGCAGGAGTACGGCATCGCGCTCACTGGAACGCGCGCGACCGTCGTCGGCGCTTCGAACATCGTCGGCCGGCCGATGGCGCTCGAACTTCTGCTTGCGCGCGCAACCGTCACCGTCTGTCATACCGGCACGCGGGATCTTCGAGCCGAGGTTGAACGCGCCGAGATACTCGTCGCCGCGGTGGGCAAGGCCGGCTTCATCCCGGGCGAGTGGGTGCGGCCGGGGGCGGCGGTGTTTGACGTCGGCATCAACCGCTCAGCTTCCGGGAAGCTCGTGGGCGATGTCGAATTCGGGCCCGCCGCGGAACGCGCCGGCTGGATCACGCCGGTTCCCGGGGGGATCGGCCCCATGACGATCGCGATGTTGCTCTCTAACGCGGTCGATGCCGCCTATATGCGGGCTGAGCGTCCGCGGTGAAGGCCCGGCAACGCGCTGCGGCATTCAGGCTTAGCTGTTGTGGCGCAACGGCAGCAATTCCCGAGCGTTGCATGCAGTTGCAAGTTGGTATTGGGGCGGGGGCAACATCCAAGGCAACGCGTCAGCGCGCCTTTCCAACATGACGGCTTGCGGTTAGGTTCACGCCCGCCCGCGCATCGGTGTATGATTCCAAGCCCGACCCGTAGGCTGATTGTGGAGTAATAACGATGGCACGACGTCCACCCAACGACGGCGCATCCTGGAGCGCCCGTGAACTCATGACTCTCCGCGCGCTGGCCAAGGCCGGCACGCCAACCGGACACGTCGCGAGAAAGCTAGGCCGTACCGCGGCAGCGGTTCAGCAGAAAGCCATGCGTGCGGGAATCTCGTTCCGCGCAGCCAAGCGCCGTGCGGCTCGCAGAAAGAAATAACCGGCGGGTTTCTATGAGATTTCTGTCCCGGGCGCGCGCCGAGCAGGCGCGCCGGTCCGGGGTATAGTATGTAGCCGCCGATCCGACCCGGGCCGGCCTTGCAGGGCGCGGCTGACACCCTGACAACACCGACCACGTTCGCGGAGGAGTGGCGCGGACAAGAACAAAGGGGGCAGCATGCTCAGGTTCATTCGATTCGTCTGGATTCCCTTGGCGCTCACGCTGAGCGCCTGTGATGTGCAGGTGCAGGATGCAACGCCCGCGGAATTCAACGCCAATCACGACATCGGCATGTACAACGTCACGGCCACGGTTACCCGCGGGGCGATGGTCACGCCGGGCTCCGTGTTTGTGTTTGCAGTTGGCGACAACCAGAAGGTAACGCTCACACCCAATGCGGACGGCTCCGAGTGGAAGGGACTGTATTCCGCGCGCTGCCGCAGCAGCTTCCCGCTGCAGTTTCTGGTGGAATGGAAAGGACTCTTCGACGTGCGCCACAAGGTCGCTCCGGTGCAACCGAAGGCCGTCAAGCTCATCGAGCCGCCACTCACACGCACCGCCGGCTTCGATACCTCGGGCAAGGAGCCAAAGGGCGGCTGGCCCGGCTCGGTGAAATACCGCTTTGTGACCGTGCCGAGCGCCTCGATCAACTCCGCGCACATTGAGCCCTGGAGCCAGACGCCCGCCGAGATCGCAGCCGCCAAGGCCATCTCGGTCGTGTCGCCACTCCCGGTCGTCGTTGGTTGCGGCGATCTCGGTGAAATCCGCGTCGCGAGCACCCAGCCGCGCGCCCACGGTACGCTCGTCATCGATACCGACGACCCGGCCGTACCTCACTGGCAGACGAGCGTCGAGTTCTCGCCGAAGTGAGCGCGGCGGCGCGCTGGCGACCCGTAGCCGTGGCGCTCGCGGCGACGGTCGTCGCGAGCGCCACCGCCGAGGCGGCTGCGCCGCCCACTGCGCCCGTCAAGATCGGCATCATCGGTGCGGGACGCATCGGCGGAACACTCGCCAAGCTCTGGGTGCAGGCAGGCCACGAGGTGCTGATCTCCTCGCGCCATCCCGATGAGCTCAAGCCCCTCGCGCAAGCGCTCGGCTCCAAGGCGCGCGTCGGCACGCCGCGCGAGGCGGCACTCTTTGGGCCGGTCGTGTTGATCTCGGTGCCTTACGGCGCGCTGCCTCAGATCGGACATGACTTGAAGGCCGAGCTCGCCGGCAAGATTGTTCTCGACACCGGTAATCCGTATCCGGAGCGCGATGGCGCCATGGCGCTCGAAGCGCGCCGGGTGGGAACGGGCGTGAGCTCAGCCGAATACCTTCCCGGCGTGCGTCTCGTGCGTGCGTTCAACGCCATCAACTACCGGGACCTCGCGAGCGAAGCACACCGAAGCGGCGAGCCGATCGCCATACCCCTCGCCGGCGACGATGCGCAGGCGCTGGAGGTGGCGGCGGGCCTCGTGAGGGATGCGGGCTTCGAGCCGGTGGTGGTCGGGCCGCTCTCGCGCGCACGCGAGTTCGACGTTGGGACCAACGTCTATACCCGTCTGCTCACGGCGCCCGAGCTGCGCAAGGCGCTTGGGCTCTGAGGCGGGGGTTTCAAGGGGAGGAGAGAGAGCGCACCGGCGTTACGCGAACTCAAATCCGAGTGTGCTTAAAAATGTGCCCGCGTTCGCGAAAGTCAGGGCCACTCGGGAGTGCGTACGACCGGTGCGATGGTGAGTATGGTGCACCGGCGCTGAACGCTCGGTGAATAGCTCTTTGGTATAAGAGTTCCCCTGCACCGCCGAGTCAGGAAGGAACGCCCACGCGGGATCAGGCCGTGTGCCCCCGAGTGAACTTTGTCGCGGTTGACGCTGCCGAATGGATTGGGAGTGGCTCATGTCGCCCGTATATCAAAGCGTCCTCCTGATCGGCGTCGCCACCTTCGTCGCGCCACTCTCGGGCGGCGAGTTCGCGCAAACCACGATTGACTTCGCTCCGCAGGTAACATCGGCACTCGAGCATCAATATGGGAGCGCCGAGGAAGCCCGCCTGCGCACCGCGATTCTTGAGGCCGTATCACGCGAAACGGCACACATCGCCATGCCCCCTGGTCTTACGGTCACGGTGCTCCTCGAGGAGGTTGCCCCCACCCGTCCGACCCGGGAGCAACTCAGCACTGACCCGGCGTTGGACATTACGGCGACCAAGTACATCGGCGGGGCTGCACTCATGGGCACAGTCCGCGATTCGGGCCAGCAGGTCGTTGCCACGACGAAGTATCGCTACTTCCCGCTCACGCTCGCACTGGGTTCCGCATCACGCGACCCGTGGGCGGATGCGCGGCTCGCAATTGATCAGTTCGCGGTGAAACTCGCCGCCGCCTGTCCTCGAACGCACTGAGCTTCAGTCGCGCAGCCGCGCCCGCAGCCGCGCGATCTCGTCCTCGCCAAGACCGATGCGCCTGAGATAAGCGCGCACCCCTCCGCCCTCGGCGAGGAATTTCAGCATGTTGTGCACGCCCACCTCCGGGCAGTGCAGCGCTGCGAGAATCCGCGCCGGTTCGGTGTTGGGATAACGTTTGAGGTATCCCTCACGCAGGTTCTCCGAGCTCGCGACATAGTCACGCGCAATGGCCTCGGGCTCGGCGTCGGCGAGTGTCAGCAGGAGCGCCGCTATCAACCCGGTGCGGTCCTTGCCGGCGACGCAGTGAAAGAGCAGAGCGCCCGGGGTGGCCGCGGCGATGACGCCGAGCACCGTGCGCAGTTCCGCGCCCACCCCCTCGAGTGCCGCACATTTCCACAGTTCCTTGGTCGGCTCCGGGCAGCGCAAGCGCCACTCGTCCTCGCTGGGCGTGAGGAGCGAAAGCTGCACGTAACGCACCTGCGGGAGGGCGGTGGGGATCGGGTTCGGATGGCGCGCCACTTCCGCGGGCCAGCGCAGGTCGATCACCGTCTCGACCCCATAGCGAGCGAGGGCCTCGACACCCTCGGCGTTGAGCTGCGCGAGATCATCGGCGCGCAGCAGCGAGCGCGAGCGGGTCACCCCGCCATCGAGCGTCGGATGGCCGCCGAGGTCGCGCGCGTTCAGCAGAGCCGGGAAGTGCAGCCGCTGCTGCTGCATCAGCCCTTCGAATCGCGCCGCTGACTGATGGCCACGCCCGCGAGTATCAGCGCGCCCGCGATCGCCATGGTTGGCGTGAGGGGCTCACCGAGGAGGAGCCAGGCCCAGATGACGGCAAAGAGCGGTATCAGATAGGTGACCGTGGACGTGCGCGCCGGACCGACGCGGGCGATGAGACGGTAATAGAACACGAAGGCGATTCCCGTGCACAGCATCCCAAGGAGTATGCCACTCACCCAGGAGGCGGCGGCAATCGGATGATGGGGCCAATTGTAGATGGCGAGCGGTGCAAGCAACACCGCGCCGCTGATCAGGGTAGCCGCGGCGACGGCCCCCGAGGGGAGACCGGTCAGGTAGCGGCGCACGAAGTTGATGCCGAAGCCATAGCAGACCGATGCCATGGTGCCGGCAAGCGCCGCCGGCCACACACTTTCGCCGGCGGTGCGGCCGCTCGCAAGTATGAGCACGCCGACGAATCCGGCGACGAGACCGGCGATACGCATCGGGCCGATCCGCTCCCCGTAGAGGACAAAGGCGACGAGCGCCGTGAACATCACCGTCATGGCGTTCGTGATCGCGCCAATCCCCGCGGGTGCGCGCTCCGCTCCCCAGGCAAAGAGCACGAACGGGATCACCGAATTCACCGCGGCGATGCCGGCAATCCGCAGCCAAAGGCGCGGAGTGAACTGCGCGCGGGCGCGCCAGAGCAGCGGGATTAGGATCAGGCCACCGAGCGCAAGTCGCACCTCGACGAGCGGCACGGGACCAAAATCGGCCGCCGCAACGCGCATGAAAAGGAACGATCCGCCCCAGATCGCGCCGAGCAGCGTGAGCTCAAGGGCGATACGCCCGGAATCGGTAGCGGCGGTCTCGCCCTTCGATGTCGCGTGAGTGCTCACGCGCGCGGCATTCGCCGCGGTGCTTTGCGGAACGGACATGGGACGCTAATCCTCCTGATGGTTCATCCTCAGCTTCAGGGGGCGGTACTTTGCGGCACGCCGCCGAACGCTCGCCACCCGATGCTTGCTTCTCGGCGCTCGCCTCATCCGAGCGCCTGCTCAAAATCCTCAAGCAGATCGTCTGTCGACTCGATGCCGACCGAGAGCCGCAGCAACCCCTCGCTGATGCCGCTGCCGCGGCGTTCCTCGGGCGTGAGCCCCGCGTGCGATGTGGTCGCCGGGCGCGTCAGCAGCGTATGCACGCCCCCAAGACTCGGTGCCACGACCGGAATGCGAAGGCGCGCGCCGAGGGCTTCTGCGGCCTGCACACCGCCTTTGAGTTCGAAGCTCAGCACACCGCCAAAGCCCGCAAAGAGCTTGCGGGCGCGCGCGTGGCGCGGATGACTCTCGAGACCCGCGTAATAAACCCGCGTCACCGCGCGGTGTGTCTCGAGAAAGCGCGCGATGCGCAGTGCACTCTCATTCTGATAGCGCACCCGGAGCGCGAGTGTTTTCAGTCCGCGCTTGAGCAGGAACGCCGCGTGCGGATCGAGTGAGCCGCCGTAGTGGTTCGCCTTGTGACGGATGCGCTCGATGAGCTCGGCGCTGCCCGAGACTGCGCCTGCGACCAGATCCGAGTGGCCGTTGAGATACTTGGTGGCGCTCTCGATCACGAGATCGAAGCCGAGTTCCGCCGGGCGGAAGTTGATGGGACTCGCGAAGGTGTTGTCGATGATCGAGATCAGTCCATGCTTGCGTGCGAACGCGACCACCCCCTCGAGATCGGCGACTCTCAGCAGCGGGTTGGTCATGGCCTCGACGTAGATGGCGCGGGTCGTCGGGCGCAACAGCGCGGCCCAGGAGTCGCGCTCGTCTTCGGCGATGAAATTGCAACCGATGCCGAGCTTCGGAAACTCCTTGGTCACGAAGTCGTGCGTTCCGCCGTAGAGGCAGTTCTGTGCGAGGAGGTGATCGCCGCTCGCGAGCAGCGTGAGAAGCGTCGTCGAGATGGCCGCCATGCCGCTCGCCGCCACGAGCGCGGCCTCTGTGCCCTCGAGAGCCGCAAGCTTCGCATGTAGCGCGAGCTGGCTCGGCGTGTTATTCATGCGTATATAACGAACGTCGTGATAGCCACCTTCGCCTTTGTACTCGAAGGTCGCCGACTGGAAGATCGGCATTTCCACCGCACCGAGGATGCGCGGCAATGGCTCACCGGCGTGCACCAGTTTGGTTTCGATCCGTTTGTAGGATTCGGACATAAATGCTCCGCGGCTGGCATTGTCACCTGAATAGGTTAGCGCGCGCTTCTGCCTTAATGGAGATGCGCGCCGCACCACCGCGCCACACACTGTGCGGGCGCTGCGCCAGTACAGCATCGCACGGGAGCGCGCGGCGCGCATGATGCGACCGACCGAGCGTTTTTCCGGCTGCGCCGACAACTACGCCCGTTATCGTCCGGGGTATCCTCGGGGGGCGCTCGAGCTCCTCGAGCGCCGCTGCGGGCTCGGCCCCGCAGCGCTCGTGGCCGATGTCGGCTCCGGTACCGGCATTCTGACCGAGCTCCTGCTCTCGAGCGGTGCGCACGTGATCGCCGTCGAACCCAATGACGCCATGCGCGCGGCGGCGGAAGCGCAGCTTGCCAACCACCCGCGCTTCCGCAGCGTGAGCGGCACGGCGGAGGCGACCACGTTGGCGTCCAAGAGCATCGATATTTGGGTTGCGGGTCAGGCGTTTCATTGGTTCGACGGGCCGGCGACGCGACGCGAGGCGTTGCGCGTCATCAAAAAAGGCGGCTGGGGTGCGCTCTTATGGAACGAGCGCCCGCTCGATCCGGGTGCGTTCCTGGGAGATTACGAGACGCTGCTGCGCCGCCACGCCCCCGAGTACACCGCGATCAAGGCGCGGCGCGCTGAGGAGACGAGCATGCGCGAGTTCTTCGGTGGGGCGATGGAACGTGCCACGTTCCCGAACGAACAGCGGCTCGACTTTGCGGGGCTGCAGGGCCGACTCCTTTCGTCGTCCTACGCCCCGCAGCCGGGTGAGCCGGAGTACGAGCCGATGATGGCAGGGCTGCGCGAAGTATTCCGCCGCCACGAGCGCGACGGCCACATCGTCTTTCCCTACCTGACGCTCGTTTATTTCGCCCAGCTCAAGCCGCCCGCCTGATCCGGGCGCCGCCGCCGCTACCAGATGCGCACCCGGTCGGCGGGCGCGAGATAGAGCTTCTGCCCGCTCTTGACGGCGAATGCCCCGTACCACTCATCGATGTTGCGTACCGTGTCGGCCCGATACTCATCGGGTGCATGACCATCGGTAATGATCCGGCGCCGCAGCTCGGGCTCGCGGATCTTCTCGCGCCAGTTCTGCGCATAGCTGAGGAAGAAGAGTTGCTCGGCGCTGAATCCGCCCGCGCTTGCGGGGTTCTTGCCCCCAAGCGTCAGTCGCCAGGCGTCATACGATGCGGCGAGGCCGCCGAGATCGGCGATGTTCTCGGCGAGTGTCTGCCGGCCGTTGACCGCGAGGTCGGGGAAGGGGTGATAGGCGTCGAATTCGGCGATCAGGCGCTCGCCGGCCGCCTGGAAGTGTGCGAAGTCCTCCTTGGTCCACCAGTCCTTGAGCCGGCCGCTCGCATCGAATAACGCCCCCTGGTTGTCGAAACTGTGGCTGATCTCGTGACCGATGACCGACCCGATCGCGCCGTAGTTCATCACCGCGTCGCGGTGCGGGTCGAAGAAGGGCGGCTGGAGAATGGCGGCCGGGAAGTTGAGCGCGTTCAGCGCCGGCAGATTCACGGCATTCACCAGCTGCGGGTTCATCACCCATTCGGAGCGATCGACCGGAGTGCCGAGCTTCGCGAGGTTGTAGTGGTAATCGAACAGCTCGGCGCGCTCGGCGTTGCCGAAGGCGTCGCCACGCAAGATTTTCAGGCCCGAGTAGTCGCGCCAGTGATCGGGGTAGCCGATGCCGACCCGCAGCGTCGCCACCTTCTCTTTGGCTTTCTGCCGCGTCTCGGGCGTCATCCACGTGAGCCGGTCGATGCGCGTGGTGAAGGCCGCGAGCAGATTGCGCACCATTTGCTCGGCGCGCGCCTTGTCGGCTGCGGGAAAGTAGTGCTTTACATAGAGCTTGCCGACCGCCTCGCCAAGGGCCGCGTTGGTCTCATCGACGGCGCGCTTCCAGCGCGGACGCTGTTCCGGGACGCCAGAAATGACGCGCTCGTGGAAGGCGAAATGTTCGTCGACGAAGGCCTTCGGCAGGTATTCCGAGTTGTGCTCGATCAGGTGAAATCGCAGGTATTCCTTCCAGGTGTCGAGCGCTTCGCTCGCCGTAAGCGCTGCGAGGCCGATAAGTGCGCTCGGCTGCCAGACGACGAACTCGCGCTGTCCCGAGAGGTGTGCAGCAGCGAAGAACGCCGACCAGTCGAGCCCTGGTGCGCGTTGCGCGAATTCTTCTGCCTTCCAGTGATTGTCACCCTTGAGGACTTCTTCCGAGTCCGCGCGGCTCCAATGCACCTCCGCCATGCGCCGCTCGAGCGCGAATATGCGCTGCGCGGCCCCTTGCGGATCGGGCAGCTGGGCGAGTGTGAGCACGGCGGCGATATGGGCCTGGTAGGCGTTGCGCACCGCGGTCATTTTCTGCGAGGTGCTGAGGTAGTAGTCGCGGTCGGGCATCGTGAGCCCGCCCTGGAGCAGAAACGGCGCGTAGCGGGTCGGATCATCCAGATCCTGGGCCACCCAGAGACCGAACAAGTTGTCGGTGTGCATATGGGTGTTGTTGAGGACATCCACATCGGCGCGCAGCGTCGTGCCGAGCGCCTGCGCGAGAGCGACTCGGTCATGGATCGCCTCGATAGTGCGCAGCCCGGGGACAAGCGGCGTGAGACCCCGCTTGTCGATGGCCGCCTCATCCATGAAGCTGAAAAAGTAATCGCCGATCTTGCGCGCTTCAGAGCCATCCGCCTTGTGTTCGCTCTCGCGAATCAGCTCGACATTGCGTTCGAGTGTGAGCTCGGTGAGTTGCGCAAACGTGCCATAGGAAGCGCGATCGGCGGGAATCTCGGTCGTCGCGAGCCAGCCGCCGTTGGCAAAGCGGAAGAAGTCATCGCCCGGGATGACCGCTCGATCGATGCCGGCGCCATCGAAACCGGTGCCGCTCTGAGCCGCGGGCTGCGCGGGCGATCGCGTGGCGAGTGTCAGGCCCGCGGCGAGCGTCGCGAGCGCGGCAATCTGCAGCAGGCGTAAAGACGTGGTTCCATGTTGTTTTGTGCTCAAAGCCGACATCTCCCCCGGCAGCCCGCAGGATCGCGCAGTCTACACGAAGCCCGGATGTTGAATCTCGTACGAGAGCGCACGAATACTTCCGTCTGACTCAAAGACGAGACCAAACGCCTTGCACGCGAGAGGAGGATTGGCCGCACTGCTCGTGCTCACCGGATGCTGGGCCGGGGCCGCGTGTGCGTGGGGTCCGCAGGGCCACCGCACCGTCGGTGCGATTGCCGATCGGCTGCTGAGCTCCGACGCGCAGCGCACCGTCGCCGAGCTCCTCGCTGACGATCTCGACAAGTTCGGAAACCTCTCCGGCCGCACCACGCTGGAATCGATATCGGTGTGGGCGGACGAGGTCTCGGGTACCTCGGCGGCCCACCCCAAGTGGCACTATGACGACATACCGGTGTGTGGCAGCGCCCCCAAATCGAGTTACTGCCCGGAGGGCGAGTGCAACAGCGAGCAGCTCAAGCGTCTGATCGGCGTCCTCGGCGATGCGCGCGCGCCGCACCGCGAGCGCAACGAGGCTCTCAAGTGGATCGTGCATCTGATCGGCGACATCCATCAGCCCTTGCATGCCGCCGACAACGCTGATCATGGCGGGAACAAGGTCGCGGTGGTGCTCGAGGGTGTCCACACCCGCGGACGCGAGAATCTACACCGCGCCTGGGATGGTGATTTTGTGAGTCTCGCGCTCCACTCCCGCAACCGCCAGCAGCCACCGCCCGACATCGACCAGCTCGCACTCGAGGCAAAGCGCCTGGTCGGGGAGGCCGGTCAGGGCACGCCTGACAGTTGGGCGAGTGAATCGAACAACCTGGCGCGCAACGTCGTTTACCAATATCGCGGGTTTGCCTGCGGGAGCATCCCGACCGAGATTGTTGTGCTCGATCGTGATTATCAGGCGGAGGCGCTGCCGGTCGTACGGGATCGGCTGCTCTATGCCGGTGGGCGTCTAGCGAATCTGCTGAACCACCTCTTTGGCGCGCAAGAGCGCATCCCGGCGGCCTTTGGGCTGCCCTCACCCTGAGCGCTGCCGCGGAAGCGCTCGCGTGCTAGATTAAAGGTCCGATGTAGGGACAAGGATAAGAGCCGTGAACGCCTGGAACGAGAGCTTGGCCAGTGCTGAGCGTACCCCGAAGCCCGCGTACCCACCGCCCGCGCTCGCCGAACTGCCCCGACCCGAGGGTGGCGGCCGCGGCCTCGACCGGCGGCTACTCGCTCGCCTGCTCGCCTTCCTTGGCGACCCGCCTATCGAATTCGCGCTGCGCGGGGGCGCGCGCGTCGGGCCAGAAGCGCCGATCGCGCGCGTAACCTTTGCGAGCCGCTCGACGCTGCTTTGGATCCTCACCGATCCCTGGGTGCGCTTCGGCGATGCCTACAGCGATGGTGAGATCACGGTCGATGGCGACCTCGTCAGCGTACTCGAGAGCGTGAACCGCTCGAGCGATGGCATGCACCGCGGATCGGCTTCGCCTCTGCGCCGCGCGCTGCGCCGTCCGCACCGCAATACGCTCGCGGGCTCGCGCGACAACATTCATCACCATTACGACATCGGCAACGAGTTCTACTCCCTCTGGCTCGGGGACACGATGGCCTACACCTGCGCCTACTTCCCAACGCCCGAGGCGACGCTCGAAGAGGCGCAGACCGCGAAGATGGATCACGTCTGCCGCAAGGTCCGGCTCAGGGAGGGCGAGCGCGTCGTCGAGGCCGGCTGCGGCTGGGGGACGCTTGCGCTGCACATGGCGCGCCATTACGGCGTGCAGGTGCGCGCATTCAACATCTCGCACGAGCAGGTCGTCTATGCGCGTGAGCGCGCGGCGCGGGAGGGCCTTGCGGGACGTGTCGAGTACCTCGAGGACGACTACCGCAACATCAGCGGCGAATACGACGCTTTCATCTCGGTTGGCATGCTCGAGCACGTGGGCCCGGACAACTACACGACCCTCGGCGACGTCGCCCGCCGTTCGCTTCGTGGCCGTGGCCGTGGGCTCATCCACTCGATCGGGCGCAATTACCCTGCGCCGCTGCAGGCGTGGATCGAAAAGCGTATCTTTCCGGGCGCCTACCCCCCGTCCCTCTCCGAGATGGCGCGCATTTTCGAACCCTGGGACCTCTCGGTGCTCGATGTGGAGAATCTGCGGCTGCACTACGCGCAGACGCTGCGGCACTGGCTCGCGCGATACCAGGCCGCGAGTGAGCGCGTGCGCGCCATGTTCGACGAGAAGTTCGTGCGCATGTGGCGGCTTTATCTTTCGGGCTCGGTCGCTTCCTTCTCGACCGGCGGGCTGCAGCTGTTCCAGATCGTGTTTGCGCCAGGCGCGAGCAACGATATCCCCTGGACGCGTGCGCACGTGTACAGCGACGCCTGAGCCGCGCGAACTCCATGCGCAGTTGCGAGGTGCTCATCGTCGGCGGCGGTCCCGCGGGATCCACCGCCGCGCGGTGGCTCAAGCGCGCCGGCGCCGATGTCCTCATCCTCGATCGCGAACGCTTCCCACGCCTTAAGCTGTGCGCAGGCTGGATCACCCCCGAGGTGGTCCGCGAGCTCGAGATGGATCTCGACACTTATCCGCACCGTCTGTTGACCTTCCCGCGGCTGCGTCTGCATTTTGGGCGGCTGCACGTGCCGGTGCCCTGCGTGCAGCATTCCATCCGCCGTTTCGAATTCGACGCGTGGCTGCTCGAGCGCTCGGGGGTCGAAGTCCTCGAGCACAACGTACGGCACATCGAAGCCGACGGCGAGGGCTTTGTGGTCGATGGCGCTTTCCGTTGCCGCTACCTGATCGGAGCCGGCGGCACGCGCTGCCCGGTGTATCGCACGCTCTTCCGCGAGCTCAACCCGCGCGCTACGGAACTGCAGATCGTCACCCTCGAGCACGAGATGCGCTACGACTGGCACGATCCCGACTGTCACCTCTGGTTCTTCGATCGGGGGCTGCCCGGTTACTCCTGGTACGTGCCCAAGGAGCACGGCTGGCTCAATGTCGGTGTCGGCGCGATCGCCGAGCGCGTGAAGCGCAACGGCCAGGACATCAAGGAACATTGGGCGAATCTCACCGCGATGCTCGACACCGAGCTCGCCCCCGGCGCGCACTATGATCCGGCCGGCTACAGCTACTACCTGCGTGGCCGCGTCGATACCGTGCAACGCGGCAATGCCTTCATCACCGGCGATGCCGCGGGTCTCGCCACGCGTGATCTTGGTGAGGGCATAGGACCTGCGATTCGCAGTGGCCTGCGCGCAGCGCGAACGATCCTCGAGGGAACACCCTACCGGCTCGACGATGTCACCGGTATGAGTATCGGCAGCATCGCTCGCAGCATGTTCGCGCGCGCGCCGCGCGAGCGCGGCATTTCCGGGCGCTGGCAGAGCGCGCCCAGCGGAGGACCCGCCGATGCCTCACGTCACCGTGATCAATGAACACCACCACGTCCAGCAGATCGTCTCCGGGCATCATCACCTGACCGCCGACGAGGCCGTGGCGGCAGGGGGGAGCGATGCGGGATTCGCCCCGCGGGAGCTCCTTCTCGCGAGCCTCGGAGCCGACACCGCGGTCGCGCTCCGCAAGCATGCCGCGCAGAACGAATGGACACTTGGGAAGATTACGGTGGGCGTGCGCTGGTCGCGCGATAGTTCCGGCAAGGATCACATCGAACGGCGTCTTTCCTTCGGAAAGCCCCTGACCCCGGCGCAGCGCTCTCGCCTCCTTGAGATCGCGGCACAAACCCCGGTCACGAACGTGCTGGCACCCGGGATCGCGATCGAGTCATCGGTCATCGACTGAGGGAATCACTGGGGCCGCCGGCGAGTCCGGCGCGCCGCCTACGAGCTGACTTTCACCTGATAGGTGACGATGATCGTCGCGCCCGATCCAAGCGTGCCGGTGAAGGTCCATTGGACCGAACCGCTGGCCCCGGGCGCAGGCTGCGTGGTCACCGTGCAGGAGGTCATCCCGGCGGGCAAGGTGCCGGGGCACGCGGTCGACACGAAACCCGTGAACGCGGGCGTCGAGTCGTAGATCACGAGCGTCGAGAGGGTCTGGGAGCCCGTGTTGGTCGCGGTGAGCGTGTATTGCAGCGTGTCACCGGGCTTCGCGTTCACGGAGGTGGCGTTACCGGTTCCCTGGGTGACATCGCTCACGAGCTTCATGAGGGTAAGCGTGCCGGGTGAGCCCACCGTCGTTACATCGCTCGCCGTCACCGTGGCACTGAGTGCCGGGTTGGCATTCGTGTACTGGAAGGCCGCACTGACCGTGATCGCGCTCTGCGCGCCCGGGGTGGAGGCCTCGGGCACCTGCACCTGTACGAGGAGACAGACGGTCTGACCCACGGTGACGGTGATCGGCCCGCTGACGATCGCGTCCGCATTGCTGATCGTGCCGCTGCAAGCAGTGTCCCGGTACAGCACCTGCGTCCAGGCCGGTACCGAGGGCGTGGAACTGCCGGCCAGCGAGACGGTGACCTGACCGCCGCTGCCCGCAACGAACGCGTGCGCATAGCTCACCATTGCGCCCGGTTGCGCGTGCTGTGCACCGTTCGGAGTGAGGGTGTTGGGGGGCACGAGTCCGAAAGTGACACCGCTATAGACGGTGCCCGCGGCCGGTGTAAAGGTGACACTTGGGCGGGTGTAGGTGCCGCCCGTGGTGCCTGCGCCGCCACCGGTCGCGAGGTATCCGCCGGGGGCTGAGGGGGTGACAGTCAGGGCGCCGGCGGCGCTTGCCGGAATAAAGAGCGTATACGTGCCGTTGCTTGCGGTGCTGGCCGTGGTCGCGGTTGCACCGCTGGTCTGCACGGCAATGCCGCTGATCCCGGCCTCGCTGCCGTCCTGGATGCCGTTGTTGGCGGTGCCGCCGCCCACCCCGATGTCACCGAACACCGTGCCGCTGACACTGCTGCCGTTGTAGAGCCCGAAATTCTCGGGTGGCGGCAAAGCGTTCGCGACGACGTTGAACTGAATGATGCCGCTCGCGTTTTGCGTGCCGATCCAGCCCGCGGGCAACGCAGGGGTGACGTTGGCGAGGGTGTTGTTGGTGCTCAGAATCAGGCAGTAGCTGCCCGCAGCGAGGCCGGAGAGGCTGTAGGCGCCGGTGGCGGCAGTGACCGCCGCGGCGGCGGTCGCCGGGCTCTTGCAGGCGCCGCCGGTGTAAGTCGCGAGCTTGACGTAGAG
>Ga0187766_10000617_pt1 | contig 20082 bp, 20 predicted proteins | sample 0216_QUI02_MP05__4_FD_132971 | JGI IMG/M metagenome (GOLD analysis project Ga0187766, IMG submission 132971) | Tropical peat soil microbial communities from peatlands in Department of Meta, Colombia - 0216_QUI02_MP05_20_MG | ecosystem: Environmental > Terrestrial > Soil > Wetlands > Peat ... | reverse complement strand
TCCGATGCTGCGCGGGTATTCCGTCGAGATCAGCCCGCAGAACGAGAAGGTGGTCGACTCAGCCGCGGAGCGGCTGGAGCCGGGGACCGAAGTCTTCTTCACCTGGATCCCCGGCGAGGATTTCTCGAAGGCTGTGGCGCCGGCAGCGAAGCTCCGCAAGGCCGGGCTCTATCCCGTTCCGCACATCGGCGCGCGGCATCTCGAGAGCAAGGAGCAGCTCGATCAATTGCTTGGCGCGTTCACCGGCGCAGGAGTGGACCGCGTGCTATTGATCGGCGGCGAGCGCGATAAGCCGCTCGGTCCCTACGATGCGAGCATTCAAGTGATGCAGTCCGGCTTACTGCAAAAGCACAATATCCGTCGCGCTGGAATCAGCGGGTTCCCCGAAGGCCATCCGAGAATTTCCGAGCAGGTGCTCGCCGAATCGACCCTCGCCAAAATGAAATACGGCCGCGAGATTGGTCTTGAGCTGCAGATCGTGACGCAGTTCGTCTTCGAGGGCGAGCCGATCGCCGCGTGGCTGAAAAACCTGCGCGCGATGGGCATCGATCTTCCTGTGCGGCTGGGACTCGCCGGTCCAGCCGGCATTGCGACGCTTACGCGCTATGCGATTCATTGCGGTGTGGGAAATTCGATCAAAGCGCTGACGAAATCCGCGTCGTTCGGCAAGCTGCTTACCGAACGCGATCCCGAACCCGTGATTCGCGAGCTGATGGGCGCATCGCCGGATGGCGATCCGTCCAAGTTGGGCGTCGCGGCGCTGCACTTCTACACGTTCGGCGGGCTCAAGAAGACCGTCGAGTGGATCAACGCCATGCGCGGGCAGTAGCTCGGCTGCCGCTAGAGCAATTCCGTTGCGTAAAATGCGCCGCTTGGTGTGTCTTCGTGCTTGAAGTAGGCGAAGACGTCGCCCGAACGCGCGGCTTCCATCACTTTCCGCTTGATCGCCTTGCGGGCACGAGGGGAGTACTTGTCCTTGCGTAGCCGAAAATAGCGGAAATTCGCGGTCGCAAGGTCGGGTGCCTCCAGCTTTTCGCTTTCCGCCTGGCACAGCGCGACTCGCGCTCGGCGCAGCCGGTCGTACACGTCATCGACAAACCAAGAAGGATGCCGAAATTCGATCGCAAAGCGCGTACCGCTCGGAAGTTTTTCGAGAAATCCGCCGAGCCGCGCTAGATCGCATTTGAAATTCGGAGGAAGCTGGAAAAGCACCGGGCCGAGTTTGCGCGCCCTGCGGAGCGGTTCGAGCGAGGCGAGAAATTGCGAAGTCAGTTTCGCGACGCCGCGCAACCGCTTGATGTGCGTGATGGATTGGTGAGCCTTCACGGCAAATTTGAAATTCGCGGGTGTCGCGGCGATCCACTCGGCGAGCAACGGCTTGGTGACGGCGCTGCGAAACGTGTAGTTCACTTCGACGGAGTTCAGGCGCGTCGCGTAGTATTCGAGAAATTTCGCGGACGCGAGCTTCGCGGGATAAAAGTCGGGCCGCCAGCTCGTGTAGGCCCAGCCCGACGTGCCAGCGTAAATTTTGCCCATGCGTAGGAATCACCCCAACGACGGTCAAGTTGACAGTGTAGATCAGCTCACGATAGTGTCAAAAATCATGGAAGTCTTCGATTATGAGGCGCTGCGGAAAGCGCCGCTCGTGCGCGAGCCGTACGAGCACGTGATTCTGCCCGGGTTCGTGAAGCCCGAAGCGCTCGCGAAAATCAACGCGGACTACCCGCGCATCGACCACGCGGGCAGTTATCCGCTCGCGTCGCTCGAATTCGGCCCGAATTTTCAGCGGATAGTCGACGCGCTTGAATCCGAAGAATTTCGCAAGGCGTTCGAGGAGAAATTTGGGACAGATTTGAGCGGCCGTCCGACGACGATCACCATCCGCGGCCGCAGCGACACGCGCGACGGCAACATCCACTGCGATTCGGAGAGCAAGATCGTCACGATTCTCCTCTACATGAATCCCGGTTGGGACGATTCGGGCGGGCGGCTCCTCTTGCTTCGCTCGCGCAGCGATATCAACGACGTCGCGGCGGAAGTGCCGCCGTCTGGCGGCACGCTGGTCGCGTTTCTCCGCTCCGATCATTCCTGGCACGGGCATCTGCCCTTTATCGGGGAGCGGCGCGTGATTCAGTTCAACTGGGTAACCGGCGAAGGCAGCCAACGCTTCAATCTTTTTCGCCATCGCGTCTCGGCTTCGGTGAAGCAGCTGCTGAGCTTCGGGAAGTCGAAGGATTCGCGCGCCGCCGCGCCCGAGCGAATGTGAACGAGTACGGTCAGTTTCACGACGGCTCTTTCGACGGCCTCTGGATCAACGAGAAAACTGCGCATATTTTCCTAACCGCCGACGAAAACCAGTCGTTCGTCGCCGTCCTCTCGGGCGTCGTTGCGCTGAACGCCTCCGAATTTAGAGCCGGAAGTATCATCCTATCGGTGGACACGCGCGAAAGCGAGGAGATTGGCAGGGACGATATCGCCGAACTCTATGATCTGCACGAAGGCGCTGCTAACGAAGCTCACGTATTTCGACAGCTCGCCAAGGCGCGCGACGAGAAACTGATGCTTCTGGTGATCGCTCCTTCATATGACGCTTATTGTCTTGTTCTCGCGGGCTCAATGGAACTGCTGCCGCGCGCTGATTGGATTCGCCGTTACTGTCCGGGCGAAATCACATAGAATCCCGCTACGGTAACCAGTCCATCTCGCGATTCGGGGATCGCTCATGTCTCCCATCATCATTGCGAACTTAACGAAGATCATCCTGGTTGAGTCGCACATCAGCTTTCCACAAGGGCCAGTGACGCGGGAGGAGATCGCACTGCGCTGGCTGCACTTCGTCGCCGGGATGATTTGGATCGGGCTGCTCTATTTCTTCAATCTCGTCGGCACGAGAACGATGAAGGGGCTCGAACCGGCCGTGCGCGTGAAAGTTTATCCGGCGCTCATGTCGCGCGCGATGTGGTGGTTTCGCTGGTCCGCGCTGGTGACGGTCCTCGCCGGGCTGCGCTATTTCTGGCTGATTCTCGCAGCGGACGCGACGAACGCAGGCAATCCGCCACTCGCTTGGCGCTGGCTGGGCGAATGGTTGCTCGTGTGGTGCGTCGCGTTTGCGCTGATCTATCCGTTTCAACTACCGGACAAGGGGATTCTGGATAGCGCTTGGCTGCGCGCGATTGCCATCGCTGCGATTACGAGCGCGACCGCCTGGGTCGTGCTCGCGCTAAACGCCGGGCCGGAATCATCCAATCGTCACCTCTCGATCGCAATTGGCGGCGGGATCGGCTTGCTGATGTTGCTGAACACGTGGGGCGTCGTGTGGCGCGCGCAAAAGCGGCTGATCGCGTGGACACGCGCTGCCGCGGAGCAAGGGACGCCGATGCCACCTGAGGCCGAGCGCATGGCGCGCTGGGCGTTTCTCGCGTCGCGCGTGGGATTTTGGCTGTCGTTTCCGCTGCTTTTCTTCATGGCCGCCGCGAGCCATTTCCCGTTTCTGAGTGGTATCGCCGAATGAGCAGCGCGTTGAACCCGGTTGCAATCTCCGTTGCGTCTAAATAGGTAAAGTCAGGCCCGGAGGTAGCAATGAAGTCACTCGTCCGGTCCGGACTCGCGATCCTGCTATTTGTGCTGATCGCGGTGCAGGCCGCGCTTGCTTTCGACTACCCGCTCTCCCCGGAAGCGATTCGCGAAGCCTATTTTCTCGTTACCACGAGTCAGGACAAACGGGCGGAATTCTTCCAGAAGTATAAGCACTATCTGCCGATGCCCGAGAGCGGGCCGTATGTCAGTCTGATCGACGTCAAGACGCCTATGGGTTGTCTTGTCGACGAACTCGTTACGCGCGGTCCGAATTATCACGCGGACGATGCCGAGAAAGATTATCTAGGCAAGCCCGGCTGTTTCCGCGTGCACGTGGGAATCAACTTCACGCAGGACTATCCGCCTCCCGGCTTCAGCAAGGCTGCGCTTCCCGATCTGTGGAAGCAGTTCAAAGTACATCTGAAGCAGCGCGCCGAAGTCGAACCACAGTCGATCCATGGGGAGCCGATTTATTACAGCGATGACTCAGACGTGTACGGAGTCATTGGGGCAAACATCAACCTCGAATACGACTTGAAAAAGATTGACGCGGGCGGCCTCACGACGATCGACGTGGACACTCCCGACGGGCAGGTCATCGAGACGACGTTTAATCTATCGCAGCTCAAGTAGCGCGAGGCTGCTCGACTATGGAGTCACGCCCTGCGTTTCGACAAAATTGAACGCGTCCTCGATGGATCGCTGCGAGGCGCGCGATCCTTTCACGTAGGTCGTGAATTGCGGCCTACGGCGCGCCGAGAACTTCGCCGGGTCGAACGCGCCTCGCGTCATCCGGAACACCCACACGAATTCGTAGCGCGCCTTTTCCACATCCGACGCTTTCACTAGCGCGGTGTCCACCGTCGTCATCGGACTGAAATCCGAAAATCCGTTGTGATCGGTGTGAACCGGCTGGGGCATCGCGTAGGTGTAGGAATTGGAATCGTGGGTGAAGAGCACGACGTAGTCGACGTGCGCCAGATCAGGTGCCGGGCAAATCCCCGAAAATTCCTTGCGGCGATTTTCCGCCATCCATTTGTATTGCGACGGCGATAGTCCGTACGCAGCGAAGAAAACCCTGCAGGACGGATCGGCGCTTTCATTCTGCACCTGCGTGTCGGGATAATCTTCCAATTCTTCTGCGTCAGCGGCGGGCGGCCTGTTCGTCGCAACCGTCACGGCGCTATCTTTCCTCGCGCTTACGGTTTCAACCGAGGCTTTCGGAGACGCAACTGGAGCGCTATGCACGAGCCGCGCAGCTGGCGCGCTGTCGAAGTCTGGCAACGAAACAGCTGGCGCAGGGTTCGCTTTCTTCGCTCCCGCTGGCGCCGCTTTTGTCTGCGCCGAAGCCGAAGCTGTCGGAACTTTCGCTTGCGTGGTTGCATGTCCAGGAGCGGAGGGACGTGTAGATTTCGCAGATTGCGAAGCCTTCGCTGGAGCGAGCTGCGCTGTTGTGGCAGCGGGCTTGGGCGCAACCGCTGGCGTGATTGTGATCGCCGCGGCTTGCGATGCAGCGGGCTCTGGCGGCGCTGGTTTGGCTGTTGCGACGATTATAGGCACAGGTTTCGCCAGCGCAACTGCAGGCGCTGGCGTCGGCTTCCCTGCTGCGACCGCCGCTGCAATAGACCGTTGCGATGCCGAGGCTGCGGCCGGTCTATCGGCATCATCTGGAAGTGCTGGCAAATCCGGGAAGACGCTGTCCGCTACGTAGCCTTCCACGCCGCTCTCGGTGCGAATCCGGACGTAACCCTTCACACGATGCAGGATTTCGACTGGCTCGCCGCACTTCAGTTTTGCTTCGACGTCAAAGCTGCTGAGCGATTCGTAGACCCACACTCGGTCCTGATTGGCCGCACACTTCACATACGCGAGGTCGGTCGCAAAAACGGGCGATGCCAGCCACAGGCCGGCCAGAGGCAGGAGAAATCGAATGCGACTCATGTTCCCTCCTTCGCTCCCAGGTTCGGGCCGTCGCCACGGCCCCAGCCCGCTCGCGCGGGCCCCAGAGAAAGAACTGCCGCAATCGGCGATAAAAGTGTGCGCTCCTGCGCAGAGGTCAACAACTGGACGGAGGGCCAAAATTAGGGCAGGGCAAGAGAAGGCGAAGAAATGCTACGAACGCCAGCGAAGCGTCACGGGGCCGGAGACTGGATGGCGCATCGGCTGTCCCGTGCGTTGTGACTCGAGGTGCGCCGCTTTCAGTTCGAAATACCAGCGCGCCTGCCGGTCGGCGTCGTCCACCAGCATCATGCGGTCTTCGTACTTCAGGCCAAGCCCCTGTTTCTCGATCACGGCGGTGTCCTGGCGGATGAAGCGCGGCCCGAGAACGTGAATGATGAACGAGACGATCGGAAACCACGGAAGAATATTCCACGCCGCCACGAAATCGAGCCGGCAGAGGTCTCGGCGGATGGGAGTGACCGTCGTGCGGCTCGATAGCCAGTATTTTCCCGCGCGAATCTGTTCGAAGCGCTGATTAGGCAGGACGAAGTCGATCGTCGTCGTGGCCGGCTCGCCGGTGATGAACTTCAGCAGCTTGTATGGCGCGCTATTGGCGGAAGGAGCGTGCGGGCTCATGCGAAAGCCGTTGGGAATCGGCTCGAACTGCTTGGATTTGTCGCGGATGCTGCGGCGCGTGCGCCACCACCACGCCTGATGAACGAATGGCCCGTGCGCCGGATCCATCAGGCCGATGATGCCGTGATCGACGTTGCCTGGCAGGTCGGCCGCTAGATGCGCGATCTTGTAGCGCTCGCTGAGCGTCGGCAACTCGGGCACGGGCGGAGGCGGCGGCTCGTTCGCGCCCGCGGTGCGGCCTTCGGGATTGGTCATGAACGCCCAGATGTAACCGTCGCGCTCGGCGCAGGGAAAAGCGCCCGCGTAGATTCGCTCGCATTTCAGCTTCGAATCGGCGGTGAGCGAAGGAATGTGGCGGCACTGGCCCGTGTGCGCGTCGAATTGCCACCCGTGATAGGCGCACTCGACCGACGCGCCGTCGAACTGGCCGAACGAAAGCGGAAACGCGCGGTGCGGGCAGATATCCCGCAGAGCAAAGGGCTTTCCGGCAGAGTCACGGCCGAGCAGGAGCGGAACTTCAAGCAGCGTCGCGCGAGCGAGCTTGCGTCCGTGGATCTCGCTGCTGCGCAGCGCGGGATACCAGAATCCCCATAGCATTTCGCCCGAGCCGTTGGTGGGCTTCGCGGTAGTGCCTTCGTTCATCGGCGGGCGTTTATCGTAGTACATCCGCGCCGCAGCGGCAAAGTAATGCGCGGACATGCGGGTGCTGGCGAAGACCGCGCGAATCCGCCCGGGAGTACGTTCGTACCGGAACGTGATGAACGAGCGTTCCATCGACGCCCACACGCGCCACCGGCATAATCGCACTCGATTCGGGGCGTGGGCCCCGAATCTGCACCTCCATCACCCCCATGCCCAGGAGCGGCTAGCACCCCCACTAGCCGCTCCCCCCTTTTGAGCGCAAGCCAGGCCGGCATCACGCTGCGGGAAATTCACAGACAGAAACAAGAAGGCCCGAGAAGCCCTGAAGAACTCAGGACTGGCTCGGGCCTGGTTGCTGACCCCCACCCCTGGGGAGCTGCGGCGGGGACGTGACCGGGCTGGGCCACGGTCTAGCCGCTGCCAGCTGGGTTGCTCTCGCGCCTCCGCGATTCGACAGGCGGAAGCGAGAGATGGTGAATCGGAAAAACTAGCGCGGACGCCCCGGGCGATAGCCCGCAAGCGGCCTCGGACGCATCCGGAAGCGCGGTCCGAGCGGCGGCGGCACGCGGTGGAGAGGAGCGCCGCAGTTGCTGCAGATTTCGAGGGGCGCAGACTCCACACGCAGCCAGTGCCCGCGCGCGGGACATTCCGGATTCAAGCATTGCACGGTCCAGCCGGGTAGGTATTGCATGCTGATTCGCCTCGCATGAACGAGAGATGAGCCGGCGGCGCAGAAAGTGCGTCCGGCGCCGCAAAGGAACCCCGAGGAACGCAACCGCCCCGTAAAACGGACGGGATTGTGCGCTGGGGCGTCTAGTGTGTCAAGCGAAATCTATACAATTAGTAGTGGTGAGGTTTCCTAAGCCAGCGGAAGGCTCCGTCGTGCGAGTTTCCAATAACGCGAACCTAGTTGGAAGGGGCTTTGGCCGCGGCGGCGGCTTCTGCCTGCAGATCTTGGATCTGTTTTTCTTCGTCGGCGATTTCCTGCTGCTTGGCGGCGATGTCGTCCTTTTCCGCTTGCAGTGCGGCGCCACCCTCTTTGTCCTTCTGATAATCGGGTTTGCCCATGTACATTTGCTCGTCGAGGGCGTATTTCCGGGTGGCGATCTCGAGATCGGTCTTCAGGCTTTCGAGCTTAGCTTTAGCCGTGTTCAGGTTCGACTCGATGGCGGCCTTCTGCTCGGGGGTCATGGGGGCGTGCGGTTGCTGTCCCGCGCCAGCTCCTTCCGGCGCTCCTCCGGCTTCGCCGGTTTGGCCGACGACATTGATGCCGCCGGGCGTCGCGGGAATCGTGTCGTTGTCCCAGGAGTGCGCAGCACTGGCCTTGGGCTGCTCTTTCTTTTTTTCCTGCGCGCGGCGAGCGGCAGCTGCGACGGAATTATCTTGTTGTCCTGACGCGGACGATTGATCGGGCGGAGGAGCCTGCTGCGGCTGGCGCGCTGCGGCGTCCGCAAGCGGCGATGCAAACAGAATCACGAGCGCCCACTTTGCGATTTTCATCGTCGCTCCCTCCGAACTTTCCCAGCGTCCATAGTAGTCGCGCGCGCCGCGCCATGCCAATGCGCCTTCGGCACCGAGTCGAAAGAAGCAACTGGCCGCTTCGGCAGGCGAGCGAATCCGATCTTGCGAAAGCTCCGACGCTTATCGGACCGAAACGATCATTTTGCCGGTGTTGTCGCCGCTGAGAACGCCGATCAAAGCGCGCGGCATGTTTTCGAAGCCTTCGATGACGGTCTCGCGATACTTGATCTTGCCCTCTTTGATCCACTGCGCCATCTGCGCGATGCCTTCAGCGAAGCGGTCCATGAACTGCGTGATGATGAAGCCCTCCGCCCGCGCCTGCTTGGTGAGCAGAAAGACGTAGGGACGAACCCCCAGCTCTGGCTTTGCGGCGTTGTACTGCGAAATCTGGCCGCAAATCGAGATGCGCGCCCTCTCGTTCAGCAACGGAAGCACAGCGTCGGTGACCGCGCCGCCGACGTTGTCGAAATAGCAGTCGATTCCGCTGGGGCAAAGCTCCTTCAGCTTCTCGACGTAATTCCCCGTGGTCTTGTAATTGAAAGCCGCATCGAATCCGAGCTCACCGGTTAGCCACGCGACTTTGTCGTCCGCTCCGGCGGTGCCCGCCGCGCGGCAGCCTTTGATCTTCGCGATCTGCCCGACGAGCGAACCAACGGCTCCCGCAGCCCCCGAAACGAGAACTGTCTCACCCGCTTTTGGTTTGCAGATATCGAGAAAACCGAAATAGGCCGTCATCCCCGGCATTCCGAGGACTCCCAGCGCGGTCGACGGCGGCGCCAGTTTCGTGTCGAGTTTCTGCAAGCCCTTGCCGTCGGAGGTCACATACTCTTGCCAGCCCCAGTAACCTGAGACGACGTCCCCCGGCTGAAACTGCGGATTGAGCGACTGCACTACTTTCCCGACTGTGCCGCCCACCATGATCTGACCGATGTTCACCGGATCGGCGTAGGTACGGACGCCAGTCATGCGGCCGCGCATGTAGGGGTCAACGGAAAGAAAAGTCGAGCGCACGAGCAGCTGTCCGCTCGCGAGCGCGGGAATCGGCGCTTCGACGAGGATGAAATCGGACTCTTTCGGCATGCCCACCGGGCGCGCCGCGAGGACAAACTGGCGATTGACGCTGGGTACTGAACTCGCTGTGCTGGCTGTCATAATGGGCGCATTATGCCAGACTGCCGCCCTAACGAGGTAATCGCTCGTGGCGTCTGATGGGGGAATGAGGGGGAAGATGAAAAAACTCGCGCTCGTCTTTTCGGAACTGGTCCTTCTGTTGGCGGTCGGACTGTGCATGACTTCGCAGCCTGCTCACGGGCAGCAGACACCTCCGCCTGCCACGAACCAGCAGCAACCTGCGCCGAGCACGCAGCCGGCAGCCGCGCCACAGCCCGTGCAGAAAATTGTTACCGCGTACACGCTGCCTCCCGACCTCTACGAAAAGACCAAGCGCCTTGAGAGAGTGAGCCTGACGCTCCTCGTTGTCGGCACAATTTACGGCCTCGTCGTGCTTTGGCTTTTCCTTGGCTGGAGGCTCGGCCCGAAATATCGCGACTGGGCGGAACGAGCGTCGACGAAATTTCTCTTACAGGTGCTGATCTTCACGCCGCTCTTCGTACTGACGATCGACGTGCTCGAGCTGCCTCTCAACATCTTCGAGCACTGGGAGAGCCGCAACTACGGCCTTTCGATTCAGAAGTGGGGCTCGTGGGCGTGGGACTGGGCGAAGGGTGAACTGGTCGGCATAGTCCTGACAATGATCGCCATTGCGATTCTCTACGCCGTGATTCGCAAAAGCCCGCGGTGGTGGTTCTACTTTTGGCTGACCTCGCTACCTCTCGCGCTGATCTTGGCTTTCATCGAGCCTGTGGTAGTTGATCCTCTGTTCCACAAGTTCGTGCCTATGCAGCAGAGGGACCCGGCGCTCACCACCGCGCTCGAACAGGTCATTCAGCGCGCAGGGCAAAACATTCCACCCGAGCGAATCTACTGGATGAACGCCTCGGAAAAAGTGAACGAGGTGAATGCGTACGTCACGGGTCTCGGCCTCTCGAAGCGAATGGTCGTATGGGACACGACCATCGCAAAAATGAACACGCAACAGGTCGTCTTCGTGTGCAGCCATGAAATGGGCCACTACGTGTTGAATCACATCTCCAAAGGGCTGGCGATCTACGCCGTCGGAAGTCTGGTTGCGTTCTATCTTGCGTATCGTTTAATCGGCTGGCTGCTGGCTTGGCGGGGCGGTCGGTGGGAGGTTCGGTCCGTCGGGGACTTGGCGTCGTTGCCCGCGCTGATCCTGCTGCTCACGATTTTCGCAATTGTGCTCGCGCCGGTGACGAACGCGATTAGCCGGTATTTCGAACATCAGGCGGATCAGTACGGCCTCGAAGTGACGCACGGGCTGACGCCGGATTCAGGCCAGGTGGCGGCGCAATCGTTTCAAATTTTGGGCGAAGTGGACCTAGAATTTCCGGACCCGGGCCCACTCGAGGTATTCTTGACGTACAGCCATCCGGCTACGCGCGATCGCATTCGCTTCGCGCTCAGCTACGATCCGTGGAAAAACGGCGGGCACGGCGAATTCGTGCACTAATTCTGCGCGTGAAGCGTCATCGGGATGCCATGGCGCGGGCGCAGCGTGACCAGTGGCTCGGGGATGACCACCGCACCGGGAGCGAGCCGGAATCGGAACCGACGTGCCAGCGTCGCGATGACGATTGCAGCTTCCAGCAGCGCGAATCCTTCGCCGATGCACCGGCGCGGTCCTCCGCCAAACGGGAAATAGGCGCCCGCGGGCAGGCGGTCCATCAATCCATCAAGCCAGCGCTCGGGACGGAACGTATCCGGATCGTCGAAGAATCGCGGATCGCGCTGCATCACCCATTGCGAAAAAATGATCGTCGATTTCGGCCGCAGCGTGTAGCCGCCGACCTCGCACGGCTCGACCACCTCGCGCGCCATGATGTACGCGGGCGGAAAGAGCCGCAAAACTTCGTTCATCACAGCCTGCAGATAGGGCAACCGCTGCAAGTCCGCCGGCTCCATCGGGCGCGCGCCGAGCACGCCATCGAGCTCTTCGTGCAAACGCGCTTCGACCTGCGGATTTTGGCTCAGTGCGTACCACGTCCAGGAAAGCATCTGCGCGGTGGTTTCGTGGCCTGCGAGAAACAACGTCATCGTCTCGTCGTGGAGCTGCTGCGGTGTCATCTGCGAGCCGTCTTCGTCCATCGCGCCCATAAGCAGCGCAAGCAGGTCGTTGTGGTGATTCGAATTACCCGCGGCGCGGCGCTCGGAAATGATGCGGTAGACGAGCGAATCGATGAATTCCAGCTCACGGTTGGCGCGGCGATTGTTCGGCGTCGGCCAGGTTTCGGGAATACGAAACGGCAGCCGCTGCCGCCGCAGCGAATATCGCATCAGGAAGGTCATCGCCTGCCCCACGCCGCGGGCTTCTTCGGGCAATGTCGTGCCGAAAAGCGTGCGTACAGCGATGTCGAGCGTGAGCGAGGTCATTTCCTGGCCGATGTTGCGCGCCTCGCCGTCGCGCCAGCCGCTCACGCGAGCCTGTGCAATTTCGAGCATCGTCGCTGCGTAGTCATTGATGCGGCTGCGGTGAAACGCCGGCTGCGCCAGCCGCCGCTGACGGCGCCAGAATTCGCCTTCGCTGATCAGTAATCCTTGGCCGAGCATACGGACCGTGATACGGCGCGTCAGCTCGCTTTTGTGAAATTTGCTGTGTTGGATTACCAGGACTTGGTTGATCAAGTCGGGATGGTTCAGCAGAATGCGCTCCTGCGTCATCACGTGGAAACGGACAATGTCTCCGTATTCCCGCGCGATTTGCCGGATACCTTCCAGCGGATCGCGGCGAATGTTGAGCGCCATGCCGAAGACAGGCAGGCCCTTCGGCCCCGGCGGGAACCGGTTTCGGCTTGCGGCCACATTTGCCTGCGACGCCAGTTGCGCCATGATCATCTGATTGTACAGCGGAGGCCGCGTTTTGTTGACGGTGCCGGGATTGGTTAGAATAGCGGTTCCCCGATCGCTTGAAAGAGACCCTCTCATGCCCATCGAAAAGCCGGAATGGCTGCTGCAAACTGAAGGCATTCTCGAAACGCTCAATCAGGGCGTGATGGTGGTCGACGACTGTCACCGCGTGTTCTTCATCAACAATCACCTCGAGCAGATTTTCGGGATTCCGGCAGAGGAGATGATCGGCCGCACCGCTCTCAAGTGGTATTCAAATGAAGAAAACGAATTCTTGCAGGCTCGCATTGCGGAAAGCGAAAAAGCCGGCCAGCACATGTTTGAGTTTGTCGTTCCGCAGAGGGATGGCACCCGCTTGCCTGTCATCATCACGACGCGGCGGTTCGAAGATCCCGACGGCCGGATTTACGCGATCGTTACTTTCACCGACATCACCGAGCAGAAGCGCGCCGAAGCCATGCTTCGCGAAGCTAACACCAAGCTTGAAGAGCGCCAGAAGCAGATCGACGAGGATCTCACGCTTGCGGCGCGCGTGCAGCAAAGCCTCGCGCCGCAGTCGCTTGTCTGGGGCGGGCTGCGCGTCGACGCCTACTACCATCCGGTGCGCCGGATTGGCGGCGATTTCGGCGTGGTGACCCCCGTCAACGATGAGAATCTGAATCTGCTGGTCTGCGACGTTTCGGGCCACGGCATCGGATCGGCGCTCGTCGCCAACCGCCTCTACACCGAGATCCTGGCGGAACTGCGCAGCAACGCGCCGCTCGGCGACATGCTCCGCCGTCTGAATCAGTTCGTCTTGCAAAGCATCGGCGGCTCGGCCTTCTACTTTACCGCCGCCGCGGCGCGAATCGACCGCGGTGGGCGGCGCATGGTGTTCGCGGGCGCCGGTCACCCGCCGGGCATGATCGTGACGCCCGGGCAGGAGCCACGGCTGCTCGAATCGCGCAGCATGCTGCTCGGAGCGCTGCCGGACGCCGTCGATGGCGAGGCCGTGCTCGATCTCGATCTGAATCCCGGCGATCGCCTGTTGCTCTACACCGATGGGCTGACCGAGGTGTTCAATTCGAGCGGCGAAATGCTAGACATTTCGGGACTGAAGAATATCGTCCGCGACGCGTCCGAGTTGCCGTTCAGCGAGATGAAGCGCGCGATCCTTGATCGCGTTGCGGCGTGGCGCTCAGGCCCGCCCGCTGACGATATGTCTCTCGTTCTCGTCGAAGTCGCTTGACGCGCTATAATTCCCGTTTGCAGTGAATTTCGGGGGAAGAATGTCCTCACCGACGGAAACTGTTCGACTGACGACGACTGCGAAAGCGGCAGGCTGCGCTGCGAAGCTCAGCCCGAGCGTTCTGGAAGCGGTGCTGAAGCGCATGCCGCCGGCGAACGACCCCAATCTCATCGTCGGTTTCGAGACCAGCGACGACGCCGCAATCTATAAACTCACGGACGATCTCGCGATTGTACAGACCGTCGATTTCTTCACGCCGATCGTCGACGATCCCGCGCTGTTCGGGCAAGTCGCCGCGGCCAACGCGCTGAGCGACGTCTACGCCATGGGTGGACGCCCCGTCACAGCGCTGACCATCGTTGCCTTTCCTTCGTCAAGGCCGCCGGAGCTTCTGGAAGCCATTCTCCGAGGCGGTCTGGCGAAAATGCAGGAAGCCGGTTGCACCGTCGCGGGCGGACATTCGATACGCGACGACGAATTGAAATTTGGCTACGCGGTCACCGGCCTGATTCACCCGCAGAAAATTTGGCGCAATGTCGGCGCGAGGCCGGGCGACGTGCTGCTCTTCACCAAGCCGATCGGCACGGGCGTAATTTCGACCGCCCTCAAGCAAGGAAAAGCCGCCGAGGCGTGGGTCGAGGCCTCGACTGCTTCGATGACGCGCCTCAACCGCGACGCAGCGGACGCCCTGCACGAAATCGACGACGCGGCAAGTGACGGCAACAAGCCCGTGCACGCCGTCACCGACGTCACCGGCTTTTCGCTTCTCGGCCACGCACGTGAAATGGCCATCGGCAGCGGCGTATCGATGCGCATCGACCACACGCGCGTCGCATATCTCCCGGGCGCCGTCGAAGCGGCGCGCGGCGGATTCCTTTCGGGCGGGCTTGCCAACAACCGTGAATTCCTCGAAGGCTGCGCGCAGTTTCTGCCGTCGGTGCCGGAGGAATTTCGCTCGCTGCTCTTCGATCCGCAAACCTCCGGCGGGCTGCTCGCTGCACTTGCTCCCGAAGCCGCCGATCGCGCGCTCGCGGCATTCAAGCGTCGCGGCATCGACGCGCGCAACATCGGAACCGTCGTGCCCAAGCGCTCTCCCCTGCTAGAGATCGCCTGAATCGTGTACACTCTTTCCTCGCTCCACCCTTCATGGATCCGGTAACGCACGGAATCACAGGCGCGCTCCTCAGCAAGGGCTATTTCTCCGACCGTTACGGAAAAGCCGCAACTTTTGCTCTCGTTCTCGGCGCCGTTTTCCCTGACATCGACATCACCGCCGACCTCGTCACTCGCGATCCGCTCGCGATCGTGAAATACCATCGCGCGATCACACATTCCTTTGTGGCACTGCCGGTGTTCGCATTTCTGCTGGCGTTGCTGACGCGGGCGCTTCTTCCAACCATGAGGCGCAAATACGAGCGCTGGCGCGACGTCGAATCCCCTCCGCTTGGAATCCTCACGCTGATCTACGGCATCGGCATCGCCAGCCATATCATTCTCGACGGCATGACGTCGTTCGGCACGCGGATGTGGTATCCGCTCTCAAGCCGGCGCGTGGCGTGGGATCTGCTCTTCATCATCGATGTCTCGTTCACGGCCATCATCCTGATTCCGCAGATCCTCGCCTGGATTTATCCCGCCGGTCCTGAATCTTCGCGCGACGTCCCGAAAAGCCGTTCCCGCGCGCTGCGCATGTGGCTGATCTTCACGGCGAGCACATTTGTTTTCTGGCTGGCGGGGCGCGCTGCCGGATATCCGTTTCATTTCTGGGTAGCGGTCGTCGTCGTCGTGCTGCTAGCGGGGCTATTCTTCGGCCCAGGGATCCGCGGCTGGGGATTCCTCGTCGAACGTGCCGTGTGGTGCCAGGCGGGAATCGTCGCGATGGTCGCGTATTTGTTCGGCTGTGCGTTGGCCCATCACTCCGCGATGCTCCGCGTCAGGACCTTCGCGGACGACAATCGCATCCCGGCTGAGCGCATGGCTGCCCTGCCGATTCCACCGTCGCTGCTCGATTGGGGCGACGCGATCCGCACGTCCGATGGCCTATACGAAGCGCAGTTCGATTTGCGTTCCGAGAATCCGCCGTTCTTCTGGTACGTTCCAGATTCTCCGCCCGATCCGTACATCGGTCGCGCGCTTCAGCTGCCGAGCGTGGAACTCTATTTGCAATTCGCACGCTTCCCCGGGATCCATAGCTTCCAGCGCGCCGGTTGGCACTACGTCGATTTCGGCGAGAACCGGTTTTCCGACGGGCGGCACCGCAGTCCGCAGCCATTCACCTACCGCGTCGTGTTCGATGGTGCCGGCGATCTTCTGGATGAAGGTTGGCTCACCAACGGAATGTTGCAGCAACGCCTGAGGAACATGGTGCCGCAGCAACATCTGCCCAAGTCGCCGCCGAAGACGAAACCGTGAAAGTTCTGATCTTCAGCGATATCCACGGCGACCTTTGCGCGTTGGAAGCCAGAATCGCGGAGCCCGCCGACGTCTACATCGCCGCTGGCGATCTGGCCACATTCGGCAAAGGTCTTGAGCGCTGCAGCGAAATCCTGAAGCCGCTCGGCGAGCGACTGTGGTTGCTTCCGGGCAATCACGAAACCCACGAACAGACGCGCGGCTTCTGCCAACGCTATGGCTTCGTCGATTTTCACCGGCAAGTGAGGAACCTCGAAGGCGCAAAAGGCCGCTCCACTTGGGCGGGACTCGGCTACAGCAGCATCACGCCATTCGCGACGCCGGGCGAGTACACGGAGGACGAATTTGCCGAAGCGCTCGCGGCCTTCGACGGCATTTCAAACCTCTACTTGGTTGCGCATTGCCCGCCTCGCAACTCCCGCCTCGATGAATTTGCTCCCGGCAAACACGGCGGTAGTTCAGCGCTCCGCGCGTGGATCGAGCGCGCCAAGCCTTCCTACGTTTTCTGCGGGCACATCCACGAAACCGCCGGCCTCAGCGAACGCCTTGGCCCGACACAGTGCATCAACGTGGGCAAGCAGGGCTACACGATCGAAATCTAGTTAGCGGGAATTCTTCGCCGCGGGATAAATCACGAGCTGGCGGCGGTCGCCCGTGCCTTCGCTCATTGTGCGAACGCCGGGCGCACCTGTGAGTTCGAGGTGAATGATGCGCCGCTCGCGCGACGACATCGGATTAAAGCGGTGCGGCTGGCCCGTTTCGCGTACGCGCTGCGCGGCCACGCGCGCCGATAGCTTGAGTTCGGCAAGCCGCGTCGCGCGATACTCGCCGCAATCGAGACGCACGCGATCGTGCAATTGCGGGTCAAGACGCAGCCACCGATGTGCGATGTGCTCGAGCGCGAGCAGCAATTCGGCGTTTCGCTCCAGCAGCAGCTCCTCGTCGGCTCCCCGGAACGTCACGACGACATCGGCCTCTTCCGGCTTCGCGCCTTCACTCGATGACGAAATCCCCCATTCGAGTTCGAGACCCATTTCGCGAATCGCGAGATCGAGAAAGCGCTTGAGTTCCGTCTCCACGCGCTCGCGATCCAGACGCGGTGCTGCCTGGCCCCGATCGCGGTGCGGGCGATTGCGGGCCGGAAATCTTTTGCGGTCTGGGGTTCTTTCGTCGCTCATTGCTTTTTGCTTTTGAACTTGCTGCGCGTGGGCAGCGGTTGCGTTCGGTTCAAGTATAGTTGTTGGCCGACGCTGACGAGGTTGCTCGTGAAATAGTAAAGGTTCAGCCCGCTCGACAGACTGAAGAAAAACACTCCCATCGCCAGCGGCATCAGCGCCATCATTTTCTGTTGCGATGGGTCAACGCTCGCGGGCGTGGGCATCATCTTCGTGCTGAAATACATCGTCGCCGCCATCGCGATCGGCAGAATGTAGTACGGATCCCTTGCCGAGAGATCGTGAATCCAGAAAATCCACGGCGCGTGTCGCAATTCGATCGCTCCCGCGAGCATCCGGTAGAAAGCCCACAAGAACGGAATCTGCAGAAGAGTTGGCAGGCATCCGCTGACTTGCGACCACGGACTCAGCCCATGCTTCGCATACAGCGCCATGATCTCTTCGTTCATCTTCTGCCGCCGCGGGTCCGTCATCGAATATTTCCGGTAACGGTCCTGGATCATCTTCATTTCCGGCGCGACCACCTGCATTCGCCGCATGGAGTGAAACGTCCAGATGCGAATGGGCAGCAGAATCATGGTCAGCGCCAGCGTGAAAACGACAATCGCCCAACCCCAGTTTGAAATGTAGCGGTGAATCCATTGCAGGATGAAGAGCATGGGCTTGGCGATAACGCCCGTCCATCCAAACTGCACAAGGGCTTCGAGCGACGGCTGCACCTTGCTCAGCAGGGCCAGGTCTTTCGGCCCGATGTACGCGCGCAATTTTACAGGCCCGGGCGCGGCGGAGCCGACCGCCATCTCCGCCACGGGATCGAAAGCCGGCTGGTTGTTCGCGGTGTAGTGGTGCCACTGGGTCCAGTGCGAAAGATAGAGATCGGTGCCGTCGGGGATGAATGTAGCGGCGAAAAACTGGTCCTCGACTCCTGCGAACTGCATCGCTCCGGGCTGCTGGAACGGCTGAATCTGATTCCACGACGATCCCAGCTTCTTGTACTGCAGCACGGTGAGCGAGCCGCCTTGGTTGTAAAAGACGCTCGCGAGCTGCGGCGCCTTGTACACGGACTTGTCGCCGAAACCCCCGAGCCAGGAAACCCCGCATGTGATCGGTCTGCCATCGAGCCCGGCTGAAACCTCGGCGGACATCTGATAATCGTTGCTGAAGCTCAGCTTCTTGGTCACATCGAGATGGCCGTCGCTCCAGTGAAGCGTGACCGTAACCGGTGCTGCAAGCGTACTCACTTCGCTCGCGCCGGGAATGCTCGTCGTGACCTGATACAGGCCAGCGTTTGCCTCCGCCTCGAGCTGTGCATCGGAAAGCTTGAGCGAGAAGGGCCACCCAAGCTCCTGCGCCGCGGCGGAATTCACCAGATCGAGCGGGCGCGGCGGTTTCTGATCATCGAAATACTTTGTGAGCGTCCAGCTGCGAACCACCCCGCCGCGATTTGTGATCTCAATGTGGTAGAGCGAACTTTCGATCGTAACGATTCGCTCCGCCGCTGCCTGCGCAACGGGAACCTTCACAGGTGCGGCGGGCGCGAGCGCAGCCTGCGCCGCACTCGGCTGCACAGTTCCTGCGCCGGGCGCTGTTTGAGTAACGGCTTGGCTGGGCGTCTGCGGTGGTTGGGCGGGCGGCTTATGAACACGCAGCCAGATAAACGTGATCACCATGACCACGATGACGAAAATGACCGCGCGGGCCTGGTCCGACATCTCTTTCTTTTGCGTCACTGGACCGGCTCCGAACTATCGTGCGGAATACGGAGAAATGCTGATGCTGCAGCCAACGGCTCCGGCTCGGGAACCGGATCGTATCCGCCCATGGTAAACGGCCGGCAACGCAGCAGCCGCTTGGCCGCGAGAATGATTCCGCGTCGCGCGCCATGTTGCGCGACCGCTTCGTATGCGTAGTTCGAGCAGGAAGGATGGAACTTGCAAGCCCCGCCAAAAAATGGCGAGAGAAAAATCATGTAGCAGCGAATCAGAAACAACAACGCGAAAGCGCCGGCCGAATTCAAAAGCGCTTTCATTCCTCGCGTTTCGGCTGCTCGGCGGCTTGCGGTTGCGTTCGCGGCAACAGACGCAGGAGTTCCTCCGCCAGCGGCGAAAAATCCGCCGTGGCGGCCGAGCTGCGCGGATGAATCACGATATCCCATCCCGGAGCGATCTCCTGTCGGTGCAGCCTTACAATTTCGCGGAGCCGGCGGCGGATTCGGTTGCGCCGGACAGCGCTGCCCAGCGCCTTCTTAATGCTCCAGCCAAACCGGCTGCGATCCAAGCGATTGGGGCGAAGAAAAACGGTAAACTCGCGGCTCGCCCGCCTCCGTCCGCCCTGATACACCGCATCGAATTCGGCGCGGTGTAGCAAGCGGCAGGCACGGGGAAATTCGAGACGCGGCGAATCAGACCCGCGTGAGACTGTGGCGTCCTTTTTTGCGGCGTTGCGCAAGGACTTTCCGTCCACCGGCGCTCTTCATGCGTGTGCGAAAGCCGTGTTTCTTGTGACGGCGCCGCACATGGGGTTGAAACGTGCGTTTCGGCAACGATCTTTCTCCTCTAGATAGTTATTACGTGCAGCGCCGCCCTCAATTTCAACCGTGGCTTCGAGCGGCGGCTTCTCCCCTTCGCCTGCCGCAGCGGGCTAGGACCGGGCCGGCGCGCATGGCGCAATCGCAAACCGCTCAGCGCGCATCGCGGACCCAAGCGGATTGGTTAGTGTATGCGAGCACTCCGATGCGGTCAAGGAACGGACTCGAAACGCCGGCCTAATCCCCGCTCGGCTTCGGCGGCGGATTCGCTGGGGCAACGCCGGTCGGGCGAGGCGCGCTCATCGGCGGCGTGAGTCCGTTCATGCGCAGGTACTCGACCATCTGGCCGTAGTGATCCATCGCGTGTACGCATGCAAACGACGCGAGTGACATCCGGGTTTGCAGGAAAAAGGCCGGGGAATCCTTCAAGGGAGTCAGGG
>Ga0187766_10000615_pt1 | contig 20096 bp, 17 predicted proteins | sample 0216_QUI02_MP05__4_FD_132971 | JGI IMG/M metagenome (GOLD analysis project Ga0187766, IMG submission 132971) | Tropical peat soil microbial communities from peatlands in Department of Meta, Colombia - 0216_QUI02_MP05_20_MG | ecosystem: Environmental > Terrestrial > Soil > Wetlands > Peat ... | reverse complement strand
TCCCCCTTCCGGCCAGCTTCTTCCACAGGGCGCGCCGCGCTATGGTATCGGGCTCATGTGGATCGTCAGGCTCGCGCTACGGCGCCCGTACACCTTCATCGTTCTTGCGATCGCGATCCTGCTGCTCGGCGCGTTCTCGATCTCACGTACGCCGACAGACATCTTCCCCAACATCAAGATCCCGGTCGTCGCCGTGATCTGGCGCTATACCGGACTTGCCCCCGAAGAGATGGCGAACCGCCTGGTGCTCTCGAGCGAGCGCAGCGCGCAGGTCACCGTCAACGACGTCGAGCACACCGAATCGCAATCCCTCAGCGGCACATCGGTAGTGAAGTATTTCTTCCAGCCTGGCGTCAACGAGGAACTGTCGTTCGCGCAGATCACCAGCGTGTCGCAGACTGGTCTCCGGCAGGCCCCGCCCGGTACCACCCCGCCCTACATCCTCGCCTACAACGCCTCCTCGGTACCGATTCTGCAGCTGGCGCTCTCGAGCCAGACGCTCTCCGAGGTCCAACTCTTCGATCAGGGCAACAACATCATCCGTACCGAACTCGCGACGGTAGCGGGGGCCTCGATGCCTTACCCCTACGGGGGCCTGCAGCGGCAGGTGCAGGTCGATCTTGATCCTGCGGCGCTTCGCGCCCAGGGGCTCTCGGGAAACGACGTCACGAATGCGATCGCACTGCAAAACTCCATCCTGCCCGCGGGCACGCAGAAAATCGGCGATCGCGAGTACTTCGTGGCTACCAACGCCAATCCGACCGAGGTCAAGGACTTCAATGACCTGCCGGTGGCGACGCGCAATAGCAGCGTGATCTACCTGCGCGATGTGGGTCACGTGCGCGATGGCTACCCGCCACAGACCAACATCGTACGCCGCGACGGGCATCGCGGCGTGCTCATGAGCGTGTTGAAAACCGGCAGCACCTCGACGCTCGAGATCATCAAGGAAATCAAAGAACGTCTGCCGCGCATACGCTCCTTGGTGCCCGAGGGGTTCCATATCGATCTGGTAGGCGATCAGTCGCTGTTCGTGCGCGCCGCCATCGGCGGTGTGGTGCGCGAGGCAGTGATCGCCGCCGCGCTGACCGCGCTCATGATTCTGCTTTTCCTCGGCAGCTGGCGCAGCACGATCATCATCGCCATTTCGATTCCGCTATCGATACTTACTTCCATCATTTGCCTGTCGGCGCTCGGGGAGACCATCAACATCATGACGCTCGGGGGGCTTGCGTTGGCGGTCGGCATCCTTGTGGACGACGCCACCGTGACCATCGAGAACATCAACATGCATCTCGAGCAGGGTCAGGACGTGGAGGAAGCGATCCTCAACGGTGCGCACGAGATTGCCGTCCCGGCCTTGGTATCCACGCTCGCGATCTGCATCGTCTTCGTGCCGATGTTCAGTCTGGTCGGTATCGCGCGTTTTCTCTTCGTGCCGCTCGCCGAAGCTGTCGTGTTCGCGATGCTCGCCTCGTACCTACTCTCGCGTACCCTGGTCCCGACCCTCGCCAAGTACTGGTTGCGGCGCCATAGCGAGCGGGTCGCCGCACGCGAGGGCAATGAATTCGCGCGCCTGCAGGGGCGCTTCGAGCACTGGTTCGCCGACGTGCGCACTTCCTACCACGACCTGCTCGCGCGGGCGGTGTCGAGCGGCAGGCGCTTCGCGGTGCCATTTCTCGGCGCCATGGCGGCTACCGCGCTGCTCGCGTTCCCCTTGGGGCCGTTCCTTCCAGGTCTTGGGCAGGATTTCTTCCCGGCGGTCGATGCCGGGCAAATCAAACTGCACCTGCGCGGGCCGACCGGCATTCGCATCGATGAGACCGCCGCGCTCTGCGATCATGTCGAAGCGACGATCCGCGAGCTGATACCGGCACGCGAAATCAGCACCATCGTCGACAATATCGGCCTACCCTACAGCGGCATCAATCTCGCCTACTCGGCCTCGGCGCCCGTGGGCCCCGGCGATGCCGACATCTTCGTCAACCTGACCCCCGATCATCGGCCGACCGCCCAATACGTACGTACCCTGCGCAGCCGTCTCACCGCCCTCTACCCGAGCACGACTTTCGCTTTCCTGCCCGCCGACATCGTCAGTCAGATTCTCAACTTCGGGCTTCCCTCGCCGATCGATGTGCAGATCGCCGGCTTCAACATGGCGGAAAACCGCGAGTACGCGAACGAACTCCTGGCGCGGCTGCGTGCGATTCCGGGAGCGGTGGACCTGCGCATCCAGCAGCGGTTCGATTACCCGACACTCTTCGTCGACATCGACCGCAGCAAGGCGGCGCTCCTCGGCCTTACCGAGACCGACGTCGCCTCTGACCTGCTGGTTTCACTTTCCGGAAGCGGCCAGACCACACTCTCCTTCTGGATCGATCCGAAGACCGGCACTCAATACCCGGTCGTCGCGCAAACCCCGCAGTTCCGCCTGACGACGCTCGCCGATCTGGCGACAACACCCGTCACTCCGAGCAGCAGCAGCAACGCCGGGCCGCAGCTGCTCGCCAACTTCGCGACCGTGCGCCGCGAGGTGTCGGCGGCGGTCGTGAGCCACTACAACGCGCAGCCGGTCATCGATATTTTCGGATCGGTCGAGGGAACCGACCTCGGATTCATCGCGGCGCAGATTCACAAGGTCATCGACCACATGCCGCACGCCCTGCCGCGTGGCTCGACACTCACCGTGCGTGGTCAGGTGACGACTATGACGGAATCGTTCAAGGGTCTGCTGATGGGTCTCGCCGGAGCGATCATCCTTGTGTACCTGCTCATCGTGGTGAATTTCCAGTCCTGGCGTGATCCCTTCATCATCATCACGGCGCTCCCAGCCGCACTCGCCGGCATCGTCTGGATGCTGTTTCTCACACACACGCCGGTAAGCGTTCCGGCGCTCACCGGCGCTATCATGTGTATGGGCGTGGCAACCGCCAATAGCGTTCTCGTGGTGAGCTTCGCGCGCGAGCGCATGGACCTTGGCGATGATGCCGCGCACGCTGCGGTCCAGGCCGGGGCGACGCGCTTGCGTCCGGTGCTCATGACCGCGCTCGCGATGATCATCGGCATGCTGCCGATGGCACTCGGTCTTGGGGAAGGGGGAGAGCAGAATGCGCCCCTCGGCCGAGCGGTAATCGGGGGCCTGGTGTTCGCGACCGTGGCGACGCTGTTCTTTGTACCGACGGTATTTGCGATCATTCACGGACGGCGGAGCCGCTGATGTCGGATGTGCCACTACCCGCGCCGGTCCCAGAGGCAAAGGAGCGCACCAAGCGCTATGCACTCATCCTGCTGGCGCTGGCGCTGATACTTGCCGTCTGGGGCATCATCAGCCGCCTGAGCGCACGCATGGCGCTCGAGCGGGACGCGGCCAATGCCGCCGTCGTTACCGTAACCACCGCACAGCCCAGGAGCGGACCGGCTGCGGACAGTCTCGTGCTCCCGGGCACGGTGCAGGCGTTTTACGAGGCGCCGATCTACGCCCGCACGAGCGGCTATCTGCGCGCCTGGTACACCGATATCGGCACCCGCGTTAAGAAGGGTCAGCTGCTCGCCGAGATCGATACCCCCGAAGTCGACCAGCAGCTGCTGCAGGCGCAGGCGGACCTCGCAACCGCTCAGGCTAATTACGCGCTCGCGCATACCACGAACGAGCGCTGGCAGGGCCTGCTCGCGACCGAATCCGTCTCGCAGCAGGACGCCGACGAACGCGCCGGCGATGCCGCCGCCAAGGCGGCCGCCCGGGAGGCGGCCGCCGCGAACGTCGCGCGCCTGCGCGATCTCGAATCGTTCAAACGGGTGCTAGCGCCCTTCGAGGGCGTCGTGACGCAACGGAACACCGATGTCGGCAACCTGATCAACGCCGGCCAGGGAAACCCCGGCAGCGCCCTCTTTCGGGTCGCGGATACGCACCGGCTCCGTATCTATGTCTCGGTTCCCCAGTTCTACGCCCCTCTCATCAGTGCGGGACTGACGGCGGCTCTCGTGCTGCAGGATCACCCGGGCAAGCAGTTCGCGGCCGAGGTCGTGAGCACCGCGGGCGCGCTCGATGCCAACTCGCGGACGCTGCAGGTCGAGTTACAGATCGACAACGCGAAGGGTGAGCTTCTCCCAGGATCGTATGCACAGGTGCATTTCACGCTCCCTGTCACCAACAGCACCCTGCGCATACCGGTGAATACGGTGCTCTTTCGCACGCAGGGACTTCAGGTAGCGACCGTTGACGCAGACCAGCGGGTGCACCTCAAGACGATCACCGAGGGGCGTGATTTCGGCACTGACATCGAAGCGCTCTCCGGCGTGAGCGCCACGGACACACTGATCATCAACCCGCCCGATTCGATCACCGACGGCGCCCAGGTGCGCATCGCACAACCTCCGGCCGCCGGCAAACGCACATGACACGCTCGGCGCGATCCGGGGTCGCGACTGCAGTGCTCGCTGCGCTCGCCGGTTGCTCGCTCGCTCCGCACTACGAAGTTCCACCGATGCCCGCCCCGCCCGAGAGCTACAAAGAGGCCGCGGAGTGGAAAGTCGCGGTCCCGGCCGACGGTGCGCCCCGCGGGCTGTGGTGGACGATGTTTCACGACGATGACCTCGATGCGCTCGAGGCGCAGGTGAGCGCCGCCAACCAAAGCCTCAAGGCGGCGCTCGCACAGCTCGAGCAGGCGCGCGCTGCGACCCGTATCGCCCGCGCCGCATGGTTTCCGGCCCTTACCGCGCAGGCCCAAGCGACACGGGGGCGCAGTTCCATTTACTCCCCTGGTTATGTGTCCGGCAAGACCACGACCGGAAACAGTTTCAACGCGAGTATCGATCTTTCCTGGGAAATCGACGTCTTCGGGCGGATTCGCAACACCGTTGCGAGTGCACGCGACACCGAGCAGGCAACCGCGGGCGATGAGGCGGCGCTCGACCTCGCGTTGCACGCGGAACTCGCGAGCGATTACTTCATCTTGCGCGGCCTCGATGTCGAGCAGCAGCTGCTTGACCAAACGGTCGCCGATTACGCCAAGGCGCTCGCGCTCACGCAGAACCTCTACAACGGCGGTGCAGCCGCGATCCTGGACGTGCGGCAAGCGCAGGCCCAACTCGAGACCGCACGCACTCAGGCCGAGGACACTCGCCTGCGGCGCGCGCAGACCGAACATGCCATCGCCGTGCTCGTCGGCCGGGAAGCCTCCGGATTTACGCTCAGCCCGCAGCCGGGCAAGAAGACGCTGGCGGCGCCGCCCGCCGTTGCGTTCGGCCTGCCATCGGAGCTGCTCGAAAGGCGGCCGGATATCGCCGCTGCGGAGCGGCGCGTCGCCGCCGCCAACGCGGGAATCGGTGTCGCACGGGCGGCTTTTTTCCCGGTCTTCTCGCTTCCCGGCACCGCCGGATCGCTCGCCACCTCGACGCACGCCTGGATGAGCGCACCGAGTCAGTACTGGTCGCTCGGGCCCCAGGTCATGCAGACCCTCTTCGCCGGCGGGCAACTATGGGCGCAAACCGCCCAGGCCCATGCCGTTTACGATCAGCAGGTCGCGAACTACCGCGCGACCGTGCTGACGGCCTACCAGGAGGTCGAGGACAATCTCGCGGCGATCCGTCAGCTGCAGCTCGAGAGCGTGAGCCAGGCGGCCGCGGTAACGGCCACCCAAGGCGCGCTCGATCAGGCGAACCTGCGCTATAAGGGCGGTATCGTCACGTATCTCGAGGTGGTCTCGACCGAGAACGCGGCGCTCGCCGCACGGCTCACCGCCGTGGACATCGATGTCCGGCGCCTCGGCGCCACGGTGCTTCTCGTCAAGGCGCTCGGGGGCGACTGGCCAGGTGAGTCCGTGACCGCCGGCACCTAGCGTAAGTAAGCGCGCACGACCTCGATCAGATCCTTCGCCCCGCGTGCACGCGTGCGATCGCGGTCGCGGGCAGGATCCGACACATGCATGCGGATATGGTCCTCGAGGAGTTCTGCCATGAGGCTGTTGGCCGCGCCGCGCGCCGACACCGTAAGCTGCATCACTTTTGCGCAGTCCGCATCCCCCTCGAGTGCGCGTTCGATCGCGTTCACCTGGCCTGCGAGCCGATGCACCCGCTGCAGCAGTCGCTTCTTGTCCTGAATCGTGTGTCCCATGGCGCTCGCCCGATACGGTGGGGGGTAAAGTATACAAGTCGCCGCTTGGAGCACCGCGAGATGCCCAGGGCATCGCCAACCGGAAGCACTCGCTCCCGGCCCACTCTCTGGGTCCACGCAGGGAGCGTCAGCGTCGTTTCTTGCGCTCGCGCTCGGTCGCGAGCTCGCGGTAGGCAAGCCCTGCGAGTCCGGCGCCAAGCAGAGGCGCCACCCAGAACATCCAAAGCTGCGTGAACGCCCAACCACCGACGAATATCGCGGGTCCGGTGCTGCGCGCCGGATTCACCGAGGTGTTGGTGACGGGAATGCTGATCAGATGAATGAGCGTGAGGCAGAACCCGATCGCGAGCGGCGCGAACCCCTGCGGAGCACGCCCGTCTGTGGCGCCGAGGATGATCAGGAGAAACATGAAGGTCATGACCGTCTCGCACAGGAACCCGGCGGCGAGCGAGTAGCCGCCCGGTGAGTGCTCCCCGTAACCGTTGGCGGCGAAGCCGCCACTGAGGTCAAAGCCCGCCTTACCGCTCGCGATGAAATAGAGCACACCGGCCGCAACGATGGCACCGAGAACCTGGGCCGCGACGTATGCTGGCACATCCTCCTTCTGGAAGCGGCCGCCGACCGTCAGTCCGAAAGTGACGGCGGGATTAAGATGACAGCCGGAGATGTGGCCGATCGCATAAGCCATGGTGAGGACCGTCAGTCCGAAGGCAAGTGCCACGCCCAGGAGGCCGATCCCCACGTGCGGGAAGGCGGCCGCCAGCACGGCACTTCCGCAGCCACCCAGGACCAGCCAGAACGTACCGATGAACTCGGCGCTTGCGCGCTTATAGAGTGACATAGAACTCCCTCTGCTCGTTGGTGTTGTTAGGCGGGGAGCCCGTCAGAGCCGCGCTGCCCGATGAGCCCCGCGAGCCTAGAATAGCAAGAGCCCGACTCTGCCAATAGCGCGCGTCCGAATGTCGGGCCGAGACAAGCCCCCGCGAGTCGCGAGGACGCGTTCGGGTCGGCTCAGGTCAGGCTTTTCGCAATTCGTAGGTGCACGTGTCGCGAATGCCGCGGACGTCGGTGCTTCTTGTTGGATGAGGCCACGATGTCTTCACCGCGCGGGAGCTTAGCAACCTCCGTGTTCGCTGGCTCCCGCGCGGGAAGTCGGTGCACCGGCTGCATCTAAGCGCACCGATCCCGACACCGCAACTGTCTGCATTGAGCGTCGCGCGAGGTGTCGGCGAACGGCGTCGCCGGAGAGTGAGCTCTCAGGTCATTTGGGGCGGGCGGCCGCGGACGTGCGCGGTTGCGGCGATGGCGATGCTGCGGCGCTGACCCGGGCAAAATCGATGAACCCGCGCTCGACATTGACATGCATGAGCTGAACGCGGACTGCATCGCCCACATCGAGGCCTTCGAAGCCTTTCACGACGCGCCCTTCGGCAAGAGGATGCGCGATGCGCACCCAAGTCCCCGCGGCCGAGGCGCCCGTCACAAGCGCGTCGAACTGCTCGCCAATTCGCGTCTGAAGGAGCATGGCGGCGGCAGATTTGCGCACCTGCCGCTCGACCTTCGCCGCGTTGCCTTCCTGCTCGGTGCAATGAGCGGCGAGCATCGCCAGCTGGCTGTCATCGTACGGCGCCGTGTGCGCCGCAAGCGCGGCCTTGAGAAGTCGCTGCGTGATGACATCGGGAAATCTGCGGTTGGGCGCGGTCGCATGCGTGTAGTCATCGAGCGCGAGCCCGAAGTGTCCCTGGGCGGGCTCGCCGGGACGCTTGAGGACGTACTCCCCTGCGCCGAGAAGCTTGACCACCGATAAGGAGAGATCCGGAAACAGGGCGGGCGCCGCCTGCTGGCGTTTGATGAGAAACGCGCTCAACGCGCGCGGATCGGGCGCAGCCGGCAGGGTTTCCCCAAGCGTCTTCGCGAGCTGCACGATCCGGTCCCAGCGCTCAGGCACGCGCAGCACGCGGCGCAGTGACGAGCGCCCTTGACGCTCGAGATACTGTGCGACTACGCCGTTGGCCGCGATCATGAAGTACTCGATGAGCTCCTTGGCTCGGTTATCCTGATCGGGGCAGAGGTCGCTAAGCGACCTTCCGTCGTAGATGGCCCGAGCTTCGAGCGTCGTGAGTACGAGCGCACCCTGTGCGAGCCGCAAGCGTTTGAGTCGCTGTGCGACCGCGTCCTGAACGCGTAACTGTTCCGCCATCCCCGCCACCGCGGCAACCGCTGGCGGCGCGGGCCCCTTGCCGTCGAGCCATGCAGCGACGCTGTTGTAGGCGAGCTTTGCGCGATTGACGACGATCGCGCGGTAAACATCGGCGGCGCCCACGGTACCGTCCTCCGCCACGCTCATCTGCATGACGAGACTCAGCCGCTCCTGGCCGGCGGGCAGACAGCTCAGATCGGTCGAGAGGCGCTCGGGCAACATGGGGAAGATCTGAGGCGGCGTGTAGACGGAGGTGGTATTGACGCGCGCGTGCGCATCGATCGGTGTGCCGATCGTAACCACCGCATCGACGTCGGCGATCGCTACCAGGATATTCACGGCACCACCACTGAGTGGCTGACTCACCGAGAGCTGGTCGATGTCGCGCGAGTCGTCGTTGTCGATCGAGCACCAAAGGAGCGCGCGCAGGTCCCGGATTTCGGGACCGCGCTCGGTAGCCGGCCCGGTAATGGTGCTGAGGTGCTGTACGGCGGCGGGAGGAAGATCGGGTTCGAGATGGTTCGTGAGCATCGCGCGGCGCGCGATGCTCACGAGATTAGTCCCTTTCGGGGGGTCCGCTGACATTGGGGCATGATACAGAAAGCAAAAGGGCGCCGCGGTTCACGCGGCGCCCTTTGCCTGTCAGCGAGCGTGTCCCGCCCGGCGCGCTCAGTCCTCCATCGGCAGCATGCCGGTGAAGTACACGAGCACGTACGCCCGGATCGAATTGCCGCTCGGTTGCGGCACCCCGTACACCTTCACAGGCGTACCGGCGACGAGATCCGTCGTGAGCGTAGTCACACCGGCTGTCGTCGTGATATCGACCGGGGTAAAGCTCAGATCGTCGTTGTCGCGCGTGAGCTTATAGATCAGGGTCGCCGAGCCCACCGTGGAGCTCAGATCCACTGTCACCGCGTTGGTGCCGCCGAAGGCAGCGTTCATCGTGAAGGAGTCGGGCGTCCCCTGGGTAAAAGCTCCCGCGACGACGCCGAAAGGCAGCGGACTTGGGATCAGGACCGCATCAGGGAGATACCAGCCGGTCGTATTGGTCGTTGTCCCATCGCCCCACATGGCGGTGCTTGCGCCGTACGCCGTGAGCGTCCCAACCGTGCCACCGAAATTCACCCCGCCATTGGTGGCGTTGACGAAATCGGTGACGGAGCTGTCGGTCACGGTCGGCAGCGAGAAGTTCCACCAGATGAAGCCGTTACCGTTGATGCCGTTCGGTGTGCCGGGAGCGATGAAAGAGAGCGGCACCGAGTAGCCCGGATTGACAAACCACTGCGGCTGCACAAAGTTCGAGTGCCAGCCGCCGAAGAGCGAGGTATAGGTGAGGCTACCGTTCCCGGTACTGCTCGCCTTCGAGATGGCACCACTGAAGGCTGCGGTCTCGATGTCGACGCTCGCCGCGACGAGCGGATTGGCGGACGCATCCACCGGAGTCACGTGCACCTTGAACCCGCGGTAGATCTGGCTAAGGATCCCCGTACCGGTCTCGATCGCAGTTGAACCGCCCTGGAAGAAGAACTGCGTGCTCGAGTTCACCGTCACCGGCTCGCCGCGGCCGTGCTCGTTGGTGACCAAAATCACATCGTTCGCGGTATCAACGCTCAGTACGTGACCCTCGGGGCTCAACCACACCGTGTTGAATGTGCTGCTGTACCACACGCGCACCGCCACGAGCGAGCCACCGACCTGATAGCGCGCCGCAATGCGCACATAGTCGCCGTCCGGAATGATGCTGGCCGGTGGCATCGCGCTGTTCGCAAAACTCTTGACGGTCATGCTGCTGTTGTTGTTATCGGAGTTGTAGACGATCGTGCCGTTTACGCCATCTGCCGCGATGGTGAGCGTCTGTGTGCTCGCGACCGCCGTCTCCGCGGTGCCATCGGCCGGCAGCGGATAAGCGGGGTAGACCTTGGTGATCGTCAGTGCCCCGTCAGAGTTGATGCCGCTGACCGTGCCATAGGTGTGGCGCAGCAGCAGCCGCGAGATGTCGAACACCGGCCGATGGCGGATGCAGTCGCGGAAGTCCACCGACCAGAGCGATCTGCCTTGGCCGCTCGCGGGCGTATGGTTGACGAGGAACGCCGGATGCCCGAGCTGAAATTCGAGATTGAGTGCCGTCGTCTGGCCCATGCCGACGGTGAGTGGCGAGGCGAAGTTGACGGTGACCGCGACTGTTTGCGCGCCGCTGCTGCCCTGCGCATTCTGGACCTGAATGTCGGTGCCTGCGACGTCTGTGCCGCCAGCGACCGGAAAGCCACTGTCGGGATCGGCTCCACTGGTCAGGAGCACATCGCCCGAGTTCGCGGAGATCGTGAGGACCGCGCCCGAATAGGTGCCCGCGGGCACGCTCACGTTGCCGAGAACCTCGCCGATCTGATCGAGCTGCTCGAGATTCACGTACGGCGCCTGCGCCGGCGCGGTCCATATGGTGACGGGACTGCCGCCGCCCGCGGGCACGAGCGCGACGCTCAGAAGCCGCACGCCGACGTTTGCCCAATCATCCGAGGAGGAATCGCTGATCACGAGCGGCATGCTCGCCATGCCCTGCGAGGTCGGCTGATTCATCGAGCTCGAGCCGCCGCTACAGGCCGCAAGAGCCGTGCAGAGACCAAGGACTAGCGCTGCGTATAGCGCGCTTGGCGATGTATTGCGCTTCATGGCAAATCCCTCTGTTTATTCATCGGGGCCGCTCGTGGCGGCTCGCGTGTATAGCGAATGAACCTACACTCGGTTGACGCACGGGCGCAAGACGAAAAACTACTATGTCGCCCGGCAGCGACAGCAGCTACACACACAAACTAACAATCGCGCGAACGCGTTCAGTGATCGTTCAGGAAGAGCGAGCTCACGTACTCCTTGGCGCGCTCGCACGCGGCATCGAGATCGGCGCCGGCGGCGAGTCCGGCGGCGATCGCCGAAGCGAGAGCGCAGCCGGTACCGCGCTTGGTGAGAGCGCGGCGCGCAGCCGTGAAGCGCCGCACCGGCGCGTGCATGCGCACGAGAAGATCGCTCGCTTCAGGCCCGCTGCCGTGTCCGCCTTTGAGCAACACCGCCTCGGGACCGTGAGCGAGAAGCGCGCGGGCCTGGGCGAGGAGCGCCGCGTCGTCCGCGGCGAGCTCGGTGCCGAGCAGTGCCGCCGCCTCGGGAATGTTGGGAGTTAGGAGCGTGGCAAGCGCGAGAAGTTCGGCACACAACGCCTCGCGTCCCTGCGCATCGAGGAGCGCGCCTCCCGAGGAGGCGACCAGCACCGGGTCAAGGACGATTGGCAGCTTGGCGTGCGAGGCCAGCGCTTGCGCCACGGCGCGCACGGCGTCGCGTGTTCCCAGCATGCCAATCTTGATGGCGGCGATCTCCCGCGTCGCGAACGCCGCGGAGATCTGGGCGCGGATGATCTCCGGGGGCAGCGGGAACACGGCCCGCACCTCCTGGTCAGACTGCGCGGTCACTGCAGTCAGCGCACACAGGGCTGGCGTAGCAAAGTGCTCGAGCGTCCTGAGGTCGCGGGCGATGCCCGCACCGCCGCTCGAGTCCGAGCCGCCGATGACAAGGACTGCCTTCACTCACCCATCGCGACGAGCGCCACGTTCTTGTGGCCCTGCTTCTGCAGTGCGCGCGCCGCGCGCCAGGCACGCACGCCGCTGCGGCAGCAGAAGACGAGGCGCGACTCGCTCGGAAAACGCTGTGGCTCCCGCTCGAGCGCCTCGATCCCGATGCGCAGCGCTCCGGGGAAAGGTGACACGGGCGCCTCACTCGTGCTGCGCAGGTCTATCACGATGTCGGCCTGCGACACGTCCGATGGGGCGATGAAGGCGAGCGCCCCCTCCTCCGCTTCCTGCGCCCCCGCAAACGAAAAGCCGGCAAGATGCAGCGTACGCAAATCGAGCGAGATCAGCCGTCCGAGCACCGTTGGCTCCCACCCAAGAAGCAGCGCCAGCGTCAGGTGCGCCTCGAGTGCGCCGATGACTCCTACCGCCGTACCGAGAACCCCCGCCTCGGCGCACGAGCCGGCCGCGCGCGGCAGCTCCGGAAACACGGCGCGATAGCTCGGCGCACCGCCGCAGAAAGCGCCCACGTAGCCCGAAAGACCGAGGACCGAGGCGCTCACGAGCGGCACGCCTCGTTCCCGGCAGGCATCGCTTAGCACATAGGTCACGGCGAAACTGTCCGCCGCATCGACCACGACGTCCGCGCCCTCGAGGAGCGCCGCTACATTGCCAGGGCCGAGCCGTTCGGCACGCACATCGATGCGGACCTCAGGATTGATCGCGAGCAGGGCCTCGCGCGCCGCGTCAACCTTGAGCCGCCCGACGTCCGACATCCGATAAAGCGGCTGCCGGTGCAGATTGGATTCATCGACCCGATCGTGATCGACCGCGATGAGCCGTCCCACGCCTGCGGCAACCAGATACTGCAGCACCGCATTGCCGAGCCCGCCAGCGCCCACTACGACGACTGCGGCGGCGGCGAGACGTTCCTGTCCGGCGCTGCCGACCTCGGGAAGCACCATCTGCCGCGCATAACGCTCGCTCGACATTCCTCATCCCTCCTCAGGCGGCCGCCGCCACAGTGAGCCACCGCTGCGTGCGCGCCTCGGGATTCGCATCGCGCAGGATGTCGGTGACCACGGCCGCGACGTCCGCACCGGCCGCGAACACCCCGGGCAAGCGCTCCGGCGTGAGTCCGCCGATAGCGACCAGCGGAAGCGTTCCAACACGGCGCTTCCAAGCGCTCAATCGTGCCAGCCCTTGCGGCTGCCACGGCATCACCTTGAGCAGCGTCGGGTAGATCGGTCCGAGCGCCACGTAGTCGGGTTCGAGCGAGAGCGCGCGCTCGAGCTCCGCCTCGTCGTGCGTGCTGAGACCAAGCCGCACGCCGGCGCGGCGCAATGCGGGTACGTCGGCGCTATCGAGATCGCCCTGTCCGAGATGCACGAAGTCGCAGCCCGCATCGAGCGCAAGCCGCCAATAGTCATTGACGACCAGTTGCACGCCCGCCGCCCCGCACGAGTCGCGCGCACGGCGCATCTCGGCCCGCAGCGTCTCTTCCGGCTGATCCTTGATGCGCAGTTGCAGGAGCCGCACGCCAAGAGGCGCCAAGCGCTGCACCCAGGCTGCCCCATCGACGATCGGGTAAACCCGCGGTAGCTTCATCCGCGAAACGCCGTGCCGATCACCGGAGTCGAGGGCGCCGCCATGTCGCGCGGCTCGATCGGACCTGCGAGATACGCGGCACGTCCCGCCTCCACGGCCTGGGCGAAGGCTCGCGCCATCTGCAGCGGATCGCGCGCTTCTGCGACCGCGGTGTTGATGAGCACCGCATCGTAGCCAAGCTCGAGGGCCTGGGCGGCGTGCGAAGGCACGCCGATGCCGGCATCGATGATGAGCGGCACCTCGGGGAAGTGGGCCCGCAAGGCACGCAGTCCAAAGAGATTATTGAGTCCGCGCCCTGAGCCGATCGGTGCACCCCAGGGCATGAGCAGTCGACAGCCGCACTCGAGCAGCCTCTCCGCCACCACGAGATCCTCGGTGGTGTAGGGAAAGACCTCGAAGCCTTCCGCGCAGAGAATGCGTGCGGCCTCTGCGAGCCCGAACACATCCGGCTGCAAGGTATCGTCTTCGCCAATGACCTCGAGCTTGATCCACGGCGTCGCGAAGAGCTCGCGTGCCATGTGCGTGGTTGTCACGGCCTCCTTGACTGAGTGGCAGCCGGCGGTGTTTGGCAGCACGCGCACGCCGAGCTCGCGGATCAGGTTCCAGAACCCCTGCCCGGCGCGCTCCCCGCTCGCTTCGCGCCGCAGGGCGACCGTTACCACCTCGGCGCCCGAGGCGCGCACCGCGGCGCCCAAAACGGCCGGCGAGGGGTAGCGGGCGCTGCCGAGCAGCAGGCGTGAGCGCAGTTGAGTCTTGTAGAGCTCGAGCATCAGCCCCCCTGCATCGGCGCCAGCACTTCGATGCGATCACCCTCTGCGAGTGGGGTGCGCATACGCAGAGCGGCAGCCACGAACTCGCCGTTCACGGCCGTGGTTACGACGCTCTCGCCGTAGCCGAGTTCCTCAAGCACCGCCGCCAGCTCGGCGCTGCGCGTCTCACGCCAGGCGCCGTTGACGAGGATCCTCATCCATTACCTCCGGAAAATAACTGCCCTGGAGCATCACGTCCGCGGCGCGACGGGCCAGTGCCGGCGCGAGGAGAAAGCCGTGACGGTAAAGACCGTTCACATAAAGCCTGTCAGCGATGCGGCGCAGGCGTGGCATGTTGTCGGGAAACGCGGCGCGCACCGCCGTACCGAGCTCGACAACCTCCGCCTCGCCGAACGCCGGATGCAGGGCGTATGCCGCCGAGAGCAGCTCGAGGAGCGAGCGCGCGCTCACCCGCCGCACCTCATCGCTCTCGATCATCGTCGCGCCCACCATGAAAAGGCCCGCGCTGCGCGGTACGACATACACAGGCATCCGCGGATGCAGGACCCGCACCGGACGGGCGAGCCGAAGCTCGGGCAAGCGCAGGAGCACCATCTCGCCCTTGACTCCGCGCAGATCGGGGAGCTCCCCGCGCGCCTCGAGCCCCGTGCAGTCGATCACCGCCCGGCCGGCGAGCACTGCCGGGGAGGCCTCGACGCCGAAGCGGATCACGGTCCCGAGTTCCTCGAGGCGCGCGGCGAGCGCGAGGAGCGCCGCGCGCGGATCGAGATGCGCTTCGTCCTTAAAGTACAAGCCGTGGGTGAAGCGGCCGGCGAGATCGCGCTCGAGGGCGCCGATCGCCTCCCCCGTCAGCCACTCGGCGCAGGCGGTGCGGCGGGCAAATTGGGCAAGCTCCGCGCCATCGCGTGCGTGCGCGAGCACGAGCGTGCCGCTCGTGACGGTGCCTGCGAAATGTTCGCGCCACCACGGGAGGCTCTCGGCGCCGAGCTGTGCGATGCGCTCATCACGCGCGCCCTCGAGCTCGCACCAGGGCGCGAGCATGCCGCCGGCGAACCACGAGCATCCGGGCGCGCCCCAGCGCGTGCTGCGCTCGAGCACCTCGACTGCGACCCCGCGCTCGGTGAGCTCGAGTGCGCAGGCGAGTCCTGCGACCCCGGCACCGATGACCGTGACGCGCACGCCTCAGCCCTCCCTCGCCGCCCCCGCGGGCACGTAAAGTTCGCCGCCGCTCGCGCGGAATTTCTCCGCCATCTCGCGCATGCCCTGGTTGCGCGCCTCGGCGCGCACTTCGTGCGAGATGCGCATCGAACAGAACTTCGGCCCGCACATCGAGCAGAAGTGCGCGAGTTTATGGCCCTCCTTCGGCAGCGTCTCGTCGTGGAAGGCGCAGGCGGTATCGGGATCGAGCGAGAGGTTGAACTGATCCTGCCAGCGGAAGTCGAAGCGCGCCCGCGAGAGCGCCGCATCCCGCTCGGCGGCGCCCGGATGTCCCTTGGCGAGATCGGCGGCGTGGGCCGCGATCTTGTAGGTGATGACGCCGGTCTTGACGTCGTTGCGATCGGGCAGCCCGAGGTGCTCCTTCGGGGTCACGTAGCAGAGCATCGCGGTACCGAACCAGCCGATCATCGCGGCGCCGATCGCGGAGGTGATGTGATCGTATCCGGGGGCAATATCCGTGGTCAGGGGCCCGAGCGTGTAGAACGGCGCTTCGCCACAGGTGGCGAGCTGCTTGTCCATGTTCTCTTTGATCTTGTGCATCGGGACGTGTCCCGGGCCTTCGATCATCACCTGGCAGTCATGATCCCAGGCGACACGCGTCAGTTCCCCGAGCGTTGTGAGCTCGGCGAACTGCGCCGCATCGTTGGCGTCGGCGATCGATCCGGGGCGCAGGCCATCGCCGAGCGAGAAGCTCACGTCGTAGGCGCGGCAGATTTCGCAGATCTCGGCGAAGTGCTCGAAGAGAAAACTCTCGCGATGATGCGCGAGACACCATTTCGCCATGATCGAGCCACCGCGCGAGACGATGCCGGTGACGCGGTTGACCGTGAGCGGAATGTAGGCGAGGCGCACGCCGGCATGGATGGTGAAGTAGTCGACGCCCTGCTCGGCCTGCTCGATGAGGGTGTCGCGGAAGACTTCCCAGCTCAGCTCCTCCGCCACCCCATCCACCTTCTCGAGCGCCTGGTAGATCGGCACGGTGCCGATCGGCACCGGAGAGTTGCGCAGGATCCATTCGCGAATGGTGTGAATGTTGCGCCCGGTGGAGAGGTCCATCACGGTATCCGCACCCCAGCGGATCGCCCACACGAGCTTGTCGACCTCCTCCGCGGTCGATGAGGTCACGGCCGAATTGCCGATGTTGGCGTTGATCTTCACGAGGAAGTTGCGCCCGATGATCATGGGCTCGGACTCGGGGTGGTTGATGTTCGCGGGCAAGATCGCGCGGCCGGCGGCGATCTCCTCTCGCACGAACTCCGCCGTCACGAAATCAGGAATCGCAGCCCCCCAGGAGTTGCCATCACCCGTGCTCGCGAGCGAGCGCGCACTGCGCCCGACGTTTTCGCGGATGGCGACGTATTCCATCTCCGGAGTGATGATCCCGCGGCGGGCGTAGGCGAGTTGCGTCACCGCCGCAGCGTGGCGCGCGCGCAGCGGCGCGCGCGCGTGCGGGAACTCGGGCGCGGCGCGCCCTCCCGCCGCGAGACCATTGTCGGCGAGGGTGACGCTGCGGCCCGGGTACGCTTCGACATCGGCGCGGGCGGCAATCCAGGCGGCGCGCGTGCGCGCGAGGCCGCGGACGATGTCGATGCTGACTTGCGGGTCGGTGTAGGGGCCGGAGGAATCGTAGACTGTGAAGGGGGCCTCTCCCGAGCTTGGCTCGAGCGTGATCTCACGCATCGGCACGCGCAGACCCGCATGCATGCTGCCCGAGTAATGGACCTTGCGCGATGCAGGGAGTGGAGCCGCGACGACCGGTATCAATTGCGCATTCATCAGATCCTCCTCGAAGTTCAGAAGATCCGGCGAATGCCGCGCGGTAGGAGTGGAATCGGCGCCCGGAATGGGCGTGATCGCGAACTCGAAGACTTTCCTACGCCAGCATTAACTGGATCAGGTTCGAAGGGTCGCCATGGTGCGCTGTCCTCGAGCGCTCGCTGGCCTCTCAGCCCCCTGCCGGGGCTCCCCTAGTGCGAGGGGAAAGGTAGACCCGGGATCGACGGCGGTCAATGCCATCGGCGGCGCGCGGGGGCGCCGCCGTGACCCCGCTCGGTGGCTATGTGAGACTTCGCAGCCGGGTCGGCCACGTTCCGGGCACACGTACGCCTATGGCTTCCTGGCAGTTCTGGGCGCTCCTCTCGGCAGTCTTTGCCGCATTGACGGCCATTTTTGCCAAGCTCGGGGTGGAGCAGATGAATCCGGATGCGGCGACGCTCTTTCGCACCGTGATCGTGCTCATTCTTCTTACGATCATCGTCGGGGCGACGCGGCAGTTCGCGGCACTCACGGGAGCCTCCCCGCGCACCTACGCCTTTCTCGTGCTCTCGGGGCTTGCGACCGGCGCGTCGTGGTGGTGTTACTTCCGCGCCCTGCGCCTTGGCGATGCCGCACGGGTGGCCCCGCTCGACAAGCTGAGCGTCGTGCTGGTGGCGCTTTTCGGGATTACGTTTCTCGGCGAGAAACTCGCGCCGATCCACTGGCTTGGCATCGCGATGATCGCGGCCGGCGCCTGGTTCATCACCGTAAAAGCTTAAAGCGGGAGCACGGCCCCTGGCCGTGTCCCGCACTTAAGAGTCCGTCCGGCTCGTCCGCTCGGCCGTCAGAGCGGGCGGCTGCTGCCGCCGCTATGGCTTGCTTGTCCGCCCTTGCGACCCGCTTCGGCGGCAAGCTCTGGATGCTGGGAGAAGCTGCGCTTCGCATCCGGTACGCTCTGCCCGCCCTTGCGTCCGGCCACTGCCGCGAGCGCACGGTTCTGCGAGAAGCTGCGCTTGGCGCCCGGCACACTCTGTCCGCCCTTGCGGCCGGCCTCGGCCGCAAGGCGCCGGTTCTGCGAGAAGCTGCGCTTCTCGTCCGGCACGGCCTTGCCTCCCATGCTGGCAATCTGCCGCTGACGTTCCGTATTCATCGAGGCAAAGCCGCGGTGCGAGATGCGCCGCTCGTGAACTGTTCCTTCAGCCATCGCCGTTCTCCTTTCTCCTTTTTTGCACAACCCCACCCACGCGGGCGTTGCGGCGTGATGCAGTTTGTTATGCCATCCCCGAATGTCAGCATACCTTGCGGCCATGAATGGGAAAACTTCACGCGGCGTCTTTTTCTTAAGACGCTGATTCCAAAAACTTTTTATGGCGTGAGGCGATCGATGACGAGATTCATGAGCCCATCGCGGCCCACCCGATAGGTCACTTCCCCGAATGGATCGCCGCTCGCGGCGACCGGATTGCCCGAGACAGCGATGCGCGCAACCACCTGCACGCTCTGTCCCGAGGCGAAAGAGCGACCGGGGACCATCGAGTCCGCGGGCGTCAGAGATACGGTCTGCGGAAAGCGACTCTCAAGACGTTTGACCGCAAGGGGTGGGCCCTGCGCCCCTCCCCCCTCGCGCACGAAGACAAAAAGTGCCGCTTTGCCCGCCGCGCTCACCAAAGCGGGCGCGAGAGAGACCTCGACGCGCACGACCGCTGAGTCAGCCGCGCCGGGAGTGGCGCTCCCTGCCCGGGGCGAGGAAGTCCCTGCGGGAGCCTTCGCGCTCGCGAGCTTGTCATCGATGGCGCTGATCTGCTGCTCAAGAAGCACGCGCAGATTTTCCGGGGGATTCGTGGTGAGGAGTTTGGCGAAGCGCTCGCGTGCGAGAGGCAGATCACCACGCCTTCCGGCAGCGACCGCACCGAAGAAGAGCGCCTTGCCCGAGTCGGGCGCGAGCAGCAGCGCCTGCTCAACGAGACGCCCTGCACGTCCATCGAGTTCGCTCTCGTCATTGAGCGCGAGGGCCTCGGCCTCGCCGACCAGCGCCTCGGCATTCTGGTTGTTGGTGAGGCGTGCCGCGCGCTCAAAGGCCCGCAGCGCGAGGGGATACTCCTGCAGAACGAGGTAGGAACGGCCGAGCATCAGCCAGCCATCGAGATTGTCGGGCTTGCTCTCGAGCTCGCGCGCGAGGCGCGCGACCATTTTCTGCGGCGAGTCCGCCGAAGGCGTTGCTGCGCGCCAGGGCCAGTTGCTCCAGCTGACGTAGAGCAATACAGAACCGACCGCCACAAAGACGGCGGCACCAAGTGCCACCCACGGTGAGGGCGGCGTAGCCGCCATCCACCGGCGCCCGAGTAACGGCAGCGCTATCGCCACGATTGCGGCTACGGTCAGTGCCGCCGCCAAGAGGACGAACGTGATCATCAGGCGACGTCTTCGTCCACCGGGTCAGTGTCCCCGGGGAGGAGCCTCGTCCGATCGCGCACGATGCGCCACGCGACAAACGCGCCGATGAGGAGCAGCGCCCCGGGGGCGCCCCACAGCCATGCGTTGCGCCATGAGACGCGCGGCCGGAAGAGAATGAAATCACCGTAGCGCGCCGCCATCCAATTGCGCACGTCGTCATCGGACTTTCCGGCGACCAGCAGCTCGCGCACCTCGCGCCTGAGATCCGCCGCGAGTTCGACCGGGGAGTCGGCGATCGACTCATTCTGGCACTGCATGCAGCGCAACTCGTGCGTCAGAGCCTCATATCGCGCCTGAAGCGCGGGGTCGGGGAGCACGGTGGTATCGAGCGCCCAGAGCGCCGGCGGCGCGAGCATGAGGAGCAGAAGCGCGCTGCGCCTCACGACTTGCCTCCCGTCGCAGGCGGAAGTCGCGGCAGGATCTCCCGT
>Ga0187766_10000613_pt1 | contig 20111 bp, 16 predicted proteins | sample 0216_QUI02_MP05__4_FD_132971 | JGI IMG/M metagenome (GOLD analysis project Ga0187766, IMG submission 132971) | Tropical peat soil microbial communities from peatlands in Department of Meta, Colombia - 0216_QUI02_MP05_20_MG | ecosystem: Environmental > Terrestrial > Soil > Wetlands > Peat ... | reverse complement strand
GCCGGCTGAACCTGACACAGGCTTTCAATTCTCTCGGCACCGCAATCTTCCCCTGGATCGGAGCCCACCTGATACTTGGAACGACCGCATCGGCGCTGTCACAGAGTCCAGCGCAAGAAGCTGACGCCGTCATCAAGCTCTACGTGCACTTTTTTGCGGTTGCGCTGACCATTCTCGCGGTTGCGATTGGACTTTTTCATTTGCCCGAGATTACGGCGGCCGGACACTCGCTCAGGGAGAAAGTAAACGATTCGGTTTGGAAGCACCCAAACCTCATTTTCGGTGCCATCGCCATTTTTGTATACGTGGGCGCCGAAGTCGCAATCGGCAGTTCCATCGCGAATTACCTGGCGCTGGACAACATTGGGCATCTAATCTCCCCTTCTGCGGTGCCGGATGCTGCCGTGCGTTACCGGGCGGCCCTGGGACCGGCGGCACGCTACATATCCGTTTATTGGCTGGGTGCGATGATCGGCCGTTTCATCGGTTCGGCGCTGCTGCAGAAGATAAAGACAGGTACCTTGCTCGCAATTTGTGCTATTGCTGCGGCGCTGCTGGTGACGATTTCTGTGTTGAGCGGGGGCCACACCGCGATGTGGTCCATCCTGCTGGTAGGATTCTTCAACTCCATCATGTTTCCTTCGATTTTCACCATGGGGATAGCAGAACTCGGTCCGCTCACGGGCGATGGGTCTGGCATTTTGAATATGGCGATTGTTGGGGGTGCGATCATTCCCTGGATCGTTGGCCGGGTGGCAGATGTCATCAATCACGCCTACTATCGCACGCTAAGCCAGGGAGAGACCAGCTGGGGCCAAGGCATTCACTATGCCCTCATCCTACCAGTCTTCTGCTACCTATATATTTTGTTCTTCGCCATGAGTGGATCGAAGCCGAATAGCGAACGCTACGCCAGGTCGTAAAAGCTTCTGCTCAGAACCACGTTCGCGCTCGATACGCGCGATACTCCTCCCCAAACTTCGCCTCCAGCACCCGGCCTTCTTTCCGCGCCCGCCAGAGTTGGAGCGGGACAATTATCAGGAAAATCAGGAGCCACAGCGGCCGCCCGAGCAGAAGGATATAGCCGATGATAAACAGCGACCCGAAAACGTAAATGGGATTACAAATCCTGGAATAGAGCCCACGCGTGACGAGCTGCCTGGCCTGCGCTGACACGCTGAATGACTTCCCGAGTTGAAATCGGGCAAGACTCCAAAGGGCGAATCCCGCGATCGCCAGGATCAAACCACATTTCTGCATCACGCCGCAGCGCGCAGGCGCGAATTCCCATCCGACGTATGTTGCTGCCGTCCCCACGATCACTGTCAGAACAACATTTTGGATGACCACAATTGTTGGAATTCAACTTCCCTAAGCGGGTAAACGGCGTCCGCGAGTCTCTACACCAAAAGGAATCAAAAGCAGCCCAACGGCGAACGCGATCGCGGTCAAAGCCACTGGTTTTCCTAGCGAGCCGAAATATCTTATTCCAGCTCCCACCAGGAAAGTGATGCCGGCTCCGCCAAATCTGGCAAATGAAGTGGCGAACGCGAATGCGCTGGCCCGGCATTCCGTTGGATATTGCTCCGGCAACCAAAGCGTGTAAACGGCAAAATTTGCCCCGCCCAAGCCTAAGAAGACTAAGCAGACGAAGAACCAGGGAAGTGCGGCAGCGCCCAAATAGAAGATCCTGCCAAAACTAAGGGCGATGAAGATCATCATCAAGGTAAAGAAAAATGCCAGTGCCGCTCGCCGCCCGAATCGTTCCGCAATAACCGGCATGAAGAGACATCCCAGGACGGTTGCGAATGAGACCAGCATCGTGCCCCAGGAGGCCAGTCTGGCCGATTGGGATGCAGCACGGCCGGACGCTTCCGCGAGGGTCGTAACTGCAGCAGGGACGTATACGGTGCCAGCCCAAAGCCCACAGATCGAGACCAGCATGAAAAGGGAATTCAATATGGTGCGCCGCCGCAATTCCCGGGAAAACAGCACAGCCAACGGACGCCAGAAAGCCCAGGTGTGGACCACGTTGCCCTTTTCCAGCCAGCGCGCCGGTTCGCTGACACCGCGGCGGATCCACGCGAGCAGCAGGGCGGGAAGGCCGCCAACCGCGAACATGGCGCGCCAACCAAAGTGGCTGCCAACACCGTAGTTGGCGAGAGCGGCAAGAAAAATTCCTACGTAATAGCCGGTATGCATCCAGCCAGCTCCGGCAGTGCGGCGATGTTCCGGCCACTCCTCAGCGACGAAAGTTCCGCCCATCGCCCATTCGCCGCCGATGCCGATGCCCGCCAGAAGCCTCAACACGGCCAATTGCCAGACCCGGACGACGCCTGCGCTCAGAAAGGTAAATAGGGAATACCAGAGGATGGTCAGCATCAACGTGCGAACTCGTCCCAGCTTGTCACCGACCGGCCCCCACAGAAAAGCCAAACCCCACCCAATAAAAAACAACGAAAACAGCAAGCCACCGTAGAAACCAACATTGCCTTTCGTTGCGGGAATGCCAGATCGTGGGAGGAGTTCGCGCAGAGATGGCACCAGAACCAGGGCATAGATGAAGGAATCCATGCCATCCAGGGTCCAGCCTCCCCAGGCGGCCCAGAAACCGCGGACTTGATTTCGGGTGAGCTGGGCGGATCCTGATGGCCCCGGTTGGACCGGCGAAGGGAGTGCGGCCATACTGGCGAGGAACTATATCAGACCGCTTAACCAGCTGCTGAGTGTTTCCTGGCCAATCAGCGGGAGGTCGTGCGGCTGGCCAGTTGCATCGAATTCAGCGCTGCTTGCGCTTTGCTTTGGACAACCGGCGGCAGGATCGCATATCCCAGACCTCGCGCTATGATTTGTCCATCCTGCAGCGCCCATTGCAGAAAATCTTTCAAGGCCGCGGCACGCTCCGCCGACCCACCGGAAAGCGGCAGGTAAATCCAGGTGAAGCTCGCAATGGGGTAGGCGTCCGGAGCGGGAGCGTTAACCAGCGACACATGAAAGTCTGCCGGAATCGTTTGAGCCAGGCTCTTACACGCGGAGGTGATCGATGCCGGGGTAGCTTTCACGAACGCGCCAGAAGGGTTCTGCACGGCTCCGTAGCCGATATCCGAACGCTTGGCAAAATTCAACTCCACATACCCGATGGCCCCGGGAATTGAGGCCACCTTTGTGATCATATCCTCGCCACGATTAGCATCAACTCCGACCGGCCAGTTGGGCGAGGCGCTCTTTCCGATTTGTGAACGAAATTCAGTGCTATTCCGCGAGAGGAAGTCCGTGAAGATGTAGTTGGAGCCTTTGCCGGACGTCCGGTGAACCACCGCAATCTGCAAATCGGGCAGCTTGAGTCTTGGATTGAGTTTTGTGATGCGCGGGTCCTTCCAGTTCGTGATCGTGCCCATGAAAATATGGGCCAACACTTCACCGGAAAAATTCAATTCAGGATTTCCCGGCAGATTGTAAATTGGAACAATTCCTACCAGGACGGTGGGGATCTGCATGAGAGAGAGCTTGCCGGTGTCCAATTGATCGTGGCTGAGCGGGACTTCACCGGCAGCAAAATCGCCAGAACCGCCGCTGATTTGACGAATCCCTTCCATCGTGCTCATAGAGAGATAGCGCACTTGGATGTTGGAGGTCTTCTTGTTAAACTCGTCCGTCCATACCGAGTACAGAGGCGTCGGAACATTGGAGCCAGACCCAACGATCGACACTGTGTTTTGGCCCTGGGCGCGCGGCAAGAGCCAGACAGTGGCGATGAGAACGACAACGCAAGCGGCGAGATTTCTTGTTCGATTCATGGCTATACCCTTCGCAAAAATCGCTGACCCATTGTATGAACCGGCTCGTTGGCTGTCTTGTTACCGATGTAATCCCATCTTTCCCAAGAACGCACTAACAAATGAGAAAACACGGGCCAAGGGCTGGTTACCTTAGTGAACCGGTGAACGACGAGGGCTGAGAAATCTGTTTTCCGCTCTTCGGTTAGGAGGACAAAGATGTACTTGGCTGAGTTCCGCGAACTTGTCGTCTTGCTGATGCTTATTTTTGCGGCTGGTTCATGCACGGCTCAAAGCCAAGGCCCAGGAACCGAGATATCGCCTCAGTTGAAGGCTGCTTTCGAGGCGAAGGTCAAGGCCGAGTGGGAGGCTCTAAAGAACAAAGATAAAAAGGCCTACGGAGATCTGTTGGCGGATGATTTTCAGGGGGTGGAGGTTGACGGCAAAGGGGAACGCACACGAATTCAAGCAATGAACGAGGTTGCAGAAGAGAACGTTTTCAACTACACGCTCTGGGGCTTCAAGGAGTTTTCTCTGGGGCCTGATGCCGCACTGGTCATCTACGAAGTCACAATGCAGTTCCCGCCGAAATCGGTAGTGCGCTATTCCCGAGTCTACATCAGCGAAATTTGGGTAAAGCGAGCCGGGGAGTGGAAAGAACTCCATTACCAGGAGACTCACGTCAAATAGCTTGATGGCTGCAACCCTGGTTTATTCAAATTGAAGCACAACAATCTCGGGATTCGATCCCAGTCGCAGAGGCGGTCCCCAGGTTCCAGCGCCGCTGGAAGTGAAGACCTGCATTTTCCCGATACGACTTAGTCCATAAACAAATTGCCCATAGATCTTTCTCGCGATCCAGCTCCAGGGTATGAACTGACCGAGATGGGTGTGCCCGGAAAGTTGGAGAGAAAAGCCAGCGGACGCGGCAATGTCCGGATGATCGGGGGCATGTGTCAATAAAATGCTGGCCCGGTCGCGGTCCAAACCAATATTTCGCAGCGCGGACGCCAAAGAGTTGCGCCGCCGCGCATGGCGGTACGGCACGCCGACTATTTGTAGACCGTCCACTTCCACTTTCTCGTTGTTGAGCACGCGGACTCCGGCGGCGGAGATGGCGCGCAGATATTCGCTATCATCGCGGAACTGCTCGTGATTTCCGGCGACGAAATAAACGCCGTGGGGCGCCGTCAACTGGCTCAAGGGCTCCGCGGCGCGCGCCGCGTCAATTGCGGTGCCGTCATATAAGTCACCGGCAATGAATATGGCGTGCGCCTCTTCGCGCAGGAGTTTTGCAATCATGCGGCGGAGAAAACCACCATTCCTCACGGGCCCCAGGTGCAAATCGCTGATCAGTGCTGCCTTTCGTCCACGCCAAGTCTCGGGCAGGTTTGCGACGCGCACAGTGGCGCGCGTTATCCGAGTCCAGCTTGCGTTCACGACAGCAAGGATTCCTGCCAGGGCTGCGATGCCAAACAGCCATTCCACCATTTTGTGGAAGTTCACATTCAGCCCAGCCGTGATCGCAACCCCGTAGACGATCCAACACAAAATTGCTCCAAAGAACAGAAAACTCCCTAGCCCTACCCAAACGGCAGCGATCCTGTAGAAAGCTCGCACAAAAGCATTTGTATAGCGAAAGGCTAGAAGGGAAGCGGGCACAAACGTTATGGATAGACAGCCCAGAAGCAGCTTGAGCCAGAGCGGCCCGGCACTATGACCGGTCGACGAAAAAACCCAGGTGTCGTAAAGGACAAGATGAGTTAGGAACAGAATAGACTGCAAAATGACGATGAAAATGATTAAGCGTTTTCGAAATTTCACAATTCATTCGATTCTTCAGACATGTATAGCGGTGAAGTAATTTTTTTCGGAATCAAGCAGTGGCGGGAGACGACGAAAACTCCGGAATTCAATTAAGATGCTTGGGCCGGATCAGATTTGTGCGGTTTTGAAGACAACACAAAAATGGCTTTGGATATCAAGGCGCTGCAGGAGTGGATTGGGAAACGCGAGTTCCGTAGCGATCAGGTAACTGCCGCTCCGATCGTTGCCCTCTCGGCGACATTGGACCGCGACGACCCTGCGCCGCAATCGGGCGATCCACTCCCACCGCTATGGCACTGGTTATACTTCCTGCCGGTGACGCGGCAGTCTGCGCTGGGCGACGACGGACATGCGCGTCGTGGCGGATTTCTGCCGCCCATTCCTTTGCCACGGCGCATGTGGGCCGGAAGTCGCCTGCAGTTTCATCGGGCGCTCAACATCGGGGAAGGGATTTCTCGGACTTCTGTTATCTCGGATGTGAGTCACAAAGAAGGGCGGAGTGGTTCGCTGGTATTTGTAACGGTGCGACACGAGATCCGTAACGCCGAAGGGATTGCAATTGGGGAAGAACAGGATGTCGTTTATCGCGAAAATCCCAAGCCGGGTGATCCCGTAACAGTGCCCAAATCCGCACCCGAATCACCCGATTGGCAGCGGATGATCTGCCCGGATCCAGTGCTACTTTTCCGATATTCTGCGCTCACATTCAACGGTCATCGCATCCACTACGATCGTCCTTACGCGACTGAAGTCGAAGGGTATTCGGGCCTCGTGGTGCACGGTCCCTTGATCGCCACGCTGCTACTGGATCTTCTTCGCCGCAACGTGCCGGATAAGGCGGTGAGCCGATTTTCATTTCGCGCGGTGCGTGCATTGTTCGATACCGCCCAATTCGCAGTGTGCGGCCGCATGGCAGGCGACAAGAAGAGTGTCGAGCTTTGGGCACAAGACGTTGATGGCTGGCTCGCCATGGAGGCAACTGCGACCCTCCTTTGATCCAATGATCTTCTGATCAGTGTTTTAAACGAAACAGGAAGCCTTTTTCATGCTGAACGTGACCGAACAACATGCGGACATCCGAAAGGCGGTGAGGGAGCTGTGTGCCGATTTCCCGGATGAGTACTTTCGGAAAAAAGATGAGGAGCGGGCCTATCCAGACGAATTCGTAGAAGCCCTTACCAGAGCAGGCTGGATGGCTGCACTTATTCCGGAAGAATACGGCGGCGGCGGACTCGGCCTTACCGAAGCCTCGGTGATTATGGAGGAAATTAACCGATGCGGCGCCAACTCCGGAGCTTGCCACGGCCAGATGTACAACATGGGCACGCTGCTGCGGCATGGATCGGAAGAGCAGAAGCGCAAGTATCTGCCGAAGATTGCCAGCGGTGATTTGCGGCTGCAGTCGATGGCAGTGACCGAGCCAACCACGGGGACGGACACAACAAGAATCAAGACCACCGCAGTTAGGAAAGGTGACCGGTATGTGATCAGCGGGCAGAAAGTATGGGTGTCCCGGGTTCAGCATTCGGATCTGATGGTTTTGCTGGCAAGAACTACGCCGCTGCCAGAGGTCAAGAAGAAGTCTGAAGGAATGTCGATTTTCCTGGTGGACCTGCGGGACGCCATGGGCAAAGGGTTATCGATTGCGCCGATCCGCAATATGGTGAATCACGAAACCAACGAAATGTTTTTCGATAACCTGGAAATCCCCGCGGGGAGCCTGATTGGCGAGGAGGGAAAGGGATTTAAGTACATCCTCGACGGGCTAAACGCGGAACGGGCACTCATTGCGGCGGAATGCATTGGCGACGGATATTGGTTTATTGACCGGGTTGTGAAGTATTCCAGCGAAAGAACCGTGTTTGGGCGGCCGATCGCGCAGAACCAGGGGGTTCAATTTCCTATCGCGAGGGCGTACATCAACCTCGAAGCCGCGAATCTGATGCGTTACAAAGCGTGCGACCTCTTCGATGCGCACCAACCTTGCGGGGCGGAAGCGAACATGGCCAAGCTCCTTGCCGCCGACGCATCCTGGGAAGCGGCGAATGTGTGCCTGCAATTTCACGGCGGGTTTGGTTTCGCTGCGGATTACGATGTTGAGAGAAAATTCCGCGAGACGCGCCTTTACCAGGTCGCTCCGATTTCAACAAATCTGATCCTTGCGTTCGTGGCAGAGCATGTTCTCGGGCTGCCGCGTTCTTTCTGATTCGAGTCGATGCGTCCGCTGGATGACATCACGGTGATTGCATTGGAGCATGCGGTAGCGGGCCCGTTTTGCACCCGGCAACTCGCGGACCTTGGCGCCCGAGTCATCAAGATCGAGCGTCCCGGCGTCGGCGATTTCGCCCGCCACTATGACGAGAGGGTACGCGGACTCGCATCGTATTTTGTCTGGGTAAACCGGTCAAAAGAGAGCCTTACCCTGGATCTCAAGCATCCGCAAGCGAAGGAAATTCTCTGCAAACTGCTGAAGAAAGCTGACGTGCTTCTGCAAAACCTGGCGCCGGGCGCCGCAGCTCGCCTCGGACTTTCCTACGAGGCCCTGAAAGAAACCTACCCGCGTTTAATTGTCTGCGATGTCTCCGGCTACGGCTCGGACGGTCCCTATCATGACAAGAAGGCTTATGACCTCTTGATTCAGAGCGAGTCCGGTTTCATTTCCATCAGCGGCACGCCTGACGAGCCCGCGAAAGCGGGCCTTTCCATCGCCGACATCTCTGCGGCGATGTATGCATTGAGTAATATTCTTGCCGCCCTCTTGCAACGCGAGAAAACAGGGAGAGGCTGCCGTGTCGATATCTCGCTTCTGGAAAGCATGACGGAGTGGATGGGATACGCGCTTTACTACGCGTTCGATGGTGCGCCTCCGCCGCCACGTACCGGAGCCGCGCATGCCACAATCTATCCTTACGGGCCATTTCCCGCAGGAGACGGCAAGACGATCATGCTCGGCCTGCAGAATGAGCGCGAGTGGGTGATCTTCTGCGAGAAAGTACTTGCGCAGCCGGGCTTGGCGACTGACCCTCGTTTCTCCTCGAATTCGCGACGAGTGACATCTCGCCAGCAGCTTCAGAAGATCATTGTTGACGTCTTTTCTCAATTGTCGCTTGACCAAATTGTGCAACGGCTCGACACTGCGGGAATCGCCAATGCCCGCATGAATGAGGTGCGCGAGGTCTGGGAACATCCCCAGCTCAAAGCGCGGGGCCGTTGGAGCGTTATGGAGACACCTGTGGGAAAGATCCCGACCCTGTTGCCGCCAGGAGCTCCAGAAACGTATTCGCCACGGATGGATCCTGTTCCAGCACTTGGCGAACATACCGACAAGATTCTTGACGAGTTGGGGTACGACAAAGACGAGATTCTCAGACTCAGGAGCGAGAATGTTGTATGACCCACGGCAGAGGCAATCAGCAATGAATGATAGTCCGAGCGCCGCTCTGGCCAGCTTCGCAGCAAGTCTGCGCTTTGAGGACATCCCCGAACCAGTGTTGTGCCGGTGCGAAGATCTGTTTGTTGACTGGTTTGGCTCCGCGCTCGCAGGCAAAGGTGCGCGCCCGATCGAGGCCATCGAGTGCTTTGCGAAACAAATGGGAGCCGGTGCGAGCGGGCGATCTGAGGTGCTGATCTCTCGACGGCTTACGACGCCGTTTTTCGCAGCAATGGTGAACGCCGCAGCGTCTCACTTTGTTGAGCAGGACGATGTCCATTGCGGAGCGGTATTTCATCCCGCTACGGTTGTCTTCCCGCCGGCGCTGGCAGTAGCTCAGGAAATCGGGGCTTCGGGCGGGGAACTGCTGACGGCGAGCATTGCCGGATATGAGGTTGGGATTCGAGTGGGCGAGTTTCTCGGGCGGTCGCATTACGAAATTTTTCATACCACTGGCACCGCCGGCTCGCTTGCGGCTGCGGCTGCGGCTGGCAATTTATTGCGCCTGAACGAGACACAAATGCTGGATGCCTTTGGTTCGGCGGGCACCCAGGCCGCTGGTTTGTGGGAGGTTCTTCGCGACGGTGCAGACTCGAAACAGTTGCACACGGCGAAAGCTGCGGCCAATGGCTTGATGGCGGCGTATCTTGCTAGACAAGGATTTACCGGGGCGAAGCGGATACTTGAAGGACCGCGAGGAATGGCCGCAGGAATGTCTCGCGATGCCGACCCTGAAAAGTTGACGGACGGGCTCGGAGAGCGCTGGGCAACGGGTGAAACATCCTTCAAGTATCACGCCTCGTGCCGTCACACTCATCCGGCGGCCGATGCGCTCTTGAGCGTCATCAATACCTATAAGCTGACCGCGGATCAGATAACGGAGGTTACCGCACACGTGCATCAGGGGGCTATGGATGTGCTGGGCACGGTCACCGATCCGCAATCTGTGCATCAGGCCAAGTTTTCCATGGGCACTGTGCTGGCGTTACTCGCGATTTTTGGACATGCTGGAGTACGGGACTTTGATGATCATTGGGACGATCCGCAAGTCACAGATTTTCGACGGCGCGTGCGCATGGTGGTGGATGATGAAGTAAATCGTTCGTACCCTGTTCGTTGGATCGGAAAGGTGACAGTCAAAACGTCCGATGGACGGACACTATATGGGCGGATAGACGAGCCGAGAGGAGATCCGGCAAACACACTCAGCCGCCCCGAATTAGAGGAGAAAGCGGTGCAACTTGCCGAATACTCTCACGCCGCGACAAAGGAAGAAATGAAAGCTGCGTTCGCACAAATCTGGGGCCTTGCGCGCGTGCCAAGAGTCGGGCCGTTCTTAACAAGTCTGTGACAAACCCCATGCAAGGCGCGATCCCTCGTTCCTACCTGTTTGTTCCGGGCAATCGACCCGATCGCTTCGCGAAGGCGTTTGCAGCTGGAGCGGATGCGGTGATTATTGATCTGGAGGACGCGGTCCCACCGACGCAGAAAAGCGAAGCGCGGAAGAATGCGGCTGCTTGGCTGTCGCAAGGAAAGGCGACGCTGCTTCGGATTAATGGCGTCACCACAGAGTGGTCTCGCGAAGACCTGGAAATCTGCGCCCTGAGGGGCGTCGCCGGAGTCTTGCTGCCAAAGGCGGAGCGCGTTGAGGATCTTGGAATCCTAAGAGAAAAGGCCAACGCCTCCGCAGAGATTCTTCCCTTGATCGAAACGGCGGTAGGTTTTTGGAATGCGATCGAACTGGCTCGCGCAGCCCGCGTCCAGCGCCTGATCTTCGGCGAGATCGACTTCCAACTCGATCTCGGGATACAGGGGACCGGGGAAGAACTCCTGCATTTCCAGTCACATCTGGTCCTGGTTTCTCGTCTGGCGGGGATCCAGCCACCGGTAGCTGGAATCAACACTGCCATAGACGATCTTGAGAGCCTGCGAGCGGATACCCTGCGCAGCCGCCGCCTGGGGTTCGGTGCAAAACTATTGATTCATCCCAAACAGATAGCGATCGTCCATGAGTGCTTCCGGCCGAGCACCGAAGAAATTGCCTGGGCAAAACAGGTGCTGGAAGCCGCCGCAAAGTCACAAGGTGCGGCGGTTGCGATGCAGGGCCAACTGGTAGACAAACCTATTATCGCCAAAGCGGAGTCAATCCTGTCGGAGGCCGAACATCGCGGCAAATTGTCGAAGCAGAGTGTACAAAAGGCTATCTCGTAAGAAAGCTAGACATGAGCAATCCGATGGAGCACATCACGTGGAAGGATTTTGAGCGTGTCGAATTGCGAGCTGGAACGATTGTTGAAGTAGAAGAGTTTCCTGAGGCACGCAAGCCGGCTTACAAATTGAAAATCGACTTCGGGGAAATCGGAATCAAACGATCCAGCGCGCAAATCAAGGATTTGTACCAGAAGGAAGAGTTGCTGGGGAAGCAAGTTCTGGCGGTCGTGAATTTTCCTCCGAAACAGATCGCCAGTTTTATGTCTGAAGTGCTCACTACTGGTTTTTACCTCCCAACTGGCGAGGTCGTGCTGTTGCATCCGGAAAGGAAGGTGCCGAATGGTGCAAAGCTCGGCTGAAGCTCTCAGCAGTTTTTGCACCAGGACTGTTATGCAAGTAGCCGATAGGTCAAAGCCTGGAAGCAAGGTGGATTTTGTCCGATTCAAAGCCCTGACCTTCGACTGCTACGGCACGCTGATCGACTGGGAGACCGGACTGCTGGAGGCGATGCGGCCCATTCTTGCAGCCCACGGACACGCTCCCGACGACGCGCAAATCCTCGATATCTACAGCCAGATAGAGCCGCAAGAGCAAAATCCCTATCGCCCTTACCGCCAGGTGCTGGCGAATATTGTGCACAGATTCGGCGAAAGACTAGGATTTGCTGTTTCCGAGGCAGAAGCAAAACGATTGCCTGACTCGCTGAAGAACTGGCCGCCTTTTCCCGACACCGTACCGGCGCTGCGGAGATTGAGCCAAAGATACGAGCTAGCCATTATCTCCAACACCGATGATGATCTCTTTGCGGGCACAGCGCGTCGTTTGGCTATTAAATTCGACCAGGTGATTACGGCCGAGCAGGCCAAGGCCTACAAACCTTCCTCGGCGCCATTCTTGCTAGCCTTGAAGCGACTCGGGCTGGCGCCGCATGAAGTGCTACATGTGGGACAAAGCGTCTACCACGATGTGCTGCCAGCGAAAGCGTTAGGGTTGTGCACGGCCTTGGTGTACCGCAGAGGTTTCGGCGCGACCCGGCGAACGGAGGGAGACCCGGATGTCAGAGTTCCGGATCTAGAAACGCTGGCCAACATCGCCGGAGCCTAAGCGTCTCCGCCAGGAATTGGAACGGGCAGTCGGAACGAATCTCTTACCCGTGAATCTCCACGTAGGGGCTCTCCGAATCTCTACGGGCCTGAGCGAATGCCTGGGGCAGCGCTGTTAAGAGATCTGTGGCCACCATAGAGTGCTCGCCCAAAGTTTCTTTTGCGACATCCCCGGCAAGCCCGTGCAAATGAACGGCTGCGACGACCGCCGCGAAAAGCTGCTGTGGGTTTTGCGCGATTAAGCCAGAAACCATGCCGGTGAGAATGTCTCCCGTGCCGCCGGTCGCCATTCCCGGATTTCCCGTAGTGTTGACCCAGACTTCGCCGTCGGAATTCGCAATCAGCGTGCGATGACCTTTCAGCACTAAAATTAACTCATGCTCGCCGGCAAATGTTCGCGCTACATTGATTCTGTCGCGTTGGACCTCCGTTATGGTTAACGCTGTCAAGCGAGCCATTTCGCCAGGGTGGGGCGTTAGCACTAGCGGGCCCGGTTTCCCGTTAAGTTCCGCGGAGCGACCCTCAAACGCATTCAGACCATCGGCGTCGAGAACGATGGGGATCGTATGGCGCTTTAGCAGAGCCCGTACTAAACCGCCAGTTTCTGGGTTGCGCGAGATACCCGGTCCAATTGCTAAAACCGTTTTCCCATCCGCCAACTTGCCAATGCGGCTCAACGCCTTTTCCGCGATGGTGCCTGCCGCGGTTTCATGCAGCGGTTCGGTCATGACTTCGGGATGGAATCCAGCCACGATGCCGAGCACCGACCCTGCTGTGGCCACAGTAGAAAGCCCAGCGCCCACCCTCAATGTTGATATCCCTGCCATGGCTGCCGCACCTGCTTTTCCGGTTGAGCCACCGACGATGAGCACATGACCGAAGCTACCTTTGTTTGCGGCTGCAGTTCGCGGCCCGATCAGGGGAGCGATATCTCGAGCAGCAATCAAGTGAAGGTGGAGCGAAGAACGAATCGCTTCTTCGGGCGACCCGATTGGGGCAATTCGGGTTATTCCTCGTGCCAGTCCGCCAAAGACGTGAGCGGGGCGTGGCGCGGTAAAGGTCACAATCGCGTCCGCACGGGCGACTGCTCCCGTCTGTTCGCCCATGACATCGGCATCAGCGCCAGACGGGATGTCCACCGCTAGCACAGGCGAACGTCGCGCATTCAGGAATCCGATAGCCTCCGCGTACAGCCCGCTTACCGGCGGTCGAAAACCGGTCCCTAATATCGCGTCAATCAAAAGGTCACTGTCAAAAACGGCTTGTGCCTGATCGACCGTTAGTTCCTGGCTGGAACTCGCAATCACCGGAGGAATGGGAAGACCGCTGAACATTTGCGCTGCGTCTCCACGCAATTCTGAGGGCTGTGCTAGTAACAGGACGCGCACTTCCTGTCCGGCTTGTTTCAATTTGCGCGCGGCTACAAATCCGTCGCCGCCGTTGTTGCCTTTGCCGCAAATCACTCCAAACCGCTTCGCCGATGGCCAATGAGATAAGGCGAAATCGGCGACGGCAGTTCCAGCATTCTCCATCAGTGTGGGAGAAGGAATACCGAACTGCTCGCTGGTTATGCGATCAATCTCGCGCATCTCTGCGGCTGTAATGATTTTCATGATCGTGCCGCTGCCATCTGTTCGAGTTGGCGCAGTTGAGAAGGCTCGCCCATAGCGATCAGGTAATCGCCGGCTTCGATGCGGTCTTCGGGCGCAGGATTGAAGTGCATGCCCCGCTCGCGCTTAATTGCCAGGATGATGACGCCGCGGTCCTGGCGAATCCGCGATGTTTCGACTGTCTTGCCGGAGAAGGCAGAGCCCTGCGGGACCTGAATCTCCCCAATCTCAAGATCGATTCCCAGGTGGGTCGTGGCGGCGTCCAGAAAGCTCACCACGTGAGGCCGCAAGAACGATTGGGCGATGCGCTGTCCCGCGAAGTGATAGGGCGAGACCACCGAGTCGGCGCCTGCAGTGAGCAAGTGCTTCTCGGCATCGTCTTCGCTGGCTCTGGCAATGATTGTCAGGCGCGGATTCAGTCCGCGGGCGGTGAGGACAATGTACAGATTGGTAGCGTCCGTTGTGGTGGCGGCAACCAGCCCCCGGGCACGTTCGATATGCACCTGGCGAAGCGTTTGCTCCTGCGTAGCATCTCCCACCACCGTGAGCCATTCGCCGGCATACCGGGCGGCCTTGGCTTCATTCTGCTCCACGATCACAAACTTTGCCGGCTTGCGTGCCAACTCCCGCGCCGCACTTCGGCCCACGCGTCCGGCGCCGCAGATAATGTAATGGTCCGTGAGTCGCTCGATCTCGCGCTCCATTCTGCGTTTCCCGAAGAAGTCTCGAAGCTCGAATTCTAGCAAAGCCTGCGTAAGCGAGCCGATCCCCAGAAAAACCAGCGACACACCAACTAATATCAGCGCCACGTTGAATATTCGCCCGGTGTGCGATAGCGGATGAATCTCCTGGTATCCGATCGTGGTGAAGGTTGTGAGGACCATGTAGAAGCCATCGAACCACGACCATCCTTCGATGAAATGGAACCCTGCCATCCCGATCACAGTCAGGAGCGCCAGTGCAATTCCGATCAGCCGCAAGTTATGAAAGGCTTTCATCTGAAGGTTTGGGCTTTCAAGACCTGAGTCTGAGCCATCAGCCCTTTGTATACAACCTCGTAGGGCAGAAGCACCCGTTTTGGACGGCGTACTTCGGAGAGTCGCTCTGGCTTTGTGGCCTCATACGGTTCGATTTCTCAGTTGGCTGTTGTCGCATGCACATTCTTGGGTCCGGGATTGGTGTCGCCCGACGTCGAAGTCCCGCGCTGATTTTTTCCGGAGCTATGAGAAAAGATAAGGCCGAACCATCCTAAGAATCGCAACGGGTTACGCAGTTCGCGGCTAGTCCAACCCGAGGCCCAGACGGTCAGCAACTGGGTGGTCTTAATCCGCCATCGACGGCGCCCGTTGGGGCGTTGCCGCTGCCTCGGAGAGTTGCACCCGGCTATGATGGCGCGCATAAGTGAAATAAATCACCAGACCGATCGCCAGCCAGATGATCAAACGAGCCCAGGTCTGCCATGCCAGGCTGAACATCATGAGCAACGAAACGACGATGCCCATGATCGGCGTGAAGGGGATCCAGGGTGCAACAAACGCTCGCGGAACCTCGGTTCTGCGTCGCCGCAAAATCCACACTCCGCTACAGACGATGACAAAGGCGAGCAAGGTACCGATGGAAACTAATTCGCCGAGCACGTTGATGGGTGTAAGTGCAGCCACCGTCGCAACACAAACGCCAACCAGAATCGTGCAGATATACGGTGTCCGAAATCGTGAATGCACCGTGCTGGCCCACCTGGGAAGCAACCCGTCTTTCGACATCGAGAAGAATACCCGCGTCTGCCCCAGCAACATCACGACCATCGTGCTACTGAGCCCGCAGATCGCTCCCAGTTTTACCAGTCGGCTACCCCAGGTCACGCCGGTCATATCTATGCCAATGGCAATTGGATCGGGTACATCGAGGCTGGTGTACTTGACCAGCCCGGTAAGAACGCCGGCGACGAGAATGTACAAAATTGTGCAGATCACCAGCGATCCCAATATGCCGATGGGCATGTCGCGTTTGGGGTTCTTGGCTTCCTGGGCCGCAGTCGAGACAGCATCAAACCCAATGTAGGCGAAAAAAATGATTCCACCCGCCGTTGCGATTCCGGACCAGCCAAAATCTCCATAGTGTCCGGTATTCGGTGGCAGGAACGGGGTCCAATTGCCCATCGCCTCGGCGTGGTGGCCCATGATGTAGTTGATCCCCAAGCCGATGAAGACCAGCAAGACGCAAACTTTCACGATCACGATAAAGGAGTTGAAGTTTGCCGATTCTTTGATCCCGATTACCAGCACCATAGTGACAAGAGCAATACCGATAAACCCGAAGAGATTGAATGAGGAATACGTGTGGGGCAGGCTGGCAGCCTCGATGTGATGCGAATCGAGCAGCTTCTGAAATTGGGCGGTTAAACGTTCCCAATGACCGTTATAAAACAGAAAAACCGTGCCCGGAGCGCCCGCCCACTTGGGCGAGAGGCGAATGCCGAAGTCTCCGAGAAAGCTCAGTACGTATCCGCTCCAGCCACTTGCCACAGTCGCCGCGCCCAACGCGTATTCCAGAATGAGATCCCAGCCGATAATCCAGGCAATAAACTCGCCGAGTGTGGCGTAGCCGTAGGTGTAGGCCGAACCCGCCACCGGAATCATCGAGGCAAATTCGGCGTAGCAGAGGCCGGCGAACACACAGGCTACGGCGGCCAGGGTAAAAGCGAGAATTATGGCGGGTCCAGCGTGATTGGCGGTGGCCGTTCCGGTGAGCACGAAAATGCCGGTTCCGATGATTGCTCCAATGCCCAGGGAGATCAGATTCGTCGGCCCGAGCGCCCGCTTCAGGCTGTGCTCGCCGGTTTCGGCTGCTTCCGTCAGAATCGTGTTGAGTGGCTTTGTAGCCCAAAGATTAGGCATTCATTTCTCCTGCGTGGTTTCTGACGTTCATGGAAGTAGCTCCGCCTTGCCTGCGCCACAAATAGTACACCGGTATCCCCAGTAGAACGATAGTCAGTCCCGGCCAAGTGTACTGTGGCTTGTAGCGCAACAGCACCACATCGATAAAAACAGCGAACGCGATGTAGATAGCGGGCAGAACCGGATATCCAACCGCGCGATACGGCCGTTCGGCTTCGGCATGCGTCCGCCGCAGTACAAACAACCCAATAATCGTCAAAATATAAAATACGAGCACGGCAAAAATGATGTATTCGAGTAGCTGGTTGTATGTTCCCGAAACGCACAGGACACACGTCCAGACCATCTGTACCATCAGGGATACGGCCGGGGTCTTATAAGTAGGATGCAGCCTGGCGACGTCGCGAAAGAACAAGCCGTCCTTGGCCATAGCGTAATACACCCGCGCGCCGGCGAGTATCAATCCATTGGCGCATCCGAAGCCGGAAAGTATGATTGCGGCCGCCATGAGCAGGCCGCCGGCCGCCCCAAACATCTGCGTCATCACGGCAGTTGCGACCCTGTCCTCGGTGGCGTACTTGATGCCGCGCTGCAGAATCGTGGCTCCGCCCTGAACACCGTCCAACGGGAGTACGTTGAGATAAATGAAATTGCAGGCGACGTAAAGAATGATGACAACGCCGGTACCGAGCGCCAGCGACAGTGGCAGGTTGCGGCTGGGATTTTTCACTTCGCCGGCAGTGAAGGTGACGTTGTTCCAGGCATCGGAGGAGAAAAGCGAGCCAACCTGGGCTACCGCTAGCACAGTCAGAGTTCCTACCAGTACTCCGCCGCCGATGTCGTGCATTGCCCCGAGTCCCGCATTTCGCCAGAAGTTACCGTGGAAATTTGCCATCAGGGCGTGCGCGTTTCGCCCCAGCAAAAGGCCAAGGAGAATCAGTCCAAACAAGGCCGCAACCTTGGCAGCGGTAAAGATGTTTTGAATGGCCGCGCCGGTCTTGATCCCGAAGATGTTGATCAACGAGAGTGCCACAACGACCAGAATGGCGACCAGGTTCTGAGTATTCAGCCCCACATCCATATTTCCCAAAACCATGGGTCCGATCGGAATCGGAGGAACTTTCCAAAAATGCAAAATCCAGTGTGCGGAGGATATTGAGGGAGCGAATACGCCAAGGAACTTGCCGAATGCCACACCCACCGCGGCAATCGTGCCAGTTTGAATGACTAGGAATAACGTCCAGCCATAAAGAAATCCCCAAAGCGGGCCGAGCGCTTCTCGCAAATAGACATATTGACCGCCGGCGCGTGGCATCATGGCCGCCAGTTCGCCATAGCTCAGAGCGCCCACAATGGTCATGAATCCGGTGACGAGCCATGCACCGATCAGCAGGGCTGGTGAGTTGACTTCACGAGCGATTTCCGCGGAAACAATGAAAATACCTGAGCCGATCATGGAACCCATGACCAGCATGGTGGCGCTGGTGAGGCCAAGAGCCTTAACCAGCTCTCGATCCTGATGGCTGTGAATCTCCCAATCGCTAGCGGCTGCAGCAATCGGGCTTTTGGTATCGGTGCTCACAAATTCTGATCAAGCGCGGGTGCAATTGCCGCGAGAAACTAACCCCCGAATTGGCGGGGAACCGGGCCCAAGCCCGGCAAAAGTCTGCCGCGCCACTTTATCCTAAGATGCGTAAAAATTCCTCTGCTGATTTTCGCGGTTCCCGCACCAGATCAGATATTACCGCGACAGAGTCGGCGCCGGCGTCGATGACCGAACGACAGTTTGCCCGCGTGATCCCGCCAATTGCAACCAGCGGCTTGTGCGTCAGCTCCCTGGCGTTGCGCACACCTTCCAACCCGATCACAGGATCCGGGCGCGCCTTGCTCGTAGTGGCAAACACCGGCCCGATCGCGATGTAATCCGCCGAACTCTTGTGCGCTTGTTTTACCTGTTCCTGATTGTGCGTGGAAACTCCCAGCCAAAGGTTACCTCCGATGAGCTTCCGGCCACCCTCAGGCGAGAGGTCATCCTGACCGAGATGAACCCCGTCAAAACCTGCGGCCAGCGCCAGGTCCGCGCGATCGTTCATAATCAATCTGATCGATTTTCCGGCCGTGTGCCTGAGTGTTCGTGTTTGCTCCAACATTTCCCGCGCATTGCCGATCTTATTGCGATATTGCAACAGGGTAACTCCGGCCCGCACGAGTTCCTCGCCCGCCGAGAACAAGTCCTCGATTCCCGCGAAAGCGGTGGCGTCGAGAATCGCGTAAAGTCGAGGTAAATGCAACATTCAGCTTAAGCCGACCGGACTGGGCTCGGTACGTCGCTTGCCGAACCCCAGCGAGGCCTCAGTGGTACTCAGTGTTTTCCTTTTTCGTTCTTAACCAGGAATCTCTCGATAAAAGTGGTGTCAATTCTGCCGGCCCGAAAATCGGGGTCCGCCAATATCTTGCGGTGCAACGGAATCGTCGTGTAGATCCCCTCAACAATAAACATTTCGAGCGCACGGGACATGCGCGAACAGGCCTCATCCCGGTCTTTACCGCGCACAATCAGTTTTGCGATAAGGGAGTCATAGTAAGGAGGAATGACACCCTCTGCGTATGCGGCCGTATCAATGCGAACTCCTGTTCCGCCTGGCGGATGAAAAGCAGTGATCTTTCCTGCCGAGGGCGTGAACTTGTCCGGATGTTCCGCATTGATCCGGCATTCAATCGCATGGCCGCGGTGCACGATTGGGCCGTGGAGCACGGTTTCCATGCGTTCGCCGGCAGCCAGCAAGATCTGGCTTTTCACCAGGTCCACATCTGTCACCATTTCCGTGACTGGGTGCTCGACCTGGATTCGCGTGTTCATTTCGATGAAGTAAAGTTTCTTGTCCTCATCCATGAGGAACTCAATCGTTCCCGCATTCACGTATCCGATCTCGGACAAAGTTTTGGATAAGATCTGGCCGATCTGTTCGCGCAGTTGCGGGGTCATCTGCGTGGAAGGGGACTCCTCGAGAAGCTTCTGATGCCGCCGCTGGATGCTGCACTCGCGTTCACCGAGACTGGCTACGGTGCCGTACTGATCCGCCAGAATCTGGAATTCGATGTGCCGTGGGCGCTCGATGAACTTCTCCATGTAGAGGTCGCCGTTGCCGAAAGCTGCGGCCGCTTCCGACTGCGCGGCGCTGAAGAGAGCAGGCAGTTCGTCCTGGCTGCGTACCACCCGCATTCCGCGTCCGCCGCCGCCGGCCGAGGCCTTGATG
>Ga0187766_10000612_pt1 | contig 20117 bp, 14 predicted proteins | sample 0216_QUI02_MP05__4_FD_132971 | JGI IMG/M metagenome (GOLD analysis project Ga0187766, IMG submission 132971) | Tropical peat soil microbial communities from peatlands in Department of Meta, Colombia - 0216_QUI02_MP05_20_MG | ecosystem: Environmental > Terrestrial > Soil > Wetlands > Peat ... | reverse complement strand
TTCCAACGCGCTCGCAATCTTCACCACGTCGCTGACCGTGTAGCGCCAATGACAATCAACCGCAACATCAATGTCGTATCCAACGGCATCGCGCACGGCTCCGATCAAGCTAACCATGCGATCGATTGCAGGACTACTGAGGCAGCGGTTATGCGGGTCGGAACTTTCTGTGCCAGGAACGTCGAGGTCGAACTTCAACGCCGAATAGCCCTGCGATTTCATTGCCAAAGCGCGCTTGCCATAATCCTCGGGGGTCGAAGGCGCTGCAGCGACAGTGTCGCCGAAGTAGTCACGCGAGACATGGGCGCGATCTCGCTCTATCCACGCTGGCGGGCGCGACCGCAACACTTCATCCAGACTCTCCAGCGCCTCACCGCCGTGGCAGTCGGCATAGATGCGAATCTGATTGCGAAATTGTCCACCTAAAAGACGATAAATCGGGACGCTCAGCCATTGGCCAAGAATGTCCCAGAGAGCAGCTTCGATTCCGCTGATCGCGTTGTAGATAATTCCCGCGACGGAACCTGCACCCGAGGTCGCCAGCTGCAGCTTGCGGAACAGACGATGTACATCGCGAGGGTCTTCGCCGACCAACAGCACTTCCAGGGAACGCAGGATTGCCGTAAGTCCCGGAGCAAAGAAACATTCTCCTAGTCCCTGAATGCCTTCGTCGGTCTCAAGGCGCACAAAAGTCCAGTCAAAGTTGCCTTCGACAACTGCGGTTTTCAGACGAACGATTTTCAATGTCGACCTCGGTCATCCGACAGACTCTTCTCTATCGGCGTTCCAGAACAATCAATTCCACTGCGGGCGCAGGAAGCGACGCGGAAAGGTGCAACTTGCCATCTTTGCCGCTTGTTTGCTCTACCAACGCCAGATCCTGAGTTTCGGAAGTACGAAAGCGCTTTACGCTGAACGCTGCATTACCCCAGGGAAGATGATCGATCTTAAGCTCGTATCCAGAAGGACCTTCGCGGGGCAGATTCGTTCGTCGCGGCAGAGATTTGAGTTTGGAAAAGTCGACATTCAGCAAAGTTAAGACATCCTGCGGCGTAGGCATCTGGTGTCCTTTGTAATCAGCCGGGATCTGATAGTTGCTGATCAGCACCTGCACAGTTTTGCCATTTTTTGAGCGGCCGGCGAGCGCGGCAAAGCCAAATTCGTCACTGCCGGTTAAATCGAGTCGCTCCGGCGTGTCCAGCATTCGTGCCATCGCCTTGAAAGCATATGCGGTCTTGAAATATTGCCGCTGCGGTCCAAAGAGTCCCATCCAGGTTGCATCGCCGCGATAAAACTCTGCGCGATCAATGGAGGCGTCCTGCAGGTAGATCAGCACGGCTCCCACATACGCGGCGTTATCCGCTCCTTGCAAGATCAGCTTTTCGCCTTGGGTAAAGTCAGCGCTCAGATTCCACTCTGAAAGCACGCTTTCGGCGCGTGGGAATCCCTTCTGATCTAAGAGGACCCGGATCTCCTTACCGATGCGAACTGCGTCGTATGGGTCCGCCGAATTGTCTGCATAGGTATGCCAGGAATAAAAATCCAGCGGTGTCTTATGCCTTGCGCAGTAATCGAGAAAGCCTTCGCGATACGGCCCGTCGTCCATAGGCACTGCTTTGGCATCGCCTCCCACTTTCAAGGATGAGTCGACTGATTTCAGCGCCCGCGCGGTTTTGTCGTAAAGCGAGTAAAACTGCTCGGGCGTGCCGGTCCAGAAGAATTCCGGTTCATTCCAGAACTCCCAGTAACGAATATTTTCGTGAAAGCCGTTCGCCCATCCCTGGTTGTAATGCATAGCAATGTGCTTCACGATGTTGGCGAATTTATCGAAATCGGCGGGAGGGTTCCGGTTTGCGCCGAAGCTGCGCCCGATGCGGTAATAAACCTCCACGCCGGTTGCACGGATGGCCTGAATAACGGTGTCGGTTGCTGCAAACCGATAGGCTTCCGGCTTCTCCGGATCAGCGGACCAATCGGGGAAAATTGTGCCTGCGTTTCCCGCTACCACCAGTTTGGCCCGTTGCTCAGCGTCAGGCACAAGCCATGCCAGCATCGGATCATCGTTCAAGAAACGGGAATCGATTTCCGTCGGCCCCATGAAGTCGTGGGTCCGAACCATGTCGATGCGCAGGTCTTTATACTGCTCGACCAGGTTGGGAAGACCCTCCATTACCGGAGTTGGCTGGCCATTCACTCCCTGGAACGAATGGATTTGGCCAGTCACCTTGCTCGCATCGATAGATAAGGTGCGCGATTGGGCCAGCGCTGTTGACGAATAAAGAAGAAGCAGGAGAAGCGGAGAAAGAATAACGCGAAGACCGATCGGATTCCTAGATTTCATGTGGTTTGCTTCTCTTGGGGCTACCTAACAAATCAGATCTTTCTGAAAACATTTCCGAGCTGTCCAAGTTACGATAAAGTTCGTCCATGAAGAAAAACACCGTAACCTTTGGTGAACTCATGCTGCGCCTTGCTGCGCCGGATGTAGAGCGTTTTTTGCAAAGTCCGCGATTTGAAGCAACATTCGGCGGCGGCGAGGCCAACGTCGCCGTCGCGCTCGCTCAGTTCGGGCTGCCAGCAATGTATATCACCGCGCTTCCGCAAAACAACGCCATTGCGGATGCGGCGATCGGAGAGCTACGGCGCTTTGGCGTGGATACGTCGAGGATTGTAAGGGGCAGGGGCCGCATGGGCCTGTACTTCATCGAGGCCGGCGCCAATCAGCGTCCCTCCAGGGTGATTTACGATCGGGAACACAGCGCCATCGCGCTTGCCGAAGCTAACTATTTCGACTGGGACAAGATTTTTGAGGGGGCGTGCTGGTATCACGTGACCGGGATTACCCCGGCAATCAGCGCCTCCTGTTCTGAATTGTCGCGTGCTTCCATGTCGAAGGCGCGGGCGAAGAACCTGACCGTTTCCTGCGATCTGAACTTCCGGAAGAATCTGTGGAAGTGGGGCAAGCGCGCGGATGAGGTGATGCCCGAACTGGTAAAGCTCGCCCATCTCGTGATCGCAAACGAAGAGGACGTGCAGATGGCGCTTGGTATTTCGGCGGGCGTCGATGTGGATTCGGGCCGGCTGGACCCTACTCAATACCAAAATCTGACAGCGAAGGTTTTGCAGGAATATCCGAATCTGAAAGCAGTTGCTATCAGCCTGCGGGAATCCAAGAGCGCTTCCCATAATGGCTGGTCGGCCTGCCTGAACGACCGCAAAGAATTTCTCACCAGCCGTCATTACGAAATTACCCACATTGTGGACCGTGTCGGCAGTGGAGACAGTTTTGCGGCCGGGTTGCTTTACGGCTTTCAGGAATTGGCCACACATCAGGAGGCCCTCGAATTTGCAGTCGCTGCTGGATGTCTGAAACACTCAATACCCGGGGATTTCATGCGTTGTACGAAAGAGGAAGCTGACGCGTTGCTCAAAGGTCAGTCATCAGGACGAGTGCAGCGGTGAAGTGCAGGCATGTCGACCGCGAAGATGGGGCGCGGTCCGTCGACTGACGCATTATAAGAAGCCTGTGATCCGCAAAAATTCCATCCGGGGAATTGAGCCCGCCTCAGACGCCGCGTAGCGGCTCTCTTCCCGACCAATTATTTCCCACGTTAGCTCACAAACCCGCTGGCGAACGTGGGCCACCGGCCAATTATTTCCACCGGCGTTGGGACTGGCGACGCTCGTCATCCGCCGAGAGTTCTGCATTGGAAAGCGCCGAATGTGGAGCGCCGAATTATGCAGGTTGCCACAATTCGATGGGATTTCCCTCAGGGTCATGCAGACGAGCGAAGCGCCCAATGTTGGGATAAGATTCCGGGTCTTTGACCTCAATTCCTGCTGTTCGCAGCTGGGCCACCATTTTGTCGAGGTCATGCACTCGAAAATTCACCATCCAGACCTTTTGAGGGTCCCCAAAATATTTGGTCGTTTCGGGAAAGGGACTGAAGACGGTCGGCCCGGCCTCTTGCTGCCAAACGGTTCCGCCCTCGCCGGTTGGTTCGAGCGCGATCCCCAAGTGTTGCAGGTACCAGTTCCCCAACGCTTTGGGATCATGAGCTCGGAAGAACAACCCTCCGATTCCGGCTACTTTTTCCATTTCTGTTCCTCCCGATTCATGTTTAGCAGCTGCCTTCGCAGGCGGAGCAGGACTCGCTGGCTGTGCGGAGTTCTGTGCCGCCATGGTTAATTCATTCTTGGGCAGAAGAAAGCTGGCCCCGACAGCATATGACAAGATTTGAAGTAATTGGCGCCTTTGAAAGCTCATTTCCATCCTCCTCCCGAGACCTTGTGCGGGCTCGTCTACGATACCTGCGGGAATGGAGTTCTTAAAGAATATAGCGGGTCCTGGGCGACTGTTGCGTCGTACTCCCAGGTAACGTGAAGAATCACACTTCTGAGACTGCGTGCCGGAAAATCTGCGCAGAGATCGTGGAGGCTGTGTGCCGGACCCCATGGTTGGCATTTACACCGCAACGCATGGGCTTATTGGAGACAAAGCCAAGCGGCGGCGCGCTTCGTCCAGCATACTTGCGGTTCGTGTAGCACCGCAGCGAGTGACACCAAGGGCGCGTACGCGCAAGAGTGCATCCAGATCACGAATGCCGCCGGCAGCCTTCACCTGCACATAAGACGGAGAATGCTTGCGCATAAGGACCAGATCTGCGTCCGTAGATCCTGATGGCGCATAACCGGTCGAGGTCTTCACCCAATCTGCGCGCAGTTTGCCACAGATCTCGCACAGCCGGATTTTCTGCTCGTCGTTCAGATATGCATTTTCGAAAATAACCTTCACCTTGTGACCGGCGGCATGGGCCTCTTCCACAACGGCGCGGATATCGTCGCGTACATATTGCCAATCCTCACTCAGCACTTTGCTGACGTTCACCACCATATCCAGTTCCTCGGCACCATCCTGCAACGCCTGGCGAGCCTCGGCCAGCTTGATTTTGGTAGTGTGCCCGCCATGAGGAAATCCGATCGTCGTGCTGGCGCGCACAGTGCTGCCGCGCAGCCGCTCGGCGCAATACTTGAGGGCATACGGCATGATACAAACGCTGGCCACGTCGTAAGCCAGCGCCACGGAAATCCCATCCTCGAAATCCGCCCACTTCAGCGCGGGATTGAGCAGCGAGTGGTCGATCATTTTCGCCAGATCGTTATACGAATAATCCACAGACATAAGACCCTCCATTCATGCGAAGTTAGTTAATTGCTCCGAGCAAAGCGCCGCGCCACCGGCGATACCAGCATCGGCGCCGTAATGTGCTTTGAGCAAGGGAATTTCCTGGCAGCGTGAAATGATGCAGTACTCCGCCATGCGACTGGCGAGGTCGCCGAAAAAAGGATCGAGCATCGCGGTTACGCCACCGCCGATGATCACGACATCGGGTTCCAGCAGATCAACAATGTTGCTCAGCCAGAGGGAAAGCAGTGTCACAGTTTCCTGCAGAATCTCCCTGGCGACGGAATCACGGGCGGCGCATGCCTGGCCCACCATCTCACTGGTTATAGCATCGACATTGCCGTTGGCTAAATCCAAGAGGATCGAGCGGGGAGGTTGCCCGGAAGCCAACCTGGCGCGGGCTCTTCGAGCGATAGCCGGCCCCGCTGCCAAGACCTCGATGCAGCCCGGCTTGCCGCAGCCGCAGCGCGGGCCGCGATAATCGATGCTCATGTGCCCACCTTCAGCTCCAGCACCCGTCCGGCCGTTGTAAATGCGGCCTTCCAAGATAATGCCGGTACCAATCCCAGTGCCGATGCCGGTATAGAAAATGTTGCGATAGCCGCGACCTGCGCCCCACTGGGCCTCGGCCAGGGCGGCCGCATTGGCATCATTCTCGATCTTCACCGGTACCCGATAAACCTTCTCAACCTCAACCGCCAGAGGAAAATTACGCCAGCACGGAACATTGGGAGGATTGAGCACGATGCCTGTCTTCGGATCCAATGGTCCAGGGGAGCAGATTCCAATTCCACGGATTTGCGGGCGCGCTTGTGGATCATTGCCCAGAACGAGATTGATTGCAGAAATAACTGCGCCAAGCCCGTCGCCGGCTTCGCCATTTACGATCATTGGAGTGCGGATTTGAGTGTTGATCTTGCCCTCGTGATCCACCAAGCCAGCAGCGACCTTGGTACCACCAACATCGACGCCGACTACAAGAGGACGACAGGATTCCTGTCTCACCGGCTTGCTCCACGACACCCAATGCCCGGAGGTATTCTAGCCGCGCTAATCGCAACCAGGTGATTAAAATGAAGAGCGAGCCAGATCGGCGATCGAAATAGGGAAATAGTGACCGCGTGGCAAGCAAGACAACTTCTGCGCCTAGGTATCTAAATCAGAAGAGGATTGATGCTGGGGAATGGGCCCCCAAGTCGACCGGAGGTCATTGTCGCAGGCCACATCTGCCTTGACATCATTCCGCAGATGCACGCGTCCGAGTTCAGCTTCCGGCCCGGGACAGTAGAACAAATCGGAGCGCCTGTGGTGAGCCTTGGTGGTTGTGTATCCAATACGGGTCTCGCCCTAAAAAAGCTAGGCACAGCCGTTCACTTGGCCGGCAAAATTGGCGCCGATGCGATCGGCGATCTGCTGCGACTCGAACTGCAGAAATTCGGAGAGGCTGGGGAGGGATTGACGAGATCGTCGCGGGAGAACACTTCTTACAGCATCATTATCAGTCCGCAGGGCGGCGATCGCATGATCCTTCACTTCCCGGGCGCAAACGATTCGTTCACGGCTGATGATGTCGAATCAGCAGTGTCACGACGTGCGCAAATTTTTCATTTCGGTTATCCACCCCTGATGCGCAGCATGTTCGAGAACGACGGCCGAGAACTAGAAGACATCTTTCGCCGAGCTAAACAAAAAGGATTGCTCACATCGCTGGATATGGCTTATCCCGATCCCCAATCTCCGGCAGGGCACGCCAACTGGCGGGCCATCGCGGCCAGAGTCCTTCCCTATGTTGATGTGTTCCTTCCCTCGTATGAAGAACTGGCCTGCATGCTCGAACCTGAAAATTCGTGCGATGTCACTAATGAAGGCCCGCGCGCGACTGCTCGCCTAGACCCGGCAAATCTGCGGCGGCTAGGCGAAAGTGCCTGTAAAATGGGTGCTGCCGTGGTGGCCATCAAACTGGGGAACCGTGGACTTTATGTTCGAACCAGCGATCGTGCCCGCTTGAGTCAAGAGCGCAGATTACCATCCGAAAACTGGGCCGACCGGGAGCTATGGACGCCGGTGTTCAAGGTCAAGGTCGTAGGGACTACGGGCGCGGGGGACGCCACCGTAGCCGGTTTTCTGTATGGGATCCTTCGCCGTTTTCCGGCGGAACTGGTATGCCGCCTTGCGTGCGCGGTGGGTGCCTGCAACGTCGAGGCCGCGGATTCGATCAGCGGTATTTTGCCTTTCGATGTGGTGGAGCGCCGGATGCGAGAAGGATGGGAACAGGAATCTTGCCCAGCGGGAGAAAACTGGGCTGCCATCGCTCCGGGAGTTTTTGCCGGAAGCAATGATCGGAGCCGGAGATGATCAGCACAAAGCAGTACGAACAAGCGGTGCAAGGCTCTGCGGAATTGCTCAAAAAAGCCGGCATCTTTATTACATGTGACGAGTATCAGCGATTAGAAGTAGCCGATTTCGGTCTTGGTGACCTGGAAAAAACTGGATTGCAGATTTTGACGTACGTCAATACGGAAAGAGTCTGCGCCAAGGAGTTAATGATGTTCCCGGGGCAAACTTGCCCGGAGCACTGGCACCCCACGGTTGGGGAAAACCCTGGGAAAGAAGAGACGTTCCGTTGTAGATGGGGTAGTGTTTCACTGTATGTTCCCGGAGAGGCGGCGCGTTCTCCGCGCTGCCGTCCCCCGGTTGGCTCCGAGGCTTATTACACCGTGTGGCACGAGATTTACCTGGAACCCGGTCATCAGTACACCTTACCTCCTGACACTCCACATTGGTTTCAGGCGGGGCCGAAAGGTGCGGTTGTCTCCGAGTTCTCGACCCGGAGCACAGACGAGGCAGACGTTTTCCGTGATCCCAGAATCCGGCGGATGCCTGAAATCGGCAGTTAGCGTCTCAACAAATCTACTCGCCCACGACTACGGTCATCCGAGAGCCTGCCCATTTTCCAGGCCGAGCGATCTGGCGTAGGGCGTGCTTGAATTCGATGTAGCTGCGCGCGAGATCCCTCACTCGGCCGAAGAGCGCCGAGTTTCGGGATGACCTGGCGATGACGTGGGTGAGCGAGTAAGTTCTCGCTCTAATCTGCCGCTCCTGTGTAAGCGACGTTGCGGTGTCCATAGCGCCGTACTCTGATGTTGGCTTGTTCAGCGTGGGCGAGGAAACCTTCAAGCACACACAGACGCGAGCAATATTCTCCAATCATGGTTGATGCTTCATCCGTGAGTACTTTCTGATACGTGCAGGTCTTGATGAACTTGCCGACCCACAGGCCACCGGTATAGCGCGCTGCCTTGCCGGTTGGCAAGGTATGGTTCGTGCCGATCACCTTGTCGCCGTAAGCCACGTTCGTGCGTGGACCGAGAAACAGTGCGCCGTAGTTCTTCATGTTTTTGAGGAAGTAGTCTGGATCGCGAGTCATGACCTGGACATGCTCGGAAACGATACGGTCAGCCTCCCGCACCATCTCTTCCTCAGAGTCGCAAACGATCACTTCTCCAAAATCGCGCCAGGAAACAGAGGCTAGATCAGCTGTCGGCAGGATGGAGAGCAGGCGCTCTACTTCGGCCACGGTTTCGCGGGCCAGCTTCTCTGAGGTGGTCAGCAGTATCGCCGGTGTGTTGGTTCCGTGTTCAGCCTGGCCGAGCAGGTCGGTAGCGCACATCTCGGCATCGACGCTGTCATCCGCGATGACCAGCGTCTCGGTGGGGCCGGCAATCAGATCAATGCCGACGCGCCCAAACAGCTGGCGCTTTGCCTCAGCCACAAAAGCATTGCCGGGACCAACGATCATGGAAACCGGCTGAATACTTTTTGTTCCGAGCGCCATGGCGGCGATAGCTTGAACACCGCCCATGCAGTAGATCTCATCCGCTCCACCCAGGTACATCGCAGCCACCACCGCTGCGCTCGGCTTGCCATGGTACGGAGGCGACGCGGCAATCACGCGCGGTACGCCTGCGACCTTTGCCGTTACTACACTCATGTGGGCGGAGGCCACTAGCGGATACTTGCCACCGGGAACGTAGCAACCGACGGACTCCACCGGGATGTTTTTGTGCCCGAGAACAACGCCGGGCAAGGTCTCGATTTCAATATCTTTAAGCGCAGCGCGTTGTGCCCTGGCAAAGTTACGCACCTGCTCCTGGGCAAATTTGACGTCTTCGATGTTCTGATTCGAGAGCTCAGATAAACAAGCCTCGATCTGCTGCTCAGACATGCGGAAGGCGGGTGGGTTCCATTTGTCGAACTTGTCCGAGATTTCGCGCAATGCGCTCTCACCGCGAGCCTCGATGTCCTCGAGAATTCCGGTGACGATCTCGCGTACTTTCTTCGCGTCCGCAGAAGTCTGCTCGGGCGTGCGGCCAGTTTTGAGGTGGCGTGCCATTGTGCCCTCCTTTTTAAGCTTTGAACCGTCCGTTAATTGTTAACCGGTGGCCGAAACAGGCTCACGGAGTTCGACATCGTTGGTGGCCCCAAGATGCTGTTCGGCTGCATAGCCTGCCTTGTAATCGGCTTTGACGGCGGGCGATGCGGTGGGCAGGACGGGGAAGTCCCACCAACCGACGACCTCGGCCGCGGCAATGGAAACGTCTCTGGTGATCGGAACCTCGACCAAGGCCGGCGCATGTGAGTCGAGTGCGCGCTTGATAGCAGGACCAATTTCTTCCGCTGCTTGTACTTTGGCTGCGTCTTCAAAGCCGAAAGACTCGGCGAGTGCTGCAAAGTCAACGGAATAAGGTTGCCCCTTCGCATTGTGGTGGGCAAATTCCGATCCAATTTGCCGGCCCATGAGGTGGTTCTGGCCGTCGCGTATTGAGATATAACCCGAGTTGTTCAGCACCAGGAAAACGACTGGGATGTCATACATCGCGCAGACCGCAAGCTCCTGAACGGACATCATGAAGTCGCCGTCGCCGATGATGCACACGACCGGCACGTCTGGTTTTGCGAGCTTTGCGCCGATAGCAGCGGGAAGAGCAAAACCCATGGAGGAAAACGAACCGGAGGTGATGTGCGTGCGAGGCTCGTAAACCGGAAAAGCCTGCTTGGTTGTACTCTGGGGATGGCCTGACCCCACAGTGACGATCGCATGTCGCGGCAGGACCTTGCGCAGCTCGCGCAATGTACGCAGCATGGTCGTCGGCATACCATCGTAAGAACGGCGACGTTCGAGCCGCTCTTCCCAATCTCTTTTCAGAGCCTGAAGATCGCTGAGATAGGACGCTCTAGCATCGCGCGCTTTGCGAGCCTGCTCGTCGGAGATGCCAGCGAGGACGTCGGCCAATACGAGCTTGCAATCCGCCGCAATGCCGACGTCGGCGGGATAATTTTTTCCGATTTCGCGGGGATCGATGTCCACCTGAATAAGCCTGGAATCAGGGATTGAGAAGGTGACACCTTTGCGATAAGACGATGCTGACCAATCGGTGAAGCGGCAACCGAGCGACATCAGCACGTCTGCCTGGGCAGCGGTTTTGTTGCCGGGCACCGATCCCGGCCAGCCTGCCGTGCCGGCGCACATCGGGTGGTCCTCAGCAATTGCGCCTTTGCCGTTCCAGGTGAAGACCACAGGGATTCCGAGCTTCTCGACGAGAGTGGTCAATTCCGGAGTTGCATTGGAACTGATCGCTCCGCCGCCAACCACAATGCACGGTCGTTTGGCAGCGAGAAGTAGTTTGATTGCGGCTTCGATCGCACGAGCATCGGCGCGAGGCTGACCGATCGGTAGACGTTTATCGATGTCGGCAACGTCGACATCAGTCGTTTCCACCTGGACATCCAGTGGCAATTCCATATGCACCGGCCCTGGACGCCCGGTCAGCATGGCGTTCCAGGCCCGATGCAAAACGAATGGGACTTCATCGGCGCGGATCACGTCGAAGCTGCGCTTAGTGACCGCGGCCACGATGTGCGGAAAATCAGGCGAGGCGAAGCGGTCCAGTTCCTGCATCACGCCATGGCCCCGCATGTGAGTGGCGGCGCTTCCGGTGATGAGCAGCAGCGCAGTCGAATCGCAATGCGCGGTTGCCAGCCCGATAACCGTGTTGGTCGCCCCTGGACCGATGGAGGTGCAAGCGGCGATAGGCTGGCCCGTAACACGATAGTGCGCGTCAGCGATATGGACGGCACTCTGCTCATGCATCACCTGAACGAAGCGCAGCTTTGAGACTGGATCGTTGAAGGCGTCGATCAGGCTCCAATTGCCGTGACCGGGCAGGCCGGTGACATATGGAACACCGTAGGCTTTGAGCGCTTTGCCGATGATTTGTCCAACTGTTAGCTGCATAGCCAACCTCCTCGGTCGCACTTTTCTGTGCCGCACATTTTACTCCCATAAACCAGCGGGGCGCGGAATCTCGCGTGGAAGCACAAATTCTGTGGCAATGCACGCGAGATCCCTCGCTCCGCCTGAAAAACGGCTGCGTTCGGGATGACGCCATACGGCTCCGAATGCCTGCGTACGATATGAAACTGACGCGCAATCAAAATACTTAGCGGCGTGGTTGTATAATCCGCTGGCCTACAGAAGCGCTAACCATGAATCGACGTAGGTTTTTGTCACATTCCAGCCGGTTGCTGGTGGCCGCCGGGTTAGCTCCGAGGGTGTTCGCCGAGAGTCCGATGCCCGAACCCAATCAGCGGCGTCCTCTGTCGTTTTCGAATGATTGGATTGAAAGTCTGCTGATAACCAACTTTCGCGATATGGCGGTCGAGGATGCAATCGTGGTGAACCTGTCTACAACTGCCTTGCGCTACCAGGCGGGAGGAGACGAGGCAACGATTCCTGCGTGGAAATCCACCATGCTGCGGCATTGCAGGATTGCGAGCGGCGAAAGGGCTGCCCTGCTTCACATTCGTCAGCGAACCAACCTCGGAGGGCTCGCCCTGGCTTGGGAATGGTACGGTCAAAGGAATCCGCAGTTTCCCCGGAAGACTCCTCTTTATATCTCGTCGCAGGATGAGGTCGGGGAGGTGCAACTGGATCCTCTGAGCGCATTTACCCATGAAGCTTCAGGTTCGACATCGCCTCGGCGATATCGCCTCAAGCTGAACCTCTGGTACACACCGGAGGAGACTGACTGCGGAATCCATACGGGGCACCAGTTTCTGGAAGTACACACACAGGTATTGGGGACGGGTCGCATGCAAAAATTTCGGGAAAACAATGCAGAAACACTCTATGAAGACGTCCTGATGCCGCCGGGCTTTACTCATGACCCATTCTTCAGCGTTGCAAATGACCGCAGCTTCAAGTACCCCTGGCACCGCTACTACGCAGACACGGATTGCATCTGGATGGCGGTCGAACTGCACCCCGTGTGATGCGATCAATTCGTGGAAAATGCGTCAGTAAGAGACATGACTTTCAGCGCGTTTCTAAGCTGTTCGAGCGTCGCAGAAGACTTCAAATCAATTGTGAGCGGTTCTCCCGGAAGAAGGTCGAAATAGTTGTCTGAGATTTGAACGTCAACATCCCCAAATGATATGGCAACGTTGCGCGCGAGCTTCTCAGACTGCAACTTCAGACTGTAACCTTGACCGCTGTCGCTGAGGCTGCTTTCAATCCTGGGCGAAGGTAGTTCCACATTGTGCATTGCGTCAAAGAAAATTAGATTTCGAGACAGTCTCTTTCCGGCCATTTCCAGATCGAAAACCAGGAAGCTCTGGCGCGGATCGGCCTTTGCTGATAGATCGGTTTTTGCCAGGCTGAGGTAAATGGCGCTCGACTGTGCGGGGACGCTTACGTCTTTTGTTTGCTCGAGCAAGACCTTTCCCGAAAAATCCAGCAAGCGAGCATGAATTGTTGCGGAAAGTGGCTGGAGTTTGTCCGAAACGACATACACATCGACTTTGTCGTCGTGCAAAAAGGGTGAGACCAAAACATCGTCGTAGAAGCGGCGAGCGTAAAAATGTAAAGCCTTCCAACGTCCGTAATAATCGATGCTTGCCCACGATGCTACTGGCCAGCAGTCGTTCAACTGCCAGTAGAGCGAACCCATGGTGCGTGGCCGCTGGCGGCGCAGATGTTCGGCCCCGATCTTGATGATCTCTGCCTGTTGTACCTGGCTGAGATATACGAAGGAAGGAAAATCTTTGGGCTCGCGGTACTCGCGCAGCATGTAGGTCAGAATGCGCTCATTGCCACCTTTATTTTTCTGGTGGGCCTGCATGACCGTGGAACGGATGTCGAAATCCTCCGGCTTGGCAAACGTGCGAATGGTGCGCATTTCCGGAAAGGATTGGAAGCCAAATTCGGTCATGAAGCGCGGGAATTGTTTTGTGTAATCTTCCGCGGGCGCCTGTTGGTGCCACACCGCCCAGTAGTGCATGTCGCCATTGTGCTGATTGTCGGGGACCTCCTCGAAATTGGCGCTGGAAGAACTGGGCCAGTACGGGGTGGAATCGGCGTACTGTGCCACGGCACTCTTGAGAATGTCGGCGAACATGATTATGTAGTCCTGCCAGACACGATCGCGTGTTTCGGGCGAAATAGATTCTTTGAATTCCTGGCGGTCTTCCCAGTGATGCCATCCGGTTTCGACTTCATTGTTTCCGCACCAGATGACAACGCTGGGATGGTCGCGCAGGCGGGTGATCTGATCGATAGCTTCCTGGCGGACGTTCTCCTGGAATTCAACGTCTCCCGGGACCATGTCTCCGCCGAACATGAACTCCTGCCAGACCATAATGCCAAGCTCGTCGCAGATTTCGAAGAAATCATCCGATTCGTAATGACCCCCGCCCCACTCGCGGACCATATTCATGTGCGCGTCGCGAGCGGCTTGAAGAATGCTCCGCTGGACCTCCCGCGTAACCCGGCTAGGGAAGCTGTCAAAGGGAATGACATCGGCACCTTTGGCAAACACCGGAATTCCGTTCACCACGAACTCGAAGCTCTTGCCCCATTCATCGGCTTGCCGCCTCAATTCTACGGAGCGCAATCCGGTGGTCAGTTCTGCGCGCGCGGCGGTTTCACGGCCGATACGAATCGATGTGGAGAAGCGATATCGATCCTGCGCACCGTATCCGACGGGATACCAGCGCTTTGGAGACGCAATGCGAAATGCGAACGACACATGGTTCATACCGGGATCGAGTTGCACGGTTTGCGATCCGTCGTTGCTTTCGCGTCCGGGTAATTCGTTATGAGCGTATGAAATTACTGCAGTTGAGGCCTGGCTGGCCTCAATTGCGAGTTCTGCTGTCAAGGTGGCTGCTTCCGCGGTGATTTTCTGCTGATGGACATGAAAATTGTCAATGCGCAATGCATCCCAGCTTTCGAGCAGAACCGGCTTCCAGATTCCTTCGGTGAGAAAGCGCGGTCCCCAGTCCCAACCATATTGATACGGGGCCTTTCGAGTGTAGGGTGCGGTCGCGATGTTCTCTTCATTGCCGAAATTGTGGGTGGAGATTGAGGGCAAAAGATAAGGCAGTGATTTGGCATAGGGAAGCATGTACTTCACCGGTGAGTGAAAGACAATTCGCAAAGTATTGTCACCGGCTGCAAGCGAGGGTTTGGCAGCGACTCGCCACTCACGAAACATATTGTTGGTGTGAAGGATTGCTTTACTGTTCAGGTAGACATCCGCAAATGTGTCCAGTCCTTCGAATACCAGATCGACGTGAGCATGTGTCAGCGTGGTGGTGTCTACTTGAAAGGTTGTCTGATACTCCCAGTCGGTGAGACCGATCCATTGCAGGCGGAATTCATTATCACGATCGAAGGGCTCAGGAATGAGCCCGTTGCGCAGCAAGTCTGTATGAACCACGCCGGGAACTTGCGCCGGGTGCCAATCTTTTATCCCGGGCCGATCTGTATCTCCAATGGCGTGGAACTGCCATCCAGAATTCAGCGGCCGGGAAACGGGCTCAGCGGCGTGGAGAGGAATTATGGTGGCGAAGAAGAAGACAAAAGACGCAATAAGATGAGACACAAAAGCGTTCAGGGACTTAGTCCTGGTTTTCATAATGATTCCCCGTTGAATATCACTGCGCGGAGCAGCGTCAATTGCGTGGGATCAGCCGCCAACCTCATGCGATTGCCATTTTTCTCTGCATCTCTTCCAAGGTGAGTCCCTTGGTTTCCGGATACACAAAAAGAACGACAAAGAACTGCACCACCATCATCACAGAAAAGAAAACGAAGGGATACGCGCCGGAGCGGGCGGCCATCAAGGGGAACACCTGAGAAATGAGGGCGTTCATAAACCAATGCGAGAAGCTACCCAGACTTTGCCCCTTCGCCCGCACATTATTGGGAAAGACTTCGGCGAGGTAGACCCAAATGACCGCGCCCTGTGAAAAGCCAAAGAACGCGATGTATCCCACCAGCAGCCACAACAGAAAATTCTGGTGTTGGCCGGTAAAGAAGATGGTTGCTACCCCGGCCAGACACAAAGCGGTTCCCACGGAACCGATCAGCAGCAGCGTCTTTCGCCCTACGCGATCAATGATGGACATCGCCAGGACGGTGAAGATCAGATTCGTAGCCCCGACCACCACCGCTTGCAGGCTGCCGGAAACCTTGCTGAATCCTGCGTGGCTAAATATGTCGTTCAGATAATAAAGAATGGCATTGATGCCGGACAGTTGGTTGAACATCCCGATGGAGACAGCCAGAAAGATAGGAAACAGGTATTGCCGCGAAAACAATTTTTCCGCTGCCTGCTTCTGCTCGACGGTGAGTGATTGAATGATCTCCTGCAGATCATGTTCGAAGTTCTCGTCACCAGTCGCCTGCAACACGGATCTGGCTTCGGAGATGCGTCCCTTCTTCACTAACCAACGAGGGCTCCGAGGGATGGTAAACAGCATGACAAAAAAGACTGCGGCGGGAATCGCGGTCACTCCCAGGTCCCACCGCCATTCCGCGGCACCGAATTGTTGCAGACCGATTACGTAATTGGAAAAGTAGGCCAGCAGAATGCCGAACACCACGTTGAACTGAAACAGCCCAACCAGGCGGCCTCGCCATTTGGCAGGTGCGATCTCGGCGATGTACATGGGACCCAAGACGGAGGACCCGCCAATGCCGAGTCCGCCAATGAATCGAAACGCGACTAAGGCATACCAATTCCATGCGACCGCGCACCCCAATCCCGAAATGAGATACAGCACCGCTAATCCTCGCAAACTGTCGCGCCGCCCATAACGCTCACCCGGAAATCCGGCAAGCATTGCGCCGAGCACGGTGCCCCAAATAGCACTGGAGACGGTAATTCCCAAAAGTCGGGGCGTCAGATGGTAGGTTTGCGCAAGTGCGCCGGTCGTGCCAGAAATGACGGCCGTATCGAATCCAAATAGCAAGCCCCCGAGCGAAGCCACCACTGCGCTCTTCGCCAAATATGCATTTATCTTCATTCGCTGGTATTCAAGCTCGCACAGTATACCGGGCTCGACCTCTCGCTCCTGTCAAAAGAATCTTAATGGGCCGCATCCGGCTTGGCTGTCTGCTGCGGCGGGACGGACCCTTGCTGCAGGCGTTGGAATTCCTGCATCTCACGTTGAGCATCGGCCGTTTTTCCCTGCGTGCGGTAGAGTCCAGCCAGCCCAAAATGCGCCTGCGCCGCCAGAGGAGTCGCCTTTTCGATGGCAAGCAGTTTCAGCCAAGCTTTCTCGGCAGCAGCGGCATCTCCGTCGAGGGAAGCCGCTTTGCCCAATGAGTAAAGTGTCTCAGGCATATCCGGCAACAACTTGTCGGCGCGGACCAGCTCGGCTCGGGCTTCATGGGCTTTCCCCTGCTCTAGTAACGCGGCGCCAAGACGATAAAAGGCTTCGGCATTTCCCGGCTGCATCCTGGTCTCCGCCCGAAATTCTTCCTCGGCTTTCGCCCACTGAAAAGCGCCAGCGTACACCTCTCCGAGTTCGAGATGAACCTCGGGAATGTCTGGACGCAATTGCAACGCCTGGTGGTACTCCTGTTCTGCATCCTGCATGCGGCGCAAGACAAAATAATTTTCACCCATGGCCTGGTGTGACCGAGCAGACTCGGGATAGGCAGCGAGCAATGTATCGATCGATTGTTTCGAGAGTAAACCGCTGGCGCGGCCGAGATAATAAAGAACGTCGGGATCGTTGGGGTGTGCCGCCAATGCAGCTTGCAGATTCGCAACGGCGTCGGGAAATTGTCCCGTCTGAATCTGCGCGATGCCTAACGCAGTCTTGTCCTGCACTCGCTGTAAATGCGGAATGGCCTCCGCCGCGAAACCCTGGGTCAGCAGAGCGTATCCGAGCAACTGGTGTGCGGGGACCAGGTCGGGGTCGATTTTCAGGGCGTGCTTGAGAGGCGTAATCGCAGAACCGTAGTCGCGGTTCTGCATGTAGGCCTGACCCAGTTGTACGAAGCCTTCCGCCAAATTGGGTTCCAACTCGGTGACCTTTCGGAACTCCTCGATGGCCACTGCGGGCTGCCGATCTTTTTCTGCGGCTATTCCGGCCTGCAGATGCTGAGCAGCTTCTGACGAAAGCGACTGCCCAGCAAGCCACAGCAGTAGGATTGCGGAGATCACGGTTTCTCCGATTCGCGGACTTCCAGAAATTGGTCGGCAGAGACATCGTTCAATTTCTGGTGAATGCCGGATGGCCATGAAATCTCAACCGTCGCCTTTTCTGCTGTCCCAAGACCAAAATGCAGGCGCTTGTCACTAGCCGAAAGATAACTTCCAGCGGAAGTCGCGAAACGGGTTTGTCCATTCACTTGCACTTTTGCACCGAACCCATCGCGGTTGCTGCGCGTGCCGCGAAGAGAAATCGTCAGCCAATGGGACTTGCCGCCGTGATTCAGGAACACTTGCGGATGGCCTCCGAGATAGGTCATGACCACATCTTGCCAGCCATCATTATTGAGATCGCCAAATGCCGCACCGCGCCCGGCCACTGGAGTTGTACTTCCGGAATCGACGTGCTCAAACCTGCCATTGTGATTCATTGCCAGGAGCGGTAGTTCAAGGTAATGAAGCGAGGGATCGATGCTCTCAACGTTGTCCAGCACGTGACCCTGCGCGACGAACAGATCTTTCCAGCCATCGTTATCGAAGTCCTCCAAACCTACGCCCCACCCCGAGCTCCCGCTCGTTAACGCCCCCAGCCCGGTTTCAAGGCTGCGATAGCTGAATGTGCCGTTACCGTCGTTGTGGTAAACGCCATAAATCTCTCTGGGCAGTTCAGTGACGATGATGTCAGGCCGGCCGTCGTTATCATAATCCTGAAAAACCACTCCCATCCCCGAGAGCCTTCTGCCTTCTTCGGAAAGCGCGGCGCCAGCTTCCATACCGACTTCCGTGAAGGTCCCGTTTCGTTTGTTATGAAACAGATACTGCTGCATGCCGTCATTCGCTACGAAAACGTCGGTATAACCGTCCCCATCATAATCAGCAAACGCAACACCCAATGCTCGCCCTTTCCTGGCCGCAATTCCAGAGGGCTGGCTCACGTCAGTGAATGTTCCGTCGCCATTGTTGTGGTAGAGAATGTTGGTCGTCGCGGGAAATTCCTCCGGCGGACAATACGTGTGATAGTTGCCCCCACAGTCTTTGCTGTGCCTGGTGTCCCATTCCATGTAGCGGGTCACAAACAGGTCCAGCTTGCCATCGTTATCGTAATCAAAGAAACCGGCCGACACCGACCATCCTCCACCAGCAACTCCGGCCTTTGCGGTTACATCGGTGAAGGTGCCGTCGCCATTGTTGTGATAGAGAATGTTCTTTCCATAACTGGTGACATAGAGGTCGGGGAATCCGTCGTTGTCGTAATCGCCGACGGCGACGCCCATGCCGTAATTTCCGTCTCCCGCATTCGCCAAACCCGCCTGTTGGGTTACATCCGTAAAACTGCCGTCTTTATTTTGACGGTAAAGCCGATTCCAATAACGCGGATCGTGCCGGTCGAAGTTCTCCGGGCTTGGCATCGGGCTTGTCAGGCGGCCCCCGTTAACCAGGAAAATGTCCAGCAAACCATCGTTGTTGTAGTCAAGAAGGGCGACACCGCCAGGCATGGTTTCAATCAGGTACTTCTGAGGGGTCGGTGAATTCTGCAGAGTAAAATCCAGTTCACGTAATATTTTGACGTCGAACACAGGGTCAGCAAGAGCTGCGAGGCAAACTGCCAACGTAATCACAGTCGAAACGCATAAGGGGATCTTCAGCAAGCCTTCACTACCTTTTAGCGCATAGCATAGCGCGCACGCCACTTCCGCGCGAAGCTAGCGCATGCTCGATTCTCGTATCACGAGTTGGGGAGGGATGAGAATTCTTGTTCGCCTTTGACGGCGCTTATTGGCTATTCGCTTAAGCAGCAAGTCGGCAGCCTGGCTGCCGATCTTACAGGTTCCCTGGTCGATGGTGGTCAAAGGAACGGCCAGTGCATCTGAAAGATGGACGTTCCCAGCACCGACTACCGCAATATCGTGTGGCACACTCAGGCCTTGCTCCAGAATGGCTTTCATAGCGCCGATGGCAACCGGATCGTTGTAGCAAAAAACGCCATCGGGCAGCGGGCCGTGCCGAAGCAGGCTTTGCATACCTTTGTATCCGGTTTCATCATCGTATCCGGCGGGCACGATGTAACCCTTACGCACAATTAGCCCTCGCCTGGCCATCGAGTGGCGGTACCCATCGAGGCGCTCCTCAGCAATGCCCATTTCTGGACCCCGTAGATGGGCGATGCGGCGGCATTTCTGCGCGAGCAAATGCTCGGTCGCCATGCGCCCGATGGCACGATTGTTGACACCTACGAAACATGCACTCAAGCCAGGTATAGGACGGTCGATCAGCACGTAAGGCACCTTTCGTGCTTCAACCCGCTGGAACAGTTGGCGGCAGCTTGCCACCTGAGCGGAGGCGACAATAAGCCCATCAACTTGCCGAGCCAACAACGAATTCAATTCGCTCGCCTCCAGTTGAGGATCTTCTTCGAAATAGGAAAT
>Ga0187766_10000611_pt1 | contig 20128 bp, 13 predicted proteins | sample 0216_QUI02_MP05__4_FD_132971 | JGI IMG/M metagenome (GOLD analysis project Ga0187766, IMG submission 132971) | Tropical peat soil microbial communities from peatlands in Department of Meta, Colombia - 0216_QUI02_MP05_20_MG | ecosystem: Environmental > Terrestrial > Soil > Wetlands > Peat ... | reverse complement strand
GGCCCCAATCGTACGAACCTTGATCCAGTTGTTCTGGAGTTTCGAATCGCACCGGATCAATTGCGGGCAATCATTCACGCAGTTCACAACGAAGTCGATGTGGCCGTCATTGTTGAAATCTCCGAACGCTGCGCTGCGGGATGCCGAAGGGTCGGAGATACCAGGCCCCACATTCAACGAGATGTCTTCGAACTTCCCGTTGCGAAGGTTGCGGTAGAGCAGTTTCCGCTGTGCATAACCTGCTTCCGTGCGTAGTTGCTCCACTTCCGGATAGACGTGGCCGTTGCAAATCAAAATATCCGGCCAGCCATCATTGTCAAAATCGAAGAAGCCGCATCCCCAACCAAGAAACTGCGTGTGCTTGCCGAGTCCCGCTGGAAACGTCGCGTCTTCAAACGTGCCGTCGCCTTGATTGTGATAGAGCGACGGTGTGTCCCCCGCAAAATTGGTCTTCACGATGTCCAGATAGCCGTCCAGATCATAATCAGACGCCGAAACCCCCATGCCCGCCTGCGGCTTGCCATCGGCGCTGAGCGCGCAGCCGGAATCCACCGCTACGTCCACAAACTTCCCGTTTTTCTGGTTCTGATAAAGGATGCTGGCCACGGAATCGTTCGCGACAAAAATGTCGGGCCACCCGTCATTGTCATAATCAAGCGTTAACACACCAAGGCCATAGGTTCCGCTGGTTGCGAGGATGCCACTCTTCTCGGATACGTCCGTGAAAGTTCCATCTCCGTTGTTGTGGTACAGAATGTTCTTGCCGCCATTCATTCCCGGCGGACCGCAAGCCACCATGATCCCTTTGTAAAGACAAGGCCCAGATTCCGGCACAGGAGCCGTCGCCAAGTCCATGTCAATGTAATTCGCAACAAATAGATCGAGCTTTCCATCTCGATCATAATCGACGAACGCACAGCCGGTGTTCCACCGCTTGGGGTTCCCCGCAACGCCCGCCTTCTCGCTTACATCGGTAAAAGTGCCGTTGCCGTTGTTGTGGTAGAGCACATTCTTCCCGAAATAGGTGACAAACAGGTCTTCATAACCGTCGTTGTCGTAATCTCCGATGCAGACGCCCTGTCCCCAGCCTGAGTGAGCTAAGCCGGCCTTAAGAGTCACATCCGTGAATGTCCCGTCTCGGTTGTTCTTGAACAGGCGGTTGATCGGCTCCTGACCGGCGGGGAACCCTTCCAACCGCGTGCCGTTCACCAGGAAAATATCCAGCCAGCCATCGTTGTCATAGTCATAAAAAGCAACGCCGCAACCAGTGGTCTCAAGAAGATATTTGTTCTTATGCTCTCCACCGTAGATGAATTTCGTGTTCAGCCCCGCTTCTTTGGCCACGTTGACGAAGTTCACCCCTGCCGGGGTGCCCGCTATGGGAGAGGGACTGTCCATCTTCTGGTAGGGAAAAGCTCGCCCTGACAACGCAAGGGAGAAGACACTTTCAAAGTTCAGAACCAGAGATGTGCGGCAGAGCGACTGCAGAAACCGGCGGCGTGTCGATGGCAAAACCCGTACCTTCCCTGAGTGAGCTTGCGCGAGACCTGGCGCAATTCAGCTATCTTGAGTGAAATGCCTTCGCTTTTGCAAGCGCGCAACGCGAAAGCGCAAAGCGTATGGCAAGGCAACGACGCTGAAATTCACTCTCCCTACGGCTTCTTGCTCGCGGCAGGCTTCTTCGGCCGGATCTGCTCAGCAGGGACAATTCCCTGCCCTTCGAGGACACTATAGAACTTGTCCGCCTCCAAATCCTTCAGCGTATCCACTTGCCCGGAAGGCCAATGAATCTCCAGACTGTCAATCTTCGTTGCGGAACCCAGCCCGAAATGGGCGCGCAGATCGCTTTGCGACATGTAACTCCCCCCGCTCAGAATCTGCTGTGCCTGCGTCATCCCGCCGGCTACAAGTTTCAATTTCGCTCCGATTGCCAATCGATTGCTCTTTGTGCCGGCAAGCTCAAAGCTCACCCAATGCCTTCCCGGAATCCCGGGATTGCGCAGCACCATGGGAGGCCCTTGTAGATCCTCTACCACCAAATCCATGTTCCCATCGTTGAACAGGTCGCCGACGGCCAACCCGCGGGAAACTCTTGGCTCCAGGATCGCAGGACCGGATTGATCACTCGCGTCGCAGAAAGTGCCGTCACCCTGGTTGTACTGAACCAGTTTCGGCTCGCGATAATGCGCCGTGGCTGCCAGTGAATCCACCTGCGGATAGACATGCCCTGTCACCGTTACGAGATCCAGCCAACCATCATTGTCGAGATCAACAAACGAAATTCCCCATTTCACCCATGGCACAGACGGCAATCCGATTCCTGCCGCATACGACACCTCTTCGAACTCCCAGTTCCCGTCATTCCTGTACAGCGGAGTGTTGTCTTGCGAAAAGTCGGAGACAGCTATGGCTGGCCGTCCCGTATGCAGATAATCCCCGATCGCAATCCCCATTCCCGCCTGCTCATGGCCGTCCTCCCCAAGCGCTGTGCCGGACTCCGGCCCAATCTCCGTGAATTTTCCGTTGCCTTCGTTGCGGTAAAGATAGGCGGCGTTTGAATCGTTCGCCACGTAAATATCGGGCCGGCCCGTATTATTGAAATCCACCCAGACCGCTCCCAGGCCGTAAAATCCGTACGAATCATCGACTCCCGCCTGCTTCGAAACATCCGTAAACGTACCGTCGCCATTATTGTGGAACAGCGAGTCGCCCTGTCCCTTGAGCCCGCGCGGTCCGCACTGAACATCAATTCCCATATATTTGCACGTCACCCCGCTTCCGAACACCGGTGGGTGCTGCATGTCGAACACCACGTAGTTGACCACCATCAAGTCCAGGAATCCGTCGTTGTCGTAGTCGCCGAACGCCGCTCCCGTCGACCAGCGCCCATCCGCCACGCCGGCTTTCTTCGTCACATCGGTAAACGTGCCGTCGCCATTGTTGCGATAGAGAATGTTGCCCCCGTGGCACGTCAGGTAAATGTCCGGCCAGCCGTCATTGTTAAAGTCACCCACGGCTCCGCCCATGCCAAAGCACGGCTTCAATCCCGCCTTCTCGGTCACGTCCGTGAACGTCCCGTCGTGATTGTTGTGGTAGAGGGCTCCACGCGCGGTCTCGCCCTTCAGCGCGCCGTCCACCGTGGGAGCATTCGTGAAAAAAATATCCAGCCACCCGTCCCGGTCATAATCAATCAGCAGCACTCCCCCGCTCATGGATTCGATGATGTACCGGGCTTGCGGTGCGGAGGCATGGGAAAAGTGAATCCCCGATTTTTTCGTCACATCCTCCAACTGTGGAATTTGCCGGTCCTTGCATTTCACAGTCCTGGCGCTCGGCGGTGGTGGCACTCCTGTCGCAACTCCCTGCGCCCGAAGTTGAATGGGACCTTGCAGAAACAGAAGTCCCGCGAACAGAGCGATGTGAAAAATGCTCAACCGCGTTGTGGTCTTCTTATGTGTTGTGGGGGTGGTGGAAAGAATAGTCTCGTCCTGTTGGGTTCTGGTCATCATCAACGGAAAAGGAGCCCGATGATTGCGATCTCCGAATTCTAGAGGTAAGTGGCTATCTACGGCAAATCCCATCGCGGCGGAGCACTAGGGAAGTGGTCTCACTTTCCTTTGCGGTTTTCTGTCTTTCCGAAATGGAAAACGACGGAAGAATGCGCGAAAGATCCGGACGTCACCGCAGGGAACTCCACCCGGGCGATAGAGCCCAGTTTTCCATCACCCATTAGCTTCGCCCCGTCCACCGACACAACCTGCTTTGGATTCCAGAGCGCCAGATCGTATGAAGCCCCCGGGACTCCCGCAACTTCCAGCGTCAGGGCATCGCGCGCGGGCGACCAGGACTCCGACAGAATGCGCAGTCCCTGGCTCGTCTCTCCCAGCATCGGCAGCGTCGAGCGGTACACAACTCCGAAGTCATTCTTTACACGAATGCGAATGATGTTCGCTCTTGCGCTTAGCGGCAGGTGTAGCAACACGTGCTGATCCGTTTCATTTGCGGCGACATGAAATTCCGCAGGCTTGCCATTCAGTTCCACCCCGAGAACTCTCGCGCGCAAGCTCAACGCCGGCTCAAAATCCAGGATGAAATTTGTCGCGTCCTTCTGATCCACGTTCAAAGTGATCTCGCTCTCCGTTTTCTGATAGCGAAGGTCCACTTGCGCGTCCACGAGCGAAACATTTCGTATGGCAAAGGTGGACCAATCCGCAGGAGGATGCGGCGCAAATACCAGAGTATGGTTCTGCGCGTCTCTCTCTATACCGAACAATCCGCGCAGGATGGGGCTCACCACCATTGCCGCCGACCAGATCTGCTGCGGCGAACTCGTAGAGAGTGGCTGATACTCGGACCCGGACAGAACCTCCGTCACATGGCCCAGCGAGCCATCAAACGCCAGCAGAGCGTTCGCCCGCAGATTGCTATAGGCAGGTTGCGCACGGTGATAGCGATATTCCCCAACGGAAGCCCACCCCGTGAACAACGGCCAGACCGATCCAAAGTGGTAGCCCTGGCCGCTGAATTTTGCGGAAGACGAAGAGATGATCCGCATGCCCCAATCCGTCTGGTGTTCGAAGCCCGCCAATTGCGTGATCGTCTTGTTCGCCTTGTTCTCGTCCAACACACCAAACCACATGGGGACCGTCGCCAGAACGCTCAGCTCATCCACGGCGTGGTCGTTTAGATCCAAAGCGTAGGCAAACCGGTTCTGCTCCGGCAGCCAGAACGTGTCGTTCAGTTTCGCCCGCTGTTGCCCGAACGATTTGTCTAATTCCTCGGAAGAAACATCCTTCTGACCGGCGGCGCGCGCCAGCGCAGCGAAGGCGTGTGTCGCTTCGGCCCCCAGCGCCGATTGATAAAGCTCCGTATTCACGGGCAAAAGCGGTCCACCCTCCACCCAGCCGTGGCCGATCCCTCGATTCAAGGGGAAACCTTGGCCATTCCGGGTCGATTGTAGAAATTCGTATGCCTTTCGGATGCTGCTCCAACTAGCTTTGACGAACGCCGTGTCCCCGCTTTGCCTCAGATAGTCATCCATCGTTATGATATAGAGCGGCGTCGCATCCGCCGATGCGTATGCGTAGGGGAAATCCTTAAACCACGCCACGCGGCCCGCGGACTGCGAAATTTCATGGGGAATCTTGCCGTCTTCCCTCTGAAACTTACTCAAAAATGCCAGGGCCATTCTCGTCGTCTCGAAATCTCCACTCGCGTCCAACGCCAAGGAGGTCCATAGCGCATCGCGCCCAAAAAACCACGCGAATCCTGGCCGCTGGCTCTCACCTGAAGTGCGGTAGCCGGCAATAAGCCCTGTTCCCAGATCCGGATTTGCGGCCAGTCCCTGCATAACGCTCACGCGCGCCCAGTCGTACGCCTCTTGCAGTTGGTTATCGGGCAGCTCCAGATTCACGGTGTTCTTCAAATACCCCTGATAATATTCCGCGGATTCCTGCAATAGCTGCGGATAGGAAGCCGCAAGCCTTCGATATGTGGCAATGGCGGTCTCGGAACCTTGCGTCGAACCCGAAAGCACAATCAGCTTCGTCTCCTTGCCTTTGCTCGTGCTCCCCAAGCGGAAAGAACACTCCTGTGATTCTGAATAGTTCGTCTGATATTCAGGCTGAAGCCCGCTGGCGCTCGGCGAACCAATCACGCCTGCTAACCTGTGGCTCTCCTCGCCGAACTCGAAGGCATGCTCTGCCGGAAGCGTGTCCACGTAGGCTCCACCAATAGCCCCGGGCCATTCAAGTTGGAAATCGGCGCGAAACGTCGCTTCGATTTCCAACGGCTCCTCAGTGTCCACGTCCAAAAGAACTACAGCCCCGCTTTCCTTCACGGGCACGAAAAACGTCTCGCGCACGGTGTAGTCGTCACCCGCGTAAAGGATAGTGCTGGATTCAGGCCGAACGCTGATCGAACGCACAAGCGCATCCGCCGGAATCTGCTTGCCGTCCATATGAAAAACTAAATGGAAATCCCGCAGCAGTTTCAGTGGATAAACCCACGCTTCCATCTGGCCCGCCTCATTGCCAAAGAGGGCCGCGCGCTGTCCAGTCGCCGAAAGAAACTCCCACGGCCGCGCCGCACGCGATAGCTCCAACGCTCGCTCCGGTTTTTGCGGCAACGGATTCTGTTCCGGTGAACCTGCAAAAAACGGGACCACGCAAAGTCCTGCTAAGCCGAAGGCCCTGCCCAGTCGGCGGGCAAACCGCTTCCTCGCGATTCGATCAATGTCCATGGGGATTCCCCGTCACCAAGGTTACGCAGAAAACTGAAAACTCGATTCTTCAACGGCTGGCGGCTGTCGTGGTGCTTGGCGCCGCCGCATTCTTAACATACGTATTCAGCCAGGTGTTCATCTCCCAGAACATGTGTAAGACCGATTCCCGCGCAGCGTAGCCATGCGATTCGAGCGGCAGCAGCACGAAGCGCACCGTCGCACCTTGTCCCTTCAATGCGCTGAATAATCTCTCGCTCTGAATCGGAAAAGTGCCGGAATTATTATCCGCTTCGCCATGGATCAGCAACAACGGCGTCTTGATTTGATCCGCATGCATGAACGGCGACATTTTGTAATAGATTTCCGGTGCTTGCCAATACGTACGATCCTCGTTCTGAAAGCCAAACGGCGTCAGCGTCCGATTGTAAGCTCCGCTGCGCGCGATTCCCGCCTTGAACAGGTCGCTGTGAGCCAGAAGATTGACGGTCATGAACGCGCCGTAGGAATGCCCCATCACCGCCACCCGATTGCGGTCCACAACGCCCAGCCGCACTCCTTCATCAATCGCCGCCTTGGCGCTCGCGACAAGCTGCTCCACATAAGTATCGTTGGGCTCGGCCTTTCCTTCTCCCACAATCGGAATGCTAGCGTTCTCCAGCACCGCATAGCCTTGCGTCACAAACGGTACCGGTGAACCCCAGTAAAGAAAAACAAACTCGTAAGGCGATCCCGTGATCTGTCCTGCAGCTGCTCTCGTCTTGTACTCCGTCGGATAAGCCTCCATCAATGTCGGCAACGGTCCGTCCTGCGGCTTGTACCCCGGTGGCAGATAGAGATTCGCGCTCAGATCGACTCCGTCGGCACGCTTATATTTCAGCACCTGCTTCTTAGGCAAAGGCGCACTTCCGTACGGGTTGGGGAAGGACGTGACTTGCTCCAGTGAGGGATTGGCTGCTTTCCAAACGCAAAAATTAGGACTCAGTTCCGGCGATTCGCGACGAATCAGAATCGCCAGTGGATCCGCCGCAAGAACGTCCCATGGAAGCTCATAGTATGGAGGAGCAGACTGCCACACGTGCTTCGACTCTCCCGTAGTGAGACTCATCGTCGAGACAAACGGCTTATCCCCCTCCGGCGAGGCGCCTTCCCCTCTCAGAAACACAGATTGCTGATCTTCGGTGAGCTGCAGAACCATTTTCCCCGCCGGATTCCTCGTCTGCAAAGGTTCGCCAGGATCGTGATAGCGATCTTCGAATGATCCCTCAAACAGTTTCGCCACTTGCGCTCCGGCCGCCGGCGGCACGGCCAGTATGATGCGTTTGCGGTCCTTCCATCGCCGCTCTTCAATCAACACAAGGTGATCCTGGGCCCACGCAACGCTCCGAAAGCGAATAGGCAGCTCTTGCAATTTCCTTGGCGTCCCGTCGAAAGGAGCATCGAGTAGAAACAACGTGTCCCGGACGGCTACTTCCTTGTTCGGATCGCCCTGGTCGCCCGTTTCCACCCAAAACACAGTCGCCGCGGCATCACTGCGCCATTCTTGGTCGCGCATGCCAGTCTCCACGGCATCGTGCACATTGGGGATTGTGTCTTGGAGCGGCTTGTCGGCCAACTGCTTCGCGACTCCCGTCTTGAGATTCACCACGGAAATTCGTAGCGGAAATAACTCGAACGGCAGAGTGTAAGAGTAGGGATGATGCCGTTCAGATACGAGGCAGTAATTCCCATCAGGAGAAGGCGAAGCCTCTTCCACCACCGCCGCCTTGCCGATAGAAGTGATCTGGCCTTCGATTGGGACGAGCGCGAGCTGCGATTCCGCGTAATAGTCGAAAGTCTTCTCGTCTTCAGGATTTTTCAGCAGGTCTTCATATGTAGCCGCCGGGGTCACACGTCCGAGATTTTCCTGAACCACCGGCCCAGTCGGCACTTCGTTCCGTTGCGGCGCAGGCCCCCGGCCAGCCGGGACTGTTTTGCAAAGCAGTGCCTGACTGTTGCTCAGCCACTCGCAAGGCTTCCCGAATACCGCATTCAGCGCCGCTACTGTCACTCGGTGGGCGCGGGCAGTCTCCACGTCCACGATCCAAAGGCTGAGGCCTGCATCCTCTTTGGAGTCGCTGATATTCACGAAGGAGATTTTGCGGGCGTCCGGCGACCACTCCGCGAATCGAATCTTCGGTGGCGCTGGAAGATCACTGACTGCTATCTCTTTTCCGTCCGGAAGAGCTTTCAATTTCAAGGATGTGATGTACCGCCCGCGGCTCGGCCCATTTGTCTTGGGATTGAAGCGCAAACCTGCCAGCCGCAATTCCGGCTGAGCCAGATCCGTGATCGAAGGCAAACCGGAAATCTGCTGAATGAGCATCCACCTCGCACTTCCCGCGATGGGGACTGGCGAAATCTCCACCGTTGGCGTGGGCAAAACATCGATCAGGTCGACAATTCCTTTGGGCGGCATCTGATATTTCACGTTGGTTTGCGCTCTTACTGCGTTGGCGGCGGCGAACAGAACCAAAACCACGCCCAAAGAGAGCACACGAAGAAGAGTCGATTGTTTGCACATTTACGGGATCCTTTGCACTCGAGAATCACCGAGGACGGAACAGCGCATTTTCGTCCCTACTTTAGAATTAAGCAATAGGCTTTGCGCTCTGACAAATCCCGGCAACCACCACGCCCAACAGCACCGCCAGCAAGCTTTCGCCAATAATCCACTTCAGAACGAGTAGATGCGGGAGGGGCAAAATCGCCCAACCGCTCAGCGAAGCGTAGACGGTCGCGACCATTGCTAGCAAAATCCCGAATCGCACGCCCTGCCCAATCCACGGCTTGGCTTCGCGCCCGCGCACATAGATCAGAACCACTCCGATTACATAAATTACGGTGCCCAGCAACATCGCCCATCCTCGGGCTCTCACAGCCTCCGGGGTTCGCCACAGCCCCGCCGTTTCCAGGTAATCCTGCTTCAACCAAACAGCATGGATAAAAAACAGTCCAACGAGTTGCACCACGATCCCTGCGATTACCGCAAAAATAGTCTTTTTCACGGAAGTAACCTCCGTCTGCCGGCAGCTTACTCCCGAAGGGTTGTCGTCTTCCACTTCTACCCGGTCTTTCATTACTACATCGAGGTCCTCCCGAGTTACCATGTCCCGTCCGCCGCACCGCCTTTGGACTTTGCAACAAGCTGCACTTTCGATCCATCTGAGGCTACGAATGAAATCCCGGGCCGAGCAACTCCACAAGATCGCAGAGCAATCCTTCGACGTCTGCGTGATCGGTGGCGGCGCCACGGGAGCCGGCTGCGCTCTCGACGCGCAACTCCGCGGCCTTCGTACTGTAATGCTGGAAGCTGGCGATTTCGCCGGAGCGACCTCGAGCGCCGCAACAAAGATCATTCACGGCGGTGTTCGCTATTTGGAAGAAGCCATCAAGGACGTCGATCCCAAGCAATACAACGTCGTGGTCCGCGCCCTGCATGAGCGTGTCCGCATGCTGGACAACGCTCCACACCTCACGCGAAAACTCCTTTTTCTCGTTCCAAGCTTCAGTTGGTTCGATGTCGCGTACCTAGACATCGGCCTCAAGATTTACGACTGGCTCGCCGGCTCCGCCCGAATCGCCCCCAGCCAGTTCCTCTCCCGCGAGGAAACCCTCGCGCGCATGCCCCAGTTGAAGCGCGAGGGCCTGATCGGCTCCGTTGAATATGCCGACGGCCAGTTCGATGACGCGAGATACAACCTTGCGCTCGTGCAGAGCTTTGCTCACGAAGGCGGTTCCGCTCTAAATTACGCCCGCGTGAATACTTTTCAACGCAATCCGGAAGGCCGCCTCTCCGGAGCCATGGTCGCCGATCAACTCACCGGAAATTTTTTCGGAGTTTACGCTCGCGCCTTCGTGAATGCCACCGGCCCTTTCTCCGATTCCGTCCGCCAATTGGCCACACCCTCCGCGCCACGCCGCATGCGCCTCAGCAAGGGCGCCCATATACTCCTGCCGCTTGACGGATTTTCTACCAACGATGCCATGCTCGTTCCCAAGACCGAGGACGGCCGCGTCCTCTTCGCCGTTCCTTGGGGTGGCCGCCTGCTCGTTGGCACAACTGAAAAAGAAGTCTCGCCCGACGAGGAACTTTTCGTCACTCGGGAAGATGTCGACTTCATGCTTCGCCAGTTGAATCAATACTTGGAACGCTCTGTCGCACCGAACGAAATTGTCAGCGGCTTCGCTGGAGCCCGTCCTCTAGTGAGCGCAGAAGCGAACGAGAGCACAGAAAAAATCGCCCGGGACGATGTAATCGAGATCGATCCATCCAGTGGGCTCATCAGCATTATGGGCGGCAAATGGACCACGCACCGTGCCATGGCGGAGGACACCATCAATGCCGTTCAAAGTGCCCTCGGTTTATCGGTCACAGAGTGCCCCACCAGAGATCACTTGCTGCATGGCGGAGAGGGTTTCACTCTTGATCTTTGGGAAAGGCTCATGAGCATTCATCATCCCCTCTCCCAGGAAAGTGCAAAACATCTGTCTGCCAAGTACGGCACCCTCGCCTGGAAAGTCCTGGAGCTAACGAAAGAGAATCGCGATCTGGCCCAGCCCATCCTTCCCGGTCGTGCCCCGATCCGGGCGGAGGTCGCTTATTCGGTCCGCGCGGAACTCGCTGCCACCATCGAAGACGTACTCGCGCGCAGGATTGGCCTTCAGTTCTATTCCTGGCGAGATGCGCTTCAAGCTGCACCCCTTGTGGGCTCGCTCATGGCGAACGAATTGAGATGGTCAACCGCAGACGCAAACTCCGCTATAACCAAGTACGTGGAGAAGATAAACCGCTTATTCGAAAAAGCCGGCTTGGAACGTCCGGCGCTCTGATCGATCGGGAGAAGAGAATGTCCAATTATCTAGGCGCTATCGATCAAGGAACCACAAGCACAAGATTCATCGTCTTTGACCGCTCCGGCCGAATCGCTGCCGCAGCTCAGAAGGAGCACGAACAGATCTATCCCCAACCCGGCTGGGTCGAGCACGACCCCGAAGAAATCTGGCGCCGTACTCAGGAAGTCATCGCCGACGCCATGCACCAGAAAGGCTTTCGTCCAAAAGACCTCGCCGCTATTGGCATCACCAATCAGCGCGAAACCACCGTTCTCTGGCATCGAAAAACAGGCCGAGCTGTTCACAACGCCGTCGTTTGGCAGGACACTCGCGTTGAAGATGACGTCGGCGAACTTTCTCGTGACGGCGGCCAGGACCGCTTCCGTCCGCAAACCGGATTGCCTCTCGCTACCTACTTCAGTGGCCTGAAAATCCGGTGGATTCTGAATCATATTCGCGGGGCCAGAGAACTCGCCGAAGCCGGCGACCTGCTCTTCGGCAACATCGACACCTACCTGGTCTGGAAGCTCACGGGAGGTGTCAACAGCGGCATTCACGTCACGGATGTGACCAACGCCAGTCGCACCCAACTCATGGATCTCTCCACGCTGAACTGGAGCAGGCCGCTTCTTCAAATCTTCGACATCCCGGAAGCGATCCTGCCCCGCATCGCTTCCCGCAGCGAAATCTACGGCACGGCAAGGCTCCACGCAATCGAAGGCGTTCCGGTTGCTGGAATTCTCGGCGACCAGCAGGCCGCGCTCGTCGGGCAGACCTGTTTCGCTACCGGCCAGGCCAAAAACACCTATGGCACTGGCTGTTTCCTGCTGATGAATACCGGCACGTCGCCCGTACTCTCCAAATACGGCCTTCTGACCACTGTCGGATTCAAATTCGGCGATCAACCCGCGCACTACGCTTTGGAAGGCAGCGTAGCCATTACGGGCGCTCTGGTGCAATGGATCCGCGATAATCTCGGCCTCATCTCCACCAGCGCAGAAATTGAGTCCCTGGCGCGCACGGTGAAAGACAACGGCGGCGTTTATTTTGTCCCCGCGTTTTCCGGACTCTTCGCGCCCTACTGGCAATCGAGCGCGCGCGGTGTCATTGCCGGGCTCACACGCTTTGCGAACAAGGGCCACATAGCCCGTGCCGCTCTCGAAGCCACTGCCTACCAAACACGCGAGGTTCTCGAGTCCATGGAATTGGATTCTGGCAATCGTCTCGACACTCTGCGCACAGACGGAGGTATGGTCGAAAATGAACTTCTCATGCAATTTCAGGCGGATATCCTGGACCGCGACGTGATCCGCCCGATCATCAAGGAAACAACGGCTCTCGGGGCGGCCTATGCCGCGGGACTCGCCGTCGGCTTCTACAAAAATCTGAACGAACTGCGCGAAAAGTGGGGCATCGACCACACATGGAAACCCAATATGGATCCCGCCGCCCGCGAACGGCTGTATTCTGGCTGGAAGAAAGCAGTCACCCGGTCCTTCAACTGGGTGGAGTGAACAGTTCTCGTTGCAGATACCTTTTCGAAAGGCGCACAGATGACATCACCCTTCTTCGGTGAATTCATGGGAACGCTCATCCTCATCCTTCTCGGCGACGGCGTCGTCGCCGGCGTCCTCCTCAAGCGCTCCAAGGCGGAATCTTCCGGCTGGATGGTCATTACTTCCGCTTGGGCCTTTGCCGTCATGGCAGGTGTTTTCGCGGCGATCGCCTGCGGCAGCAAGGACGCCCACCTGAATCCCGCGGTCACGTTAGGTTTTGCCATTTCTTCTGGCGACTACTCCAAGCTTGCTTTGTATCTCCCTGCCCAACTCCTTGGCGCCTTCGCGGGAGCGACATTAGTCTGGCTGCACTACTTCCCCCACTGGAAGGAAACCCTGGACCCGTCGTTGAAACTGGCCGTGTTTTGCACCAGCCCTGCCATTCGAAACTTATTCGCGAATCTCATCAGCGAGATCATCGGCACCTTTGTCCTTGTTTTCATTGTCGGTGCTATCTTCTCAAAGGCCGTCGCTGGGATCGCTGGAGGCCTTGGTCCTTATCTTGTCGCCAGCCTCGTCTGGGGTATCGGCCTCTCACTCGGGGGCACCACCGGTTATGCGATCAATCCGGCGCGCGATCTCGGCCCACGAATCGCCCATGCGCTTCTTCCCATTCCTGGAAAGCGCGATTCCGACTGGAGCTACGCCACGATTCCCGTGGTTGGCCCGCTCCTCGGCTCCGGCCTCGCCGGCCTCCTCCTCCGTGCCCTGAAGATCTGACCACCTGTTTGGAGTGCGGCGGGCTTGTCCTGGGCCCCGAAGGGCGGCGCGGAATCATCGACCTTTAGCAAGCGTGCTTCGCGTTCCGACCCGGTCCTAAGTCCTTTCAACACGCATTCCACTCATCGAGCCTTCCGCTCCACAAAAACAGTTTTTTTGCTGCCAATTACATACATCTTTTCCTCTCCTCAAACATCCAATGCGATGACCGTCTGAAATGGACGCCCTGCCTCATAAAGCGGTCGGCGGCCGAGGAGAAGTCCAATGTATCGCCCCGGTGAAGTTCGAAAAGGACCAGCTCAACTTCAGTTCTCTTCCGTAGCTCTCTCCGCTAATCTGCGACCGAGAATGTCAGCCAACAAACAGCCGATCGCCGTTGCGCAACCGGCGCTCGTCACTGAGCAGCTAAACCTCTCCGGCACGCAAGTGCTAAGCGGCCTTCTGCTTGGTGTGGCCCTCGCCGGCCTATTCGTCTGGATCTTCGTAAACCATTGGTTGTTCGGCCGCTGAGCCCGTCGCTTCAGCCTGCGCTCACACCTTAGGAGTACGGCCGCTTTACGTCGCCGGCTTCCGCTCAAAAATACCTGCGAACGAGCGCCTGTAATGGTAGAAGAGAATGAACCACAAAACGGCTACGAAAAATGCCATCCCAATTCCTTGATGGTTCAGGAAAATGTGGAAACACAGAATATTCACGATGACCGGCCCAAGAATCGCTAGCCCGAGAGGCACGTACAGGCCCGCCAGCAACAACAATCCTCCGACAAGTTGCACCGTAAACGGCACCACCGCATAGTGCGACACGAATATTGCCGTGACATATTGCCCCGCCAATCCCGTCGGAGGCGGCGGCATCGGTAGAAAAGGATGCAGTCCGTTTGCCCCAAACACCACGAAAATGAGCCCAAGCAGAATACGAGCGATGAGGACGACAATCTTCATCTTCTTCTCCCTTCTTGAGCGCGTTACTTTATCACATCATCCCTCGGCCGCGTTGGACCGGCCTGCCAGCATCGGCAAGAATTCAGCCAACCGCGCCAGCGTCTGCTGCCCGCCCTCCACCGCGCCATGCTCCTTGACAACAAACTCCACATCCTTCGCCGACTCAAACACCATTCGAATCGTGACCCGCGTCTGGTCCTCGCCCACATCCTCGAACGTCCAGGTCGATTCGAAGTGCACGCCTCGTCCGCCCTTCTTCCCGCCCGCATTCGAAAAAACAATCCGCTCGGGCTTTACGACCTCCCGGAAGATGGTGCGGTTCGGATAGTCGGAGCCGTCCGGCCCGTGCATGATATGCCGCCGCTCGCCCCCCGGCCGCACATCCATCACTTCAATCGTGGTCGTAAAGCCCCGCGGCCCCCACCAATTCACGACATGCTTTGGGTTGGTCCACGCTTCCCACACCAACTCGCGCGGCGCATCGAACACACGCGATATCACGATCTCTTTCTCCGAGCATGTGGCTGTGGCAGAGGCTACGCTATTACTTGCGGACATGTCTCTTCTCCTTTTTCCTCTCTTCGGTTTTCAGCACTTGCAGATAGTCATCCAGGCGATCGAAGCTCTCTTCCCAGAAGCGGCGATACTCGTCCAGCCAATGGGCAACTTCTCTCAACGGCCCGGCGTGAAGCTGGCAAGGCCTCCACTGCGCCGACCGTCCGCGCGTGATCAGTCCTGCATGTTCCAGCACCTTCAGGTGCTTGGAAACTGCTGGCATACTCATCGCAAATGGTTCGGCAAGTTCGGTAACCGAGGCATCCCCGCGCGAGAGCCGGCCAAGAATGGCCCGGCGCGTGGGGTCCGCTAGTGCCGCAAGAGTCGTGCTGAGGGAGTCGGTCATCGTATTTAACCTACTGGTTAATTACAGTGCGGCCTTCCCCCTGTCAAGCCCTTTTTTCTATTCTGCCGAACCATCTCCAACTGGATGGAACCGGCGCGTCCCGAATAGGCTCACGAAACACTGCACTCCCGTACAGCTTTCGCGGCACTGCAATTCCCTGCTATTCCTTTATCTATCGGCCAGGCTGTATCGCATCACTCGGTCATCCCAGCCGTTGTGTCAGGAATCGGTTCACCCCGTGCCAAACGGAGGGACTGGTGCGCCAACACATCTCCCGCACGTTCTCGTTCGCGGCAATGCTGCCCGTCCTCGCTCGATCATTACCTTTCGGGCTGCTGCTCGCCGCCCTCACGTTTTTTCATGCTTCTCCCTGCTTTGCACAAATCTCTCCTGGCCCCCTCTCGAAGGCCCACTCCTCCTTGACCGGAACCTCGCAATGCAACTCCTGCCATGTCTTCGGGGCAAGCACGCCCACCTTCAAATGTCTCGATTGCCACAAGGAAATCGCTGAAGCCCTCGCCAACAAGCACGGCTACCACTTCCGCCTGCAGATGCAAAATCCCAATGGCAAAGACTGTGTGCACTGTCACCTCGAGCACAACGGAGAGAACTTCAACTTAATCCACTGGGAGCCTTCGCAGCAGAAGTTCGACCATCGCCAGACGGGTTACAACCTCGAAGGCAAACACGCCGCTCTAGCTTGCGAGAAATGCCACACGCCGGCGCACATGCTCCCCAGCCTGAAATCCCTCATCAAATATAAGGACCCTGCGAAATCCTTCTTTGCCCAGTCTCCCGCCTGCACGCCCTGCCACACGGATCCGCACAAAGGTCAGCTCGGAAACGACTGCACGAAGTGCCACAACGTGGAAAGCTGGAAAGCCGCAAAGGAATTCGATCACTCCAAGACGCGCTACCCGCTCACAGGTCTTCACGCCAAAGTGGACTGCGAAAAATGCCACAGGCCGGACACCCCGGGCGGCTCTGCTCGCTACAGGGACATGAAATTTGACACCTGCTCCGCCTGCCACATCGACCCGCACCGCGGAGAATTCAAAAAGTCCTGCGACTCCTGCCACACCACCAGCGGCTGGAAAACCATGCTACCGGGTTTCGATTTCGACCACTCAAAGACTAAATACTCTCTCCTCGGAAAGCACGCTCGGGTCGCTTGCTCCGCCTGCCACATCAAGGACGACTTCAAAAAGCAAATTCCCTACGCCACGTGCAAGGACTGCCACACGCCCGATCCGCACAGAGGCCAATTCGATTCGCGTCCCGGGAAGGGCGAGTGCGCGGAATGCCACACAGTCGATGGCTGGAAGCCTTCCCTCTTCGGCGTGAAGGAGCACGACACCACCCAATATCCACTTAAGGTAAAGCATGCTCAGGTCGAGTGCGGGAAATGCCATACTCCCCCGGGAAAAGATGCCCTCTACAAACTGAAATTCTCCGCTTGCCTCGACTGCCACAAAGACGCGCACGACAATCAATTTGCTGCAGCGCCTTACAAGAATCGCTGTGAGGATTGCCACACCGTGAAGGATTGGCGCCAGACTACCTACACCATCACCAGACACCGCACGAGTCGCTTCCCGCTACAGGGCGCCCATGCCGCGGTTCCTTGTTCCGACTGTCACAAAGCTGGCTTGGGCGGTCGCACCGATAAAGTCTTGCCTTTTCATTTCGACGACAGCACCTGTACTGCCTGCCACAGCGATCCACACAAGGGAGAATTCGACAAGCAGATGGCGCGGTTACGAGCCAACGGAACTCCCTTCGGTTGCGAAGCGTGTCACACGGTTAAGTCGTGGAGCGACATCACCGGCTTCGATCACTCGAAAACACAATTTCCTCTAGTCGGTGCCCATCGCGCTGTTGCCTGCCGCGCCTGCCACAAGCCCACCGCCGGCAACGAATCACGCTTCAAGGGCACCCCGACACAGTGCGAAGCCTGCCATAACGACGCGCACGACGCCCAATTCCTCGCCAAGGACAATCAGACACATTGCGCCGACTGCCACAACTCTCAGCGCTGGGTGCCATCCACTTTCGATCACGACACAAAAACGCACTTCCCCCTGACCGGCGGTCACGCCAACGTCCCTTGCGCCAAATGCCACGTTCAGACCCGCTTGGTCGCCGGCAAAAAAGTCGTGATCTACAAAAGCACCCCGGCGAAATGCGCCGACTGCCACGGCAATAACGTCCCCCCAACCAAGCCCATGTAGCAGCGGCTTTACGCCGCCGTCTTCGGTCTGTAAGGCCCGCCTTCCGAGGCGGGCCGCTCTCGCTCACCGCCTCCCCGCACCCGTTCTCACTGGTCACCAACTGGCCGTCTGGCCAGTTGTTTGCCCTTCTCCAGAGCCCCGATACTGTCTTGAGAATCGCGTTACAGCCCACAAAGCATTCGACTTTGCTTTCGCAAGGGAGCAGTCTACGCTCACACTACTCCAGTTCGCACTCTGGGCGCTCCTTGCCTTCCCTACCAGCAGTGCGGCGGGGAGGCCGGCGCATTCTGACCATTTTCCTGGCGGCGCCCCTCAAAAGGAAACCACGCGAAATCCCCACGGTCCTCTTACGATTCCTTGCGAAAACTGCCACACCTCGGCTGCCTGGCGCCCGATCCGCGCTGTTCCCGAATTCGACCACAACAAAACCGTCTATCCCCTTCGCGGCATGCATGAAAAGGTGAAATGCGTCGCATGCCACACCAAGCCGGTCTTCACCAACGTGAGCAAAAATTGTGCGGATTGCCACGCGGACATTCATCGCCGCCAAATGGGTTCCGACTGCGCGCAGTGTCACACAGTTCAGGGCTGGAATATCGCCGTCGAGCAGATCAAGGATCACCAGAACCGCTTCCCTCTTCTCGGTGCCCACGCGGCCGTGCAGTGCGACGAATGCCACAAACAACTCGCGACGGGAGTCTTCTACGGCCTCTCCACTCAATGCGATTCCTGCCATCTCAAGGATTGGCAAAACACCACGAACCCTCCGCACGCCAGCGCCGGCCCCGCCTTTGCTTCCTCGAACTGTCAGGGCTGCCACAATTTTGACACCTGGCTCAACGCCAATTTCAACCACAGCACCACCGGTTTTCCCCTGACCGCCGGCCACGCCAATGTCCCCTGTTCGAGCTGCCACATCAACAACAACTACAATCTTCAAATCGCTCCTACCGATTGCGGTAATGCAGGCTGCCACCTCACCACATGGCAACAAACCAACAATCCCCCGCACCCGGCCTCCGGTCCCGTTTTTGCCGTCTCAAACTGCTCGCAGTGCCACAACACCACCTCCTGGAACAATGCCACTTTCGACCACAGCACAACGGGCTTCCCGCTGACTGGCGCGCACACTACGACTCCCTGCACCCTCTGCCACACCAACAACAACTACAACCTGACCAGCGCCAACACCGATTGCTACGGCTGCCACACCACCGACTGGAACAACACCGCGACTCTCGGCGGCGCTGTTCCCAACCACGTCGCTGCGCAGTTCCCCACTTCCCTCTGCTCCACCTGCCACGATACGATCTCATGGTCCGACGGCAAGTTCGACCACAGCACCACTGGCTGGGCCCTCACCGGCGGCCACGTGGTTCCTACAGCCGGCGGCGTGCAAGCCTGCACCGATTGCCACGTCAATAACAACTACTCCCTCACTTCTGCAAACACGGTCTGTTACGGCTGCCACGCCACGCAGTGGAACAGCACGCAGACTCTCGGCGGGACGGTTCCTAACCACGTCGCTGCCGGATATCCCACCACCTGCGATTCTTGCCACACCACCGCAAGCTGGCTCGGCGCCACCTTCAACCATACGTATTTCCCCGTCCCCCATCACGGCTCTGTCTGCAACGATTGTCATCAAGTCTCCACAGACTACTCCAGCTTCACCTGCATCAACTGCCACACCACAACAGCGCACCAGCCAGCGGAGACAACCAACGGGCATGCCGGGGTAAGCAACTTCGTCTATGGCCCCACGACTTGCTACAACTGCCACAAGAACGGGGGCAGCGGCTGACATGCGTGGCGCCGTCCTGTTTCGCCTGTTCGTGATCGCGTTGGCCGGTTTTCTCCAGGCCATCGGCCCATCCCTGCTCAAGGCACAAGGCCAGCCCCCTGCCAACCCCCAGCAACAAAAGCCTTCCGTCTTCCGCGTGAAGTACGTCTCCGAAGGCTCGCTCTATATTGACGCCGGCCGGAATGCCGACCTCCAAGAAGGCATGAAGCTCTCCGTCATCGACCCGCCTCCCGACGGCATGATCAACGATGGCATTCGTTTCCGCGGTTATCCCCACGTAGCCGAAGTGAATCTGGTCTCTCTGGCGGATTCCTCCGCGGTTTGCGACGTCATCTCCTCCAACGGAGAAATCAAGGTCGGCCAATTAGCCTTCCTCACGCCCACCAGCGCGGAAGATCGCCACCTGGCTGAGAATGCCAGCGAAGCCGAGAACTACCCGGTCACGGTCGGCTTTACTTCCGCCGATGCGATCGACCAGGAACTCCGCTCTACTAACACGACTAACCCCGAACTGGCCGAATCCCCTTTCGGCGTAATGCGCGCTCGGATGGGTTTTGGTTATGGAGAACTCAACGAATCAGGCATGAACTCCACGCAACTCAACATGATGATCGATGCGGACATGACCCACATCGGCGGCACCTACTGGAATTTCGCCGGCTATTGGCGCGGTGAGTACAACATCAATTCGAGCAATCCTTCTGGTACTGGCGCACAAACGCTCACGGACCTTATCAATCGCACCTATCACATCGGCTTTGTCTACGACAGCCCCTATTCGCCAAACACCGCCGGTATCGGCCGTTTATTTCTTCCCTGGGCGCCCAGCTTAAGCACCATCGACGGGGGCTATTACGGCCGCCACATTGGAAATTTCTT
>Ga0187766_10000609_pt1 | contig 20133 bp, 16 predicted proteins | sample 0216_QUI02_MP05__4_FD_132971 | JGI IMG/M metagenome (GOLD analysis project Ga0187766, IMG submission 132971) | Tropical peat soil microbial communities from peatlands in Department of Meta, Colombia - 0216_QUI02_MP05_20_MG | ecosystem: Environmental > Terrestrial > Soil > Wetlands > Peat ... | reverse complement strand
ATTAGCACGGTGCAGGCGAACACCGCGACCGACTTCACCAACCCGACCGGGAACTCGACTTCCAACACCGCCGGCGGCGGGGCGGTCGAGAAGACGTTCACCGACACGGGCACCGAGACCACGAGCGCCGGCGCGCCGGCGACCGTGGGGAACGCGGACGAGAGCGCCTACGAGCAGAACCCCGTCCTCGACGCCGCGTTCGCCGGGACACTCGACGGCGGGATCAAGTACTTCGGCTCGGACGCCTCGAAGCCGTATCCAAGCCCCGCCGACGGCTCGTTTGCGACCGGCTCGTACACCGGCACCGAGTACCCCGCCGCCACGACCTTCTCCGACGCGGGCGCGACCGCGATCCCTCGCTACCCGACCAACATCTACTACAACGTCTCGACCAACGCCCAGGAGGTCGACGAGTACGAGACCCTGTACGACTCGCCGACCTGCGTCCCAATCACCGGTGTCACGACCTGCAACCCGGCCGGGACCGCGTTCACGATCGCGCAGATCGTAGCCAGCGTCGACCAGGGGATGTTCGCTCACATGATGGGCAACGACCCGCGCCCCAGCTACTTCCATCAGACGAACCTGATCAACCAAGGAGCACCGGACACAGCGCTGTTCTACGAGACGATAGGCCCGCTGCTTCAGCAGTACCACACGTACTTCGCGAGCAACGCGCCGATCGAGCAGCTGACGATGGCGCAGATCGGGACGCTGCTGACCGAGCAGGCCGGCTGGGCCGGGGCCGGCAAGAGCCAGGTCGCCGGCTACATCCAAGGCAACGTGGTCACGGTCAACAACAGTGGTGGCGCGATCGAGATCCCGCTGACCGGGACCACCGTCGGCAGCCCGTATGCGGGTACCCAGTCGGGGTGGACCGACGCGCCGACCGGCACGAGCACCTACACCACGCTCGCCGCGTGGCCCGCGCCGCCGACGACGCCGGCGATTCCGGTCCCGCCGACCGGCCCCGCGCCGCACCCCGGCCACAACCCCGTGCCCGTCGCGCCCCGAAAGCCGGCAACGCCCGCACAGAGTCGCAACCTGTTTTACTACGAGGCAATCCAGGTGGCCCCGAAGACCGTGCGCAAGAAGCACGGGACCGCGGCCGTTTCACTGAAGTGCGAAGCGAAGAACGGCAAGCCCGCGAAGAGTCACGTCTGCACGGGCAAGTTCACGCTGAAGGTCATGGGACAGACGGTCAGCCACAAATTCCGAATCAAAGCGACCAAGACCGACCGGATCGTGGTCGAGCTGCCGAAGCGAGCACGCGCGGCGGGGACGAGCAAGAAGGCTCGGATGCTGCGCGCGACGCTCGTGATCACAACCACGCAGCCACACGGACCGGCGAAGGTCAGCCGCGGGACCCTGAACGTCGTGACGTAGGCGCGTGATGGCAGTAGTTTGTCGACGTACCGGGTTCCTGCTGTGCCTGCTGGCGGGCGCGATCACGCTCTGCCTGCTGCCGGGCGTCGCCCGCGCAGCAGGCCCGACGATCACCGCCCCGCCGACGATCTCGGGGAAGGCCCAGCAGGGCCAGATGCTGACCTTGACGCAGGGCACATGGACCGATAGCACCAGCACCAGCACGCCCCCGGTCTCGATCAGCGACAATTGGGAGCGCTGCCCCGGAGCTGGCGCCTGCACGTCGATCCAGCAGACCACCACACAGTCAGCCACCTACACGTTGACCGCGAGCGACGTCGGAGACACGATCGAGGTCGTCGAAACGGCTACGGGCTCTGACGGTAACGCGACGGCCAGCCCCGCGCCGACGGCGACTGTGATCGCGCTCCCACCGGTCAACACCGCGGTCCCGACGATCTCCGGGAAAGCCCAGCAAGGGCAGAAGCTCACGGCCACCACGGGTACGTGGACGAACACCCCGACCTCCTACACCTACGCGTGGGAGAGCTGCGCCGGCACCACGTGCACCCCGATCTCAGGCGCGACCAGCTCGACCTACGTGATCCCCGCAACCCTCGTCGGCCACACGATCGAGGTGCAAGTGACCGCCAGTAATTCCGGCGGCAGCGGAGCCCCGGCGACATCCGCGCAGACGAGTGCGGTGATCGCGCTCCCGCCGGTCAACACCGCGCTCCCAAAGATCACCGGCAAAGCACAGCAGGATCAGACGCTGACGGCCACCACGGGTACGTGGACGAACACCCCGACCTCCTACACCTACGCATGGCAGAGTTGCGCCGGCGCCACCTGCACCGCGATCTCAGGCGCCACCAGCTCGACCTACCTCGTCCCCTCAACCCTCGTCGGCGACACGATCGAGGTCAAAGTAACGGCAACCAACACCGGCGGCAGCACGACGGCAACGTCCGCCGCGACCGCGGCGGTCGTCCCCCCCGCGCCCACAGAGACCTTCGCTCCGTCGATCTCGGGCACCTACGTGGAGGGAAGCGTGCTCACCGAGCAGCACGGCGGCTGGACGAACAGCCCCACCTCCTACAGTTACGCGTGGATCCGGTGTAACGGCATCGGCGGTAACTGCGCCGCGATCACCGGCGCCACAGGCCAGACCTATACGCTGACGGCCGCCGACGTCGGTGCGACGCTCGTCGTGCGCGAGACCGCCACCAACGCCGGCGGCAGCGGCACGGCCGACTCGGCCCTCACCCCCGTGATCACCACGCCGGCTCTGGTCGTCCCGGTGCCGGTCAGCAGCTCGGCCCCGAGTGTGGCCGGAAGTCCGCAGCAGGGGCAGACCTTGAACGAGTCGCACGCAACCTGGAGCAACAACCCAGACTCGTACAGCTACCAGTGGGAACGGTGCGGCGGCTCGGGCTGCAGCGCGATACCCGGCGCAACCAACCAGAGTTATACGCTCACCGCGGCCGACGTCGGGCAGTCCGTGCTCGTCCTGGAGAAGGCGAGCAACACCGGCGGCAGCGGCGCCCCGGTCGCATCCGCGCGTAGCGCGGTCGTGACCGCGACAAGCACGATGACACTCGTTGTGGTGCCGACCGCTCCGGTCACAAATCAGGTGGTGACGCTGGCGGCAACTGTCACCTCCAGCTCGGGCAACGCAGGGCCGTCGGGCTCGGTGACGTTCGCGAACGGCGGCAGCGCGATCGGCGGCTGCAGCAACGAGAGCATCACGTCCGGTGGCCAGAGCGCCACGTTGATCTGTCAGGCGTCGTTCCCGGCGGGGACCGACCGATTGGCTGCAAGTTACCAGCCTGGAGGACATTCGCTGGTCGGTGGTTCGACCAGCGCACCTCAGACGATCGTCGTCGGTCAGGACTCGACCTCCGTCTCGCTCGCGGTGACCAGTCAGGTTGCCATTCACGCCCGCGCCACCTACACGGCGACCCTCATCCCGCCGGTCAGCAACTCGGGTCCGATCGTGCCCACGGGCTCGATCGAGTTCCTCGACCGCGGCCAGCCGATCACCGGGTGCCGGAGTCGCCCGCTGATCCAGCTCGCCGCGACCTGCACGATCAAGTACAAGTTGGTCGGCACCCACCGCATCATCGCCCGGTACAGCGGGGACAGCAATTTCGCCGCTTCGGCCTCGCCGATGCACCCGGTCCACGCGGTCAAGTCCTCTCCGGCCCCGGTCGTGCTCGGATTCATCGGTTCGACGTTGCAGTGGAAGTTCTTCTACAGCCCGGCATACACGCAGCTGCTGTTCCTGCAGGCGTTTGGCATCTCCAACGCAAGCACGATGCGGCTCACGTGCACCGGATCCGGCTGTCCGTTCACCAGCGTCAGCAATTCACCCGCAGGCAACGGACCATGCCCGAACAATCGACACGCCATCTGCTCGACCGGTTCCTCCATCAACCTGCTGCCCGTCTTCCGCAAGCGCCACTTGCGGGCCGGAGCGCAGATCACGCTCCGGATCACGCGGCCACGTTGGGTCGGCAAGTACTACTCGTTCACGATCCGCTCAGGCGAGCCACCGGAGGTCGCGCTCGCGTGTCTGGCCGTCGGCCGAACACGCCCCGGCGTCGGGTGCTGAGCCACGCTTGGTGCGCAAAGCGATGTTGTTCAGGACGGGTCAGTTGCATCGCTGCTCATATAGCGCAGGGGTGCGCCGGGCGATCAGCCTCACCGCCGCGCTCATGCTCACGCTGGCGATGTTCGCGACCGATGCCGGCCTTGCGCACGCGGCGGGGGTACCCTCCGGGCTTCCGGGACCACCGCCAGGAGCAGGAACGGGCTTCCCACTGCCTCCTGCGCCCGGGCAGGCGCCGCCGTCCCAGCCGCCGGGAGCGCCCGTCACGATTCCGCTCGGCACATCCGGACCAGGACTTCTGTCTGGCTCGGCGGGTCTGAGCGGTAGGCGGTTGAACCTGCGGATCGCCTGCGACGCCGGCGGCCACGCTACGTTGAGCGTGCCCGCGCTCGCGAGCGGCACCGTGGCACAGGCGCGGTACAAGTGCGCCGGCGGACGCAGCACGGTGTCCCTGCCGCTGGGCAAGCGCATCGCGCAGCAGATTACGAGCACCGGCAGCGTCCTGGCCAGGGTTGCATTCACGCAGGGTGGGGCGACCGAGAGCCAATCGGTGACGGTGGGCCCGCGCCCGCCGAGTGCTGCCTACTGGACGAGTGTGTTCGGCCTGCGGTGCGGCGCGCCCGGGAGCAATCAGGCTGACCTAACCGCCCCCAACTTCACCGTCACGCCTCCGACCACGATCGATGTCCGTCCCTGGCTCGCGTGGTACACCGGCGCGACTGGCTGGCACTGGCTCGGCACCGAAGGCCCGAACGCCAGCCGCTGGTATCGCTGGACCGCAGCGCCAGGTGGCGTCGCAGAGTGGAGCACGCCCTCGGGGATCAACCCCTGGGCGTGGACGCCGATCACCGTGAACCCAGGACACGGCACGTACGTGATCGCGGTGTTCGAGGCGATCTACTGGTACAGCCATCCTGAGTACGTCTGGGAGTATGTGCACTCGGGAGTGACCCCCTATGCCAACACCACGTACTGTGTGTACAGCTAGCCTCGCCCGCAACCACTCGGTCGCAGCGCTCGGCCGCATTCTGCGGCTGGCCGTCGTGACCGCGCTCGTGGTGGCGTTCCTATGTCGCCCCGCCGCCGCGGCGAGCGGCGCACCTGCGTCCCTTCCGGGTCCGCCACCCGGCGCGGGAACCGGGTTCCCGGCGGCGCCGTCGCCGGGAACGGTGCCGACCGCTGGTGGGGTCGGTCCGGCCGCCTCGCTGCCGAGCGGAGTCTCCGGACCCGGCCTCCTGAGCGGGATCGTGCAGCTGCAGGGCCGGAAGCTGACGCTGGCGATCGCCTGCAGCGCCGGCGGGGCGGTGAGCTTGACCGCACCCGCGCTGCACTCCGGGGTGCTGGCGCGCGGTGGATACGTCTGTCGGCGTCGACGGGCCTCGGTGCAGCTGTCGCTCAGCGGCGCGGCCGCCGGGCGGCTCAGAGCCCTCGGCTCGACGCTGGCGAGCGTGACGCTCGGCGGCCAGCACCCCTCGATCATGCTCGAAGCGAGCTCCGCGCCACCGAGCGATTGGAGCGACGGCGGACTGGAATGCAGTTTCCTCGGTCCGTACGAGCCGTACCTCGTCGCGCCGAACTTCACCGTCTCGCCGGCGGTCGTGATCGACGTTCGACCGTGGGTCGCGTGGTACACCGGTGCGAACGGCTGGCGCTGGCTGGGCACGAGCGGCGTGAACTCGAGCACCTGGTATCGGTGGACAGCCACCCCGACCGGAGTGGCGCAGTGGGTGACGCCGACGGGAGCGCTGAATCCATGGACCTGGGCCCCGATCAGCGTTTCGCCCGGTCAGCACGCGTCCGCGATCGGCGTGTTCGAGGTGATCTACTGGTACGCTCACCCGCGCTACAAGTGGGCCTACACGCGCTCGCGACTGAACGCGTCCGCGCTCGGCGCGTACTGCATGTATCCGTAACATCGACGACAAGGCGGTTGCTAGCGTGCCACCGGCAGTGGGAGTCTGGAGGACCGCCCTTCCCGCAGCGGTGGCGCTGCTGCTCGTGCTGATCAGTGCACCCACCGCGTCCGCCTGGTGGAAGCCGCCACAGCGGCTGTCCTGGTACTGGCAGTTGAACGGGACGGTGAACGACACTTACCCGGCGGCGGTATATGACATCGACGGGTTCGACAACACCGCGGCCGAGGTCTCGAAGCTGCACGCGGCCCGCAAGCACGTGATCTGCTACATCGACGCGGGGACCTGGGAGAACTGGCGTCCGGACGCGGCCAGATTCCCAAGCTCGGTGCTCGGCGACCCCAATGGCTGGCCCGGAGAGCGGTGGCTGGACATCCGCCAGTTGTCGGTGCTCGAGCCGATCATGACGGCGCGCTTTCAGATGTGCAAACAGAAGGGCTTCGACGCGGTCGAGCCCGACAACATCGACGGGTGGGAGAACAGCACCGGGTTTGATATCTCCGCCCAGGACCAGCTGACGTACGACGAGTGGCTCGCCCGAGAGGCGCATTCGCTAGGTCTCGCAGTGCTGGAGAAGAACGACCCCGAGCAAGCCGGGCAACTCCAGCCCTATTTCGATGGGGTGCTCGACGAGCAATGCAACGAATACTCCGAGTGCTCATCCTTCCAGCCCTACTTGAGCGCCGGCAAACCGGTGCTGAACGCCGAATACAACCTGTCGACGAGCCAGTTCTGCGCGGCGGACAACAACGCCGGCATCATGGGCGCGCTGTACAGCGTCAACCTCGACGGCAGCACCTACCAGCCGTGCTGGAGCGGCTCTCCCGGCTTCGGCTCGTCCGGTAGCGGTCATCGCAGCGTCCACTGGAAGGTCGAGATCGCGAGCGGAGCGTTGACCGATACGCGCGGTACGACGGCCGTGCGGCTCACCTGCCCACGCAGCCAGTCTTACTGCGACGGCACCGTGAGCATCGACACCGCGAGCCCGAACCAACAAGCGCGCGTGCTAGGCAAGCGGCATTTCCACATCCTGAGCGGTCACGCTCCGGTGGTCACGATCACGCTGTCGAGCGCCGCGCTGCGCCGGCTCGGCAGCGTCACCTCAGTCGGCGTATCGATCGACGTCATCGCGCGCGACCGGGTCGGGAGCCAAGCCAGCTCGCGCCGCACCACGACGCTGCGCCTGCCGAGGGGACGCCGCCATGTGTGAGCTCACCGGTTGCCGGTCGCGTACCGAATGATCGATAGATCTGTGAGCCACTCGACCGGCGCGCGAGGTCGACGTGATCGATCGCTCCAACCGTCGCGAGCTGCTCGGCGACCTGAATCCCGCGCTGCGTGTGCCGACGCTCGTATTCGACGACGGGCGGACGCTCGGCGAGTCGGATGCGATCATGTTCTACTTCGGCGAGGGCACCGACTACGTGCCGGAGGATCGCTTCGAGCGTGCGCAGGTGCTCCAGTGGCTGTTCTTCGAGCAGTACAGCCACGAGCCGTACATCGCCGTCGCGCGGTTCTGGCGGATCGCCGGAATCGATCCCGGCGAAGCCGAGCTCAGGGCGAGGCGGCGGGGCGGCAAGGCGGCGCTCGACGCGATCGAACGCCACCTCGCGGAGCGGCGATTTCTCGTCGCCGAGCGCTACACGATCGCCGACATCGCGCTGTACGCGTACACGCATGTCGCGGCGGAGGGCGGGTTCGAGCTCCAGCCCTACCCAGCGATCCGGTCGTGGCTCGAGCGCGTGACCGCCCAGCCGGGACACGTGCCGATCACGCACTGAGCGCCCGCGGGCCCCGGGGCCCGAGCACGCGACAGGCCCGCGACTTTGCATCAAGCCGCGGGCCTGCCGGTTACCGATGCGCGTTGGCCTGGCGCTCTAAGGCGTCATCAACCGCGGCCGCCGCCCGGCGGGCCGACCGGCTCGCCGGTGCTGGGCGACAGGAACAGCTTCGGCGCCCTCGGTCCGGCGAACTGGAACATGTCGTCGAGCGTCCCGTCCGTGGCGTCGTAGGAGCCGTTGCCCAGCCTCTCGCCGTCAAGCCAGTTGTCCTCGATGAAGCGGACCACCGACGATTGCGTCGTCAGCGAGTTGGCCACGTAGTTCTGCTTGGCGTAGGGCGAGATCACGAGCAGCGGCAGTCGCGGACCGACCCCGCAACGCGCCTGTTCCGGCGCGCCCGAGTCCGTCGTCGGCACCTTCGCGGCGTTCGTGCCGCACAGGCCCGGGTCCGTCAGCGTGTCGAGGCTCTGCACCTGCGATTGGGATGTGATCGGCCCGATCACATGGTCGTACCAGCCGTCGCTGTCGTCGTAGAGAATCACGATCGCAGTGCTCTTCCAGGTCGGGAGCCGCTGGAGGCGGTTGACCGTCTCGGCCAGGAACTGCTGCTCGTCGAGCGGGTCCGAGTAGCCGGCGTGGCCGTCCTGATATTTCGCGGCCTTCAGGTACGACACCGCCGGCAGGTTGCCGCTATTGGCAGCCGCCCAGAAGTCGCGGAGGTCGTACTGATGGTTGGCCTGGTCCTGGTAGCCGATCGACGCGATCGACGTCGGCGGCAGGTGCAACGGGTTCGCCGTCGACGCGTAGTACTGGAACGGCTCGTGATGGGGGCTGTAGTCCTGTTGTTCGACGCCCCCGATGTTCTTGTGCGTGCCGGTGCAGACCTTCGAGAGGTCATCGGTGCTCGGCTTACCCGACACGTAGCCCGGGCTCGCGAACCCGCCCTGGAACCAACCCCAGGTGACACCGGCGTTGTCGAGCAGGTCGCCGATGTTCACGCCGCCCATCTGGATCGTGTCGCCGGCGTTGTCGTTGTCATCGACCACCGAGCAGATATCGAAGTTGGGATCGGCATCGCTGTACGTGGTGCCAGGACCCTGTGCGGGCTGGCTTCCGGGCGTGGAAGGAACCGATCCCGGCGCCGCCGTACACGCCGAGGCGTTGATCACGGAACCGCTCGGTCCGCAGATTGCGCCGAAATCGTTCCCCGACGTCACGTTGATGGCGCCCGGCGTCGATGGGCCGAAGTTGTCTCCGAACGTGTTGTCGCTCAGCGCGAAGTGCTGGGTAGTTCCACAGACCGGTAACGGTGTTGCCGTCGTAGTAGTCCATCACGGCGTAGTTCGGGTTGGTGCCGCCGGCCGGAGCGGTGTTGCCGACCGAGGCTAGGCATTGTGCGAGAGTCAGCCCACCGCCGGTCTTGTCCATCAGCCCGTGGTCGAATGCGCTCTGCTCAGCCGTGTAATCGTGGTCCTGATCACACGTCAGCGCCTGCGAACGATCGAGCCGCTGCGGGTTCGACTTGTTTGGATTGGTCGTGAGCAACGGACCCGAGAGTCCGTTCACCGACGGCGTCCCCGGCAAGGCGTGGAACTGCGGCTCGGCCGCGGGGTTGGTGGCGTTCGGGTAGGTCCCGAAGTAGTGGTCGAACGACACGTTCTCCTGGAAGATCACGACCAGGTGCTTGATCGGCGTTGCCGCGCCGGTGCCCGACGTGTGGCCGGCCCAGCGCCAGGGGCTCGGAGCCCCAGTGCTTGCGCTGTGGCCGATTGCGACGCGCCGGGAGCGCGCGGCCCCGGCGCTTGCGACTTGAGCGATCGCCACGGCCCCCAGCGACCACGGCCACGGCTGCGATCAACAACGGAACTCTGCGCTTGCGCGCCATAGAGGTCTCCTCGCGATGCTTGCCTTTCCCCGGCGCGGCCCCAGCCCCGCGCGCCGTGATCAAGAACTCTCTCCGGCCCGCGGACCCCGGACGTTGCGGAGTTGTTACTCGCATGTTGCGGACCCGTGAACGCCAAACGTGCCGAACCCTCCTGATCGGCGCCGTTTCCGGCCCATGCCGGAAGCGATCCTCGGCACGCGATCGCCTGGCAATCCCTACCATCAAGTCGCTAAGTGCCTCTTGCAGGTGAGTTCGAGCTTCCGGCGTTCGATCACACGAACCCGGCGCTGCGCGGACCCGGCTACCGAGCCGCAATGGCTCGGCTGCGGGGTCGTGACGGCTGGTTGGCGACCAACCCATACGGATTCACCGTCCTCGGCCACGAGGCGGGCGAGTTCTTCCTGCGCACGAGGGACGCCGTGTTCCCGGGCTTGACGATCGCGAGGTTGTTCGGAATCGCCGATGGTCCGCTGCACGAGGAGATCGTCAAGAACATCATCAACCGCAACGGCGACGATCACCGGCGCCTGCGCAACCTCGTCAATCCCGCGCTCGCGCCCCATGCGATCGATCGCTATCGGCCCGCGATGCGCCGATTCCTGTCGCAGTTGCTCGACCGGATCGCGGCCGGCGGACGGTGCGAGTTCGTCAGCGCTCTGGCCAAGCCATATCCGTCGCTCGTGATCGCCGAGGTGATGGGGGCCCCGCTCGAGGACGCCCCGCGCCTGCATCACTGGTCAGGCTGGATTCAGCGCCAGTTCGACGCTGCCAGCCTGATCACCGAGCGGGAGCGGATCGAACAGGCCGTCGCGGAGTTCTACGCCTACGAGGACGAGCTGATCGCGCGCCGCCGGCTGGAGCCTGGCGACGACCTGATCTCGACGCTGATCGACGCGACACAGCAGGGCGATCGCCTGAGCGGCGACGAGCTGCGCAACCTCGTGCTGAACATCCTCGTCGGGGGCGTGGACACGAGTCAGAGCCAGCTCGCGCACGCGGTGCGGCTGCTGGCCGAGCACCCCGACCAATGGCAGGCGCTGCGTTCCGACCCGCGCGCGCTCGCGATGCCCGCCGTCGAGGAGGCGCTGCGGTACGAGCCGATCACCCCGTTCACGGCCCGGATCACTGTCAACGAGCTCGAGTACCGCGGCGTGAGATTCCCGCCCGCGACGATCGTGCTGGTGTCGGCCTGGCACGCGAACCGCGACGGCGTCGAGCCGGATGCGTTCGATATTCGTGCGCGGCGCCCGCGCTCGCGTCTGCTCACGTTCGGCGCCGGAATTCACTACTGCCTCGGCGCGAACCTGGCGCGCGCCGAGATGCAGGAAGGGCTCGCGTTCCTCGCCCGGCACGTCCGCTCGCTCGAGCTCGACGGCGAGCCGGACTTCGGCACGCCGTCAGGGATCTACGGGGTGGAGTCGTTGCCGCTGAAGTTGACGTTCTCCTAGGCGGCCGGGTCGCGTCACGGCGCCGGCTTCCACAGCGCGTCGTCGCCGACCTGCTCGCGCACGGCGCCGCCCGACGCGACGAGCTCGAGCATCGTGGCTTCGGCCGCCGCCCGGTCGGGCGCGTCGTTGCCGCGTGCCATCAGCGCCGCGACCTCCTGCGTCGTGACGCCATCCGGGAACCGCTCCAGCAGCCGCGCCGAGGTCTCGGCCGGCGGCTCGCGGTGAAGCGTGGGATCGAGGTTCGCGATCAGGACGTCGTACGCCTCGACCGGCTGGAAGCCGCCCGCGACGAGCCGGGTGCCGTTGCGCTCGAACACGATCGACGGCGCCGTGAACCGCACCGGGCCGTCGGTCGTAGCGGTCTTACCCTGGAGCTCGGCCGGGGATCCGGCCGCACTCCGCGTCTCAGCCCGATCGCGCTCGTAGGCCGCGACAACGTCCGCCGCATCGATCCGCGCGACGATCGCTTGTGAGTCGATGCCGGGCACGCTGCCGAGCACTTCGGCGAGCTGCGCGTCGTCGTCGAGCACCAGCGGCGTCGTGAAGTTCGCCAACTGAAGCGCACGGAACACGCGCCACTCGCTCCCGGGCTGAGCGAGCCGCGCGGCGACGACCGCCCGGCAGGCGCGCGACGTGGCGCTCAGCCGCTGCTTGGGGGCGGGCAAGAACGGCATCCCGTACCGGTGCCGGAAACTCAGCTGCCCAAGCGCGCCGCGCAGGGGGGTGTAGCCGCGGGCCTCGTACTGAGCGGCGTCCTCCGTCAGCCCGACCAGTACCAGTCGCCACGCCAGCTGCGAGCCGTACCGCCACTCGATCACCCGCAACGGCGGACTCTCGGAGTACGCCCACGGGCACGCGGGGTCGCTGTAGAGCGTCGCTGAGATCATGATCTGGTTGACGCCTCAAGTATATCGGCGCTCACCGGCCGAATGCGCTCACCGGCCGAGCGCCTCGAGCCTGTCGAGGAGCGAGACCTGGGCGGCGTTGATCTTCGTGCGCGCCTGCTCGAGCGCAAACCACTGCGCGCGGTCGACCTCCGGAAACGCCTGCAGCCGGCCGGAGCGCGGCGGCCACTCGAGCTCGAACGTGTTGCTGCGGACGCTGTCTACGTCCAGCTCACCGCGCAGCGCCCACGCACGGACGATCTTGCCCGACTTCTGGCGGACCTCGCCCAGGTCCTCGACGGGACCGTCGGGCGGCGCGACGCCGAGCTCCTCTTCGAACTCGCGTCGGGCCGCGGCAAGCGCATCCTCGCCGTCGGTGTACTCGCCCTTCGGCACCGACCACGCGCCCGAATCACGGCGCGCCCACAGCGGGCCACCGGGATGCACGAGCAGCACTTCGAGCACGCCCGCCCGCGTGCGGTGCAGCAGGATCCCGGCGCTGCGCGCAGCCACCCGGTCATCGTAGTTCGAGCGTGTACCGTTTCAGGACGGTCGCCGGCGGCTCGAACGCGAGTTCGCCGAGCCCGCGAGCCGCACCCGCTCGCGAACTCGATTACGCTACGCAACCACGCTAAGCGGCAACCGGCTCTGCGTCCGCGGCACCCCCTGCGTAGCGGCGATCGTGGATGGCACGAGTCCGAGGACCATCCCGAGTCCCGACAAGATCCCGCCGGGAAGCACCACGGCGAAGTAGCTGCCGCCGGGGCGCATGCCCGTGAGCAGCAGCAGCCCGGCGGTCGCGATCAACATCCCGGCCGTGACCACGGTGCGCACGCCGAAACGGGCGACGAGCCGCGGGGCGAACGAGGACGCGGTGAACACGGATAGCGTGATCGGCAGGAACGAGAGCCCGGCTTGCAGGGCGTCGTCACCGAGAACCTGCTGGAGGTACAGGGTCACGAAGAAGAACATCGCGAACAGGGCGCCGGTGACGTCGTAGTGCCGCGGACCCGCGGACCTCACGTCGGTCGGAATCACCCGCATCCCGAGCACGACGACGATCAACCCGAGCGGCACGTTGACGGCAAATTGGTACACGTGGTTCGAGCAGGGTCGCGACATGCGAGCGTCGCTGGACGTGCTCGAGGCGATCGCTCGCGCGCTGCGTCTGACGCCGGCGGAACGTACGCATCTCGTGCTGCTGGGACGCGGGGAGGAGCCGCCGCCGTGCAAGACGCTCGCCGAGCGCGTCTCCCCCACGCTGCGCCGCCTGATCCAGAATCTCGGCGCCAACCCTGCCTACATCCTCGGCCGCCGCTGGGATTACCTGGCGTGGAACCGGGCCGCCAGCCTGGTGCTCTGGGACTTCGACAGCATCCCCCGTGCGAGTCGCAACCATGTTTGGCTGCACTTCACGGATCCCGCCCGCCGCGACGTGTTCCCCGACTGGGAACGCAGTTCGCGACTGCTGGTAGCGAAGTTCCGCGCGGACAGCGCGAGGCACATCGGCGATCCCGCGTTCGAGCAGTTGATCGCCGCCCTGCGCAAGTCGAGCCCCGAGTTCTGCAAGATGTGGAGCCGGCACGAGGTGTCGAGCGCGAGCGTGGGCCGCAAGGAGGTGCGGCATCAGGTAGCGGGACTGATGGTGTTCGAGCACGCGGTGTTCAACCCCGCCGAGGCCCCCGACCAGCGCCTGGTCCTGTACTCGCCGCTGCCGGAGCACGACACGCCCGCGAAGCTGGCGCAGCTGCTCGTGGATCCGACGGTCGTGACGGCCTGAACTCGCCGCCGGTTCTCGAGCTCCGGCCGAGTTGTGACGGCCTGAGCTTCCGCGCGGTCAGTGACGAGCGCTCGGCTCGGTCGCAAGTCCAGCTGGAGCGCGACCGTCGCTCGCCGCTGAAGGCTGTGGCGCGCCTTGCTGGTAGGCCGCACCCTCGGCGAAGTCGCGACTGCGGATCAGGACCAACGTCAGCACGGCGGCCGTGAGCGTGATCGCGGCGCCGATCAGGAATACCTCGTTGAGCCCGGCGACGAATCCCACGCGAATCGCGTGCTCGACCGCTGCCCGCGACGCTGCCGGCTCTGAGCCGATCGCCTGCTTGGCTCCCGCCTCTTGAGCGACGGCCGTCGCAATCGCGTGTGCCTTGGCGGTGCCGATTCCCGGGGCGGCGGTCAGGAGCGAGATCACGCGCCCGTGCACCTCGTGGGCGAACACCGCGCCCAAGCCGGCGATGCCGGTCGCGATCCCCACCTGGCGGAACGTGGAGTTGATCCCGGATGCCATCCCGGACCGCGCGGGCGGGACCACGCCGATCGCGGTCGACGCGAGCGGCGGGTTGATCAGGCCCGTACCCGCGCCCGCGAGGATGAATCCCGGGATCAGGTGCGTCCAGCCGGACGATGCGGACAGGCCTCGCATCAGCAGCAACCCGAGTGCGACCAGCGCCAGCCCGGGTCCGATCAGGAACCGGATCGGCACCTTGGCTGTCAGCCGACCGGATGCCGCGGAGGTCAGAAGGATGCCGCCTGAGAGCACCAGTAGCCGCAGTCCCGTCTGAAGCGGCGACAGGCCGAGCACGTCCTGCAGGTACAGCGTCAGGTATAGCAGCAGCGAGAACAGGCCCGCGGAGATCGCGAATGCGGCGATCGAGCCGCCCGAGAACGTCGGCTTGCGAAACAGCGACAGGTCGAACATCGGTGCGGACTGGACGTGCTCGACGATCAGGAACGCGACGAGCAGGATCACCGCCCCGGCGAGGCACGCGACGATCGGAGCCGAAGTCCACCCGGATGTGTTGCCCTTGATCAGCGCGTAGACGAGCGCGGCCAGCGCGCCGCTGAACGTGATCACGCCGAGGATGTCAGGACGACTCGCGTTCGGATCTCGGGATTCGTCGACGCGCGTGAGCGTGATCATCACCGCGGCGACGCCGATCGGGACGTTCACAAGGAAGATCCAGCGCCACGAGAAGGCGCTCGTGATCGCGCCGCCGACCACCGGTCCGACCGCCACCGCGACGCCGGTGATCGCACCCCAGACGCCGAACGCCAGACCCCGCTCGGCCCCGCGAAATCCATTCGCCAGCAGCGCGAGCGAGGTCGCGAACATCGTCGCGCCGCCGATCCCCTGCGCGCCGCGGGCGAGGTTGAGCGTCAGCGGATCGGTTGCCAGCCCGCACAACAGCGAGGATGCGGAGAACAGCGCCACCCCGCACGCGAACACGATCCGCCGTCCGTACAAGTCAGCGAGCGACCCGGTCGTCAGCAGCAGCGCCGCGAGCGTCAGCGCGTAGGCATCGACCACCCATTGCAGGTCGCTGAAGCTCGACTTCAGCGCGGTCTGGATGCTCGGCAGCGCGACGTTGACGATCGTGATGTCCAGCAGCAGCATGAACGTCCCGACGCACACGGCGATCAGCGTCCACCACTTGCGCTCCATGGCTCCGTCCTTTCTCGCTCGGCCTAAGCGCACCGCGCGGCGATCCGGCGCACACTCGCTCCTGACCGCTTCGACGGTAGCAGGAACGTTGTACCCGCCTGGCGGGGCATCCAGCGCATCATTTCGCGAGTCCGGGTGTTACCGAGTCGTAAGCGAATCGGACCACGCGGAGAGAGGACCGGGGCTCCCAGCGCCGCGTGCTTCGGTAAAGGAGAGAGATGAACGGATTTCACAGATCAGGACACGGGCGCCCGGCGGCGACCGGATCGCGCCCCCGCCGGAATCGGAGGATCCAGTCGGCGGTTTCTCGGACGCTGCGGCTGCTCGTGCTAATCGCATGCGTCGGCGGCCCGCTCGCGATCGCGGCGCCGGCCGCGAACGCCTCGACACGGAGCCGCGCTTCTGCCCTCCCTGTGACGCCCGGATCGGGTTACCTCGCGCTCGGCGACTCGGTCACGTTTGGCTACGAGGAGGCGCAGGTTGTCCCCGCCCCCGACTACGCCGACGCGTCGAGCCTGATCGGCTACCCCGAGATGCTCGCTGCCGAGCTGCACCTGAAGGTTGCCAACGCGGCTTGCCCGGGCGAGACGTCGGCAAGCATGCTCGACCCCAAGGCGCTGAGCAACGGCTGCGAGAACAGTCCCTCGAACCCGACGGGCGGCGGCTACCGGACGCAGCACCCGCTGCACGTCAGCTACAAGGGCTCGCAGCTGTCCTACGCGACTACGTATCTGAAGGCGCACTCCAACGTCAGGCTGGTGTCGCTGATGATCGGCGCGAACGACGTGTACCTGTGCGTCGAAACAACCCGCGACGCGTGCCAGAGCCCCACCGAGCTGGCCGCCGTGGCGGCCAAGCTCGCGCGCAACGTGGGGGTGATCCTGTCTGCGATCCGCAACAAGGCGCACTACCGCGGCCAGCTGGCGATCGTCAACTACTACTCGCCAGACTACGCGTCGGCCTTTGATGATGCCGGGTCGACGCTGATCAACACGGCCGTGGACAAGGCCGCGGAGCCGTTCGGCGTCGAGATCGCGGACGGGTACGGCGAGCTCGAGGCCGCGGCGCTTCACTCCGGCGGCAACACGTGCCTGGCGGGCCTCCTGACGCAGACCGGCCCTCCGGGGACATGCGGGATCCACCCGAGTTACGCCGGCCAGGCGCTGCTGGCCCAAGCACTGGAGAAGGCGATCCGGCTGTGACTCGATAACGACCGGCCATCGGGCCGACAGGCGGTTGCCGACGGGCGCGCGTCCCCGGATACTGTGCGCGTGGGTCAGCACGTCGCAGCGCGAACGTTCACCCGGGAGGACCGCCAGCGCTACCGGCGCAAGATCCGCTCGTGCCTCGACGTCTTCGCCCGGATGCTGTCGGAGGCGAGGTTCAATCCCGAGCGCAGATCGTTCGGGCTCGAGATCGAGCTCAACCTCACCGATGATTCGGGCGAGCCGGCGATGGCCAACGCGCCGGTCCTGGAGGCGATCGCCGACCCGAACTTCCAGACCGAGCTCGGGCAGTTCAACATCGAGATCAGCGTCGCTCCGCGCCTGCTCGGCGCCGGCGTGTTCACCGAGCTCGAGCGGGATGCCCGCGCGAGCCTCAACCACGCCGAGGAGCGGGCCCGCTCGGTCGGCGCGCACATGATGATCATCGGGATCCTGCCGACGATCGGCGCGACGCACCTGCGCGCCGAGAGCTTCAGCGCGAACCCGCGGTACGCGCTGCTCAACGAGCAGATCTTCGCTGCGCGCGGCGAGGATCTCGAGATCACGATCGCCGGGATCGAGCGGCTGTCCACGCTCGCGGACACGATCGCGCCCGAGGCCGCGTGCACGAGCGTGCAGCTTCACCAGCAGGTCGAGCCCGAGGCGTTCGCGCATCACTGGAACGCCGCACAGGCGATCGCCGGCGTCCAGGTCGCGGTCGCAGCAAACTCGCCGTTCTTCTATGCCAAGGAGCTTTGGCGAGAAACGCGCATCGCGCTGTTCGAGCAGGCGACCGACACCCGTCCCGAGGAGCTGAAGGCACAGGGGGTGCGCCCGCGCGTTTGGTTCGGCGAGCGCTGGGTCACCTCGATCTTCGATCTGTTCGAGGAGAACGTGCTGTACTTCCCCGCGCTGCTGCCGGTGTGCGACGACGAGGACCCGGTCGAGTCACTCGAGCGTGGGGACGTTCCCGGTCTCGCCGAGCTGCGCCTGCACAACGGCACGATCTATCGCTGGAACCGCCCGATCTACGACGTCGTTCGCGGTCAGCCCCACCTGCGCGTCGAGAATCGCGTCCTGCCCGCCGGTCCTACGATGGTCGACATCCTCGCAAACGCGGCGTTCTACTACGGGCTCGTGCGGGTGCTGGTGGAGGATGACCGCCCGCTTTGGTCGCAGATGTCGTTCTCCGCCGCGGAGGAGAACTTCCATGCCGGCGCGCGGGATGGGATCGAGGCCCGCATCTACTGGCCGGGTCTCGGAGAGGTGCCGGCCGCCGAGCTCGTGCTCAGGCGCCTGCTGCCGCTGGCGCACGACGGCCTTGAACGGTGGGGGATCGACGCAGGCGACCGCGACCGGCTGCTCCAGATCATCGAGCGTCGCTGCGTGACGTTACGCAATGGCGCCTCGTGGCAAAGCCAGGTCTTCCATCGCCTCTACGAGCAGCGCGGGATGGACCGGCCGGCTGCGCTGCGGGAGTTGACCGTGCGCTATCGCGAGCACATGCACAGCAACGTACCGGTGCACGAATGGCCGACCGATTGAGCTCGGGCCGGCCCGGTCTCCTGCCCCGGCGCGACCGCGGCTGACCGCTTGCTCGGCCCCGCCTCCGCAAACGCGCGGCGCAGATCGTCAGACCGTTCGGACAATAACGCCGTCGCTCTTCGTTTCCTCTTCGAACACGTTGACGTTGCGCTCGCAGAGCGGTGCTCAAATGGTCGCCATGAACACCCCGGTCCCCGTCGAGGCTTCCGAGCTGAGAACCGCACGTGCGGGCGAAACCGAGCCGTTCGAGGCCCTCTCGAGCGGAGCGGTCACCGATGCGTTCCGGCTGCTGGATCACCGCGGCGCAAGCCGGTCGGTGACCCCGAAGCTCGCGCGCCGGGGGGTCTATCTCGCGCTCCGCGACGGAGCCGAGACTCGGTTGATCCCGCTCGAGTCGCGGATCACGCACATCGGTCGCGGGATCGGCGCGGATCTGCGGTTCGAGGATCAGCGCGTCTCGCGCAGCCACGCGATCATCGTGCGCCACGGCCGGTTTGCGCGCGTGCTGGACAATCGCAGCTCAAATGGCACCTTCCTCAACGGCCGGCGGATCGTCGCGACGAACCTGAGCAACGGCGACGAGCTTCACATCGGCCCGGTCGCGATGCAGTACGTCGAGGTCCGCTAGCGAACAGCTCGCGGCGGAGGAGCTGCGAGCGTCAGCCCTCGACCGGCTCCTCGGTGACGTCGCGCGCGACGAGCGCCGCATAGGTCCCGCCCCGCTCGAGCAACTCGTCGTGCGTGCCGCGCTCGACGATCCCCCCATGATCGAGCACGACGATCTGATCCGCGTCGCGGACGGTCGACAGTCGGTGCGCGATCGTGATCGTCGTGCGCCCCTCGGCGAGCCGCTCGAGCTCCGCCTGGACCGCCGCCTCGGTCTGCGTGTCGAGCGAGCTGGTCGCCTCGTCGAGCACGAGCACCGGCGGGTTTCGGAGAATCGTGCGGGCGATAGCCATCCGCTGCTTCTCTCCGCCCGAGAAGCGGTATCCGCGTTCGCCGACGATCGTGTCGTACCCGTCCGGCAGCGAGGCGATCAGCGCGTGAATACGGGCGGTCCTTGCCGCTTCCTCGATCTCCTCGTCGGTGGCGTCCGGCCGCGCGAACCGCAGGTTCTCACGCACGCTGGAGTGGAACAGGTACGTCTCCTGCGAGACCACGCCGACGGTCGCGGCCAGCGACCCGAGTGACGCGTCGCGAACGTCGACGCCGTCGATCGTGACCCGTCCCTCCTGGGGCTCGTACAGTCGCGCGACGAGGTAGCCGAGCGTCGTTTTGCCCGCGCCCGTCTCGCCGACGATCGCGGTCCGCGTCCCGGCCGGGACAACCAGGTCGACGTCGCGCAACGTCCAGGAACCGTCGCCATTCCCGCCGTAGCGGAACGACACGTCCTCGAACCGGACCTCGCCGAGCAGCTCGTCGGGCCGCAACTGCACCGGATGCTCGGCCTCGACGATGTCGATCGGCAGGTCGAGGTACTCGAAGATCCGGTCGAACAGCGCCAGCGAGGCCTCCATGTCCGCCTGCACGCCGAGCAACGACTGGATTGGGAACAGCAGCCGCACCTGAAGCGTCGTGAACGCGACCACCGTCCCGATCGAGATCGTGTGGCCGATGAACGACTGGCCCGCGAGCCAGTAGATGATCGCGGGCTGAACCGCGAACGTGAACTGAATCGTCGCCATCATCCAGCGCCCCGTCATCCGCGACCGGACCTCGAGGTCGGCGATCTCCTTCGACTCGCCGGTGAAGCGGTCGGCCAGGTCCTCGCCGCGCCCCATCGTCTTGCCGAGCATGATCCCGGACACCGACAGTGACTCGGCGACGAGCGCCGACAGGTCGGCGAGACGGCGCTGCTGCTGCGTCGTGATCGTCCGGCGGATCTTGCCGACGCGCCGGGTCATCCACACCGACGGCGGCACGAACAGCAGCGAAATCACCGCCAGGCGCCAGTCGAGCAGACACATCGCCACGAGCGAGGCGACAACGGTGGTCGCGTTCTGGGCGATCGTGGTCGCGGTGGTGGTGACGACGCTGTCGAGACCGCCGATGTCGTT
>Ga0187766_10000608_pt1 | contig 20151 bp, 17 predicted proteins | sample 0216_QUI02_MP05__4_FD_132971 | JGI IMG/M metagenome (GOLD analysis project Ga0187766, IMG submission 132971) | Tropical peat soil microbial communities from peatlands in Department of Meta, Colombia - 0216_QUI02_MP05_20_MG | ecosystem: Environmental > Terrestrial > Soil > Wetlands > Peat ... | reverse complement strand
CAGTTCTTCCTACACGTAACTGAACAGCAAATGAAACAAGCAATTCTAATTTCTCCTGAACTAGTTGAGAAAGGGCTGAGACCGCTTGAGGCAGAGAAAAGTCTCGGCGACGCTGGTTTTACTGACATTTACGCGGAAGATGCTGCCGGAAGGCTTGTCGTCATTGAAATTAAGAGGAACGCGGCCTCTAAGGATGCGGTATTGCAGCTCCACCGTTATTTGGAAAGGCTCCGAGGAAGAGTAGGGAGACCATTGAGAGGAATCGTAGCTGCACCGGAACTTCGCAGAAGCGCGCAGCCACTCATGGCTAGTTCGAAGTTTGAATTCGTGAAACTCTCTCCAGAAAGATGCTTTGCAGTGCTCAAAACGAGGAAAGACATGAAACTCAGCCAGTTCATGGATTAGACCATGCCAAGCCTAGGGACAGTTTGTGGGACAAGGTTATTTAGCGCCAAAAAGAAACTGGCAACATCTTAGTGATTGGTGTTGGAGCCTTCTAGAAAACCACTCAATCTTCTCGTAAAGAAACTGAACGGTGAAGTAAGCATCAGACTCAAGAATGACGTCGAATATCGCGGACGAATGATCGATGCCGACAGCCACATGAATATTATCTTGGAGGGCGCAACAGAATATCGTGGAAACTCGCCGACGGCAAACTACGGTAATGTAATCCTCCGCGGGAGCAATATCCTCTACATTTGCGTAGATGCTGGCAAACAGGCCTAAAAGGCCAGCGGTGACCGTACACTTGCGTGATCAACAGAACGGTTCACCGGCAGAAGTCGGTCCACTAGCCGATCTCATCTCCAAACTGAATCAAATCGAGGCAAACGATACTGTTGCCCTAAACAAGATGAAGCTGGATTTTTGCAAACAACACGAATTACGCAAGATGCCGCGAAACTCCGACATACTGAACATGATCCCCGCTGCCGCTAAAGAACGACTCATCGGCAACCTCCAACTCAAGAAGGTACGAAGTATCTCTGGAGTAAACGTAATCGGAGTCATGAGTTCGCCACACGGGTGCCCACATGGCCGCTGCGTCTTTTGTCCAATGGAGAGTGGATTCCCGATGAGTTACGTCTCTGGTGAACCAGCGGCCATGAGAGGCTTCCAGAATGCGTACGATCCATTTGCTCAGATAACAAGTCGCTTGAATCAACTCAGAGCGATCGGGCATAGTCCATCAAAAGTCGAACTTGTTATCCAGGGAGGTACTTTTCTCGCGGCGCCCTTGGATTATCAGGAGAAGTTTGTAAAACGATCGCTAGACGCCGTAAACGGCATAGAGGCATATTCCTTAGACGAGGCGAAATCGCTGGCAGAGAACGCAACGATACGAAACGTCGGATTAACGATCGAAACGAAACCCGATTGGTGCAAAAAACCTCATGTAGATCAACTACTGCGGTTCGGAGCAACTAGAGTTGAGATAGGTGTACAAGTGCTAGATGATAGCGTGTATGAACTGACGAATCGCGGACATACAGTGCAAGATGTCGTCGAATCATTCCAGATTACAAAAGACGCCGGTCTGAAAGTCGTGGCCCATATGATGCCGGGCCTTCCAGGTTCAACTCCAGAAAAGGACTTAGAATCATTTCGAATGCTCTTCGAAGATGAACGTTTTCGACCCGACATGGTGAAAATCTACCCATGCCTCGTAGTTGAGGGCACCGCCCTATTCGAATGGTGGCGAAAAGGAAAATATTCGCCTTACGATACAGACCAAGCCGTAGACTTGATCTCCAAAATCAAAGCTATCGTACCACCCTGGGTCCGAATAATGCGTGTCCAAAGAGAGTTCCCTGTAAAACGAATCGCTGCCGGCCCCAAGAGCGGAAACCTCAGGGAACTTGCTATCAAAAAACTCACGCTCGAAGGAAAGAGATGCAGATGCATAAGATGCCGTGAAGTCGGGCATCGCACGCTGAAAGAGAAGAGGTCTTTTGACATCGAGCGCTTCCTTCAGGTGAAACGAACTTATCGCGCATCGTCAGGTTCGGAACTCTTCATCTCAATTGAAGACCCCGAAGCGGACGTTTTGGTAGGATACCTCAGACTCCGATTCCCATCAGGAGAAGCCCACAGAAGCGAGATACACGAAGACTCAGCCATAGTCAGAGAACTACATATTTACGGACCTGAAGTACCCGTAGGCCAAAGATCTGACAACGCATGGCAGCACAAAGGATTCGGCCAAAAGCTCCTACACGAAGCTGAAGTTCAAGCCAGGTCAACAGGTGCGAAAAAGATGGTCGTCATAAGCGCGCTCGGAACCAAATCGTACTACAAGCGTCTCGGATACAGTCATGACGGCCCGTACATGAGCAAGACGTTATCGTGACCAATGGTAACCAATTACGACTCGAACTTCAAACAATTGAGGACACTCCCTTGACGGATGAATTACCATACACTGGACAAACCCGAGAAATCCTAGAAGACGCAGACGCCAAAATAGGAGACAAAATACGTCTTACTGTAAAACAAGATGGCTCCCAAGAAAATGTCGAAGGCATCCTAATGCCACGATTCAGAATTAAAGACGACGAAGACTACATAGTCATCAAACTCAAAACAGGCTACAACATAGGCGTCAAAGTAAATTCAACTACAAAAGTTGAGGTTACAGGAAAGGGTACAGCACCACATTTCACGCGAGCAGAACCACCTCCACGACGACAAGACCTGCCTAAAGTCTGCATCATGAGCACAGGCGGGACGATAGCCAGCCGAATAGATTACAGAACGGGCGCAGTAGAACCCGCTTTAGATGCCGGCGACCTTTACAGCGTGGTGCCCGAACTTGCAGCAATCGCCAACATAGACGCCAGCATTCTTTCTAGCATATTTAGCGAAAACATTGGCCCCCAATTCTGGTCGAAGATCGTCGAATCTGTCGAAACGCAGATTCGAAAAGGTGCAGATGGAGTAGTAATAGCGCACGGAACAGATACGCTCGGATACACTGCAGCAGCACTAAGTTTCGCACTGAACAAACCCCCTATTCCAGTTGTCTTAGTTGGGTCACAACGATCCTCGGATCGTCCAAGTTCCGACGCGGCGACAAACCTGCTCGCAGCCTCAGACATCGCAGGGCGAGCACCATTTGCTGAAGTTGTCGTCACAATGCATGATTGGATATCTGACGAAACAATCGCCGTACACCGAGGCTCAAGAGTTCGTAAATGCCACACGAGCAGACGTGATGCTTTTCGAAGCATCAACACGCCCCCATTAGGCTACTACGATCTGACCAACCGTTCCCTAAAACTCAACACCGATCACTACGAAAGAAGAACAAAACAGAACGATTGGGCTACCAAGCCTAAATTCGATCCGAACGTCCTGCTTATCAAATTTCACCCCGGACTCTCTGCTGGAATAATAGATTGGGCAACCGCGACAGGATACAAAGGAATCGTGTTGGAAGGAACGGGACTTGGCCATGTAAGCGAGAGCCTATTTACTGCGCTAGAGAGAGCGATCAAAAACGGTCTAGTTGTAGGGATGTGCTCGCAATGTGTCTGGGGAAGAGTACACATGAACGTCTACTCAACCGGAAGAGACCTACTCCGGATCGGACTAATTCCACTCAACGATATGCTCAGCGAAACCGCGCTCGTCAAGATGATGTGGGCATTCGGCAATGAGACTGATCCTGAAAAAGTAAAACAGGTAATGAACACAAACCTCGCACACGAATTCGTGGAACGCCGAATTATCGAGGCGACACCACATGGTTGACGATCAATCCATCAAAGCTGGACTCGAAGTTCACCGTCAACTCGACACACAACACAAACTATTCTGTGACTGCCCCACTCTCCTAACAGAATTAGAGCCCGAACAGAGGTTTTTGCGCAAGCTCCGACCCACACAAAGCGAACTAGGACAGGTGGATCGAGCTGCGCTATCCGAATTTAATCGAGGAAAAGGGATCCTATATGAATCCGATCACCGAACATCGTGTCTAGTAGAGAGCGATGAAGAACCGCCAAGTACCCTCAACAGAGAAGCGATCGAAATCTGCCTGACCGCAGCTTTGCTGCTCAAAGCAAGACCTGTGGATGAAATTCATGTCATGCGCAAAATAGTCATCGATGGATCAAATACTACGGGTTTTCAACGAACATGCGTCATAGCAATGAATGGAAAAATCGAAGTCGATGGCAAAACAATCCCGATCGATCAAATCTCTCTTGAAGAAGACGCCGCAAGGAAGACGACGCAAACACGTGATATTACAGGTTATCGCATTGATAGACTCGGTATTCCCCTAATCGAAGTTACAACTGCCCCCGTGCTTCAAAGCCCAACTGAAGTCGAAAAAGTTGCTCTAGCTATTGGTAATATTTTGAGAACGACACGGAGCGTTAAGCGAGGACTGGGCAGTGTCAGACAAGATCTAAACATCTCAACGCCAGGAGGAGCTATCGTTGAAATCAAAGGCGTTCAGGAACTTGAAATATTATCAAGAGTCGTCGAGCTAGAGGCAAAGCGCCAGAAAGCATTACTCGAGATAATGGAAGAATTAAAGAAACGAGACGTGCACCCCGAGTCCCTAAAACGAAACTATGTTGAGGTGACCGATCTCTTCAAAGAAACAAAAGCACGCGTTTTCAAAGAAGCCATCTCTCACAATGGTGTAGTGCTCGCTCTTGGACTCTCAAACTTCGGGGGCATCATCGGGAAGGAACTCATTCCCGGACTGCGACTGGGTACTGAGATGTCCAGTCAAGCGACGTTCTCGACCGGCATAGGTGGCATATTCCATTCAGACGAACTCCCGGCGTATGGCATTACCCAAGACGAACTTGAAAAAACGAAAGCACGATTGAACCTTAGACCTACCGACGCACTAGTGTTAGTGGCAGATGACCGTACGCGAGCCCTAGAAGCGCTAGATGCAGTCGTGGACCGGGCCAAAGACGCGATCACAAGAATTCCAGAGGAAACACGTAATGCAATGCCCGATGGCACAAGCAAATTCATACGACCACGACCAAGCGCCGCCAGAATGTATCCCGAAACCGATGTGCCACCAACTCCCATAACCGACGCGCTAATTCGCAAACTGACATCTACGCTTCCCGAAAAACCTGAAGCTACGATCAACCAACTAATCACAAAATACTCCCTGAATCAAAAATTGGCAAATCAACTTGTTGACTCAGATTACCTTGAACTCTTCAAATCAATAGCTGCAACTTCAAACGTTCAACCCTCGTTCATAGCGACGTTCCTAACCGAAACCTGCAAGAGCTTGAAACGAGACGGAGTGCCCGTGGAATCCGTTCTCGATGAGAAAATTCAGGCCATGTTCAAGCTTGTAGATGCAGGAGAAATCGCAAAAGAGACAATGCCTGAGCTGATGAAATGGCAAGCAAAAAATCTACAAGCAGAACCGACTGAAGCAATCCGCTCCCTCGGACTGCGGATGCTAACCCAAACTGAACTGGATAGCATAATCGACCGGCACATATCTAAGAACCAAAAGTTGGTAGAGGAGAAGGGGGCAGCAGCGTTCCCCTCGATTATGGGTTCGATAATGTCCGAAATAAGAGGATCAGCCGATCCTAAAGTTGTGACAGAAAGAGTCAAAGTTAAACTCACGAAAGGCGTTTAGTCGGAGGACGCGAAAAATGTGTGGTATCTCTGCAGTAGCACTAAAGGAAGGAACTGTTGGCTCAGCGATTTATGATTGCCTAACCAAACTTGAATACCGGGGCTATGACTCAGTTGGCGAAGCCACCATCTCAAACGGAGAATTAATGATTAAAAAGGATAAGGGGAAAATAGCAGAAGTAGAGAATGAGCTTCAACTGAGCCAGCTTCCAGGCCTGATCGGAATAGGACACACCAGATGGGCAACTCACGGCGCCCCGTCCAAAGAAAACGCTCATCCGCACACGGACTGCAAAAGCACCGTGGCAGTTGTCCACAACGGCATAATTGAGAACTTTCTTCCTTTGCGAGAAGAACTTGAAATGACCGGGCATATTCTTCGATCCAAAACTGACACCGAGATCGTCGCTCATTTAGTGGAAGCAGAACTACGTTCCGGCAAAAACTTTGTCGAGTCAGTTCGATCCGCCGTCAAAAGGCTTGACGGTGCATATGCCCTAGCAATAATTTGCACTGCAGAACCCGACAAGATTGTCTGCGTGAGAAAAGAGAGCCCACTCGTTCTCGGAATTGGCAAAGACGGGAACTATTGTGCATCAGACATCCCGGCCTTTCTCTCCAAAACCAATCGAGTCATCCTAGTCGAAGACGGCGAGATCGCAGTAGTCACCTCAAATAGCGTAAAAATCCTAAACATCGAAGACGGTATCGAGATAATCCGCGAACCGTTCATCGTAGAATGGAATGTAGAACGTGCCGCCAAAACTGGATATGCTCATTTCATGTTGAAAGAAATTCACGAACAACCGTTGAGCATAAGAAACGCGGCCAGAACCCATTCTATGTTCCTCGACTTGATGGCAGGCGAAATCATGCGAGCCAAGAAAATATTCCTAGTTGCATGCGGCACATCATATCATGCTTGTTTAGGAGCAGCCTATGCATTCTCGACTCTGGCAAAGCTTTCTGTCACGCCGGTAGTGGCCTCAGAGTTTACCGACATGTATGGCGGACTCATAGACAACGCGACTGTAGTTCTGGCGGTCAGTCAGTCAGGTGAAACCGCGGACACCCTCAGCGCTGTAAGAGGAGCCAAGGACAGAGGCGCAATAATTCTCGGTATCACAAATGCCATGGGTTCAAGCCTTACACGGTTATCCAATGTGTATATAGGCCAAAATTCAGGCCCTGAAATGGGAGTAGCTGCAACGAAAACTTTCACCGCGCAATATACTGTACTTGTCCAGTTAGTTATTGCGTCAGCACGAAAACGACAGGTCATCACGAAACAAGAGCTTGAAAGACTAGAATCGGCACTCTCGCAACTGCCGAACTCAGTCTCGCTATCCCTGCTGCAGGAGGGTCGAATTATCCAAATCGCGGAGAGATTCATCGACAAGAGTAGCTTCTGTTTCCTAGGGCGAGGCATCAACGTGGCAACCGCACTAGAGGGAAGACTGAAGTTACTCGAACTTTCCTATCTTCCCGCTATCGCGTATCCAGCCGGAGAATCAAAGCATGGCTTCATCTCAGTCGTCGAACAAGATTATCCTGTCGTGTTTGTCGCTCCAAGAGATGAGACTTACACAAAGATCATCGGGAACATTATGGAAATGAAAGCTCGAGGTGCGCGTATTATAAGTCTCGTGGATGAGCAGGACAAGGACGTGGTTAACCTGTCCGACGAAACCATAAAATTACCGTCAGGAATTCCATCTGCTCTATCGCCGATCGTCTATGTTGTCCCGCTGCAGTTACTCGCATACCACATGGCCGTGAAGAAAGGAAACAATCCAGACTTTCCGAGAAACCTGGCAAAATCAGTAACGGTTCAATAAGATTCAGTGGTGCAAAAAATTGCCACAACTCCCGAAACCAGATCAAGTTCTGCTTCAGAGCATGACGAAAGCTCAGACTCTAGTTAAGGAGGCCCAGAGCGTTCGTTCAGATAAGCAGGCTTTTGCCCTCACACTGTGGAAGGCTGCAGCAGAGTCCGAATATGCAGCCTTTAGGATCGCCGTTGCCTTAGGTTACGAGGATTATCAGTCACCCGATATAGACGAAGATCCTCAAGGAGATCAACTTGAAGTTGCTGAAGAACTACTAAAGGAAGCAGAGAAGTCTCTCTCCCAAAAACCGCAACAATCCTACGCTTCGGTTCGGAAGACTGTAGCTATTCTACGCAAAATGTACGGAGCCGAGGAAAAGGGCACGAAAGAAGATGTTCCTGAACCGGTGGATAGCCCAGAGCAATAATTCGACATTAGGAGCTATTTGCTTCTCCGATCGATAATGTCGTCAGCCGCTGGTCCCGTGCCTATCAGTGTCACCGGTACACCCACTTCCCGTTCAATATTCGTGATAAATTCTTTTGCGGAAGAAGGTAGTGTGGTAAATTCTCTTCCTCCTTTTGATTCAGGAAATACGACATCAAGTTTAGTGATCGCTATTTGAGTTGCACCGTTAAGGTTCACTGCGCGCCTCGCCAGTGCGAAGTCAAACGGTGCGGCTCGTCTCTCTCGTCCTGTCACTGTTCCGAATTCCTGCCATCCTCTCTTTCGTGTCTCTTCGGATGATAACTCACCCGCCATCGGTCCCGTACCGACCCGGGTGACGTAAGCCTTGAAGATGGCTACAACGTCAGTAATTGCTGTTGGCCCGACGCCTACGTCAGCACATGAGGCTGATGCGGTCGTGTCCTTCGAGGTGCAATATGGATAAGTTCCATGATAGAGAGAGAGAAACGTGCCTTGAGTTCCCTCAATTATGACGTGCTCGCCGTTCTGGATCGCGGCATGAACTTCAGCATCGACCTCTCGGAGGTACGGCGCCAGCTCTGGAATATCCTTTGCCATTTTTGCAATTCGCAAAGCCCTCGCAGCGTTGCACGCCCCGACGCCGCTCTTGGTTGACCCAACAGTCTTGCTTAGATGCTCCGATTGAGACTCTTGATCGATATGTTTCTGTTCAATAATGGCGCATTGGAAGTCAACTCCCACTCGGGATTTGGAATCAGTTAACTCTACCTCCTGAAGTAGCACCTTTGGATTAATTGCAACTCCCGCACCAATCAGTAGTTTGGCTTTGTCATAGACGAATCCGCTGGGTAGGAGCCTTAGTGAATATCTCTTTCCATGATATTCAACCGTATGCCCCGCGTTAGGTCCAACGCCTGCACGAGCAATGATAGATGGCTTATCTTTCAACGCCAGATGCGACACGATCTTGCCTTTTCCTTCGTCGCCAAAAAATCCGCCAACGATTACAGTGCAAGTCACTGATTGTCACACGCAAGGGAAAGTCGATGCGACTTTAAGCTTTAGCTGAATCTGAAAGAGTTGCTAGTTATGACGTGGAAATCGACGGGAGAATATTTTCAGTCTGCCCGTCGAATGACATCACCGCGCTGGCTGAGAGCGCTCTGCACTTAAAGGATTCATCATCACCGACGGTCTTGTGTTTCAAACATTAAAAGGTTCAGAGTGGTAGTTCATCCTAATTCCTGCAATTTGTCTTCTTGCAACTGACGGAGGAAAGCTAACCCGAGAGACGTCAACGAAAATGATTTCTGTCCGTCAACGATGGTCCCGATCAGAAACCCCAGTTGCGTGAGTGCTTCGGTCTGTTCTAGCAGTTGCGCTGATTCCACGTTGAGCTCCACCCTGAGAACTTGTTCGCCAATTGTCTTTGTGCTCACTCCATTCAACCTCAATAAAGTCAAGAGGATCTTTTCAGAGAGCTCCGAAATTGGCCCGTTGGGCATGAGGCAGCTATGGATAATTGACACTAACTTATCGATATGGATGATACTCTGGTGTGTGTTAATGAGAACATTAATATACCAATCTTGCTCGTATTGTGCGTGAGCGTACATGGCAGCCGATGAAGCTACCGCTTTTATGGAGGTACTTTCGAAGAGCCCACAATTCAAAGTCTTAAATGTCCTGGCTGGGCGTCCGCAGGAAGAATTAACGAAAACGGAGATTGCCCAACGCGCGGGAATCGGCCGAACCACATTATACCGCGTTTGGAATGACCTTGAAAGGATGAAGGCTGTCGCACCATCACGCCATGTCGGCGCGGTCACCCTTTACCGAATGAACCCCCAGAGTCCCGTTGTTCAATCATTCCTCAGTATCACCAGAAGCCTGACAACGGTAACTGATGCTGTTGCACGAATAGAACAGCTTCGTAAGGTAGAAGACTCCGCTAAGACAGAGTTCGGGGAGACAATTCCACCTGGCCCAAGCGCTCTGATCAAGATACTTAAGGCGAAAGCCCTCACAAGAGAAACGTCTAGATCGCGCTCAGAACTCCAGTTGACTCCGCATGAGTCTGACACGGTAAAAGGAATGGTCAACGCCGGATTGATTTTTGATGTCAACGGAACTCTATACTTGAGCCAACTCGGAGCGCAAACCGCTCAAGGTGCTAGCAAAATTTGGAATTCAGATAATTCGCAGTCACTCGACCAAGCGATCAGCACAGCAAAAGTCGCTTTAAGTCTGATCAATCAAGAAATCCGTAGACTAAAGGGTCAAATGCCCAAGTAGCCCAGTTCGACTAATTATGACAAGCCTATCGAAGAAACTTTAAGTGAACCGACTCATCTGAGTCGGTTATGCCGACCGATGCGAAGTATCTTTTCATAACCGGCGGCGTTATGTCCGGAATCGGAAAAGGCATAACCGCTGCTTCAGTCGCTAAACTCCTACAGATAAGAGGATTGAGAGTATCGATAATGAAGATCGATCCATATCTGAACGTCGACGCAGGAACGATGAATCCGATAACGCATGGAGAAGTTTTCGTCACGGAGGACGGAGGAGAGATCGACATGGATCTAGGGACCTATGAGCGTTTTCTCGACCTAAATCTTACCCGAGATCACAACACTACAACCGGACAAATCTACCTCTCAGTCATCAACAAGGAGCGACGCGGCGATTTCCTAGGACAATGCGTGCAAATCATACCGCACATTACCGATCAGATCAAAATCGCGATAGAAAACGTAGCGAAGAAAACCTGCCCCGATGTGCTGCTCGTAGAGATCGGAGGGACGATAGGTGACATTGAAAGCCTCCCCTACTTGGAAGCAGCAAGGCAGATGAGGTTGGAGAGAGGCCAGAATGAGGTACTATTCGCTCACGTGACCGTTGTTCCGGCGTTAGACGTCGTCGGAGAACAGAAGACGAAACCCACCCAGCACAGCGTACAGGAACTTAGGCGAATTGGTATTCAGCCAGACCTCATCGTGGCAAGAACTAGCGGCCCACTACTGCCCGGTCCGAAGAAGAAGATCGCCCTATTCTGCAACATCGAAGAGCGAGGAGTCTTCGCCTCACCAGATCTCTCAACAATCTATCAAGCGCCGCTCGAATTAGAAGCCCAGGGAATGGGCGATTTTCTAACATACCGTTTCGCGCTACCGAATCGGAAAGCCGATTGGGCGGGCTGGAAAGAGATAGTGCATCGAATCACCAATCCGAATCAGACAGTGAGCATAGCAGTGTGCGGAAAATACGCCGAACTGGCCGACTCATATGTGAGCGTGAATGAAGCATTAAGACATGCAGGTGGAGCATGTGACTGTAAAGTGGAGATCGAAATTATTGAGACTGAACAATTTGAATCAGACACACCAAACTGTTCCATGCTTTCAAAATTCGACGGTATCCTAGTCCCAGGAGGATTTGGCTCGAGAGGAGCTGAAGGAAAAATTGCTGCATTAACTTACGCGCGAGAACACGATATTCCAACGTTAGGAATATGCTTCGGCTTTCAACTTGCGGTGGTAGAATTCGCGCGACATATCGGTCTCCGAAATGCGAACAGTACTGAAATAGATTCGGCCACACCTCACCCGGTTATCGATCTCATGCCCGAGCAGAGGAGTACTGATTCGAAGGGAGCAACCATGCGGCTTGGTGCGCATGAAATACGTCTCTCTCCTAACACTAAGGCGAGCCAACTCTACGATCGAGAAGTGATCTCAGAGCGACATAGACACAGATATGAAGTCAATCCATCCTACGTCATTGAACTCGTGAAAGGAGGAGGCGTTTTTTCAGGACGCAGCATGGATGAGAAACGAATGGAGATATTCGAGCTTCCAACAAAATTCTATTACGTGACGACACAATTTCATGCCGAATTCAAATCCAGACCGAACAGGCCATCACCACCTTATTACGGGTTGATCCGAGGAGCAATAGATCGGAAAATGGGCAAACCTGCTCCGGAGCTTATGCCCATCATCCGTTCAGTAGCGACGAGTTAACGTTCACCCCTTGTCGAGGAAACCAAGCAAGTAATTCGACTGATCATGACCTACCTCTTCCTTCTCTGCATGATACATTCGAAAGCCGGCATTTGTTATTTGAAACCCTTCTTTCCTTAAGAGTTTCAGTATCCTTGCGTTACTTGCTAAGCAAGAAGCTTCGATTGTTTTTCTACCATACCTTGCTGTTACGGACTTGATCAATTCACCATCATTTTTATCAAACGGCGTAATCCCCACCCACGGCCCAAATTCGGACATGTCGGTATAACTCTTGACGATTAGATATGACATACCGTCCGAATCGAAAATTGCTACAAGTTTTTCGGTCACCAAGCGCTGAAGCAACTTAGACCTATCTGCCCCGAAAGCCTCTCTGTCGATGGTGAGCATTCTAGTCAGCGACGGCCGTCTCTTAGGGTCAATCTCAAATCGGTGCATACTGGTCTGAGGTGTCCGACGCAATCGGAAAAATTTTTTATCGATAACGAACCCTAGCTTCGTGTAAAATCTAACGTTACCCGAGAAACAGTAGAGCGCGATTCTGCGGACCCCTGAGCTTCTAATAGAAGATACCGCATGTTCCATCAATCGCTTTCCAATATTTTGGCCTCTTAATCTCTTCATGACGACTACATTTCCGATCCACGCAATCTTCTTTCCGTAACTCGTGGTCGTCAGCATTCCAACACGCCTACCATCCAGAGACGCGATGAAATTTCCTTTTGGGTTTAGGAAAATGAGCCGTTCAAGATCCGCACGGCTGACTCCCCACTTTTCCAGATTCGTTAAGCGAATTGCAAACGGGATGTCTCTACGCCGCATCCTCCTTATTCGAAGCATCTGGCTCAAGCATCCTGAGAGAGTTGTATCAGTGAGGCGTCGCGTCAGTCCCGAATTAAGGAAATAGTCGATTAATGAGGCGCGGGAATGCGATCGCATCACGAATATGCTCTAGTTTGCATACCCATGCTAGCGTCCTTTCAACACCCATCCCGAACCCGGAGTGGGGAGACGTTCCATACCGCCTAAGATCAACGTACCAATTGTAGTCCTCCGGTTTGAGCCCCTCCTCCTTAATCCTCGTGATTAGTTGTTGCAGGTCATGGATACGTTGACCACCGCCAGTAATCTCACCGTATCCTTCAGGCGCCAATAGGTCAGCGGACAGTGTCACTTTCGGGTCGTTCGGGTCAGGCATATGATAGAACGCTTTCACACCTTTTGGATAATGCGTGACAAAAAATGGGCGATCGAAATTCTCCGTGAGAACTTTTTCTTCTTCCCATCCAAGATCGTTGCCCCACTGAAATTCCGGCCTAACCTTTTGAATCAGCCTGACCGCCTCGGTATATTTTATCCTCGGAAAAGGAGGTGTCACATTCTTGAGCTCATCCGGATTTCGGCCCACACTATTCAGCTCCTCGGGCATTAATTCACGTGTACGTTGAATTGCAGAGGAAACCAAATCCTCTTCGAGCCGCATTAGTCCATCCAGCTCCAACCAAGGTTCCTCTACTTCCAAATGCCAATATTCGGTCAAATGACGTCTGGTTCGTGATTTCTCCGCTCGAAATGATGGAGCGACTGTGAAAATCTTGCCCACTCCTGCGATCATGGCTTCAGCATACAGCTGCCAGCTCTGAGTCAAGTATGCCTTCTGATCGAAGTATTTGACCTCGAATAATGTTGACCCTCCCTCAACGGCAGCGTTCACCAAAATTGGAACCTGCACCTCCAGATATCCGTGATCTACTAGCCATCTCCGAAACTCATCTACGAGTCGCGTTCGAAGTCGCAGCATGGCCTGCATCTTCGGACTGCGAATCCAGAGATGTCTGTTGTCGAGCAGGAAGTCCGGTCCATGATACTTCTTAGCTATAGGGAAATCTGCCTCAGCTTGATACAGTACAGTTATCTTGTCCCCTGCGATTTCATATCCTCTAGGTGCTCTGGGGTCTCTTCTTACTTCGCCTGAAACTTCGATGGTGCTCTCGATCGGAACATTGGTAAGACGTTCAAATTGCGTCTGGTCAATCTGATCTTTCTTCAGAGTGCACTGAATAATCCCTGTCCCGTCTCTGAGCTGTAAGAATAGAATTCCGCCCCCTGTGCGAATGTGATGTAACCACCCGCGAAGAACCAGATGCGTCCCATCAAACTTACCGGCAAAAATGTTTGCGATCGAATACGGTTTATCCATTATCTCTCATCCGAAAAATATTGATTCATAAAACTCGTCGATGCATGTCATGCGTTCAAAACCCAAGTGGCACTAAAGGGTTCGCTCAAAGTTTGACACATTTTAGACGAACGCACGTTTCGTATTTAAATTAGTTCCAAGTTTCAACCACACTTGCTCTTCCCGAACAGACAATACGTATCGAGATGGTTTCATGTTGATTCATAAACCTCGAGAGTAACACTCTGTACAGTGAGAAACATGACGACGCCGGACCAACAGCTAACGAAACGACTTGCTGATATGAAATCATTTTTAGAAAAACGCATTAAAGTGCAAGAGGAAGAAGTAAATTCTTTACGATCATTCTTGGAGGTTATCGACTCGCTGCTTGCAGAGCGCAGTTTCAGACAGGTCGAAATCCCAAAAACGACGACATCACAGAAGATAACCCTGCAGCATCCGGATAGCATCCCGGTCATGACGGTTGATGGAGTTCGAATCGCTTCGATGCTTGTTGAGAACAATGTCTTACAAATATTTCCAGAGGCAAACGTGAGACTTGATTCTAATTCGCCGCCTCTCCGATCTTTCTTGATTGGCAAAGTTCTCGAACCAATGCAAAGTAAAGATAAGGAATCGGCAAGTCAGGGAAGCTTAGCTCCAGAAAGGATTTTGACGTACGACCTCGACGAAGAAAACGGGACGCTAAAAGCGATTCGTGTACAGAACTACGGTGATGAGCGTCGACTACTAGAGCTAAAGAACGCTGTCCGTTGGACATTCCGACGTATGTACGAGAAAAGCATTAAACAATGAAGTTAACTTTTCCTTGAGCTCATAATTGTCAGAGCTTCGATTTTTCTCGCGTCAATGGAGGCAATGACGCTATCTGCTTGCTCTTGCAGCCGTTGTCTAACCTCCTCATCTTTTATTCCCGATAAATTGATCGAAACATTAGATAAAGCGCCTAACGCCGCGGAATGCGCTAGGAATACTGAAGTCTGCAAATCCGAGACGACACTCAGGTTTGATGATCCCGCGAGCTTTGCGGCTAGGCGTAACACTTCAGACGCGGCTTGTGCTGTCGTCAGAGGTACCTCAGCAGCATTCTTAAGCCGAGCCTGAATTTCGATACCCCTTAGCCGTTTCTCTTCTTCACCTGTTTTGGGTAGCTGATAGGCTTCCATTAATCGCATGAAGCTTGAAGAATCTTCATCCACTAAGCTGAGCAATCTACTTCGCAACGCTTCAGCGTTAGCGAGAATGTCTTTGACGTCAGCCATGTCCTTCTCCAGTGCTTCCTTTCTAAGAGTTAGACGAGAAACCATGCAGATAAGTGCTGAAGCTAAACATGCGGTGTACGCTGCTACGCTACCTCCTCCAGGCACGGGTCTGTCGGAAGCGACCTCGCTAGCATAAGATACAAGATTGAAGTCCACGAAGCGTTGTGGTGTGGTTTCGAAGAGCCTCTTCTCAAGAATTTGGTTGGCATTGAATCCGCGTAGTTTTAAATAGAATTCTGCTGTATCTGTTAATGCCTTCATTGGCACTAAACCAACAATTTCACTACCTACCACCTCCACACCGAATTGTTGAGCAAATAGACTGACCAATTCGAATGCTTTGAACAGTTGACTAGAGTTATAATCGATCATATTCATCGAGACTTGAACCATTCCACGATCCTTTAGTTCAAATCCGAGGGCCTTGACGTACGTTAATCCTCCTTCGCGCGCGCGAACTTGTCTTGCGATTTGCTTAGCCACATCAATCTCTTTTGTTGCCAAATTCACATTGTATGCTATCAGCACCTTCCTGGCTCCGACTGCAGTTGCACCCGCGGTTGGGTGAATGCGATTCGGTCCGAAATCAGGATGATATTCGTCGTTCCGGCCAATCTCCATTCGTAAGCCCTCAAATTCTCCTTTTCGAACATACGCCAAATTTTTTCTCTCAGGTCTCGTCGCCGCTTCCTCGTACAAGTATACTGGCACGTCGAAACGCGAAGCATATTCGCTGGCGAATTCCTTCGCCAACTGCACACAATCCTCCATCTTGACTTCGGATAATGGTATGAAGGGAACTACGTCTACGGCGCCCATCCTGGGATGCTGTCCCGTGTGAATGGTGAGGTCGATAAGTTCGATCGCTTTGGCGCTGGCCGCTAAGGCAGCTTCCTTAACCTCTTCAGGGGAACCAACAAACGTCAAGACTGAACGGTTATGGTCTGCATCCGACTCGACATCAAGTACGCGAACATTTCTAACTTTGACCTCATCGACAATGGCGTCAATGGTCTCTTTCCTCCTGCCTTCACTGAAGTTCGGAACGCATTCGACAAGCTTCAAAACTCATCGCGGGTCGATGAGCCCAATTAGAACTAATTTCGGTTTCGGTGTGGACAGCGTCAGCAAAATTGCTCTTAAGCATCCATCGTAGTAGCGTATTGTACCGCAGGTATTGTTATGTCGGGTGTGATTATGGACGGGAAGGTGATAGCCCGAGAAATCAAGACAAAGATACGACGGGAGGTAAGTAGACTCAACATTGAACCCACTCTCGCAACCGTTATGGTTGGAAATGATCCTGCCTCCAAGGCGTACTTGGACCAAAAACAAACCGCTTGCCTTGACGTTGGAATACACTCAAAGAACATCGAGTTGCCCGCGAGCACTGAACAAGCAGAACTTGAGAGGGCGTTGCGGCGGCTTAATGACGATTCCTCGGTTACCGGTATTCTACTGCAGTTGCCGTTGCCCAAAGGAATAAACAAACTCTCGGCACTCGATACTATAAGCCCAACAAAGGATGTTGATGGACTTACCCCGTCCAACTTCGGTCTTTTACTACACGGCGACGGGAAACTCATTCCGTGTACTCCAAGGAGCGTCGTGGTACTTCTGAAAATTTACCTAGGCCAACTTTCTGGTCACCACTCTGTCATAGTGAATCGGAGTAACGTCATCGGACGTCCCTTATCCCAACTCTTGCTTAACCTCGACTCCACGGTGACGGTCTGTCATTCGAAAACTCGAGACCTGCCGTCTATTTGTAGGCAAGCTGACATTCTCATAACTGGTATAGGACGGCGTCCCGGTTTCGTTGTTACGACAAACTTCGTCAAACCAGGAGCAACTGTCATTGATGCAGGAACGAGCATAATTGATGGACGAGTTACCGGCGACGTAGATTTCTTGCAGGTTGCCCAGGTCGCGGGGCATATCACCCCTGTACCCGGTGGCGTTGGCCCTGTGACCACTGCCATGCTGTTATACAACACCTTGCTCGCTGTCTGCCTCGAAAAGCACTTGGACATTGGATTCACACCTGAAGAGTTGTATCGATCTGAACATACGTGACTTCAAATCTGAAATTAGGCGCAAGATGCTACAGGAACGCAACGCGCATTCATCCTCAGAACTTGACGCTCTCAGCACATCGATCTTCACACAGCTATTAGCTCTCGATCGTCTTCGTGATGCGCAAACAGTTTGCACCTACGTTCATATCGGAAGTGAGGTGCGTACGACAGAGCTTATTCACTGGGCCTTAAGCGAAGGTAAGTCTGTGCTCGTACCAATAATCGACAAGACACGTACCACGTTACGTTTCTCGGAAATCAAGGATTTAGATCGAGAACTGGAGCCAGGAACGTTCGGCGTTCTTGAGCCGAAGAGCGAATTTCGAAGAATAACTTCGTTGGAGAAAGCCGACGCTATTCTTGTTCCAGGGGTAGCCTGGGACTTACGCGGTTACCGATTGGGGTACGGAGCGGGACTATATGATAGAAGCATCAATGCACTGCAAACACCGAAATGGAAGATCGGATTGGCCTTCACTTTTCAAATAATCCCAGAACTGCCTGCATCTAGATTCGATACACGTGTCGAGCAGATAGTTAGCGACCGTAGAACTATCACTACAATTTCAGAACCGGATCAAGAAGCGAGAAATCAAAATAAGTGAATTAACTGTGTAGAAGGCTGATTGCGATGGCCAGCAATACCTTACCCAAGGTCCAGATTCCAAAAGATGTACCAATCGTCAAATACTCCTTCCTTGACTTCTTCAAGGGATTCGAAAGAGTCAGCGCAGTTAGGGAAATATTCGGCGACGATACAGAAAATGTCCTATCGACGCTTCAAGTCGAATTTTTTGGAACACGATTCGGCTACATGGGCGTAAGTGACGAGGATGGGCACTTGTTCGTCAGCGCTTATTATCTGAAACAAGGAGATACGCGAAGTATCTATTTGGATGTCGTCCACGAACTTGTCCACGTTCGCCAATTTAGACAAGGAAAACCGCTATTCGATGAAACATACGAATATGTAGACAGACCAACTGAACTCGAGGCATATCAGCATACAATAAAAGAAGCTCGAAGACTCGGGATGACTGACGACGAAATGTTCGAGTACCTGAAAGTCACTTGGCTTAATGATCAAGAAGTGAAACGACTCGCCACAAATCTGAATCTAAAACCTTCGATCGAATAACTGTTCGGGATTCCGGCGGGCCCAGAGCTGTGGATAAACCCACTTGGGTCCCCCACGGTAATTGTAACTAGAGGAAAATAGGTGGGAGTTGATTGCAATTTAGCGTGTCTTACCTGTTATGATGATAGTACCAGTGTTTGTAGTAGTTGCCATGTGAATAGTACATTGTATAGTAGCTGCCGGGATACGAGCATCCCGCGCCGTTGTATGAATAGCCAGGTGGACAGTAGGCATAGTAATTATTGTAACCGTAACCCGGTGAATAACAACTGTTGCCATAGGAATATCCACCCGACTGGCAATAGGCGTAACTGTTTTGATAGTACGGGTAACCGCCATTAACAGTGACGGCTTGGTAAGTCGTTGCTAAGGGTGACCCATTGTAACCGTATGCACTGCTGTAAATTGAGATAGTGAACTGCACTGTATGCCCCTGAGCCGCGACTGGTAAGTTGAATACGAGTTGACCGTTGAAACTGCCTATGCTAGCTGTATAAAGAGGTGTACTGACTGACCCTAGATTCGAATTCAGCACTGTGTCGTACGCACTGCCGACCGCGTATAGTTGACCACTGTAGAACGAACAGGTCGCGTATACGGGCACCGTCATACCAATATTCGCGCCATAGTACTGCGATGTCGAAATGGTCGGATAACCCACCTGTGCTAAGCAAGGCGACTGCGCTAATACTGGATCGTTACTTGAAGCGAATATTACTGCTGCAATGAGCAGCACCAAAATTAATGCGAGATTTCGCGTTTTCAACACTCGGTTCATCCCCTCGTCGGCACTACGCCATGTAGTTACCTCAGCCAAACTAAGGCTTGTAGTTGAATATAACCTAAGCGGATGCATTTCGGACCTGATGTGGAGACGGAAATCCAGTCGCGCATTATCCGTCTAATTGAATGTCGTGGTCGCGTTAACAACGTCGTTAACAGAATTAGTTAACAGGGTTAACGTAATATATGTCATATGTCATATCTCGTGCCATGATCGGTCTCATGCAAACCACATCGCTCACTTTGAATAGGATCCTAGAAGTAATCTCTGAGGGACCGACAGTACCTGAGAGGATCGCGGGAGAACTCAAGGCCGACGAAAGTCTTGTTGCCGCTAAGGTTGACTTTCTTCGCACCGTCGGTTACATCTCGGGGCCACCAAGATTGGGTGCAAGATGCAATCTCGTAGCGCTAACTCCCAACGGCAGACGGTACCTAGAACAACATTAACCTTAACGTTTTCCGTTCATCGACTCGCGTACAGTGCCATCGGATGTCCTTTGGTAATATTATTCAATGAAAATCGATAGGCTTCACAGATGTTAAACCGGTTAACCTTCTACTATTTTGAATAATGCCTGTTCGCTCAGATACCCCAGGTTAAGATCATTTGAGCATCATGCTTGTGACTATCCTCATCGCCAACAGGCAAATATGACCTTTAGAGATGAATGCAATTACTGTTTTGGCGAAAACTCGGTTAAGACTCTTAATGTTTGAATCTGGGGCATGCAATTATCGTTTCGATGGACTACTAAGAAGTG
>Ga0187766_10000607_pt1 | contig 20165 bp, 18 predicted proteins | sample 0216_QUI02_MP05__4_FD_132971 | JGI IMG/M metagenome (GOLD analysis project Ga0187766, IMG submission 132971) | Tropical peat soil microbial communities from peatlands in Department of Meta, Colombia - 0216_QUI02_MP05_20_MG | ecosystem: Environmental > Terrestrial > Soil > Wetlands > Peat ... | reverse complement strand
GTGCATGGGGTCGGCGCCAGGCGTTCGGCTCGGGCAGGCATGAAGCCTGCCCCTACAGGGCGTTCCGTTTCTTGGTGTAGGGGCGGGGTTCATCCCCGCCCGTCCTTTCCCACGTGGGGCCGCACCCGCCAAAGGGCGAATGGCGGACGGGGAATCGGTTACAGGCCCAGGTCCGCCGGCTTGGGCTCGGCCCCCGAATAATCGTAGAAGCCCTTGCCGCTCTTCCGGCCGTGCATCCCGGCCAGCACCATCCGGCGGAGGAGCGGAGGAGGGGCATATCGCGCGTCGCGAAATTCCGCGAACATGATGTCACCGATGTGGAGCGTGGTATCCAGTCCCACGAAATCCAGGAGGGTGAAGGGGCCCATGGGGTAGCCGCACCCCAGCTTCATGGCCTTGTCCATGTCCACCACGCTGGCCACGCCGCGTTCCAGGGCCCGGATGGCATCCAACAGGTAGGGCACCAGGAGGAGGTTGACGACGAATCCGGTGGTGTCCTTGGCAGCCACCGGTTCTTTCCCCACGGACTTCGCGAAGTCCCATGCCGCCCTGAAGGTGGCCTCGCCGGTCTGGATGGTGCGGACCACCTCCACCAGCTTCATCATGGGCACCGGGTTGAAGAAGTGCAGGCCCACCACGCGGTCCATCCGCTTGGTGGCCGCCGCCATCTCGATCACGGTGCAGGAGGACGTGTTGCTGGCGATGATGGTGTGCGGGGGGCAGAGGGCATCCAGGGCGGCGAAGAGCTGCTTCTTCTCCTCGATGTTTTCGACGATGGCTTCGATGATCAGGTCGCAGTCCTTCAGGTCCTCCAGGCTGGTGGTCCCCTTCAGGTTGGCGAGGGCCTTGTCCCGGGCCTCGGCGGTCATGCGGCCCTTCTCCACACTGCGGTCCAGGTTCTTCTTGATGGCGCCCAGCCCCTTGTCCAGGAGCGGCTGGGTCACCTCGCGCACCACCACCGGGTAGCCCGCCTCGGCCGTCACCTGCGCGATCCCGCCCCCCATCAGCCCGCACCCCACCACACCGACTTTCTTGATGGCCATGGCTACCCCCCGAGGGCGTTCGATTGTTCGGTGGTTCGGTAGTTCGGTCGTTCGGCTCGGTCCCCGCCGATTGGAGCCACCGAACCACCGAACTGCCGAACCATCGAACGGTGTCAGTGCTTCAGGTTTTCGACGATCACGGCGATGCCCATCCCGCCGCCGATGCAGGCGGAGCCCACGCCGTAGCGGTCACCCCGCCTCCGCAGCTCGTAGAGCAGCGTCAACAGGATGCGCGCGCCGCTGGCCCCCACGGGGTGGCCCAGGGCGATGGCCCCGCCGTTCACGTTGGTGCGCTCCCGATCCAGCTTCAGCTCCTTCTCCACGGCCAGGTACTGGGCGGCGAATGCCTCGTTCACCTCCACCAGGTCCATGTCATCCAGGGCCAGGTTCGCGCGCTTCAGGGCGCCGCGGATGGCTGGGGCCGGGCCGATGCCCATGATCTTCGGAGCCACCCCGGCCACGGCCCACGCCAGCACCCGGCCCAGCGCCTTCCAGCCCCGCCGCCGCGCCACCTCGGCGGAGGTGACCACCAGGGCCCCCGCGCCATCGCAGATGCCGCTGGCGTTGCCGGCCGTCACCAGGCCGTCCGGCTTGAAGACCGGCTTCAGCTTCTCCAGCCCCTCGGGGGTGGTGTGGGGGCGCAGGTGCTCGTCGCGCTCGAAGCTGGTTTCCTTGCCCTTCTTGCCCTTGACGGGGACGGGCACCACCTCCTCCGCGAGGCGTCCCTTCTCCCATGCCTCATTGGCCCGCATCTGGGAGACGTAGGCGAAGTCGTCCACGTCTTTGCGGGTGACCCCGTACTGCTCGCCCAGGTTCTCGGCGGTGATGGCCATGCTGCACCCGGCGTAGGGATCGTTCAAGGAGGCCCAGAGGGCGTCCTCCAGTTGCCCGCCGAAGAGGGGCAGCCCCCAGCGGGCGCCCCGGATCACGTGGGGGGCCTGGCTCATGTTCTCGGCCCCGCCGGCCAGCACCACCTGCGCCTCGCCGAGCTGGATCTGCTGCGCCGCCGTCACCACGGCCTGGAACCCCGAGCCGCACAGGCGGTTCAGGGTGAGGCCCGGCGTCTCGATGGGGCAGCCGGCCTTCAGGCCCACGTGGCGGGCCAGATAGATGGCGTCGGCGCTGGTCTGGATCACGTTGCCGAAGATCACCTGGTCCACATCGGCCGGGGCGACCCGCGCCCGCTCCAGGGCGCCCCTGGCGGCCACCACGCCCAGGTCCGTGGCCGTCACGTCGTGCAGGCTGCCACAATAGGTGCCGAAGGGCGTCCGCGCCCCATCCAGGATCACGATATCCGTTCTCACAAGGGTGCCTCCTTCGGGGGGATGGCCGCAGGGGGTCGGGAGGGCCACGGGCATCCCAGGCCCCCGAGGGTGCGTGGAGATCGGCCAGATTAGCGCAGGGGGGCGGGCCGAGGCAAGGGCTTTCGGGTCTTTTGGACACACCGCGCCCCGCGCGTGGCGCGACGAATGCGGGCTTCGGCGGTTACTTTCTCGAAGGTGCGCCAGCGAGCTTCCCGTTCCGCGGGCGACAGCCTTGCCAGGGCCGCTTCGATGATGTCGGCGATTTGCCGGGCTGCTCTTCGGATGCGGACGGTCTTCTGCGACGACATCATCATCCCCCCCAGGATAACCGGCGCCCTGCCGGTCGGTCAGCCTTGGAAGAGGCCTTGCAATGTCTGGAAGGCCGGGTGGCGGAGCTGGTCCAGGTCGTGGCGCACGTGGCCCAGGCCGTACACGCACAGCTCGAAGTTCTGGGAGAGCTTGCGGAACAGCGGGGCGGTCTCGGCGTGATCGCCTGCGGTGTGGGCCGCCACCACGCCGTAGGCGTGTTTGCCAACGTGCATGTAGTCCAGGAAGGCATCCGCGGGGGCCAGCACGCGGCGGGTCTTCAGCCGGCGCACGCATTCGGGGAAGAGGCCGGTCATGAAGAGGGTGTAGTCGCCGATGTGCTTCTGCACCTCGCGTTCCCGGTTTGGCGAGCCGGCGCGGTGCAGCAGGTCCCCCTCCAGGAGCAGCTCGGCCACCTCTTCCACCCGGTGGCCGCGGGCGTTGCGGATCCGGTACATGTTCTCGACGTGGGCGAAATCCACCAGGACGTCGGACACGTATCCGATCACGTCCGTGTCTGGCCAGCTCAGGCGGTGGGAGAAGGTGCGTTTGGTGAGCGTGCGGAAGAGGCTGCGGAGCGGGTGGGAGATGGGGACCGGTTGCGGCATACGCCCTCCACCTCAAGCAGGGGTCAGGGGTCGGGGACCGGGGGTCGGGCTATGGACGATTGACGATTGTCGATTTGCGATTGTCGATTGGCAGGTCCTCCCCGTGCACTGCGGCACCTTCGGTATATAATCATCAATCCTAAATCGCAAATCGCAAATCGTCAATGCGGAGCCCCCGGGCGGCGCCGGGCACGGCGCCCGGCCGTGCGCGGGCCGGGGGCGTTCTCCGGCGCGCCGGCCGCCGGAGCGAGGGCGGCGCGGCGGATGGCGTCCTCGCCGAAGCGTTCCCGGATAGCATCCACCGCCCGCTCCAGGGAGCGGGACCTCTCGCGCCGGCCCCCGAACAGCGAGAGCTGCTCGGCGGTGCCGGCCGCCGGGAGCAGGCGCGAGGCGCTCACGCCCAGCAGGCGCACCTTCCGCTGGCGCCGGGGAACGCGCTCCAGCAAAGCGAGGGCGGCGCGATAGAGCGCGCCGCTCACGTCTGTCGGCTCGCCGAGGGTCATGGCGCGGGTGAGGGTGGTGAAGGTGCTGTCCCGGTACTTCAGGGTCACGGTGCCGGCGCGGTACCCTTCGTCGCGGAGGCGGTGCGCCACCCGGTCGGCCAGGGCCAGCAGGGTTTCCCGGAGCCGCTCGGGGTCATCCGTGTCCTCGCCGAAGGTCGTCTCGGCCCCGATGGACTTGGCCGCCTCCCAGGGCACCACCTCGCGGTCGTCGACCCCATGCGCCAGGTCCGCGAGGTGGCCGCCGGCCTCGCCCAGCAGATCCTCCAGGGTGGGGCGCGGGAAGGCCGCCAGGTCGCCAATGGTGCGCAGGCCCAGGCGCGCCAGGCGGGCCTCGGTCTTCGGACCCACGCCCCAGAGGCGGAACAGGGCCAACGGCCGCAGGAAGGCGGCCTCGCCGCCGTGGGGCACCACCACGAAGCCGTCCGGCTTCCCCAGGTCCGAGGCGATCTTGGCCAGGAACTTGTTGGGCGCGATCCCCACGGACGCCACCAGACCCGTGGCCTCCTGGGTCCGGGCCTTCAGCCGGCGGCCGATGGTTTCGGCGTCGCCGAAAAGCTTCTGGCTCCCTGTTACGTCGAGGAAGGCCTCGTCGATGCTGAGGGGCTCCACCAGGTCGGTGACGGAGCGGAGGACGGCGAAGACCCGGCGGGACATCTCCTCGTAGCGCTCCATCCGCGGCCGCACGTAGATGGCGCCCGGGCACAGGCGGTAGGCCTGCGAGATGGGGAGGGCGGAACGCACGCCGAAACGGCGGGCCTCGTAGGAACAGGCCGAGACCACCCCGCGGCCCTTCCCCCCCTGCGGGTCCGCCCCCACGATCACGGGCTTCCCGCGGTATTCCGGGTGATCGAGCTGCTCCACGGCCGCGTAGAACGCATCCATGTCCACGTGGATGATCCAGCGGCGGCCCGGCCCTCCCGGCTCCCGCGGTGCTTGCCCCCTGCTCATGCCCCAGATTCTAGGCCAACCGGCGGCCCGGCGCCAAGACCCCCCTTGCCCATTGCGGAATGCGGATTGCGGATTGCGGAATCGGGGGCTACAATGCTGGTCCGCCCCCGGGCCGGGCCCCCGCGGCCGGGCCTGTGGCCTGCGCGGGGGCCGGGCGGGGTGCTGGCGCGCATGCGGCTCAAGGACCGGAAGGCCATCGTCACGGGCGCGGGGCGCGGCATCGGCCGGGCCATCGCGGCGGCTTTCGCCGGCGAGGGGGCCGACGTGGCGGTGTGCGACGTGAACTACGCGGCCGTGCAGGCCGTGGCCCGCGACCTGGAATCGCCGGGCCGGCGCATCCTCCCCATCGCCCTGGACGTGACCCGCAAGGCCCAGGTGGACGCCATGGTGGCCCGCGCCGCCGAGGTCTTCGGCCGGGTGGACATCCTGGTGAACAACGCCGGGATCCTGCGGGACGTCATGCTCCACAAGATGACCGAGGAGGACTTCGATCAGGTGATCGCCGTGCACCTCAAGGGCACCTGGCTCTGCTGCCGCGCCGTAGCGGCCGGGATGCGGGAGCGCCAGTTCGGCCGCATCATCAACATGTCGTCCATCTCCGGCAAGAACGGCAACGTGGGGCAGACCAACTACAGCGCCGCCAAGGCCGGCGTCTTGGGCCTGACCAAGGCGGCCGCCCTGGAGCTGGCCCGGCACAACGTCACGGTGAATGCCATCATGCCGGCCTTCGTCGATACCGACATGACGCGGTCCATTCCCGAGGGGCCGCGCCTGCAATCCATCGCGGCCATCCCCATGCAGCGCGTGGGCCGGCCCGAGGACGTTGCGGGGATGGCCGTATTCTTGGCCTCGGAGGAGGCCGGCTACGTGACCGGCGCTGTGCTGGAGGTGACGGGCGGCCTCGGCCTCTGACGCGCAGCAATGAGCAATGAGGCATGAGGACTGAGTGCCCCGGAAGCCTTTCATTGCTCATCCCTCATTGCTCATAGCTTCGGATTGCGAGGTGGATGATGGACCTGCGGATCACGAAGACGACACACCCGCGGCCCCGCGTGCCGGATGCGGACCTGGGGTTCGGTCAGATCCTCACCGACCACATGCTGGCGGTGGACTACACCCACGGGAAGGGCTGGCACGACGCCCGGATCGTCCCCTACGGGCCCTTCAGCATGGACCCGGCGGCTGTGGTCCTGCACTACGGCCAGGCGGTGTTCGACGGGCTGAAGGCCTTCCGCAACGCCAAGAAGGGGGTCGTCCTTTTCCGCCCGGACCGGCACATCGCGCGCCTGAACCGATCCTCGGCCCGCGTCTGCATCCCGCCTCTGGACGAGGGCTTCGCCCTGCGCTGCCTCAAGGAGCTGGTGCGGCTGGAGGCCGACTGGGTGCCGCGGACGGCCGGCTGCTCCCTCTACGTCCGACCCACCATCATCGCCACCGAAGCCGCCCTGGGCGTGCACCCTTCCCGCAATTACATCTATTTCGTGATCCTCTCGCCGGTGGGGGCATACTACAAGGAGGGCTTCAATCCGGTGAAGATCATCGTGGAGGAGCAGTACGGCCGGGCCGCCAAGGGCGGGACGGGCGCCGCCAAGACGCCCGGCAACTACGCGGCCAGCCTGCTGGCGGCCGAGGGGGCGCACGCCAAGGGGTTCACCCAGGTGCTGTGGCTGGACGCGGCGGAGCACCGCTACGTGGAGGAGGTGGGGACCATGAACATCCTCTTCCGCATCGGCGATGAGCTGGTGACGCCGCCCCTGGAGGGGACCATCCTGGGCGGCATCACCCGCGAGAGCGTGCTGCACCTGGCGCTGGAATGGAGGCTGCGCGTGGCCGAACGTCCCATCACCATCGACGAGGTGGCGGAGGCCCACGCGGCCGGCCGGCTGCGGGAGGTGTTCGGCTCCGGCACGGCGGCCGTGATCTCGCCCGTGGGCGAGCTGCACTACAAGGGCCAGCGGATGGTGATCAACGGGGGCGGAGTGGGCGAGTGGACCAAGCGCTTCTTCGACACCATCGTCGGCATCCAGTACGGCACCCTGGACGATCCCTACGGCTGGACGGTGCCCGTGGGCGCGTGAGCGCCTCGACGGGCTCGGGTCCCTCGCTTCCCTTTAGCGTTCTCTCGACGCGGGAGGTTCTCCCATGGCAACGGCCCTTCCAGTGGGCCGGCGGCGAGGCCGTTCTATTTGGCTTTCGGGGGTGATGCCGGAGGCCTCCAGGGCATGGCGTACGCCGTGGACGGAGTGGGTTGAGGTGGGGCGGCGGTGGAAAGCTTTCGGGAAGTCCTGACCTGGCTCGAAGCCCAGGGCGACCTGTACCGGGTGCACCGCGAGGTGGACCCGCGCCACGAGCTAACCGCCGTGATGCGGCGGATGCAGAGGGGTCCCAACAAGGCCCTCCTCTTCCCCCGGGTCCGCGGGACGACCATGCCCGTGGCGACCAACGTCTTCGGATTTCGGCACACTTTGGCCGCGGCGGTGGGGCTGGAGGAGGGCAGTCTGCTGCCCACGCTGGTGGCCAACGAGGCGAGGAGGCTCCCCGTGGAGCGCGTCCCCGACGGCCCCGTGCAGGACGTGGTGCTGCGCGAGCGGATCGAGGTGGCGCGCGACGTCCCGCAGGTCGTTTTCTCCGAGCGCGACGCCGGGGCGTACCTGACGGCCGGGGTGCTCCTGGCCCGGCATCCGGAGACGGGGGCGTACAACGCGTCCTGGAACCGGGCGCAGCTGGTGGGGGGCGACAAGCTCCGGATCCGGATGATGCCCCCGCAGCACCTGGGACGCTACCACGCCGAGGCCGAGGCCCGCGGCCGGTCGTTGCCCTGTGCCATCGTGGTCGGCGCGCCGCCGGGCCTCATGCTCAGCGGCGCGTCCAAGGTCCCCTACGACGCCGACGAGCTAGAGGTGGCGGGCGGCTGGCAGGGAAAGCCATTGCGCGTGGTACCCTGCAAGACCATCCCGCTGGAGGTGCCGGCCGATGCCGAGATGGTGATCGAAGGTGAGGTCCTCCCCCATGTGCGCGAGGAGGAGGGCCCCTTCGGCGAGTTCACCGATGGCTACGTGCCGGTGATGCGCAACCACGTGTTCCGGGTCTCGGCCATCACCCGCCGCCGCGACGCCATCTACCACGCCATCCTGGCCGGCGGGACCGAAGACCTCAACCTGGTGGGCGTGCCGGTGCAGGTCGAGGTCTACAAGAGGGTGGCCGCCTTCGTCCCCCGCATCGTGGACATCGCGACGCCGGGATACGTCTTCGGCTGCGTGATCGCCATCCACAAGGAGAACGAGGATCAGCCGAAGAATGCCCTGATGGCCGCCCTCGCCGCCTATTCCTGGATCAAGGTCGCCGTGATCGTGGACGCGGATGTGGACCCGTTCGACGCCACCGACGTGCTGTGGGCCATCCAGACCCGCTGCACCCCCGAGACCGGCGTCTACGTGATCCCGCGCATCCCCAGCTACACCCGGGAGGACGTGCGCCACGTCCACCGCGGTAAGGTGGGGATCGACGCCACCGTGCCCCTCGCCATGAAAGAGGTCTTCGCCCGGCGCCGGTTCCCCGGCGAGGAGGGCGTGCGCCTGGAAGACTACCTCGATGAGCGGCATTAGCCTGGAACGGATCGCCGAGGCGGCCGACCACCTGATGACGGCCCCCGTGTCCAACTGGAGCATCCTGAAGGGGATCCCGCTGCGCGAGCTGTACCTGGCGGCCCGGGAGCACGCCGCCGGCCCGCTGACGCTGGCGGCGAGCCGCTTGCTGCTGGACCGGGTCCGGCCGGGGGACTGCGTCCTCCTTCTCTCCGGATTCATGATCCGGGACTATCAGCGCCCCGAGACGGATGGGCCAGTGGGCGCTGCCGTCCTAGCCCGCGCCCTGTCTGTAGGCATGGGGGCGGTGCCGGTGGGGGTGTGCGAGCCCGCGGCCGCGGCGGTCTTCGAGGCCTGTCTGGCTTGCGCCGGGCTGGTGCCGGGCCCGCCGGCGGGCCTGCGGGTCGGCCGCCACCGCTGCGCGGTGCTTCCTTTTCCCTTGGACCCCGCCGAGGCCGAGGCCCGGGCCGGGGCGCTCCTGGACGAACTGCGGCCCGCCGCCGTCGTGGCCGTAGAGCGGCCCGGTGCCAACCGGCGGGGCCGCTACCACGCGGGGGGAGGGTTCGACATCTCCGCGTTCACAGCCAAGACGGACGCGCTCTTCGGCCGCGCCCGCGCCCAGGGGATTGCGACGGTCGGGATCGGGGACCTGGGGAACGAGCTGGGGATGGGCGTGGTGGCCGAGCAGGTCCGGAAGACCGTCGCCAACGGGGAACTGTGCGAGTGTCCCTGCCAGGGCGGGATCGCGGCCGAGCTTCCCGCCGACGTGGCGGTGATCGCCAACATCTCTAACTGGGGCGCCCACGCCGTGGCGGCGTGCCTGGCTGCCGCCCTCCACAACGAGACCGCGTTCCACTCGGGCGAGGAGGAGCGGCGGCTGATCGAGGAGTCCGTCCGGGCGGGGGCGGTGGATCCGGTGGGGGGGCAGCTCCGCCCCTACGTGGACGGGACGGACGCCGCCACCAATGCCGCCTTCGTGGATCTTCTGCGCCATCTGGTCCTGGTGGCCGTGCGGGGCGGGAGGGACGTGGAGGCGTATCGGGCCTCGTGGCATGCCGGCACACGCTCCTGATCCCCGCGGGCGGCGGACCCGGGTGGGGCTGATCGTGCCCTCGGTGAACGCCGTCATCGAGCCCGAGTTCAACCGGGTGGCGCCCCCGGGCTTCACCTTCCACGCCACCCGGGTCATGCTGCGGGAGACGACGCCGGAAGGCTTGCGTGAGATGAACCGTGAGGTGGACCACGCCGCCGCGCTCCTGGCCACGTTGAGACCCGCTGTCCTAGTCTATGCGTGCACCAGCGGGTCGTTCGTCGACGGGTGGGAGGCGCTGCAACGACAGATGGACCGCCTCGCCGACCAGGCCGATTGTCCGGTGGTCGCGACCTCGGCAGCCATGGTGGCCGCCCTGCAACACCTGGGCGTTCGGTGCATCGCCCTGGCAACGCCGTATCTGGACTCGGTCAACCGGCTGGAGCAGGCGTTCCTCGAGGGCCGGGGGTTCTGCGTGAGGGTGTGTCGGGGCCTCGGCCTCTCGGGCCAGGCGATTCGCGAGGTCCCGCCGGAACGGGTCTATGCCCTGGCCGTGGAGGCGGATGACCCGCAGGCGGAGGCCGTCTTCGTGAGCTGCACCGACCTGCGAGCGCTGGAGGTCGTGGACGCTCTGGAGCGGGCGCTGCGGAAGCCCGTGCTGACCAGCAACCAAGTGACCCTCTGGGCGCTGCTCCGCGCCGCCGGCTGGGCGGGAACCCTCGACGGGTGCGGCCGCCTGCTGGCCGGCGTGGCGCCCCCCCGCGCGACCGCCCCATGAGCAACCGGCACCTGGCGGCCATGCCGAGCGCTACCCTCTACGAGAGGGAAAGTTCCGTGGAGGACGTGGCGCGCCGCTGCGGGATCGATGCCGGCCGAGTCCTGGACTTCTCGCTGAACATCAACCCCTTCGGCCCCCCACCGCGCAGCCGCGAGGCGGCCCGGGGGGCCCTGGACCGCGCCCACGAGTACCCGGACGTGGGGCTGGCCGACCTGCGCCGCCGGGTGGCGGGGTGGCACGGCGTGCCGGGCGACGCGCTGGTCTTCGGCGACGGCCTGGACGAGGTGATCAAGCTGCTCGTCCACGCGTGGACTGACGAGGGCGACCGCGTCCTGATCCACATCCCCACATTTCCCCGGTACGAGCTGGAGGTGGATGCGCGGGGTGCGGTGCCGGTCCCGGTGCGGAGCGATCCCCCATGGGCGCCGGACCTGGCGGCGATGGCCCGGGCCCTGGAGGCGGCGCCGACGGCCCTGGCGTTCCTGTGCACCCCGAATAACCCGACGAGCGCCGAGATCGCCACCGCGGACATCGAGCGTCTGGCGGCGGGATTCCCCGCCACCATGTTCGTCGTGGATGAGGCGCTGATCTTTCCCCCGGAGGTGGGCGCGGCCCCGCTGCTGGCAGGTCGGCGGAACGTGGCGGTGTTGCGGACGTTCTCCAAATACTTTGGGCTGGCCGGGCTGCGCGTCGGGTACGTCGTCGCCGACCCCGCGCGCCTCGCCCTCGTGGAGATGGTGCGGCCGCCGTTCAACGTCTCCGGCCTGGCGGCGGCCGCGGCGGTGGCGGCGATGGACGACGGCGAGTTCCTGGAGTCCTCCCGCCGCGCCTTCCACCGGGAGGCCGCCTTCCTCCGCGACGCCCTGGGCGGCCTGGACGGCTGCCGCATCCACGGGGGCGACTCGAACATGCTCCTGCTGGCCCTCGAAGGGGTGTCGTCCCCTGCCCTGGTCGAGGCCCTGGTCCGGCGGGGGATCCTGGTGGTGGACGGGCGCACGTTCAACGGCCTGGAGGATCGGGACACGATCCGGGTCTCGATCCGCGACCGCGCGGCGAACGAGGCGCTGGCGCACGCCCTCCGCGCCGTGTGGCCGGGGCTGCGGGGGCGCGCGGATGGATAGCGGGCAGGTGGCGGAGGCCCTCCCCGCCGCTGTGGAGACGCCGGGGCCCCGCCGGTCCCGGTCGCTGTACCCCGCGCTGCTGGTGGTGTGTTCCCTGACGGGATGGGAAGCGGGCGTGGCCTTTTTCCGCATCCCCCCCTACCTGCTGCCGCCGCCGTCGCGCCTGCTCCTGAAGATCGTGGCGGAGTGGCAACGGATCCTCCTGCACTCGTGGATGACGCTGCAGGTGGTCCTGGTGGGCTTCCTGCTGGGGGCGGTCTTCAGCATCGTGCTGGCGGCGTCGCTGCTGCGCTTCCGGGGGCTGGCGGACGCTCTGTATCCCCTGCTGGTCTCCTCGCAGACGATCCCCAAGGTGGCCATCGCCCCCTTACTGGTGGTGTGGTTCGGGTTCGGCCCCACGCCGAAGGTGCTGGTGGCCTTCCTGGTGTGCTTCTTCCCCATCGTCATCGACACGCTCACTGGGCTCAAGTCCGTCCCCCAGGAGGTGATCTGGCTGGCTCGATCCATGGGCGCGCGGGGCTGGGACACCCTCCTCAAGATCCGCATCCCGGCTGCCCTGCCCAACATCTTCGCCGGGCTCAAGGTGGCCAGCACGCTGGCGGTGGTGGGGGCCGTGGTGGGGGAGTTCGTCGGCTCGGACCGGGGCCTCGGATACCTATTGATCCAGGCCAATGGCACCATGGATGTGCAATTGGACTTCTCGGTGCTTATCGTCCTCAGTCTGATGGGCGTGCTGCTCTTCGCGGCCCTGGAACTGCTGGAGCGGGCGTGCTTGCCCTGGCACATCTCCCAGCGGGTGGCGCACGGTGAGAGCCGCCGTTGATGGCCTCGGCCCACCCCCGCGCTCCGGGACCGACAGCGGAGGCGGCGGCGATGGGGCGGCGGAGGCGGCGGCAGGCCCGATGCTGGACGTCCGCGCCATCACCAAGCGTTATTGGACCAAAGGCGGCCCGCTCGTTGCGCTGGACGGCGTCAGCCTGTCCCTCGTGCGCGGCGAATTCCTGGCCATCGTCGGGCCCAGCGGGTGCGGCAAGAGCACGCTCCTCATGGGCATCGCCGGCCTGGACGCCCCGAGCGCGGGCGAGGTGCGGGTGGCCGGCCGGCTGGTGGCCGGCGCCGTCACCGACGTGGGCATCGTTTTCCAGCGCGACGTGCTCCTGGACTGGCGTAACGCACTGGACAACGTCCTGCTCCAGGTGGAGATGCGCCGGCTGCGCCGAGAGGACTATCTCGGCCGGGCCCGTCATCTGATGCAGATGGTCAAGCTGGCGGGATTCGAGGACAGGTATCCGTTCGAGCTGTCCGGCGGCATGCGGCAGCGGGTGGCGATCTGCCGTGCCCTTATCCATGATCCGCCGCTGTTGCTGATGGACGAGCCCTTCGGCGCGCTGGACGCCCTCACCCGCGAGCAGATGATAGTGGAACTCCATCGGATCTGGCAGGATACGGGCAAGAGCGTGGTCTTCGTCACCCACGACATCCGGGAGGCGGTCTTCCTGGCCGACCGGGTGCTGGTGATGACCCCGCGCCCCGGGCGGATCGCGGCGACCGTGACGGTGGACCTGCCCCGCCCCCGAAATCTCGCCATGCGGGAGGGCGACGGCTTCTCGCGGTGCGTGGGGCGCATCCGTGAGATATTCGAGCAGTACGGCGTGTTGGAGAAGGCCTAACCACAAGGAGGGAAGGAGACATGCAAGGGAAGCCATGGCCCCGCGCTGTTGCGGCACTCCTGGTCACCGTGGGGATCGCGGTCACGGCGACGGCGAGGCCCGTTGAGGCGGGAGAATCCCTGAAGAAAGTCACGCTGCGCCTGGCCTTCACGTATAACGGCCATCGTTCGCCCTACCTGATGGGGCAGCAGAAGGGGTTCTACGCGGCCGAGGGCCTGGATCTGCAGGTGCTGGAGGGAACCGGTGTCTCGGCCGCGCTCCAGCTGGTGGCCAGCGGGCAGGATACCTTCGCCGTCATGGACCCGCCCTCGCTCATGCTGGGCGTGGCCCAGGGGATGCCGCTGCGGCAGGTGCTACAGCTCTACCAGGTGAGCCCCAACGCCCTGATCAGCTGGAAGAGCGCCAACATCAAGTCGCCCAAGGATCTCGAGGGGAAGACGGTGGCCACCCTCCAGGGCGACACGACGACCACCATGCTCATGGCGCTCATGCGGAAGAACGGTGTGGACGCTGGCAAGGTGAAGGTCTTCGCCGCGGACGGCGGCACTCGGACGCAGACCTTCACCGGCAAGCGGGCCGAGGCAATCACCGGCTTCTACAACGACTCCTACATCGGCCTGAAGGACCAAGTGAAGGATGTGGACTATTTCATGTACAGCGACTATGGGATCAACACCATGGGGGACGGCATCGGCGCGAACTTGGCCACCATCGAGAAGCAGCCGGACGTGGTGCGGGCCTTCGTGCGCGCCACCATCCGGTCCTATCAGTACGCCATGGAGCACCCCGAGGAGGCCATCGACGCCCTGCTGAAGGTGGCGCAGCGCAACCGCGAGGTGGAACTGGAGAAGCTCAAGGCGACGAAGGGCCTGCTCGATTCCCCGGACACCGCCCGATACGGGATCGGTTACAGCACCAAGGCGGCGTGGCAGGCGACCGAGGAGCTGATGGCCCAGTTCGGCGGCCTGGCCAAGCGCGCGGCGAACGTGGAGTCCTATTACACCAACGACTTCCTACCGAAGCGCTAGCGCCGACTGCCCCATACCTCCCGCGGCGTTCGCAGGAGCATCGGCGCCCGCCGGGACCCAGGCCGACGGCCCTTCCGCTCAATGGGCGAAAGGGCCGTTCTGATCGGAGCACACGGAACCCCCCGGCCCCTCCCTGCACTCTTCCGGGGCCGGAGGCCCGTCCGTCACCCCGCGCTCGCCCGAGCCTGTGCAGGCCAGTGAGGGTCAGGCTTTGATATTTTGCTATCGGCCGAGTCCGCAGGATGCCGAGGCCCGGCCCCACACGTGGTGGTGTGGCCGCAGGGCGTCCGGGCTCAGCATCCTCGACCCCGGCGGATCAGCAAAGCTCCGATGGAACGGCCGGCTACCACCGTGCCGCACGCTGCTGCTGGCAGTTACCGACGCACGCGGCCACGCGCCGCACACGAAGGAGCCGCACACGAAGGAGCCGGCCACGACAGAGTCTATCACCCGCGTGGCGTTTGCCATGCATCGGGGTGGCCGCTGACATCCCCCGGCAGGATCCGCCTCTGCGCTCCGCGCCGGCGCTATTGACACCGGCGCAATGGGGGATGAGAATCCAGGCCCGGATGGCGATGCCGCGCTGGAGATGAGGAGGGAACCATGCTGCCCCGAGAGCGTCTGGACTTCACGCCCATCGAGGGGCGACCGCCGCTCGTGGCGCCCGAGGGGGTCCGGCTGATCGTGTGGCCGGTGGTCGCGCTCGAGGACTGGGACATCTCCCGGCCGATGGCCCGCACGGTCATCCCGCCACCCCAGGGGCAGGTCGTGATCCCGGACGTGCCGAACTGGAGCTGGCACGAGTACGGCATGCGGGTGGGCTTTTGGCGGGTCCGCCGTGTGTTCCAGCGGCTGGGGATCACGCCGACGGTGACGTTGAACGCGAAGGTCTGCCAGTCCTATCCCCAGGTCGTCGAGGCCTGCGTGAAGAGCGGCTGGGAGCTGAACGCGCACAGCTTCGAACAGATCCCGATGCACAAGCTGGAGGATCAGCGGGAGGTCATCCGCCGCTCCATCGACATCATCCAGGGCTTCTCCGGCCGGCGGGTCCGCGGCTGGTTCGGGCCGGGGCTCACGCAGACGCACGAGACCATCGACCACCTGGCCGAGGCGGGGATCGAGTACATCGGCGACTGGGCGCTGGACGACGAGCCGGTGACGGTCAAGACGACGTCGCGCCCCATCGTGGCGCTGCCGTACAACTTCGAGCTCCACGACATCGTGATGATGGCGCTCCAGCACCATGCCTCGGACATCTGGTACGCGCGGGCGATGGATGCCTTCGAGTGCCTCTACGCGGAGTCCGCAGAGCGCCCCAAGGTGATGGCCATGGCGTGCCACATGTACCTGTCGGGGCAGCCGCACCGCATCCGCCACGTGGAGCGGGCCTTCGAGGCGATCCTGCGCCACCGCGGCGTGGTGGCCTGGGACGGCGCGAAGATCCTCGACTGGTACCTCGCCCAGCGCCCGACGTACTGAGCCTTTCCTCGATCCCTTGCCCGCCATCCAAATCCCCTCTGTCCCCCCTTTCGAAAAGGGGGGGAAGGGGGATTTTGCGGCCTGGCGGGCCGCATCCTCCCATCAAGCCCGGCAACCCTCCCAGCAGCTTGCTGAAAGGACTCTCCTTCGCACAGGCTGTTCAAAAAGGCCCAGGTGCAAGGCGGTGCGCGATGCGCCGAGTGAGGCGTACCGGGGCGTACGCCGCAGCGAGCGCGCGAGCACGCCAACGCCGCTCCCGCTGCCGCCGAGGCAGCGGGGAGAACTGTTGGGCCCTTTTCAGCAGCCTGCTAGGGGCGGACGAGGCGTTCCAGGGCGGCGAGGCTGGGCGCGATGGGGTCGGGGAGGCGGAAGTGGTGGGCGAGGGCGGAGGGCTGCTTGAGCCCGTGGCCCGTCATCATGCACACCACGAGGTCGTCCGGCCGCAGCACGCCCGCCTGGCGCAGTTGGATGGCGCCGGCCAGCGAGGCGGCGCCGGCGGGCTCGCCCAGGATGCCGGCCGTCTGCGCCAGCAGCGCCTGGGCCTTCAGGATCTCCTCATCCGTCACGGCGAGACAGCGTCCCCCGGATTCGCGCACGGCGTGGAGTCCCCGCCACGCCATGCTGGAGGGGCTGCCCACGCGGATGCTCTCGGCCACGGTCTCGCCGGGCGCGACGCCCGGGATGGTTTCGAGGTTCTTCTCCCAGGCCCTCGTGATGGGGGCCGCCGCCGCGGCTTGCACCAGCGCCGTGCGGGGCAGCTTCGCCGTCCACCCCAGCTCCTTCAGTTCGCGGAACCCCTTCCACGTGGCCACCAGGCCGGTGCCGCCGGCGGTGGGGTGGAACGTCCAGTCCGGCACCTCGCCCAGGTCCTGCCAGGTCTCGAAGGCGTAGGTCTTCTTTCCCTCGCACCGGAAGGGATTGCTGGAGAGGCAATCGTACCACCCGAAGCTGTTCAGCGCGTCCCGGTACATGTGGTGCGCTTCCTCGAACGAACCCCGGAAGCGGATAATGGTCGCGCCGTAGGTCGCGGCCTGCGCCACCTTCTCGGGGGCGGTTGCTTCCGGCACCATGACCACGGCCCGCATGCCGGCCGCCCCGCTGTAGGCGGCCACCGAGGCGGCGGCGTTCCCGGTGGAGACGACGGCCGTCACCTGCGCCTTCCACTCCTTCGCCTTGGAGATGCCCACGGCGTTGCTCCGGTCCTTCAGCGAGCCGGTGGGCAGCAGCCCGTCGTTCTTGATGTAGAGCCGGTCAAGGCCCGCGACCCGGCAGAGCGCCTCGGAGCGCACCAGCGGTGTCCCGCCCTCGCCCAGGCTCACGATGTGGGCCGGATCGGCGATGGGGAGGAACTCGGACCAGCGCCAGATGCGCCGGTCGCGGCGGGCCAGGATTTCGTCGCGCCGCCCGGCCACGCCGGCCAGGTCCATCCGCACCTCCAGCACGATGCCGCACGCGTCGCAGGCGAAGGTGCGCCGGTCCGCCGGATACTCCGCCCCGCACTTCGCACACCGGAACCCCTTCACGGTCCCCATACTTCCCTCCAAAGGCGTTCGGTGGTCCTTTGGGAACTTCGGCCGTTCAGCTCTCCATGGTCCTCTAACCCCAATACTGTTCACATAGGTCATCACCCGGCTGAAATCCCCCCTCGCCCCCCTTTGCTAAAAGGGGGTTGGGGGGGATTTGGTCGAACGTTGGTGCGCCTGTTGAGCCTTTATGTGAACAGTATCGCCTCTAACAACATCCGAACGATCGAACCTTCGAACGTTCGAACAGCTCTCATGGGATCAGTCTCCGGGATACGCGGCGGCGTCCACGATCACCGTCACGTCGCGGTGCACGCGGAGGGCCGTGCAGGGGAACAGTTCCGACACGGGAGCCTCCAGCAGCGCGCGCACTGCCCGGCGCTTGTGGGCCCCCGCCGCCAGGACGACGATGGAGCGCGCCTCCAGGATGGTGGCGATGCCGAGAGTCACCGCCCGCCAGGGTTTGGGAGGCAGAGGGTGCGCCTCGGGAAAGAACTGGGCAAGGGTCTTCCGCGTGAGCGTCACGGGACGGGAGCGGGACTCCAGCGCCGAGCCGGGCTCGTTGGAGGCGATGTGGCCGTTCTCACCGAGGCCCATCACGATTAGGTCCAGGCCACCCGCCGCCTGGATGGCGGCCTCGTGGGCCGCGCACATGGCCTCCAGGTCGGCGGCGGCGGCGTCGAAGAAGTGGCAGCGCTCGGGCGGCACCTTCGCCCACGCCAGGAAGTCCGCTTCGATGTCCCGGCGGAACCGGAAGCCACCGGGGCCGGGGAAGACGATCTCGTCGATGGCGAACACGGTGAGGCCCGAACAGTCCAGCGGCCGGGCGCGCGCCTCGTCGGCCAGGAGCCGGTACATCCCCTTAGGTGTGCGCCCGGCGGGCGGCGCCAGGACCAGTTGCTGGTTTGCCTCGATACGCGCCCGGAACAGGCGGGCCGCCTGGGCGTGGAACTGTTCCAGGTCGCGGCATCGCAGGAGGCGCATGGCGTCCTCGCCGGGAACTTCGCATTGCCTTCCGCACCGCCCCCGGGCTACAGTGGCCGGATGATACCAGTGAAACAGCGGCCGTGCCAGGGCAGGCCCCCGCGGGACGCCCCTGCCGGGAGTTGACGTGACGGTGGATGCGCGCGATGTGGCCCGAGCCCCCGAGAGGCGGGCACGCCCCGAGGGCGTGTTCACGCCCAACGTGATCGCGCTGGGGGTGGTGAGCCTGCTCACCGATTTCAGCTCGGAGATGATCTATCCGCTGCTGCCGCTGTTCCTCACGCGCGTGCTGGGGGCGGGCCCGGCCTTCGTGGGCCTCATCGAGGGGGTCGCCGAGAGCACGGCGAGCTTCCTGAAGCTGGCGTCGGGCTGGGTGTCGGACCGGTGGCGGCGGCGCAAGGGGCTGGTGCTCGGGGGATACGCCCTCTCATCCTGCGTCCGGCCGCTGGTGGCCGCGGCCGCGGCCCCGTGGCACGTGCTGGCCATCCGATTCGCGGACCGGGTGGGCAAAGGGCTGCGCACCTCACCCCGCGACGCGCTGCTGGCCGATTCCACGGACCCGGACCACCTGGGCCGCGCCTTCGGCTTCCAGCGCGCCATGGATCACCTGGGCGCGGCCGTGGGGCCGCTGGTGGCGGCCGGGCTGCTCTCCGGCCTGGGGTGGGACCTCCGCCAGGTGTTCTGGGCGGCCGCCGTCCCGGCCCTGTTCTCCATCCTGGTGCTGGCCGTGGGCGTTGCGGAGGTGGCGCCGCGACCGCGCACCGAGGCCTCTTCCCCTGGGGCCGCGCCCCGGCCGCCGTCTGCGGTCCCGCGCCCGTTCCGCCGCTACCTGCTGGTGGTCGTCCTCTTCACGCTGGGCAACTCCAGCGATGCGTTCCTGCTGCTGCGGGCGCAGGAGGTGGGGGTGGCCGTACCCGCGCTGCCGATCCTCTGGGCGGCCTTCCACGTGGTGAAGAGCGTCACCTCCACGCCCCTCGGCGGCCTGTCCGACCGGTGGGGGCGGCGCCGGGTGATCCGGTTGGGATGGCTCCTCTACGCCGCCGTGTACGCCGGCCTGGCGGCGGCGCCGGGCCCGCTGGCCCTGTGGGCACTGGTGCTGGCCTACGGGGTGTACTACGGGCTCACGGAGGGAGTGGAGCGCGCGCTGGTGGCGGACCTGGTGCCGTCGCAGGCGCGGTCCACCGCCTACGGGTGGTTCCACACGGCGGTCGGGCTGACCGCGCTCCCCGCCAGCCTGCTGGCGGGCGCCCTGTGGCAGGCGTGGGGGCCGGCCTGGGCCTTCGGGCTCGGGGCCGCCCTGTCGGTGGCTGCCGCCGCGCTCCTCCCGCTGGCCCTGCGGCCCCCCGGGGCCAACTGAGTTCTTACCCCCAATGCTGTTCACTTATAGGGGGGACACGACCTCGGCCTTCGAGCAAATCCCCCCATCCCCGCTTTGCCAGAAATCCCCCCTCCACCCCCCTTTGGCAAAGGGGGGGACGGGGGGATTTCCAAGAGGGGCGAGGTGAGAATTTCGCCTGGGTGACAGCTCAACTGAACAGCGCTGGGGCTAACGGGCGGTCCGCCCACATCAGGAGGGATGAGGTGGCCTTGGCAATCGGCCGGATGCATACTATCATGACACCGAGGTTTGGAGGTTCGCTGCCCGCCGGCCCATGCTTCCCGGGCGGCGTGTGCGCGTCCGGGGATTTGTTCCCGCGCTGTTTCGGCGGACCCGCGCCAAGGAGAGCGATCATGGCTGGCATCCCGGGGAACCCGTTGGGCTACGCCCGCGACATCGCCGCGGGAGACGCCCCCTTCACGGCCATCCAGCTCAAGAAGATGACGGAGGAGGAACTGCAGAAGGTTTTCGCCAACCTCCATGTCGTCCTTCGCGAGACGCGCACCACCGCCGTGGCCGACCGCGATATCGACGGCATGCGCCGCAGGTCGCAAAGGCTCCAGCGCCTCAACTCCGCCGTCCTGCTCCTCGAGACCCACGCCAAGAAGCTGCACATCGTCCTCGGATAGCCTGACGGCCGGCTGCGGCACGTCGAGGCGGGGACGCCGCGACGCGGGCGGCCCCCGCTCACCCGCCCGCCGCGTCCCCCAACAGGACGCTGAAAACCCTCGTCTTGCCCAGGCTGCTCAAAAAGGTCCAGGTGCAAGGCGGCGCGCGGGTTCCGCATTCCGCAATCCGTCCTTCGACGGGCTTCGTCGTGAGCTCAGCCGAACGGCTCAGGACGTGCTGAGCTTGTCGAAGCACGCATTCCGCAATGG